>Ga0315275_10000107_pt1 | contig 63034 bp, 53 predicted proteins | sample YL17G03_0_MG_FD_205557 | JGI IMG/M metagenome (GOLD analysis project Ga0315275, IMG submission 205557) | Sediment microbial communities from Yellowstone Lake, YNP, Wyoming, USA - YL17G03_0 | ecosystem: Environmental > Aquatic > Freshwater > Lake > Sediment | place: USA: Wyoming | collected... | reverse complement strand
TGACAACAGTGAAGACTCCTATCGAAAAATCTTATTCACGACCAATAAACTTTGATATAAGAAAACGATATAGGGCTGATGCTTTTTTCAAAAGTAACAAGCTGTCCTGCCTGCCACAGAAAGATAAACAAATCACAATTAAAAAAAGTTGAAACAGAGGTAGGAACAATATTAACATGCTGTGAAAACTGCATATCTTATTTTAGGGTACGAAGGATACTAATTTAGTTATGTAATATAATTATTAGTATTAGACCAATCAAAACCTTTGACAATCCTAATCGTTGGCATATCCTCAGGAGGGATCCAATCTTGCATAGGATAAACAAGGTTGGGGAAGAACTTCTTGATATCTGTCGACAATTTCGTCGCCAAATGTTTTTCTCCAAAATATTTTTTTGTAATCTCGTAGGTCTTCTGCTCAGTTGCCTCCTCATCAAGACAACCAAGGGCGTGAATATACTCGTGAAGCAAAACGTGAAATCCATATGGTTTCAATAACCTAGGATTAGTTTCAATTATTCTTCGGATAGGAGTCATATTTATTACGATAACATTAGAAGCAACTTGGTGGTAAGCACCAACAAATCCGTTTTGAGATGAACCGAGTTCCTGCAAACCCAGCATTAAACCGGCCCTGGAACGCCCCTCAGTTTTTTTAACTGCATCTTTTACCAACTCAAAAGAGTCAATAAGGCTTTGCTCAACATTATTGTTATTTAATTGGTCCATACTACACACACATAGTTAACAATCGTTAATAACCTTTTCTATTAATCATACTTGATGAATATCTAATTTACTAGCATATCCTTTAACCTGCAAAACTTCATCCATAGAAACGTGTCTAGAAATATCTTCGTAATCATAAGCGTGGTACTCAGGTCTGTACTGAGCCATGATATTGACTACCGCATTTGGAAGATTTTTAGCCATCCAAGCCATCAAAGGTTTTGAACAACAGCCAACATGGTTAGGCATAACAAGATGACGAATGATTATCTCACCTTTGTCATGAGCGATTTTATGATTTCTTTTTACAACTTCTAGATAGCCCTCAACCTTGGACAAACGTTTAGCACACTCGTCATTTCCATACTTAAAATCGGTAAGATAAACATCGATTACGCCGTCGAGCAGTTTCATAGTTTCTGTGGAACAGTACATGTTAGAGTTCCAAACCTGTGGAATGTTATCCTCGCATTCCTTCAAAGTTTCTAGGATGCAGAGAAGATTGGGCGTAGGATCCCCTCCAACCCAATTCACGTTTCTAGAACCTTGATATTTTCTGTAACGTATCATGTTTGCCAGTTTAGATGGCTCGACAGACACCCCACAGATCTCTTGGCTTATGTCCCAATTTTGACAGAAAACACAATGGAAAGTACAGCCTGAAAAAAATATTGTGTGAGAAGGAACAAGCACACTCTCTTCGCCCATATGAAGAAACTCACAAGACACTCTTGGTTCTTTAACACCGCAGTTCCCAGATTTTTTCCGTCTATCCACACCGCATCTCCGCTCGCAAAAACAGCATTTTTGAAAAATCCTAGATGCCAAATGTATCTTAAGATCAAGTAAAGAGCTTTCAGGTTTTACATCACTTATTTTAAAATTTTTAATTGCTTTATCATGCTTCTTCCACAAATCATCGGTTGAATCAGATTCATCAAAAGAAACAGACACTCGTTTACACAGCAGATACTTTGCTGCTCTGTTTTCCTCAAGGATTTCGAAGTATTTTGAAATAAGAGCGCTGGTTTCGCCCATTGCTAAATTGCCTCATCGATCATCGGGAGCAACTGTGTATCCTGGAAAATGCGTTGCTGCATAGCTCCAGATGGACAAGACGCAACACATGCCCCACATCCCATGCAGAGGGCTTCGTTAACCTTTGCGTGCACCACTTTTTTACCGTCTTTCTTTTCTTCTACGGATTCAATTGCTTTGTACGGACAAACAGATATGCACATTTTACAACCCGAACAAAGATCCTCATCAACAAAAGCTGTGTTAGGCTCGGCAACCAATTTTGGCTGAGAAAGAATCGTTGCGGCACGTGCAGCTGCGGCCTGAGCCTGATAAATAGATTCACCTATGAACTTTGGCATGTGACAGTTACCAGCAAGAAACACCCCACGTGTAGAGAAATCAACAGGCCTAAGCTTAACGTGTGCCTCCAAAAAAAAGCCGTCGTCAGTAACAGGTACCTTAAACATCTTAGAAATAGTTGGAATCGAACTATTTGGGTCAAGTCCAGTTGAAAGAATAAGATGATCAGCGGGTATTTCCAACTTTTCTGATAGCATAGGCTCAAAGGTTTTTACCAAAATTTTTTCTTTGATTTCCACAGTTGGTTTTTTATCGGGATCATACTGTAGGAACATCACACCCTTTTCACGTGCCTCTTTGTAGAATTTCTCTCTGAAACCGTACGTCATCAGGTCACGATACAATATGAAAACCTCGGCACGTGGATTTATCTCCTTAATCTTCAAAGCGTTTTTCACGGCCTGCATGCAACATATACGGCTACAGTAAGGTCTCTCATCATCGCGCGATTCAACGCACTGGATCATAACAAAAGTTTCACCGTCGCGGATGTCCCCTGATCTAAGTTCACTTAGTTGCTCTTCCAACTCAGTCTGGGTTAAAATACGGGAGTCCTTGCCGTACGAGAACGCTTTAGGGGTGTATTCATCGGCACCGACCGTTACAACGATTATCCCATGGCTGAACTTTTCAACGCCTTTTGGTGTTTTAATCGTTGATTCGTAGTTGCCAACGTAACCACTCAGAGAATCCAAAGACGATTTTGTGTAAACCTTAACCAGATTATTTTTCTCAATCCTTTCAACTGTTTCTTTCAATGTTTTTTTAACATCTATACCATCAACAGTGTAACGTATTTTATTCAAATATCCACCAAGCACATGCTCTTTTTCCACAAGAGCGGTTTCGTAACCTTGATCCGCAAGAGATAGTGCAGCAGTCATCCCAGCGATACCGCCACCAAGAACAAGAGCCTTTTGAATAACGGGAATTTCTAATTCGCTAACAGGCTGCAGGAATCTTGTTTTGGCAACTGTCATTCCAATAAGTTTCTTTGCCTTCTCGGTTGCTTCTTTAGGTTTATCGCTATGAACCCATGAGCATTGCTCACGGATATTTGTCATTTCAAACAGATGCGGATTCAAACCTGCTTCGCGCAGACTGTTCTTAAACAGAGGCTCATGCGTACGAGGTGTGCAGGCAGCTACCACCAAGCGATTCAGGTTATGTTTTTTTATCACTTCTGCTATTTTTTTCTGTGTATCCTCAGAGCAGGTGTAGAGATTAGCGTCAGCGTAAACAACATCTTTTAGTTCTTTTGTAAATTTTACTACTTCATCAATGTGGATAACTCCACCTATGTTTATACCGCAGTGACATATGAAAACACCAATGCGAGGTTTCTCATTGACAACATTTTTTTCAGCTGGATATTTTTTCTCTTTTACAAGAGTCCCACGTGCATCTTTTAGCAAAGCTGCAGCATTTGCAGCAGCTGCAGAACCTTGCATAACACTCTCAGGAATAGCTTGCGGCTCCAAGAAAGACCCGGCTACAAAAATACCTGGTTTAATTACCACCGGATCATCGGCACTTGTATTTATGAAACCAAACTCATTTGCCTCAAATCCAAGCTTTTCGATGAGTTCATTTCGACGCGCTTCGGTCATGCAAAGTCCAACCGAGAGCACAACTAGATCATAACGACCCTCGTGCAGTTCCCCCTTATCATCCTCGTAACGTATAAGGAGATCCTTGGTCTTTGGATCTTCAGTAATTTCAGAGATTCTAGAGCGGATATAAGCAAGACCATGTTCCTGTTTTGCCCTATCGATATATTTATCGAAATCCTTGCCAAAAGAGCGTATGTCAATGTAGAAAACAGTAGGCTCAATTTTACTGTCATGCTCCTTTGCGATTATAGCCTGTTTTGCAGTGTACATGCAACACATTGCAGAGCAATACTCGTTACCAACTGATTTGTCACGACTGCCTACACAATGAACCCACGCGATCTTCTTTGGAGATTTTTTATCACTAATTCTTAGTATTTTACCCTCAAAAGGACCTGAAGCTGATAGAACACGTTCAAACTCAATACTTGTCAAAACATTCTGATATTTTTTATATCCAAATTCAGGTTTAACAATAGGGTCAAAAGGTTTAGACCCAGCGGCGATAATGACCGCACCTACAGAAAGATTTAGTTCTTTTGGTTTTTCATCGTGGTTAACCGCACCGGCCTTGCATTCTTCTACACATTTCATGCACTCTACGCAACCACGACGTTTCCCATCTCCTTCCTTGTCGATCACATAGGCATTTGGTATAGCCTGTGGAAATGGTTTGTACGCAGCTTTTCGAATAGACAGACCATACTCAAATTCATTAGGAAGTTTAACAGGACAAATCTTGGCACAATCACCGCAGCTGGTACATTTTTCTATGTCGATGTAACGAGGTTTGTATTTTGCTTTAACATTAAAATTGCCTGGTTGGCCCTCTATTTTTTGAACCTCGGTGTTCGTGATAAGTTCTATATTCGGATGACGAGCGCAATCTACCAGTTTGGGCGAAAGTATGCACATTGAGCAATCATTTGTCGGGAAGGTTTTGTCGAGTTGAGCCATCACACCTCCAATGGTAGGTGTCTTTTCCAAAAGGTAAACCTTGTAGCCCATATCAGCTAGATCTAGAGCCGACTGTACACCTGCTATACCACCGCCAATAACTGCAACAGCTCCGATTTTATCGCTTTTTTTTACCATTAGCCTATGGCCTCACAAATCCTTCTTTTTCTGCAACCTTTTTAATCGCATTCATGAGCTTGGGTATTTCTACACCCTGTGGACACTGGGTGAAACATCTATGATGAGACGAACAAATCTCAACGAACTCGTTGCTAAAAACAGGTTCTTTCATTCCCAATAGCACATTTTTTATAACCTTGCGCGGGGAGTACAAACTATCCAACTCTCTCTCAGGGCAACCAGCGGTACAAGTACCGCAAGAGAAACACTCGTAAAGATCCTTGCCAGACTTATCCTTAACAATTTTGTATTTGAAATCTAAGTCAAGCGTTTTCTTAGCTTTTTTTCCAGTGACATCCTCAGCTTGCTCCTCATCAAGACGCGCGTTGCGAACAGCGTTCATTACTTCTTTAACGTTGACACCCTGCGGACATTTCTCCAAACAACGGAAATGTGCGCTACAGATCCATATGAATTCACTTTTGTAAACCTCGTCTTTGAGCCCGAACAAAGCCTTGCGTATAACAATTCGTGGATTCCACTCGGTTTTTACATTCATCTCAGGACATCTAGCTGTACATGACCCACAGGCGAAGCATTTCAATATACCTTCTCCACCATCTTCCTTCGCAATTTGGAATTTGAAATTTGGATCAACCTTGCTAGTGTCTACGACATTCATGATTATTTTTCTCCAATATCCACATATTCATCTTCATGGTACACTATCATCGGGATTTTCTCCTTTGGATCTTTACCCGGGCGATACTTGAACTCCTTCTGAGCATTTTCTGCTGCTGGGATAAAAATGTCCATCAAAGGAATATCCATGGGACAACCTTGCTCACAAAGCCCACACTTGACACAAGAAAGGATCATGTGGTTCATACGCCCAAGATGGAACAATGTAGAGTCGTTAGGCATTTTAAACAAACTTTTACTCTCAGCTTTTCTAATAAACTTGTAAGCCTCAGCATCAAAAACAGAAGAGTCAAATAGGCATTCTCTGCAGTAACAAATTGGGCAAACCTTCATGCAGTTGTGACAATTAACGCATTTGTCAAAAAACTCGGCAAGATGCGCAATGCCTCTCTTGCTCGTTTTTTCTTTAACGAAACTCTCAAGCTTCTTGGTTCTAGCGTCGTGTACGTCTTTTATTTTTTTCTCTCTAGATTTTACGTCCTTTGCGTGTTCAAGTTTTAAATCCTCAAGAATCTTTTTACCAATCTCAGTATGCGCCTCAATCAGAATTTCTTTTGAAATATCCATCCCGTAAACACCTATAACGATATCAGCATTTATTGGGAATGGTTCATCACAAACTATACAGGCTGAACGCAGGTATTTCTCTGATTTATTACCATCTGAAATAAAGTCATGGAGAATGAACTCTGTAGGATTATTTTTTTCAGGGAAATCCACAAATGTTTTCATGGGAAAAGTGCCCAGACAATCTACGCCGATAATGATTATATTTTCAAGGCTTGCCTGGTTGAGTTTAGTTAGTTCAACGAGCGCTCTAATCTGACATGGATGCATCACAACGCCTATGGGTTTCTTTGCGGGCTGAACCTTGGTCATTCTAGAGATTATCTTGGCTGTCGAGGCTGGTAACAAAGGTGCGAACACGTTTGAATCAAGTTTATCAGGATCAGATATTAAAACTGGAAAAACTACCTTTTTCGATGGAACATACTGAGGAACCAATAGAGCAGCAACTTTACCAGATTTTAGCAACTCTTTTAGAACCTCATTAACCGAATGGACTGCATCATTATTCTTTACATTCAAAATTCTCTGCGTCATCAATTTCACCTCAAATATTCCACTGCTTGGAAATGGGGTTTGGACCAAGCTTCCTGATCGCTTCAGTCATCTCTCTCATGGTATCAGCAAATTTTTGTCCCTCTGATGCAGATATCCATCGTATCCATACTCGTTCCTTTTCTATTCCAAGTGTATCTAGAATATTTTGCAAGAGTACCATCCTGCGTCTCGCCTTGTAATTACCATCTATATAGTGGCAATCACCAGGGTGGCAACCCCCAACGAAAACACCGTCAGCACCGTTCAATAAAGCACGTAAAATGTACATGGAATCAACTGAACCGGAGCACATAACACGAATAATGCGGATATTCGGCGGGTATTGAATACGGCTAGTGCCAGCAAGATCTGCTCCAGCGTACGAGCACCAGTTACATAGGAAGCCAACAATCTTTGGTTCAAATTCCTCTTTTTTCTCTTTCTTTTCTTCAACCATTTTATCACTCCAAACAGGCATCTATCATAGACAAAATTTGTCTTTTTGTAAACGTATTTTGCTGTGAAGTCCCACTGGGGCATATTGCGGCACAAGCACCGCAACCTTGACATAGAATTTCATTAACTATAGCAATTTGTTTATCTTCATCAAAAGTAATCGCATCATATGGACAGATATCTATGCATAATTTACAACCAATGCAATTCCTGGATCTTATACGTGCAATGTTTCCCTTCGTCTCCAAGTATTTCTTTGATAGAATAGTCGCTGCTCTTGCACCAACGGCTTTAGCCTGTAAGATTGACTCTTCAATAAATCTTGGAGAATGTGCAAGACCGCAAAGATAAATCCCATCTGCCGAAAAATCAATAGGTCTAAGTTTTACATGTGCCTCAGCATAAAAACCATCCTGATTTAGTGGTACTTTCAAAAGTTGAGCCAATGTCGTATTATTCTCAGGAACAATACCCGTGCTTAAAACAAGTTTATCAGGATGGGCATGTAATTCTCTACCAAGAATATGTTCCATGGTTTTAACAGTTATTTTACCTTTATCAATTGAAACAGTTGGTTCGTCATCGTCGTTGAAACGAATAAACAATATCCCTTTTTCACGTGCTTTTCTATAGAGAATATCCTCGCGGAAACCATACGTTCTGATATCACGATACAAAACGTAAATATTGACATCAGAGTTGATATTCTTTAATCGCAATGCATTTTTGATTGCCTGTGAACAACATACTCGACTACAATAAGGATGTTCATCATTTCGAGAACCGACACACTGTATCATAACAACTTCTTTTAGTTTCTTCAGGTAAGGCTTGTCTTCAAAAATGTCTTTTTCAAAATCACTCTGAGTTAAAATATCCCCGCTTTTTCCGTATTGATACTCTTTTGGATTATATGGGAGAGCACCAGTGGCAATAACCACTACACCATGTTCTATTTCAGATAAACCCGTTTTCTCCTTAGATTGAAGATTGGTTTTAAAATTACCAACATATCCAGAAATATTAGCAGCAGTTGTATCAGTAAACACCTTAATTCTCGGATGATTTGTCACAAGTTTAACTGTACGACTCAAAAGCTCTTGTGGATTTTCACCATTTATACCCAGATATATATCTTTAAGATGGCCACCAAGCTGGGATTCACGTTCTACAAGGAACACATCATATCCTTGATCTGCAATCGAAAGAGCAGACTGCATCCCAGCGATACCACCTCCAATGATTAGCGCGTTACTATTAACGGGTATTTTTTGATGATAAACAGGAGTTAGATCAACAGCTTTTGAGACCGCCATACTAATAGAATCCATAGCTTTTTCTGTCGCACTCAGGGGATCGTCTTTATGCACCCAAGAATTTTGATCTCGTATATTTGTCATTTCGAAAAGATGGGGATTCAAACCAGCTTCACGTAATGTATCTTGGAAAAGCGGCTCATGCGTCCGAGGTGTACATGACGCAATAACTATACGATTTAAACCAAACTCCTTTATTTTCTGCTTGATATTCTCATTGGAATCCTGCGAACAAGTGTAGATATTGTCCTCAGCATAAACAACAGATGGAAGGGATTTTGCATAATCAACAACTTTTTTAACATCTATAACGCCAGCTATGTTGATTCCACAGTGACAGACAAATACGCCAACACGTGGAAAATCATCACTTACATCGATTTCTTCAGGATATTCTTTTTCAACAATCTCTGAACCTCTAAATTCAGCGATATCTTTTGCCGCTGCAGCTGCTGCTGCCGAGGCTTGAGTGACACTTTCTGGAATATCCTTTGGCTCGGTTACAGCCCCCGAAGCATAAATGCCTACTCTGGATGTCTCAACCTGTGAATAAATATCAGTTTCAATAAATCCATACTTATTAAGATTAATACCAAGTATTTTACTAATATCAACAAGTTCTTTACAGGGTTGCAAACCTATACTAAGAACAACCATATCATAGTTTTCCTTCTGTATATCACCTTTGTCATCTACATATCTTATAACAAGATCCTTTGTTTTTCTATCTTGTTCAACTCCAGGGATACGATTTCTTCTATATACTACGCCATATTCATTTTTGGCTCGTTCATAGTATTTTTCAAAATCTTTTCCAAAAGAACGCATATCCATGAAATAGATGTGGGTTTCAACTCCAGGTTGATGTTCTTTTGCTATTATCGCCTCTTTGGTTGCATACATACAACACACTGAGGAACAGTAGGGCCGATTGCAACTTTCATCACGTGAGCCAACACATTGTAAAAAAGCAATTTTCTGAGGTGGACGATAATCAGATATCCTCTGAATATGACTTTTGTATGGCCCGGATGAGGAAAGCATCCGCTCGAATTCAATACTAGTTAACACATTAGGATACGTTCTATATCCATAACTATCCGCAACTGGCGGAACATATTTATCAAAACCTGTAGAAACTATAACAGAACCAACCTCAATATTTGTCTCTTGATCTTTTTGATCGTGTATTATTGCCTTTTTTTCACAAAAATTCTCACATGATTTACAAGTACCTTTAATAGCGTACATACATGCTTCTTTATCTATCACCGGGACATTGGGTATAGCCTGAGGAAACGGCAAATGTATTGCTCCTCGTTGTGCCATTCCAGCATCAAATTCACTGGTTAGTGGAATAGGTTTATTTGGTGAAAAATCAGCAATATTGATACATTTAGTGGGGCAAACAAAAGCGCAGGCACCACAAGTCATGCAAACATCGGAATTATCTTTAAACGGGCTAGTGATCTCTTTTTTTGCTCCCCGGTTACCATAGCCTAAAGCACCTACTTTCATTACCTCATTGCAAACCCTTACACATAACCCACATAATATACATTGATTATCTGGTTCTGTGTATGTTTTGAATCGTGTTTTAGTAACACCTAGTTTTGCGGCAAATTCTTTTAAAAAATCTGATTCAGGGCATCTAGCAAGATACAATTCCATTAAACCTTTTCTCATTTTTTGTACACGTGTGGAATTGGTGGAGATATGCATTCCTTCTTTTGCGGGTAGGCTACATGCGGCTGTCAGTCTCGTACGTCCTTTTTGAGTAACTTCCACAATACAAATGCGGCATGCACTATAGGGGGAAACAGATGGATGATGACACAGTGTTGGAATGTGGATATTGTTTCTTCGGGCAACATTTAATATGGTTTCATCTGGTGGCGCATCATATTCAATGGTGTCAATTACGATTTTCACCATCTAGGCCACCTCCACCGCGTTGAATTTACAGGATTCCTCGCATACACCACATTTAATACATTTATCATGGCTGATCTTGTGTTTCTGTTTTGTTTCACCTGATATCGCATTAACTGGGCATTTTTTTACGCAAACGTGGCAACCTGTGCATTTATCAGCATTTATACTATAGGAAATCAAAGCTTTACAAACCTTAGCCGGACATCTCTTATCCTTTATGTGTGCTTCATATTCATCTCTAAAATACTGAATAGTCGTAAGTATGGGATTAGGAGCTGTTATCCCTAATTGACACAATGAGGTATCATGAACTAGTTCTGCGATCTCTTCCAGTAGCTCTAAATCGCTTTCCTTTCCTCTCCCTTCAGTTATGTCTGTTAAAATACCATGCATTTGCACAAGGCCCTCGCGACATGGAGCGCATTTCCCGCAGGATTCATTTTTTAAAAAATTAACGAAATATTTTGCAACATCGACCATACAAGTGTTTTCATCCATCACTATCATTCCACCGGAGCCCATCATTGCTCCAGCGTCAGTGAGACTATCGTAGTCTATAGGGAGATTCAGTAGTTTTTCTGGGATACATCCACCAGATGGGCCACCGATTTGAACTGCTTTGAATTTCTTTCCTTCTTTTACTCCGCCGCCTATCTCTTGAACTATTTCACGTATTGTGACACCCATTGGTATCTCAACGAGCCCTGTGTTGTTTACTTTTCCAACAACTGAAAAAATCTTAGTACCCTTACTACCCTCTGTTCCAATCGTACGGTACCAGTCCACGCCTTTATTGATTATCAGGGGGATATTCGCCCAAGTCTCAACATTGTTCAATACCGTAGGTCTCTCAAACAAACCACTGGTTGTACTATGAACATGTTTAACTTTTGGTTCTCCAGCTTTACCCTCTATAGACGCCATAAGAGCTGTGGATTCTCCGCATACAAAAGCTCCACCACCTTTAGCAATTTTCATGTTAAAAGAAAAACCACTACCGAGAATATTGTCTCCTAAAAGACCGAGCGCTTCAGCACTTTTAATTGCGAGATCAAAATATTCTATCGCTAACGGGTATTCTGCTCTAACATAAATATATCCATGGTTAGCATTTAAGCTGTAAGCACCGATTATCATGCCTTCTAGTACACTATGTGGATTTGCTTCAAGGAGACCTCGATTCGCATAAGCCCCAGGGTCACCTTCATCAGCGTTACAAATAACATATTTAATTCCATCCACAGAAGGCGCTTCATATGCTGACTCCCATTTCCGGCCAGTAGGAAAACCTGCTCCACCTCTACCCCTTAATCCTGAATCGGATACCATTTTAATGATTTCTTTTGGAGACCTCTTTTCTTTTAATATTTTAAAAAGTGCTGAATATCCACCGGAAGCAATGTAATCTAAAATATTTGCAGGATCAATAAATTCATTATTGCCAGATATCAAACGAACTTGTTTTTTATAAAATGGAATCTCATCAAAACGTTCAATTTTTTTACCACTTTTAGGATCGTCCCATAAGAAATCTTTTATCACCTGACTTTTCTTAACCGTCTTTTCGAGAATATCTGGCACCATAGCAGGTTTAACCCGTGGATAAAATATCCTGTCAGGAAGAATCAATACAATAGGTTCCTGATCACAAAAACCTATACAACCAGTAACTCTAAGATGCGCCTTATCTGAAAGATTTGTTTTTTTAATACCTTCTTTTACAGCGTCTACGACTTCTTGAGAACCACGAGCTCCACCACATGTTCCCCCAGAAACAACAATTATTTTTCCCTTGTAACTTTGCCTTTCTTTTTTAATTTTTATAATAAGATTTTCTAGTTCATCCAAAGATCTGAGTTTCTTGAATCCTAATTTCTCAATAAGTTCATGATTTGTAGAAAGTTGCTCTTTGGTTTGTTTAGTGGAGGGCACCATATCTAGGACACCTCCTTAACCACAGGTGTTTTTTCCTCACTGATAAATTGATGAATTATTTTTTCAAATTGGCCAGGTTTAACCATGAAATATTTGTCATCTATAACCACAACAGGGCCAATTGCACATGTTCCAAGACAATTCACTGTTTCTAAAGTAAACATATCATCTTCAGTGGTCTCTTCAGGTTCTATCTTAAGACATCGTTTGACTTCATCTAATATCCTTGGGCTGCCTCGTACATGACACGCGGTACCCGTGCATACTTTTATTGTATGTTTCCCTCGGGGTTTCAACGAAAAAGCAGTGTAGAAAGTAGCCACATGATAAACCTGTGATAAAGGAATATCAAGTTCCTGAGAAACATATTTTAGTACATTTTTGGGAAGGTAAGCGTATTCTTCATTAATTGCTTGGATGATAGGTATCAGTGAATCGTTCTCTTTACCATATTCTTTTATTATAGCGTCAATTTTTTTCAGGTCTTTTTCTTCTAAATCTTTTTTGGCATCAATTTTTTCTGGTGTTTGAGGTTTGAACCTTACAAGACAGTTTTCAACACAAAGTCCGCAACCATTACAGAGTGCTTCGTCTACTGATCGGGCTTTTTTGTTGATTGTTACGACAAAGTCACCTGGTTTTCCTTCTATTGCTTTTAAATCAGCATAGGTGATGAGCTGTATGTTTTGATGTCTCCCTGTTGCCACCAGCTTCGGAGCCAGAATACACATTGCACAATCATTAGTTGGAAACGTTTTATCCAACTGAGGCATCGTTCCCCCGATACTTGGACCGTGCTCAACAAGGTATACTTTGAACCCAGCGTCAGCAAGGTCTAACGCAGATTGAATCCCTGAAATACCACCACCTAAAACTAACACCGATCCGTGTTTCTTTGAAGATGATGAGTCACGTTTCTTACTAGCCATAATTTAACCCTTAAACAATTTCATCAACCATGTTCAGCAACTGTTGTTTTGTGAAATTCTTATGAATAGATGCATTGCTTGGGCAGGCAGATATACAGGCTCCGCAACCCATGCATAACGCCTCGTTTACCTGAGCAATCTTTGTTTTCTCATTCAGTGTTCTAGCCTCATAAGGACAAACTTCAACACAAATTCCGCAGCCTGTGCATATATCTTCATCAACCGCTGCAATGATTGGATCAATTTCTAGTTCCTCTTGCGAAAGGATGGTTGCAACACGAGATGCAGCACCACTTGCGTGCGAGACGGTATCCTGAATATCCTTTGGTCCTTGGCAGCAGCCTGCAATAAAAATGCCGTTCACAAAAGTGTCCATTGGACGAAGTTTTGGATGTGCCTCTAAGAAGAATTTATCACCGCTTTGAGTCAAGTGTAGTTTCCGGGCGAACTCGTCAGCATCATATCGTGGAACAAGTTCTGGGACGAGTACAACCATGTCGGTCTTAATTTCAAAGAGTTTATTTGTCGTCGTATCAAAAATATCAATTTTTTGGAAATCACCCATGTTGCGAACTTCTGAAGGGCGACCGCGGAACATGTTGGTTTTCAACCCGCGTACCTTGCGGTAGAACTCTTCGTAGCCTTTACCATATGATCTAATATCTGTATAGCAGATGTTGATTTCTACGTCTTCCCCAAGTTTTTCACGTAAAAGATAAACTTGCTTTAGCGCACTCATGCAACCAATGCGACAGCACCACGTGCATTGGGTCTCATCGCGAGAACCAACACACAAAATAAAAGTAACACTCTTTGGTTTTTGCTGATTGGATGGTCTTAGAATCTCTCCTTTAGTTGGACCTGAAGAGCTTATTAGTCTCTCGAGCTCTAAAGTGGTAATTACATCAGGAGAATTTGCATAACCGTACTCGTATAGCTTTTCAGGATTCAATAAATCATAACCCGTGGATACTATGATCGCACCTACGTTTAGATCAACGGTTTCTTCTTTCTGATCAAAGTTAATCGCCTTCTGTGCACATGCCTCTCTACAGGCTGGTTTATCACCACATTTGCCTCTTGTTAAAAACAAACAATGAGACGCATCAACCACGTATTTGAGAGGCACTGCCTGCGGGAATGGCATATATGCAGCTCCTCTTTTGCCCATGCCCATGTCAAATTCGCTGGAAATCCTACCTTTCAATCTACATGCTGTAGCACAATCGCCACAACCCGTACATTTATCCACATCTACATATCTAGGTTTCTTACGTATTTTAACTGTGTAATTTCCGATACTACCCTCTATACCAACAACCTCAGAATACGTCAAAAGCTCGATATTCGAATGGTTGGCAACTTCCATCATCTTAGGAGTCAAAATACAAGAAGAACAATCAAGCGTAGGGAACGTCTTATCAAGCTGAGACATCCTGCCGCCGATGCTTGGCTCACGTTCTACAAGATAGACTTTAAGACCTTCATTGGCAAGATCAAGAGACGCTTGGATGCCAGCGATTCCGGCACCAATAACTAAAGCGTTGGGATTAACCTTAATTTTTGATGACTGCAATGGTTCCAAAAGTTTTGCTTTTGCTACACCGCTGCGAACAAGAAACTTTGCTTTTTCTGTTGCTTTTTCACGATCATTATGTGCCCAAGAGCACTGTTCCCTCACGTTAACAATTTCGAGACAATAAGGATTAACTCCACCGTCGTTAACGACCTCTCTAAAGGTATGTTCGTGCATCCTCGGCGAGCAAGATGCAATTACAATAGCATCGAGCTTGTCTTTCTTGATTGCATCTTTGATTAAAGTAGCACCAACATCAGAACACATGTACTTGTAGCTTTTAGCAACAACAACTCCATCTAGCGTAGCAGCGTATTTTGTTAACTCTTCAACATCGACATTCTGAGCTATGTTGATTCCGCAATGACAGACAAATACCCCAATGCGACGCATCGATGGACACCTATAATTGAATTTTATCCACCGGGCTTCGGTTCAGTTCGAGCCCTAATTTTTCTTTTTTCACACCCAGCGCCAATCCAACTAACTGTGGCAGATAAAACACAGGAAGTTCGATCTTGGTAGCAACAGTTTCACCAGCCTTAGTTTGTCGAGCGTCAAACATCTTATGACACCATGGACAAACATCCACAAGTCCATTGAATCCACGTTCTTGAACAGCTTTTAGTTTCTGACCTGCCTTTGTCAAAGCGGATTCATCAAGATTTATTTGTAAAAGTCCACCGCAACAATCAAGTTTTTCAGGATACTCAGCGGTTTCAGCTCCCAGAGCAGTAAGAATCGCTTCCATTTTTGTTGGATGCTCCGAGTGATCTGGACGACCTATCTCGCTTGGTCTTAATGCATGACAACCATAGTGCGTAGCTAACTTTACACCTTTCAACGGTTTTTTCACATGCTTTGCAATCTCATCAACACCGATATGATCATGCAACAAATCGATGGTATGTACAATCTTACAATTGCCCGAGTATGATAATTCTTCAGACGCAAGCGTATCGTTAATTCTTTGTTTCAACTCAGGATTTTTATCAAGTACATTTTTGCATTCACTCAAAGCAAGGTGACACATTGCACAAGGTGCAAATACATCAAGCTGATGTTTCTCAGCCAGTGCAAGATTTCTAGCGGAAAGAAACAATGCCAATAGTTGATTCACACTTTTCAACGGCTCACCGCAACAAGAAAAACCTTGAACATCAACAAGTTCGACACCAAGCAACGGCATTGTCTCTCGAACAGATATCTCATAAGCATACTGTTCGGTTGACATCAGACAGCCAGGATACAGTGCGAACTTCTTTTTCATAATCAACTCCTATACCTTTTCAACGGCTACTTTCATCAATCCTGCCTGAAATTTTGCTGGATCGGTTGGTTTCGATATAACAGGAAGTCCCAGGTCTTCACGTTTCTTGACTGTTGTATCTTTAGTATTAACTCCCTGTACATCCTGAATGAGTCCCATTGATAAAACGGATTGTAAAATTGCAGTATATTTTCCAGGGATCTGCTTCCCACTAGCAACAGCCATATTCTTTAGAGCAAACAATACCTCTACAGGCGCAACCTTCTGAGGACAACGCTCCCGACACTTAAAACAACTCATACAAGTCCATATAATGTCAGAATTTACCATCTCGTCAATCAGACCGCGTTTAAGAAGAGCGACCATTTTGTGTGGTTCAAGCTCAAGAAGCTTGTGCGCCTCACATCCCGAGGTACATTTTGCACACTGGTAGCAGTAATCTGATATCTCATTCTGTAATTTTGCTAATCGCTCATTGATTTCTTTCTTTAACTGAACCTGTGACTCCCCCATAGAAGTCAAATCTACTATACTCATTAGACACCACTATAAATTAACATACGTTAATTATTTATATCTTTGTATTATCTGATAGATTGCAAATTTCTTATATAAAATGTATATTTAAAATCTACTAAAAATTAATAGAGGAAGATAGCTACTTTTTTACCTTCTGAATATCTATAAGTCCATCCTTCAGAACTATCCACCGAAGCTTATCGCCATCTTTGAGTTTAAGAATCTCTACGACCTCAGATGGTACAGTTATGCGTCTCCTAGAACCACGGATAGTAATTGCCGTCTCCTTGATGCATTTTACATCATCTAGATCTATCTTCATAGAAGACACCCCGGCCTGAAATTGAAGTTCAATACAAATAATTTGTTATTTTTACAATACGATTTGGTAGTTAACATATCTATCCTATCTCCCCATCGAGGTACGCTTTTGTCTGAGGATGTTTTGGATGATTAAAAACTTCATCTGCAGGTCCTTCCTCAACAACCTCACCAAAATAGAGAAAAATTACATAATCTGCAACCCTTTTTGCTTGACGCAAAGTATGAGTAACTAGAATCACCGTGTAATCTTTCTTCAATTTTAAAAGTAGTTTTTCTATCTGTTGCGCAGAAATTGGATCCAGAGCAGATGTTGGTTCATCACACAGTAATACCTCGGGTTTTACAGCTATCGCACGTGCCAAACATAATCGTTGTTGTTGTCCTAAAGAAAGTCTTGAAGCAGGATCATCGAGTCTATCCTTTACTTCATTCCAAAGACCCGCCTCTTGCAAACATTGCTCAACTGACTGGTCAAGCTCGTCTTCGGTTTTGTCATGATGGATACGTAACCCATAAGCAACATTCTCATAAATTGACATCGGCAAAGGATAAGGTTTTTGTGAAAGTAACCCCATTTTTTTTCTAATATCTGGTACCTCACTTGCTTTACGGTCGAGTATGTTTTCGCCATCAACAATGATTTGCCCTGATATTTTTACATCCTCTTGTATTTCAAGAAGTCTGTTGAATGATTTCAGCAACGTCGTTTTTCCGCACCCTGAAGGGCCGATAACTGCCGTTAGCTGTTTCGCCGGGATTTTTATATTGATGTTTTTAAGAGCGTTGTTATTATGGTAATATACATTCAAATTTTTCGTTTCTATCTGATAATTCATATCAATTCCTTCTATTTTATCACATTTTGTCTAAATTTTCTTGTTAGTAATCTTGAACATACACTTATTATAACTACAATAACCAGGAGGATAAAAGCTGCAGCATATGCTTTTGGTTGCCCTGACGGCAAAGAAAAGAGATTAAATATCATTGTTGGAAGAGCAGCCGTCGAATCAAAGATCGATGTAGGAATGCGATTTGAAAAACCAGCGGTGAACAAAATCGAAGCAGCATCTCCTATCCCACGACCAAGACCTAAGAGGATACCCGCAAGAATACCTGGAAAAGCTTGCTTTTGGACGACACGTACAGCGGTTTCGAATTTCGTTGATCCCAAAGAATACGCTCCTTCCTTGAGACCAATCGGGACCATCTTGATCGCTTCATCCATACATCTAGTGATGATAGGGACTTCAAGCAATGTCAATGCGACCATACCTACAAGAATAGACGCCCCCATTCCTAAGTAAATCATAATCGTAAAACAGAAAATGCCATACACTATGGAGGGGACGCCCCAGAGAACATCGAGCATGAATCGAATAAAATTTGAGATACCAGGATGAAGAAAATCGCTTTGCAAATACAGCGCTATACCAATTCCAATAATACTTGCGAAACAAGTAGCTGGCAAGGCAAGCAGAAGAGAACCGACGATAGCATTTAAAATACCTCCGCCAAGAGGATTGTCCGGTGAAGGGGTTTTGGTGACCATTTCAATACTTAGCGAAGATATGCCATTGACAGCCACAAGCCCAAAAATAATAACTAAACTGCCGATGACAATACAAAGAGAGGCAATCATAAGAAATCTGAATACGTTTTCTTCGATAATGCGTCTATTCAATACTTCCACCTCTTTTTTGCTCTCCTCAAAATCAAAAGACCGGCAAGATTGAATAGGAGAACAACGACGAATAAAATCAATGCCACCAACATCAGAGCAGATTCATGGAGAGGAATAGACATTAATTCACCATATTTAGATGCAATCAAAGAAGCAAGTGTTTGTCCTGGTTGAAACAACGAAGATGGAATTTGATTGAACATGTTGCCAATGACCATGTTAACTGCAATGGTTTCACCAAATGCTCGTCCAAAACCTAGCAGTATAGCAGCGATAACACTTGGAGCAGAGGCACGAAAAACAACCTTTTTAATGGTTTCCCATTTTGTCGCTCCAACAGACAGAGATGCCTCTTTTAAGGCAATTGGAATTGCATCAAAAGACTCAATACATAATGAAATTATGATAGGAAATACCATAACTGATAAAGCAATTGCAGCAGTAAATATACAGAGGCCTGTGCTTTGTACGCCAAACCATGGCGCAATGACCTCTTTTACGAGAGGCACCAAGATTAGAAAGGCACACAGCCCGTATACTACCGATGGAACGCCTGCAAGCACATCGATAAATGGTCTCAATATTCGTCTTATCCTTTTTGGAGCATATTCGGCAATATAGATTGCACTTAAAAGAGAGATAGGGATTGCAATAATAAGAGCAATTCCGGTTACCAGCATAGTTCCAACAATAACCGGAGCGAGACCAAATTGACCATAGTCAGGGTTCCATGTAGAAGAAAACAGTACGTCAATAATTGAAGTGCGCTCCAAAACTAAGGTAGATTTGTAAAAAAGGAGTATAAATATTAGAAAAAATATTGATGAGATAAACAGCACGACCATTAGCATTAATTTTGTGCCAATCAAATCACGCAGTTTTCTCTTATCCATATTTCTCATATTTTTATATTATTTATTTCTCAGTCATCTCAGATCTCAGCGCGTTAATTCTATATGTCCGGGGTCCTAGTCCCATTTTCTAGACATCGTAGCTCAAAAGCGATGGTTTCTGGTGGCAAGGGAACGTATCCTGCGTCAAGAACATACTGTTGACCTTCGGTTAAAATCCAGCGAACAAAGTCCTTTGATATCCCCGTAAAACTATGCAATGTGGCCAAATTTTCTACTCGTGCTGGCGGGGACTGAAAAGCGCCACTGATAATGGCATCCACCATTAATGATCGGTTTGTATACACACTTTCATTTGCATCAAGTGTTCCATTTCCATTAAAATCAATCGGCACAGGCAGTACTCCATCAGCGGGTACCACAGTACCATCAGCAAGTTTCTTTGTATAGACATAGCCGGTGTTATCATATCCAATTGCAAAACGATTTCTTTGAACCTCAGCAAGTACTGCATTATCTCCATTTACTGCTGCAATTCTGGTAGAACCTTGAAAGCCAGGACCAGATCCCAAATCATTTTGGACGTAGTTTCCCATGTATTTTGCCCATGTGTCCGCGGCTCCACATGCATCAGATCGGGTGTAGACATATATTATGTCCGTAATACTATCATCTCCAACGAGTTGCCCCCAAGTGGAGATGTCTCCTGTTATAAATACATCTTTAAACTGTTGTTTTGTAATGCCTCTTTCAAGAATAATATCTCTTACTGGATTATCTGCATTCATCGTTGCAACAACGGCGTCTTTTGCTACAGATACCCAAAATGCTCCTTGGTCTATTTCCGAGTTATTGATTGCTCTAGAGACCATACCGATGTTCGCAATTCCCTTTAGTGCACTCCTCATCCCGGCTCCTGCACCGTTTGCATTTATATCAATCTTAATGTCGGGATGAATCTTTTCATATTCCGCTGCCCATTTTTGCATCATTGGCTCCAAAGCATATGCACCTTCAACTTTTATTGTTTGATTATGTGCACCTAAAAAACTATATGCAACTACTCCGACTATAGCAATGATTACGACTAATACTAAAATGTTTTTTAGCGATTTACTCATTGGCCTTTTTCTTTTTACATCTTCTTTCATCTCGGTCATTTTATTCACCGCTCTGTAATTATTATGTATAAACCCCTTTATTATACTATTGGTAAAAATCCAATAATGTCCATTAGTTATTGGTAAAATTTGGGAACCGCAGTAATTTTTGAAAAAACAAAAAATATATAACATATTCATAGGTAACCAAAATACCATAAAAGTAGGAAGAAAATGGAAAAATACGTTAACGGAATAGTTTATCACGAAGACTACAATAAATACGACCTAGGCGTAAATCATCCGCTGGTTGGAGACAAACCTCATTTAACAATGGAATTTCTCAAAGAAAAAAGTATACTGAAAAATTTGAAAGTTTTCACACCAGAGATGGCGACCGAAGAAGATCTTCTCAGAGTTCATGATAAAAAATTTGTTAATCATGTGAAAGATCTCAGCAACACGGGTGGAATGCTATCGCTTGATACGCCAGCACCCATAGGAATATATGAAATCGCACGTCTTGCCGTAGGCGGGACGATACTTGCTGGTGAAAAACTTTTTGAGGGATTCCACTGCATGGTTAATCCGCTAGCCGGTTTTCATCATGCCAGCAGAGGCGAGGCTTCCGGTTTTTGTTTTTTTAATGATATTGCAATAGTAATTGAATTTTTAAGAGTAAAACACAAAATAAAACGTTTTCAAATAATTGATTTTGACGTTCATCATGGAAATGGAACCCAAGAGATATATTACGATGATCCAACTGTTTTAAACATATCATTCCACCAGGATGGAAGAACATTGTATCCTGGGACAGGCGCCTTGGAAAAAGTAGGCGGGGTTCATGGAGAGGGATACACAGTAAATCTACCTCTACCGCCTAGAACTGGGGATGAAAGTTACATGTATGCCTTTGATGAAATTATTCCGCCTCTAACTAAACAATTTGATCCGGAAATTATAATCTATCAGTGTGGTGTAGACACTCATCACTCGGACCCACTTGCAGATTTATGTCTCACACATCAGATATACTATAATTTGGCGAAAAAGGTTGAAGCGCTTTCAAAAGGTACTTGCAACAAATTGTTAGTTCTTCTTGGTGGTGGTTACAACAGCAGAGAAAGCATCGCTTCTTACTACAACGTTATGTGCGGCTTACTAAACAGAAAAGATTACATCAAGGAAGAGAAAATCCCAGACAGAAATACAGCGGAAGTAAAACAAATAGTTTTAGATTTGAAAAGGTCATTAAAACCTTATTGGAATCTGTAGAATTTTTATTTCAACAATAAACTTAATAACGCGTTTTTAATATGGGTGACAAGCCGATTTTTAGGATGTGTGGACCATGGGTGTAGAGAATCTTGACAGCATCTTTAAACCTAAAAGCATAGCTGTGATAGGAGCTTCAAACAAAGTTGGATCTGCAGGATTTAGGATTTTTAGAAATCTCATTGGATCAGGATACGAAGGTGTAGTTTACCCTGTTAACCCAAATCACGAGAGCATCCAAGGTGTGCAGGCTTATCCTTCAATTACCGATTTACCCAAGGTCGTCGACCTTGCAATTATTTCAACTCCAGCGCAGACAGTTATTGATATTGTTGAGCAGTGCGGAAAAAAAGGAATAAAAGGAATTATGATAATTTCTGCAGGATTCAAAGAGATAGGTGCTGAAGGAGTCGCACTTGAAAAAAAACTTTTGGCGATTAAAGGAAAATACAAGTTACGAATCGTCGGTCCAAACTGTGTTGGCTTCGTTGTTCCTTATCTAAATTTAAATGCGACATTCATAGGATCAATGCCTGATCGGGGAAATATTGCGCTTTTCTCTCAGAGTGGTGCGGTCTGTGGAGCAATTCTTGATTGGGCGCAGTCATCAAAGGTGGGTTTCAGCTCATTCGTTTCTGTTGGCTCAATGCTTGATGTTGATTTTGGAGATTTAATTGATTACTTTGGAATGGACATTCATACAAGAAGCATTGTTCTTTATGTAGAGTCTATAACTGATGCAAAGAAATTTATGAGTGCAACGAAAAGTTTTGCGCGGGCAAAGCCCATTATTGTTATTAAATCGGGTAGATTCAAAGAAGGAGCAAAGGCTGCATCCTCGCACACTGGTGCATTGGCCGGTGAAGATGCGATATACGAAGCTGCATTCCGAAGAGCAGGAGTAGTAAGAGTAGATGATATAGAAGATTTGTTTAACTGCTCCTCAATCCTTGCTAAACAGCCACGTCCTTTAGGACGTAACATATGTATTATTACCAACGCAGGAGGGCCTGGAGTTCTTGCAACCGATTCAGTGATTGAAAAAGGCGGACAGCTTGCAAAGCTTTCCGATGAAACAATAGAAAAACTAAACAAAGTTCTTCCCTCACATTGGAGCCATGGTAATCCTGTGGATATCATCGGAGACGGCGACGAAGAGCGTTATCAAAAGGCTATTGAGATATGTCTTGAAGACAAAAATATAGATGGATTGCTGGTTCTCTGTGTACCTCAGGTAGTTGCTAATCCAGATAAACTTGCCGAGAGACTCGTTGATATTTCAAGAAAGACTACAAAGCCCATCATTACTTCTTTCATGGGTGAAGCAAGTGTGATACATGCAAGGCAGATTCTAAACACAAATAACATTCCTACATACGACATACCAGATGAAGCGGTAAAATCGTATATGTATCTTTATCACTATGAGCGACACCTTTCACAACTGTATGAAACACCTGAAGAACTGAATATAAAAACTCCAGCTCATACAGAAACTATTAAAAAAATATTAGATGCGGCTGAGAAAGAAAATAGAGAACTTTTAAATGAGATTGAATCAAAAACATTCCTTGAGCTGTATGGAATTAAAACGACGAAGCCGCATGTCGCAGAAAATGAAGATAAAGCAGCACAAATTGCAGAGAAAATAGGGTATCCTATTGTAATGAAGATACATTCGCCGCAAATAACTCACAAGAGCGATGTGGGCGGCGTTGTTCTTGATCTGCGATGTAATGAAGACGTGAAAAAAACATTTAAAGAAATGGTAAAGCGAGCAAAAGAAAAAGCTCCTAATGCAAAAATATTGGGCGTGACAATTCAGAAGATGATAAAGGCCCAAGGCTACGAGTTAATAATGGGCTCTAAGAAAGATCCTGTCTTTGGTTCTGCTATTCTTTTTGGTCTAGGTGGCATATACACAGAGCTCTTCAAAGACAGATCGATTGGGTTCCCGCCGTTAAATCAGGTGCTTGCTCAGAGAATCATTGAAAAGACAAAGGCTTACGAATTACTGAAAGGATTCCGAGGCCTTCCACCAGTGAATATGACAAAAGTTGAAGAAACCCTGGTTAATTTTTCGCAGTTGATTATAGATCATCCTGAGATAAAAGAGATAGACATCAACCCGCTCATTGCGTCTGGTGACGACCTCATAGCGGTTGACGCGAGAATTATCATCGATAAAAACTGGAAAGACAAACCGCATCTGATAATAATGCCTTATCCGACTAAATATGTAAAAAAAGTAAAATTGAAAGATGGAACAGAAATAACTTTTAGACCAATAAAACCGGAAGACGAAATGTTATGGTTAGATATGTTCCAGAGCTTTTCTGAGGAAACAGTACGATTCAGATTCTTCAGAATAATAAAAGAAACGCCGCATGAAATGAGAACGAGATATTGTAATATCGATTACGATCGAGAAATGGCAATTGTTGCAGAGGTTAAAGAAAAAGATAAACGTAGATTCTTAGGGGTAACAAGAGTGATATTGAAACCGGGTTTTACAGATGAAGCGGAGTATGCGTTAGTTGTAACCGACAAATGGCAACGACTGGGGCTTGGTTCAGAGTTCATAGATTATACAATAGAAATAGCGAGAGACAAGGGTGTGAAAAAACTATACGGCGTAGTACTGAAAGATAACATCCCGATGATTACACTCTGCCGTGAGAAAAACTTCAAAATATCTGAGGGAGACCCTGGCGAATATAAAGTTGAATATGATTTAAAAAGTACTAAGAAAAAATCTAACCAAGGGTAAAATGTCAATCGATTTAACTTATGGAAAAAAAAGTATAAAGGTTGATATCAAACAACCTTACGAAATTATAATTCCTAAGAAAATAAAACTAAAAGACGAAAAAGTAATTTTAAAAAAGGCTTTCGAGAAGCCGTTAAATAGCGAATCCTTTGAAGAGTTCGTAAGTAGATCGAAACGTTTACTTTTCATTGTAAACGATGGTACCAGACCAACACCGACTTCAAAAATATTGGATTTTTTATATCCTATAATATCAACTCATAAAGATGTAAATTTTATTGTTGCAACAGGTTCGCATAGAGCCCCAAACGAAAAAGAATTCCGTTTTATTTTTGGTAAATATTATGAAATCTATAAAGAAAAAATATTTGTCCATGACGCGAAGAATGAAAAAAATTTAAGATATTATGGAAAAACTAGTCGTGGTACTGAGGTTTCTTTCAATAAACTTGTTCATGAAATAGGCAACATTGTATTAATCAATAGCGTTGAACCACATTATTTTGCTGGCTACACGGGTGGCAGAAAATCGTTTTTGCCTGGTGTTGCATCCTACAAAACAATTGAGATGAATCATAAGTTTGCACTAAGTGAGGACTCTTGTACACTTGGTCTCAAGGGCAATCCTGTTCACGAAGACATGGTTGAAGCGATAAAGTTTTTGGGAGATATGCGAATATTTTCTATTCAAATTGTTTTGACTCCTTCAGGGAATATTTATCAGGTTACTACTGGTAACTTAAATGATTCTTTTTTTAAGGCTATCGATTATGCCAATGAGATTTTTTGTGTCCCATTAAGAAAAAAAGGAAATATTGTAATTACAGTTGCAGCTCCTCCGGGAGATATTGATTTATATCAATCGCAAAAAACATTAGAAAATGGTAAACCGGCTTTGAAAGAAGATGGTGTAATTATTCTTGTTTCACAATGTCCTGGTGGTATCGGTGATAAAGTTTTTTTTGATTTGTTATCAAGGGCTTCCGAACCATCCGAGGTTCTTGGTTTCTTAAAAAATGAATATAAACTCGGATATCATAAAGCTGCTAAGATAGCAGAACTAAAAATGAAATCTGAAATTTGGGCTGTTACCGATTTGGATGAGACTCTCGTAAAAAAAGCTATGTTGAAACCATATTCAAACATTCAAAAAGCAGTTGATGACGCCATTAATTTAATTGAATCAAAAGGTGAGAAACCCAGTATTGTTGTGATGCCTTTTGGGAATCTGACCGTACCAAAAATAACTTGAGTTTATTTGGAAATGTTTATTAAACGATAGTTTTTAAAAGATTGGGGGAAAATGGAAGAAGAAGCAGTTCTAATAAAGAAAGGAAATGAAAAAAGAAGAGTAGAGAAACACGGGAAACTCTATAGAATGATGATCAAATCAAACAAGATGGAAGTAATAATCTCTGAGATGGATCCAAAAACTGATTCCAAATGGTTTAGGCACGACGGCGAGGAGATGCATCTTGTTCTTCAAGGTTCTATGGAATATACAGTGGGAGAAAAATCTTACAAATTAAGTGAAGGCGACATTCTTTGGCATAAATCGACATTAAATCATAAGGCAAAGAATATTGGCAGAAAAAAGGTAATCTATATTACTATTGGAACCCCACCGACGTTTATGCTGAGTGATTTGTAATCTAGCGGATCAATCTTTACTTATCCTTTTCAAAGTTGTCTTTAGTTCCGAAATTAAACTATTCAAAATAGAATTGATTTTTTGTTGTAATTCAGCTGAAAGGCCTTTACCAAAATTTGTATCTCTTGGCTGAATTCCAAAAATGAATATTTCTGGTTTTTCTTTTAGTTTTTTAGATAGCTCTACTATTTTTAAAAAATCTATATCGTGCGTTGAAATTGATAAATTATATTTTTGATTAACGACGTCCTCTGGTTTAAATAGCCTCAATTCTCCAGGAGTTCCATTAAAATCTACAGCATCGATCACAAATACAACATCAAAAAGAGCAAACTGGTGGAGAAGGCGCATCCCACTTGTTCCACTGTCAATATATTCTATGTCCTTTGGCAGCTTTTTTTTATTCTCAATAAGTTTTTCTAAAAGAATTATTCCTACTCCATCGTCCTTCCTCAAAGGATTTCCGATGCCGATTATTCCAATTTTGTTCATAATTTTAAACAAATTTTACAGTTAAATAATGAGTAGAGCAGGAGATACATGGATCATATGCACGCACGAGCATCTCAAGTGTCAACTCAATCTCTTTTGGTGGCCGGTCAATGATTTCAGGCACCAGCTTCTCCATATCCAGCTGTATGTTTGCATGGTTCTGATTTGTTGGAATGACGCAGTTTGCTTTTGTGCAATATCCTTTCGAGTTTAACGTATAATCATGGATTAGAATACCACGAGGTACTTCAACAATTCCAACACCTCGACTTGCTTTTACCTTTGCTTTTACTGGTTTTTCCTCTTTTATTCCTCGTTCAAGAATCTTGTCAATTAAATGAATTGAATCCTCTGTGCTATGTACAAACTCTACCAGTTGCGCTATTGTGTTCATGAATGGGTTGTAGTTTATTGGTTTTAAGTTGAACATCTTTGCGACATCTTTTGCCGCAGGATGTAACTTGGCACTGTTCAAATTAAAACGAGCGAGCGCCCCTACCATGTAAGAGTCCCTGGCGTGTTTCGTATATTTTGCTGTTGAATGTTGAACAATGTATTCATTTGTAATATTCTGATAATTTTTATAATCCTTGTATTTTCCTGTATCGGTCGAGTTAATCACTCCATCATACAACGCATATTCATTATCAGCGCTAAGCGCAATATATTCAGTCTCACGATTGAAGTTGGGAAGCTTATCGGCAACACTATGAATCACCTGAGCAACATCGTTTGTTATACTTTTGCTCTCCTCAAGTCGTTTGCGAAGGTCTTTTAGTTGTTTCTCTGCCGGCAGCATTGAAAAACCACCAACGACGAGTCGAATCGGATGGATTGTCCGACCGCATATAAGATCCGACATCTCATTTGCAAGTCTATGCAGTTTTATGATTTTCAGTAAAGCATCTGTATGTTTGGTTCCGACCAATGGAAAAACACTACCGACACCAAGTAGGTCAGGAGCAGCCAGATAGCCGATATGCAAGATATGACTCTGCATGTTTTCCCCGTGAATCGCAAGTCTTCTTAGTAGTGCTGTTTGCTCTGTAATTTTCACACCCAAAGCGTCCTCAGTTGCTTTCAGAGATGCAAGAGAATGACCAATCGAACAAATACCACAAATTCTTGATGTGATTGGTCTAAGCTCGTTGTACTGTTGTCCACGTAGCATTGCTTCAAAGAATCGTGGTGCTTCAACAACATTCCATTGTAGTTTTTCGATCTTCCCGTTTTTAACATCTAGCTCTATATTACCATGACCTTCTACGCGAGTTAAATGCTCCACATGAATAGAAAAATTATTACTCATCTACCTGACACTCCTCTTTCCCATAATTATACATTGTACATCGCCGTCGTATATCCTCATAAGACAGATTATATCGTTCAAGTACTTCCCACACACACTCCGTTTCAGCTTTTTTAATCAAACCGCGGCATCCTTCGCATGGACTGTTATGTGTTGGACAAATCGCTTTACAACCAGCGCGGGTTATAGGACCAAGACAATACGCTCCCAGTTCAAATTGGCAAATGTTTTCGTTCTTTTTACATTCTACACAAACGGGATATCTAGGTATTTCTGGTTTTCTGCCTAATGCAAGAGCAGTAATTACGTGTTTGAATTCGTCGCGATCAATTGGGCATCCATGAATGTAATAATCAACTGGGACGATCTCGTTTATCGCCTTTGTTTTGAACACATCAAACAACTCATTTCCATGAACAGGGGCATCTCCGTAAACATCTCTTATTACCTCATCGTGCATCCATTGGTTTCTTATTTTGTTTACACCACCAGTTGTTGCACAGGCACCAAGTGCGACTAGGATTTTTGCTTTGCTGCGGATATCACGTAATCGTTTCTCATCCATCGGCCGCATAATTGAACCTTCAACAATCGCGATATCATAACTGTCAGAATGCTCCTTCATAACTTCACGGAAAGAAACTATATCTACGATTTCTAGAAGTTCGAGTATCTCTTCTTCCAAATCAGCGATTTCTAGTTCGCATCCTTCACAATCAGCAAAATCAAATATAGCAACGCGTGGTTTCTGCTTCATTCGAACGCCTCCGGTAAACTCTTTATTTGTTTGTAATTATAAACAGGTCCTTCCTTGCACACGTAGACTCCATTTATCTGACAGTGACCACATTTTCCAACGCCACATTTCATACGTCGTTCCAGGGAAACAAATATGTTTTCATCAGGTATGCCCATTGTCTGTAAAGATTTTATAACAAATTTATACATCACAGGTGGACCGACTACAACAGCAATCGTATTTTTTGAATCCAGTTTATCTACTCTTATTTTTGGGAAAAGAGTTGTTATTAATCCTACGGATTCGCTCCAGCATTCACCTTGTTCGCATCTATCAACAGTTAGTTGGCATATAGTATCTTCACATTTTTTCCAGTCTTGTATTTCGTTCAAAAAGATTATTTCTTTTGGACGTTTTGCTCCATAAAGTATTATTACATTTTTGAAATTTTTCCGGTTTTTCTTATCTAGAACGTATTTTATTAGTGATCTCATTGGATACATACCTATTCCGCCGGATGTTAGTAGTAGATGTTTCCCCTCAAGTGCTTTAATATCGAATCCATTGCCAAGCGGTCCGCGTATTCCGATTTTGTCGCCAACTGACATCTCATGCAACTTTGAGGTTACATTACCAACTTTTCTTACTGCAATTTCAAACGCGGGTGTATCACTTGGTGGAGACGCCAATCCAAATGGAGCTTCCCCGATTCCAAAAATTGAAACTTCTATAAATTGTCCTGGTTTATGTCCTAGTGGCTTTTTGTCATCCAGTTCAATTTCAAATAATTTCTCAGTGTCAGTTAGTTTTTCTATTCTTTTTATTGTGGCTTTTCTTGGAACATGTATGGTATTTGTTTCGGCAACCTTTGTTTCTTGTTTAATAAAAAATCTTGTAGTATCATCTGATTTTCTATGATGAGCCAAACTACTCATAACCTCGCATGGATCTGCAATATCTGGTAAACAGGCGATCCCACATCGTCCACAGCCGACGCATGCAACAAAATTATATCTTGCAGGTAGGTAGTTACCCTTCCTAAAGAATCTGTGTCTGTATCTTTCTTTTCTTTCGTCTCTAAAAACGTCTCCGCTTCCGACCTTTGTAAAGTCACGGAGCAAGCATCCGTCCCAGGTGCGTATTCTGCTACCGGTCTTTAGATTAAGAGAGACTTCATCTTTTATATCATAACAATAGCAAGTGGGGCAAACCATCGTGCAGGAGCTGCATTCCATGCATTTGTCAGAGCGCTCCTCCCATATTCCGCTGTCATAGTTAGCAACAAGAACATATGGCCACTCTTCTTTTGGTAGCGCTACTTTTTTCTTGAATTTAGTAAGAGTTTTTTTACGAGCATTATCGATTTTTTTAATATCGACTTCTTTTGCATCTTCTACTTTTGCATATTTTTCAAGTAAGTACTTTCCTTTTTCTGAACCTATTGTGATCGCGTATTTGTTTTCTATGTTCGTGAGTAATAGATCAAATCCTTTGTCTGTGATGTTTGTGTTCATGCTCGCGGCGAATGATCGGTCGGATACGTTTTGTATATCTGATGCTATCAGTATTGTATTTTCTCGTCGTTTTTTGTAAAAATCGTCTTTTTGTGAGTCCAGATAAACCTTATCCATTTGTTCTAATGCTATAATGTCATAGGGATGTATTCCTATTATTACCCTTGGTTTTATCTCATCTTTTGGTTTTACTTCGAATTGTTTTTCTAGGTTAAAATCCATTAATTTTTCGTATTGTGGCAAGAAGTATTTTTTTGGTGGAATTATTGTTACATCGTGATCTAAACGTAGTTCACTGGCATCTTCTAGTTGATCGAATACGTATCTTTTACCTTTTGATTTAACACCGAACACCTCGTAGTTTTTATCCTGGATTAGTTTGTTTATGAAGTTGTTTAAATCGTTTTTAGAAATAGTTTTTATTTGATTCATGTTCAAGCTCCCCCTTCTACGCGTATTTTAGATAAGTTATGTTAGTGTAGATTGGGATATAAAACCAGAGGACGTGAACATTTTACTAAATATAACATTTTCTTTTTCTATAATTTAAGGGGCTTTGGCAATGAATCCTTCTTTCATTAGAACCTGGGTTTCATCCCTTGCTTTTTTTATCATTGTCATTGCGTGTTCGTATAGCTCTTGTCTTGATGGTTTTACTCTTGCTATTCCTTGTGATATTGCTTTTAGGGCTACTGCGACTGCTTCTCTAGGAAATACTTCCCATGAGTCCATTGTTGGTACAATGTACTCGTCGTTTAGTCCGTGATCTTCCGCTGTTTTTGCTAGTTCGTAGGCTGCCGCTATGCACATTTCATCTGTGATGGTTTCTGCTCTGACGTCCAGTGTCCCTCTGAATATTCCTGGAAAACCTAGGGAATTGTTTATTTGATTTGGAAAATCCGATCTGCCTGTTGCTATTATTCTTGCACCAGCCTCTTTTGCTTCCCAGGGCCATATCTCTGGAACAGGATTAGCAGTTGCAAAAACTATAGAATCATCTGCCATTTTTGTAATCCACTCTTTTTTTATTGTACCGGGTCCTGGTTTGCTTGCTGCTATACAGATGTCAGTGTCTCTTATCGCTTGTTCTGCAGGACCAGTTCTACCTTCTTGGTTTGATTTCAAACACATGTTCCATTTTTCAGGGTTTTGACTCTTTTCCTTTTCCAAATCCTTTCTTGATGTATGCAGTATCCCTTTGCTGTCTACCATTATTATGTTTTTTTGTTTTACACCGGCTGATACCAAAACTCTAGCTATTGCTATGTTTGCCGCACCCGCTCCTACCATTGAAACTAGCGCTGTATCCATTTTTTTACCGACGAGCTTTATTGCGTTTATGGCACCTGCAACTACTATAGTTGCCGTTCCCTGCTGGTCGTCATGCCACACAGGTATGTCCATTTCTTTTCTTAGTCTGTTTAGTATGTAGAAGCATTTTGGTTTCTCAATATCCTCTAGGTTTATTCCCCCAAAACTTGGTTTAAGCCATTTAACGGCCTGTATGATTTCGTCTGGATCCTTTGTGTCTAGGCAAATTGGGTATGCGTCTACTCCTCCGAGGTATTTGAAAAGTAGTGATTTACCCTCCATAACTGGCAGTCCTGCTTCTGGCCCTATGTCTCCTAATCCCAGTACTCTTGTTCCATCGCTTACTACTGCCACTGTATTCCATTTATTTGTGTAATCGTATACTTTCAGAGGGTTTTTTTGAATTTCTTTACACGGCTCTGCCACACCGGGTGTGTACCAAATAGCAAAATCGTTAAAATCTCTAACACAACATTTCGGTATGATCTCTATTTTTCCTCTGTAAAAAGGGTGAAGTTTCATTGCATCTTTACCTGGTTTAACTGCTTTTTCTAGTAATTGTTTTTCGTCATTTTTATCCATAAAAAACCCCCACTGGACGATGGCAGGGGATATCCTGTTCTATGTATATTACTATTTCACTTTTGTTTCTTTTAGTAACGACTGAACCATCTCACGATTTTCCCACAGGGCGCAACTACCACTTGCTTTGTGAAGTTGTGCTCGGCTATCGCGGATTTTCTTTAAAAATTCTGAGTTCAACGCTTCTTTCAAAGATACGTTGTTCAGATTCATATCCGAATAAGGTGCGAACGGGCACGGCTCAACATCTCCCTCTGCACTTATGTGAATAAATCCTCTGCCTGCTGCAAGACACCCACCGATTTCTTCCTCGTCACCAGGAACTGCTATGAAGAGCGCCTTCCATTTTTCTCTGAATTTTTTCATGGTTTCCATGATTTTCTTTCTTTGGCTGTCCGTGACCATCAGTTTCTCAGTACCAAGCTTTACTGGGTTGTATTCTGCAAACAGGAAGAATTTACAGCCGAGGTTGATTAGATTCTGGATGAATTTTTCACTCATGATAGTATTGAAATTTGCGCTCGTTAACGTTAATGATGTTCCGAAAAATAAACCATGAGCTTTTAGGTTTTTCATCGTTTTTTCAAGTCTTGTGTAGACTCCTTTTCCGCGTGCTTCGTCCGTTTCTTCTTCGCAACCTTCCAGACTTATTAAAGGTACGATGTTTTTTTGACGTTTTATTGTTTTAATCGTTTCTTCGTTTAAGAGTAGACCGTTTGTGAATATGGTGAAGATCATATCTTGATAATCTTTTGTTATTTCGAAAAAGTATTTTCTCATGAACGGCTCTCCGCCCGCAATTACGAAAAAACTTACACCCAGTTCATGTGATTGTTTTACTATGTCTCTTAATTGTTTATCTGTGAGCTCTTTTTTTGCTGGTGGACGTATTGCTTTTTCGTAGCATCCTTTACAGTTTAGGTTGCATTTATGAGTGATGCTGAAGATGATGATTGGTGGTACGTGAGTTCCTTCACTTTCTAGTTTTTCTCTAGTTTTTGATGCTTGGTTTTGCCATCTGACGGTTTTTAGGAAATATAATGCTTGGGAGGGATGGGTTAGACTTACTTTTACTGCGTCTTTGAAGAAGATTTTTAATGTGTCGTTTAGGATGAATCTGAAGTCGTTTGACATGGTTTTCTTTCTTTGGATGGTTGTTGGTATCTTAAAGGTTTCCTGGGTGACTTGAAGGGGGTGGAAATATCAGGGAATCATGATAGGGTACTCATGTTGGAACAGGAGAAAATTAAAATTTTTTATATCTTATAGAGATGGAAGTACCGGATTTAAAATAATCTTTAATATAATTTCTATTTGTTCTTCTCAGTCATTTCATAAAAAGTTAAATTGAATCTATCAACGATCCATCTGTTTAGATTTTTTATATCGTTCAATAATGATTTGTATATTTTAAGTTTGTTTACTATTTTAGATAATTTATCTAGTTGATTTTTAACATCGTCTTTGTTTCTAAAAGTTAGTAATTCATCCCACATCTCATTATATAATAAATTAACATGATTTGAATAAGCGTCTTTTGTATATGGTTTCTTTTCAATAATCGCAATCGCAATTTTTTCAAACAGTCGATTACTCTTCAATGTCTTTATTTTGCTAGTGATATCAACTTTCTCTAAAATTTTATTAAAATGTTCGTTATGAGAATAAGCTTTTTCGATGTGTTTTTCAACCATCTCGATAGTAGTATGACGTATTTTTTGATATTCAGTTTTCCTATCTAAATATTTTTTAAAATCGTATTTAAAAATAATACTATGTGTTTCTCTAAAGAAATCCTTCCACTCACTATTCTCAAGATTTGATTTAGATATATTAAATGGAATAGGATAAAAATTTCCTTTTTCCAAATCTTTATAGAATGAGTCAATTTCTTTTAATTCATCAATTAAAGGGTTTATTGCATATTTAACAATATATTTGGCTGATTCTCTTCGCTTCTCTCTTAAACTTATAGTAACACCTTTGACTGCACTAATAGCAGCAATCAATGATATAAAAGCACTAATTACGAGTATATACATAGAGAACCGATATTGATTAGCTGCATCTTCTGACGCTTTTGCCGCTCGTACTTGAACAAGTTCACCTTGTGTATAAACAGTAATTCCTTTTTCAAAATGATTATAAATAACATAAGAAAATGCTCTTACTTCACTATTGCTACTGAAATCGGGATAAAAACCTGTATACTCCCAAATAGTAAATTTTGTTTCTCCAACAAAATTGAACTCTAAATACCATATACCCGATTCATTAAATTTATTTGGAAATCCATTATCCCCTAGTGGAATCTCGAGTCGTTTATTTGATTCTGCTTTCCAACTTATAGATTCAAATGTGTGTCTATATACGTAATTAGAAGGAGAGGTTAATGTTATAGTTACAGAAGTTAAATTAATATTTTCTGGAAGGTAGAGAAAAGAAAAAAGAAATGCCTCTATTTTTCCAGATTGAACAAATTCATCACTATTAAGAAAATCATAATTTAAAAAGGTAGTTATTTCAAAATTAAAAACAATTACATCTTGCCTATTTTTAATATTATTAAATGATGTTGTCAAAAATTTTGCTTCGGAGATTCCAGAAAAAATAATTATCATTGAAATTAGTAACAAAGGAAAAAATGAGATGGTTTGGACTTTAGTTTTTCTTTTCATTTTCGTGAATTTATCAACTTATTTTAGGTTAATACTGATTTCAATCATTCTTCTAAACCTTCTGAAAATTTTTTAAGGAAATATGACAATATTAATATAGTAACTAATATACCTATGCCGTAACCATACAGTTCACTATCAAATTTTATTAAGTTTAAACCTAAGTCTGAAATATATTCGATTAATTTTCTTACAACCTCGGTTAAGAGCACTATTAGTGCAACCATTAAAGAAATAACCATGGCTATTTTGGCCGGCTTTTTTTCAAAAAACTTTTTTTTATTCACCATAATCTTATTCTCCTGGTGTTCATAATATAATTTAATATCTGAGTAATATTCTAAAAAGTGAATAAAGCTGATAGTAATCAGAAATATTAACAATAAATAGACAAACTCATAATACTGTTTTTCGAAAAAATAAACAATGAAAGATACTAAAAGGGTTAAATATCCAAAATTTAAACATTTTTCTTGTAAAGTCCAATAAATTCTTTTATCTGAAAGAACCTCGATTTTATAAGAACATAAACAAAGAGAAAATCCATAGATAAGGATTAGAAGAGTATTTTTTATTGAATTGATATCATTTGTTGTACCTATTAATAATGAAATTCCAGCAAAAATAAGCCCACCTAATGTTAATGCTCTTGTTCCATAGAGACTTGATTCTTTTCTAATTCTTTCTTTTTCACTTTCAATTGCATTTTTATCTTTTTTTAATTCAAAAATACTGAAGGAAAAATTTTTATTAACAATAATAAGAAGTAATATCTCAATAAAAAGCCATAAAGAAAATGCTATAATTATTAATATTCCTAAATCCATGTTTTAACCACAATTCCAACATGATGAACGCTCGGGGCCATTCATTTTTTTACATTTGGGGCAAATCCAATTTCTTGCACCAAGAAATATGTTTTGCTCTCGACCGCAATTTGGACACGTTTTTGAATTATCCGGGATTACTTCATTACATCCATTGCATTTCATAAAACCTCCTCCAAAGACATTTATTATTTTATATTTGTTTAAGAAGTGTTTTTAAATTCATATACTTTTGCTTTCTCCATATCCCTGCAACTTGTATTTTTCTTTAAGCTTCTAAAACAGGCATATATTTACTTAACTGTTTCTCGTGAGATTTTGATGATATCAACAATATCTTGAGTGCTGTACCAATAAATAAACTCCAATCATAGCTCTTTGACTAAACCAGATAAAAAACCTACCCTTTACTTTTCAACGGATTTGGCCCAATCTTTTTAATCTAACCAACAAAACGACATATTTTACCGAAAAAGATAAATAGTATTAATTACCATAATAGTAATTATGAACAGATATACGAAAATGTATGGCTGGTTATACAATACATTCGGGAACAATACGTTTACCATAGACGACTTCAGAATGAATTTTCCAAGCCCCCAACCTACCAAGACCATCCATGATTTAATCAAATTAGATTTTATGAAAAGAAAAAAACGTGGAAAATATCAAATAGTAAAACCAGAAGAATTCGTAAAAAAAATAGTAAAAGAAAATTTAGAAAAACGTGATATTTTACAGAAATCTAATAAAAAATATGCATACGCAAACAGCACGGCAGTAAATATTTGGACTGATGGCTACTATTGGACCGATTTCACAAGAGGGTTTAAACCTGTTCATATCTATATTTTAAAAAAAGACAGGAACTATTGGAGGGAATTCTTCAATCAACATGATGCAGACTACGTTTTAGAAGGAGAAAATAAAACATTGTTTGGATTAACATATGTATTACATCCAAAAGAAACATTTACCATTGAAACCAAAGATGGCGATACCGTTGTCCCTTTAAAAGAAATAATAAAGTATTGCCAAAACAATATTATTTTATATAGGCCGGCGTTAGAATATTTGGATAAAAAATATCATTTACATATATTTGATAACTACGAGTCGATGGCATCATGATCGCCAATTTTTCACAAAGGGAAAAAGAATGCTTCAATTTTTTAAGTCTCATTCCCAGTAAAAAACAATATGTGGTAATTGGAGGATATGCTGTCACCTCATATGGATTTCCTCGTTTTTCTGTTGATTTGGATGTTACTATTCCCGAAAGTGAAGTACCCTTTTTTAAGAAATTGATTTCCGATTCCGGTTTTGTTTTTACCAAAGGAAAAGAAGATCTAACATATTCCGGGAAATTTGAAAGATACGAAAAAAACCTAGTCAGTATCGACCTCTTAATTAATGGAGTCAAGTCTCGTCAAACCGGATATTGCTATCCATTTCAATATATTTTTAAAGACTCTCAAATCAGAGAAACAAGTGGTTGGGATCCAGCAAACAAAGCAAAAGCAAGAATTGCAAAAAAAGAGATGCTTATAGCATTAAAAATTCATTCAATGAGAATGACAGATAAAAGAGACACCATCATGCTTTGTTACGAAAAACCTAATACTCAGACTATAATCAATCATTTAAAAAACAGTCCAAAGGAAAAAATAATCGAGCATATCAATGAATTGTTAGTGCTCTTGGATGATAACAATCTAAAAAATTCACTAAAAGGCGTTTATTCAATAGATGATAAATTGTATAAAAGAATGATAAAAAATTGTCAACAAACTATGAAAGATGTTAAAAATCAGTTGCTCTAATTACGTATTTTGATTAAATCAGATAAAAACTACCCTTTACTTTTCAACGGATTCGGTCCAATCTTTTTAATCTCACAGACAAAATCAGTAACAACCGATGCAAACCTCTGCCCCTCAGATGCAGAAATATACTCAAACCTAACCCTTTCAGGCTCAATACCCATCTCATCAAGTAGTTTCTTCAGTAATTTAACCCGTCTATTCGTCTTGTAATTCCCAGACTGATAGTGACAATCACCAGGGTGACAACCAGCAATCAAAACACCGTCAGCACCTTTTCTAAAAGCCTCAAGAACAAAAGCAGGATCAACCCTACCGGAACACATCACGCGTATAGATTTCAAATTAGGCGGATACTTAATACGACTGGTACCAGCCAGATCAGCACCAGCGTAAGAACACCAGTTACACAAGAATCCTATGATGTTCGGCTCGAATTCCTTAGTCATGTATCCACACCTTTAATTTCATTCAACACAAGTTCAACAGCTTTAGGAACCGCTGCAGCAATCTTCGAGCTAAGTACCTCTTTAAATTCACGTGGAGTTTCTTTCATCAAAACCCCTATCACAACAATTTCATTAGGAATCCTGTCCTCACCCATTTTTTTTGCCATCTCGATAGCCTCGGTAAGTGATACATCATGAGGATTACAAGAATGCATAGTAGAAAATTCAGTTAAAGGAATTCTTTTTACATCACCGTTTCTTCCATCTTCTGTCTTAACAGCATCAATGATTATGGCTTTGTCATAACCAATTATTAAATCAAGTAGATTCATGCCTCCAGTTGTTGCTTCATCAATTGTAATATCTGTATTTTTAACATGCCTTTTTAGTTCATTAGCAACGTGAACGCCTACACCGTCATCACCAAGAATCCGGTTTCCAACACCTAGTATTATCGTCTTCATAATCCTCATCTAAACGTTTTGTTTAAGCGTCTTGTATAATTTTTTATTATTATCATATATGTTAACTTCTAGAGGCATACCACCAGGTAAAGTATGGGTAGCACAACCAAAACATGGATCGTAAGCACGAAACGCCATCTCAACTAAGTTAAGTATCCCATCATCAACCTTCCCTTTTTTGATAACACCTTTAGCAGCATCACGAACGGACATAGTTATTGCCCCGGCGTTATTTGTGGTAGCAACAATCAGATTCGCTTTTTCAACAAGCCCATTCTTGTCAAGCTTGTAATGATGAATCAAAGTTCCGCGAGCTGCCTCGACAACACCGACTCCCTCGCCTGGCGAACCAACAGGGTTTTTTATGTGCGTCGACGTGATTTCGTGATCATCAATCAGTTCCTTCGCTCTTTCAGTAACATAAAGTAATTCAATAAGCCGCGCCCAGTGGTAAGCAAGCGTGGAATTCACAGGTTTTCCGCCAAGAGTCTCGAACATCCTCTTGTATTCCTTTTCGGCGAGAGGCGTTGCCATACCATCAGATGCATTTAATCGGCCAAGAGGTCCAACACGATAGATCCCACTTTTTTTACCATCAACCAAACCATGCCAGCCGATGTTTTTAAGGTACGGGAACTTCATGTAGCTCCATTCCTCAACGTGCTCGCCTATGTTTTTAGCGTAATCCTTGCCATCGAACTTCAGAACCTCTTTTGCATCCTGATCGGTAACACGTATTTTACCGTCATAGAAATTCACTTTATTTTTAGAATCAACGAGTCCCATGTTGTAAGTTTTCAAAGTATAGGCGTCAGACCGAATCAAATCAACGTATTTTTTGTTTTTAAGAACTATATCATCGAACAACTTCAAAGTAAACTTAGCAAATTCATTGCAGGAATCAATCATCTTTTTAATCTCATGTACCTCATCTTTAGACAAACCTTTAGAAACACCACCCGGCAAACCGCAGACAGGATGCGTAGCCTTACCACCAAGAATCGCAGTAATCTTTTGTCCGTAAGCCCTGTGTTTTATAACCTCTTTACCAACATCAAGACCAGCTTTTTCAATAACACCGAGAACGTTCCTCTGCGAAGCAGGTGCATCAGGACCAACAATAAAATCTGGACCACCTAAAAAATAGAAATGCAGAATGTGATCATAAATATAATATCCACAGTACATGAGCTCCCTTAATTTTTTAGCAGCAAGTGGCGGCTCAACGTGAAACGCATTATCGAGAGCCTTCGTAGCGGCAAAGTGATGAGCGACAGGACAAACACCGCAGATACGAGAAGTGATCTGAGGCATGTCTTCAGCCCGTCTACCCTGAGAAAACCGTTCAAAACCTCGTAGCTCAGGAATCTGAAGATAGGCATTTTCTACATCGCCAGAAGCATCTAGAAAAATACTTATTTTACCGTGCCCCTCAAGACGAGTAATCGGATCAATAACAACGGTCTTCACTTGATCACCTTCCTGTTAATCAGCGAAGTAGGAAGAGTATATTTGTAAAAAGTTCCGACTACATCTCTAACTTGCTCAATCAGCTCATCAACTTCTTCATCGCTCATGTTTTCTTCGTTTTCAATACCCAAAACGGAGGCAAGTGCAGAAATCATCTTCGCACCGTGATCGAGAGAATTTGGGGTCGGTCCACCACAACCAGTACAAGCCATATTAGCATCCAAACAACGGGCATCACACCCGCCGCGGGTCGCAGGACCGAGGCATATAATTCCCTGCTCAAGAAGGCATTTCTCTTCTATTTTATCAACCTCATAAACACGTTTTATTTGTTTTATCTTTTTTTCAGATTTTTCAAAACGACATTCGTCACAAACGGATTTAAGAGGCGCAAGAACAGCACCTTTTTCAGGAAGTTTGTTGTTAGCTATAGCGTCAACTGCGTTAACTATCAGCTCAGTCGGTGGAGGACAGCCTGGTAAAAAATAATCCACGTCAACCACTTGATGAAGACTCTTCACGGTATCATAAAACTCAGGAATCGTCAACTCTCCCTCTTTAACTTTTACAGAGGTTTTGGGCGTTATCTTCTCTTTGTTTTCAGTAGATGGATTGTCCAAATAAACGGTTTTGAAAATCTTTTCGCGATTAGCCATATTTGCAAGACCGGGGATGCCGCCGTTAACCGCGCATGCGCCAAAGGAAATCAATATCTTCGATTTCTTCCGCATCAGTTTTGCCATATGCTCGTTCTCAGAAGTACGTATTGCACCGTTAAAGAAACAAACATCAATGCTTCCATCAGCCATTGCTTCAACATCTTTGTATTTCGTATCGATCGCAACAGGCCAAAACAATATATCCACAAGTTTTACTACGTCAAGGATTTTTTCGTTAATATCAAGAACTGCTATCTCACAACCACCGCAGCTTGCAGCCCAATAAAATGCAACCTTCAGTTTCTTGTTTTCATTTTTTTCTTTGCTCATATTATAAAGGATTCCCCGTTTTATAAGTAAATAAACTACGCAAAGAAAAAGAGCACCATTTTAATAATGTTTGGTTTTTGATTACATAAAATATTAATAGAAACGTTTGTTAGTAACAAAGGGAATTTAGATGATAATATCTCAACTTAGCATAGCACCTGTTGGAGAAAGCACAAGTCTCAGCACATACGTGAAAATAGCTCTCGAAGTTCTCAGAAAAAACAACATAAAATTCAAAACGAACGACATGGCGACGATCATAGAAACCGAGGATCTCGAAACATTATTCAAAGCGGTAAAGGAAGCACACGAAGCAGTACTGAAATCAGGAGCAAAAAGGGTAATCACTGAACTTAAAATCGATGATAGAAGAGACAAAAACATAGGCATGGGCTACAAAGTAAAAGCTGTTCAATGATTTCTCTTTTGATTCAAAACAGTTATATGCACCATTTTCATTCCGATTTCGGGAGTGACTTGTTGTGCCATCAAAAGGCTTAGTGGAAATTGTTTTTCATGGACGTGGTGGACAAGGCGCAGTAACAGCAGCCAATCTACTTGTGGCAGCAGCTTTGGAGGACAAGAATAAGGGCGTGCAGGCGTTTCCATTTTTTGGCGCGGAAAGACGTGGCGCACCTGTCAAAGCATTCGCCCGCATATCAGACGAAGAAATCAATCTTAGAAGTGAGATTTACGACCCAGATATTGTAGTAGTTCTTGATGAAAGCATAATGGACATCGTAGACGTCCTAAAAGGTTTGAAAAAAGATGGAAAAATATTAATTAATACTAGAAAGAAACCTAATGATTTTGATTTTTCTAAAAAATATAACGTAGCAACCGTTGACGCAACAGGCATAGCATTAAAGCACAAGATCCTCGTCGGCGGAATTCCTGTGGTAAACACTCCGATTCTAGGCGCAGTTCCAAAGATCTTAGATAGAGTTACTCTAAAATCAATTCAAAAAACAGTGAAAGGAAAATGGAAGGGAGAACTTTCTGACGAAAACGTAAAAGCAACTCAGGACGCATATGACTCAGTGGAGGTGAACTTTTGAAGAAGTACAACGTTGCTACAACTATTTCTTATCCAAAAAAAGGTGCCATGGGCAGAACCGGCAACTGGAGAGTCTTTAAACCTATTCTAGACAAAAAGAAGTGCGTGAAATGTTTGCGATGCTGGATTTTTTGCCCTGAAGCCACTATAATTAGAAACAAGGACGATACCGTCGACATTGACTACGTTTATTGCAAAGGCTGCGGCATATGCGCAAACGTATGTAAGGTTAAAGCAATCACAATGGAAAGGGAGGCAGAGAAAAAATGACGGTAATGATTGACACTGGAAATTATATAGCTGCAAAAGCAGCGATTATGGCTCGCCCTGAGGTTGTCGCTGCTTATCCCATTACTCCTCAGACCACACTTGTAGAAGGTATCGCCAAATATCTAGAAACTGGTGAGTACAAAGGAGAATACATATGCGTAGAAAGCGAGCACTCGGCAATGGCAGCATGCATAGGCGCCAGCGCTGTAGGCGTGAGAACATTTACCGCTACTTCATCGCATGGTTTGTTGCTCATGCACGAGATGCTTCATTGGGCTGCACTTGCAAGATTGCCTGTCATAATGTGTAACATAAATCGTGTCATAGGTCCGGGTTGGAATATCTGGGTTGACGAGAACGATTCCATATCACAGAGAGATACAGGCTGGATACAATTTTATTGCAGCAGCAATCAAGAGATTTTTGACACTATCATTCAGGCCTTCAAATTAGGCGAAGATCAAAAGGTATCTCTGCCAGTGATGATCAATTATAACGCATTCATCCTGTCTCACACTTCGATGCCGGTTGACGTACCTGACCAGAAAAAAATAGACGATTTCCTTCCAAAACGTAAACCCGCATGGGAGTTAGATATAGACAACCCGATAACCTTCGGAAACATAATTCTTCCAGGTGAATACGAAAAGGTCAGAAAAGAAATGCAGAACGCAATGATGAATGCAAAGAAACTTATTCCGAAGATTGCAAAGGATTGGAAGAAGAGATTCGGCAGATACCACGGCGACTTATTGGAAACTTACAAGTGCGATAACGCAGAGTATATACTTCTTGCCATGGGTGCAATTGCCGCAGAAAGCAAAGTAGCTATTGACAATCTCCAAAAAGAAGGATTAAAGGTTGGTCTTGCAAGAGTTAGAACTTTCCGTCCTTTCCCAGTAGAAGAAATATCTAAGCTCGGAAAGAAAGCCGATCTAATTGTAATTGACAGGAATATTTCTGTAGGCATGGAAGGTGCTTTGTTTACTGAGGTGAAATCCTCGTTGTACGGTAAATCAGATGCTAAAGCATACGGTTTTATAGCAGGTTTAGGCGGAAAAGATGTCACATACGGGGACATAGAAAAGATCTGCAAGAAGGTAGTAAATGGAAAAGCAAAAGACTGTGAATGGTACGGTCTAGAGGGGGTGTAAATTTTGGCGATTAAAGACATACCCACAGAGGAATGTTATCTACCTGGCAGTGCCTCGTGCCCAGGCTGTCCTGCCACGATGGCGATGCGTATTGTTTTTAAAGCGATTGGTAAAAAGATGATCATGGTCGTACCTGCCTGTTGCACAGCAGTTATTGAAAGCCTCCATCCAAATACCTCTTTTAATATTCCTGTTATGAACATTGCTTTTGAAGCGGCCGCTGCTGGTGCGAGTGGAGTAGAAGCAGCACTAAGAAAACAAGGTAGAGAAGATATTACCGTCCTTGCGTGGGCTGGGGATGGTGGTACATACGATATAGGTATCCAAGCACTCTCCGGTGCACTTGAGCGGCAAACTAATTTCATTTACATTTGCTATAACAATCAAATATACTCTAACACTGGCATCCAACGAAGTGGTGCAACGCCTTATGCTGCTTGGACCACAACAACCGTCGGTGGTAAAACTGAGTTCAGAAAAGAAATGGGTGAAATAGTTATGGCCCATCACATACCATATGTTGCGCAAACCTGTATCAGTTACCCCGAAGACTTGTATGAGAAAGTCAAAAAAGCAAAAAGCATCAAGGGACCAAAATATATCGAGATATTAGCACCCTGCCCGCCAGCTTGGCGTTTTCCTATGGAAAAAACTGTTGACATGGGAATACTGGCTGTAGAGACAGGTGCATGGGCTCTTTATGAATGCGAAAATGATGTCATGACATTCAATGGTAAAAGCAAGCTTATACTTGAAAAGAAGATAGAACGCAAACCTGTTGAAGAATGGATCAAAAATCAGGGTCGTTTTAGGCACCTCTTTTCACCAACAAAAGATGTTAAAAGAATTAAAGCCATAGAAGAAGATGTCGATAAAACGTGGGAAAGATACAGGACATGCTACTTGGAGAACAAAAAGGCCTAACTATTCCACGATTTGGGCATTCTACACCTTAATAGAAACTTATATATATATTTAAAGTATCATTTTATATAAAAATTAAATAATAATTGTTTGTAGACTATAACTATGAAGAAAAAAATAATTATCTTGATACTAGTAATTGCGATTGTTACAATCTTAAATGTAGTTTCAGCTGCATTTCTTTATTTTGATATTCAAGCTATGGAAGCACCAGATGCAACGCTCAGAGTCGAACTCGTCAAAATGAACTCTACTGAGGCAGTGATTAGAACAACGATTGATATAAGAAACCCGAATAATTTTGATATAATTACAAAAGATATAGGATTAGTTACAAAAGCATCTAACGGAGAAAACATAGCAGAAGCGACACTAAAAGGAGGAGTTATTGGCCATCACAAAAATGAAACTTTTACTAAAACTTTTACTATAAATTTCAAAGGCAACAACCCTGAAACACTCGAAACAAAATTAACTGGTACCGCTGGGATTAAGTCTGGTTTCATTCAAAAAACATTAACTTTTTCAGTGAAACTCATTACAACTATGGACAGCATAATTACTAACATACTGCTCCCGAATATCAATATCCATATCGATTTTGGCGAATTAAGCCAAAAAAGCGTAAACGTAACAACTGTACTTGAAGCGTACAACCCAAATCCTTTTGATATGAACATAAGAGACGTAACAATTAACATGACAACTGAAAAAGGTCAGGATATTGGATATTTCAATTTAACTGGAGGAGTACTGGCAGCTGAAAGCTCCTTGAACCTCAGCGGCAAAGGGACAATAACTATAGAAACTTTAAATGCCAAAACGATCCTAGCAAGTATGGACGCAATAGTTGACGAAACGATTGCGGGTTACACAAAATCATTACCCGTCCACATTGAAGCAACCGTTGGAGTTCCTGACCTTAAAACCCTGCTTCCTTCAAAATTGCCAACGGAGGCTAGTTTAAGAAGCGATTTTAGAGCGTCTTTAAGGGGAATGGTTAGTGTGATTACCATAGAGATACGCAATCCAAATAAGGTCGAACTCGAAGCAAAAGACATAACGATAACTACGTACAGGATCGATAGCAATACAAAAAGATTGCTTGGTGAATGCAGCATACCTGACACCATCATAAAAGCGGATAATACAACATCCATTGAGAGCGAATTGGTGATACCTTACCTTAAGTTGTTTGTACCACCGCCAGGCGGTAAATTTATTCCAGACTGGATAGAGGTAGATGTTAGAGCAAACGTGACAATAAAAGGACTCATTAACTATATCTGGGGCGGAATCGTCGCCTATCAAGATTTCCACCCATTCAGAATAGATAAGGTTTATACCTCACCGGCAACTAAAGATTAGATTTCAATATCTATTGAATAACCAAAATGTTTGAAGTATTTTTTCATAAATACGCATATGAATTTTCTAAGTCTCACCACGCTTTGGTCCAACTGTGTTTTTCTTGGTTTAATAAAATTCGTGAAATCTATTTTGTTACTAGCCTTAATTTTTAAAGAATGCAATATTTTTTCCATGTTTTTTTGTGGATCTTTGCAGAAATCCTCATAATTTATGGAAACATAATCCTTTTTTGGTAACTTTTGGATGTTCTTTAGATAATAACTGGTATCGCTTGATGAGTTTAACGTTAAATATATTACCCCGAGTTCTTTGAATCTGCAGAAGCACAAACGCACCACGAAAAGGGACAACGGGTTTTCGAATATTTTATTATACAATCTAAAAAGCTTGGTCGTATAAAGGTTTTTATTTTTCATTATAACGTCTACTGCTTTGATTGCAGAACTAAGCGTTTTGAGCGGATGCCTATGGATAAAAACAAATTTTGCATTTGGAAAAATCTTTTTGATATAAAGGAAATTTGAAAAATCATAAGGGTTTTTCAGAAGAATAGGCTTATTATTCTTCGCTATAAACTGTATTTTTTTGCACATCTCCATAAATAGAGGAAGATTTTTTGGTGATATGTACATCTGACTGGAATGCTGCCCGAGTAAGAAACCGTATTCCTCAGCGAAATCGGCGTTTATTTTTAATTGGTCAATCGCCCTATCATCTAAGCCTTGTTCTTTAAATGATTCGGTGAGTTCCCTCTTCGCCACTTCTTCTCTTTGGTTGATGTGATTATCGATGAGTTTATCATACTCGATGATATGATATGCGGTTATTGGGTTGAAACCATCTGTTGCTGCAAGCATCTTGTAGAGGATGCTAGTCCCAGATCTATGCAATCCTAATATAAAAACGGGTTGAAATTTTATATCCTCCAGTTGCTTAAGATATTGTTGGTCAAAGTTCTGGACGTTTTTCATACTACTCCAAAATCCTTGCACCGCACTCATCAATATTACAAACATAAACCTTACCAAAAGAAGAAAGAACATTACAAAGTTGGGTAGTTTTCCCCATTGCAAATACAGAATTACCAAGCATGCACATACTAGCCAAACCAAATTTGTTTGCAGCATCAATTGCCTCAATTACACGTTTATCGGCCAAACCCGTTTTTCTAGTGAATGTCTGTGATAAAGAAAAGAGATTTTCTATCGAAGGACTCTCCAACAGTTTTTTGGTACAATACTTACCATATTCTGCGATTTTTGTTATCTTTCCAGGATCTATTAAAATTCTTTTCGTATCAATTTTTTTGCCAACGATGCATAAGATCAATTCAAATCTACCGGGAATATGTTCAATCATGCCCCAGGGTGGTAGACCAGCACTCTTACGTACTTCGATGCCACCAAAACAGCTGCCCATCACATCACCAAGTCCAGTTCTCAATTGAACCTCAGCAAAATGAGACGCTTTCATAGCTTCGTTTGTATTTAGTCCAGCAATCTTTGAAAGGGCATATGTAGCGCTAAGTGCACCTGCTGCGCTCATGCCAAAGCCTTGGCCAATGGGTAGTTCGGATTTGGTTTTCACAACAACTCTGATTGGATTTTCTCCGATTAAATATTTTAGAGCGAGTCTTGTCACAGGAGCATTGGCTTTTCTATTATTGATAAATATTTCAAAATCCTGCTCTGTTGAATTCTCTGCGAAAACTTCCGATACAGCCCCAAGTGAAACGTTTATTCCAGCACCACGAGAACCGGTGCGTGCCAAGTCTTGTGAAAAAACTGGTTCAAAAAAACAAGATATATGACCTGGTGCAAAAGCTGTGGCTTTCATCTTGCTCACTCGTTATTTAATTAAGTCGAGAATATAGTCGGCTAATTGATCCTTAATTCCTTTCTTATGAACACTTTTTCCTTTTTTATCGATTATCCATATTTCGTTTTCATCTTTGTCGAAACCGGAAGTAGTATTTGCAACAACGAAATCAAGCTTGTTTTTCTTTAAAAGATCAAGTGATTTTTCATGTAGTTTATTTTCATTCTTTTCAACCTTAAATCCTACGATTTTAGCTTTTGAAGCCTTTTTTCTTAGCATCGAAATAATTTTTGGCGCAGGCGTCATTTCTACTACAAGGTTTTCTTTTCCTGACGAAATTTTACCGCTCTGCTTTTTAGGAATATAATCTGATATTGCAGCGCATACAAGTATTACATCAAATTTTTTCAAATTCTTAATTTTTAAAAGTTTTAAGATGTCGTTTATAGATTCAAATCTCAAGGTTTTAATATAATCAGGAACCAACTCTCTACCTGGCCCGTACCAGAATTCAACATCCGCACCACGATAAAACGCATTATTTGCAAGCCTGACCGCTGTTTTTCCTGAACTTTTATTAGTAACAACCCTCACATCATCAATAGGTTCAGAAGTCGGACCACCAATAATTAGAATTTTAGTTTCTCTTAAATCATTTTTACCTATTTCACGAATAACGTAAGGAACGATTTCATCAATATCGGCCATCTTTGCTTTGTTTTTTTCAACCGCAGGTTCAATAAATTTAATACCAACTTTTTTGCAGGATTCAATATTTTTCTGAACAATCTTATGATCGTACATAGAAAGATGCATCGCTGGAACAATCAAAATAGGGACACCAGAGCCAATTGCCGTGGTAGCAAATGTAGTTACAACTGTGTCATCTATTCCACGAGCTATTTTTGAAATAGTATTTGCGGTACATGGAGATATGAGCAAAAGATCCGCCGGATTTTTAACTAGACCACAAAAAGAAACGTGCTCAGTTGCTCCAGTTAGCTCAACAATAGGTTTATTGCCCGTTGCAAACCAAAGTGAATCCGGATGAATTATCTTTGTAGCTGACGGGCTCATTATAGGAAAAACTTCAGCATCATGCCTGATAAGTTCACGAGAAAGTCTCACAGTCTCAACAGCAGCGATGCTACCTGTAATTGCAAGAACTATTCTCTTTTTAGAAAGCTTCTTACTTTTAACTCCCCGTATTTCATCTGCAGGATGCATTGAAATCACAAAAATAAATTATCTTACAACCATAACAGATACACTGGCGTGCCTAACAACTTTATCTGTTACACTGCCAAGTAAAAATCTACCCTCTTTTCCATAGCCCTTATAGCCTATAAGGATGATATCCGAATCATATTTTTTTGCACTAATAAGAATTTCATCTGCTGGATCTCCTGATTCAACAACAATATCCACTTTTTTAACTGCGTATTCTATCTCTTTTGATACTTTTTTAAGTGATTCCATTGCTTTTTCTTTAAAACTGCCGGACTTCACAATACTGCTAAGATCAATGGTCGGAAGAAGCATTTTTGTAAAGGAGGCCTCTGCTAATTCAGCAGGTATGACAGTGAGAAGTATTACCTCATCATCTTTTTCTGAGCATTTTAATATCATATCTACTGCTTTTTTAGAAGCGTCAGACCCATCGTAGGCAATAAGCATCTTTTTCATGTTAATCAACAAGTGTTAATACAAAACCTTTCTAAAAACATTTCGAATTAAACATCATTGCCGAGGTTGTTGTGGCGTCAGTGGTTGATATCCGGGTGGTTGTTGAATTGGTGGCGGAGATCTAGGTTGTTGAAAATTACGTGAAGGTTTTAAAATTAAAATTTTTAATATATCATCTATCATTCTTTTTATACCGTAAATAATCGAGGTTATTCCAAGCATAATTATTATCCATGGTGTTGTCATCATCCAAGAAAAAGGAGTACCTGCAGGTATAGTACTTTGCATACCCGCACCAAGAATCAATACAAGTATTCCTACAATCAATAGAAATATCGCTACAAAAACATCTGCACCAGACACGATTTTTATTCTATCTTTTTCATCCATCTTTATCTCCTCTTATTTAAACATAATTTTTACTTCTTATTACCATAATTTTTAGAATATTGTCCAAAAGACGTTTTATTCCATATACAATAGTTGTTATTCCGAGCGTAATAACTATCCAACCTGGAATCCACGCCCAAAAAGGTAGCGAAATAGATTGTGACATAGTAGAGGCTAAACCTGGTGCCATCATTCCGCTAACATAAATGTACATCATATATGCCATTGATATAGTCGTTTCTATCAAATCTAGAACACCAAGTCCCAACAATACTACAAGAACTCCAATCGCAAGTAAAAATATAGATATCAAAATATCCTTAACAGACACAATTTGTATTCTTCCCTTTGTATCCAGATCCCCTCACCTTCGATGTAGTTGAATAAATTTTTAACTTATAACGTTTTGCAATTCGATTAACTATTTGCATAAATAAGAGATGAAATCAGACAGAGGCATTCCGTCGTGCCATCGCATTACAAAATTGCCGCTCTTGCTTTTTTCTAGTTTCGGTAATCTTTTGTGTAACACGGATATTCGCCCTTCAAGACCGTCTAAATCAATAGTGAAAATTCTCCAAGAATCACCGTGTTTACCTTTAGTTCTGAATGCATATATTGGAAGGGTTTTTGTTTTTTCGCACATCTTTTTCATTGTTTCTGCTTGCTCTTGTAACTTTCCACCCACGCTGCTGAAGTGCAACGTATCCTCGAAGCTTGTTTTAACTTCTGTTAAAAAGGAGATATCCCCACGAGTTGCTACAATATCAACACCTAGAGACCCTGCTGCGCGTATTACCGCAAAAGGTTTATTCAGTATTCTTAAGTAATTATCTCTCTCTAGCGTACTACAAGTTTTTGTTACCTTTTCGAGGATTTTTGTTTCGCCTTCCAGTATATATTTAAGTTCACGTTCATATTGACTTGCGCTCATACAAAAAAGTAAAATACGTCGAAAGGTTTTAAGGTTTGGGCTTAGTTGTTTTCAATTGGAGGTGCCAAATGAACAAGGAAACAATTGTAAAAGAGGTAATGAAAACAAACTTAGCCATAGTTAAACCGATGATGCCTGTATTAGAAGCTGCAAAACTAATGAAAGATAGGAGAGTCGGAAACGTAATAGTTGTTGAGAAAAAGCAACCGGTTGGAATACTAACTGAGAGCGATATTTTAAAAAAAGTTGTAGCTGACGGAAAAGACGCAAAAGAAATTTTAGTAAAGGATGTTATGAGTACACCCATTATAGTAATTGACCCCTATATAACATTAGAAGAAGCTATGAAAATCATGGGCAAGTGTAACGTTAGAAGATTGCCCGTTATAGAGAACAATGAATTAATCGGAATAATAACACAGAAGGATATTTCGCGCATATCTCCAATTCTGCATGAGATATCTCGCGAATGGTATGATATTACTGTGAGAGATGATGTATATTATAAGAAGCAAGTCTTCTCCGGAAAATGTGAGGATTGCGGAACTTTATCTACAAATCTAAAAAATATAGATGGACGTCTACTTTGTGAAGATTGTACAGATGAATTGAATTATAAAGAACAAACTTGAGATTTTATGATGGGGGGTTATTGAAATGAAAGTAGACGAAATTATGACAAAGGATGTCATAAAAGTTGACAAAGATGATAACCTTAAACACGTTCTTAAATTAATGGAGAAAAACGAAATAACAAAGATACCGGTTTTAGAAGGCAAAAAACTAGTTGGAGTAGCAACCGACAATATAATTGCTTATAAACTTGGTTCGATACGCAAAAAGGGCATTCCACCTTCAAGATTACATGCCTCATCTGTCATCGAAAGAGATGTAGCATGTATACCTCCAGACACCGATGTAAAAGATATTTTAGAGAAAGTTGGTAAGCCCGGCCTTACAATGATTTGTGTTGTGGAAAATGGAAATCTTTTAGGCGTTGTTACAAAGGCTGACTTATTACCTCTCGTAAATAGCAAAAAAAAGCTTAGAGAGATAATGAACAAGAGGATCCACACAGTTTCTCCAGATGACCGGGTGATCCACGCTAGAAGAATAATGATAGATGAAAACGTCGCACGTTTACCTGTTGTCGATGATGGTAAAATGGTCGGAATTATTTCTGATAACGAAATTGCATTTGCCTTAGCAGAGCTAAAAGGTTCATTCCCACTTGGCAGGCAGAAACATCAACTAGACGAGTTGTTAGTTAAAGATGCAATGAGAAAACCTGTTTTTTGGACCGAGCCAAATATGACTGCGAAAGATGCTGCAACCATCATGCTTAAACATAATATAGGGGCTCTACCTGTGTTAGAAAACAATAATATTATAGGTATTATTACAAGGACAGATCTGCTTAAAACCATATCTGTCTAAAATATAATCTAAGAATTTTTTACGTAAGGACCCTTGGCTTTCTTCAGACAAAATTTATATAGTCTAATTTATATATTTGTTAAATCTGGATTAAGGAGAAATTAGTGCATGAATAAGAAACTAATAGTTTTTTTAATTGTAAGCACGTTTTTATCGACCAGCCTTGTAACATTGCCATCATCAGGAACAGGAGAAAACAATTATAAAAATTTATACACCGGTGAATCTAGTCCTGCTACGTATACTATTTCATCTTCAAATGGAGGATGGATTGAAGATGTTGATGGAGTCACAGTTCTTCATTTAAGTGGCTCATATTACGATATGGGATTTCAGCATGGCGATCTTCTAAAAGATAAAATAAGACAAAATCTTAGGACTCAACTAAATTATTTTGAGCAACGTAATTGGTCATATGACAGAATTCTTGACATATGGAATATTACGAAGGATTATCTGCCACAGTGTTATAAAGATGAGATGCAGGGGATGGCTGATGGATCAGGATTACCATTTGAAGAAATTGCAGTTCTCAATACAATACCCTCGATGTTTAACCATTGTGGTGGCGGCGGTAAATCCTGTTGTGAAGTTGCTTTGTGGGGCCCTATCACCAAGGATGGAAAGTTATATCATATCCGCGGTTGGGACTGGCGTATTGACATCGAAGACCCAGAAGAACCGGGAACATACTTTCAAGATCTCCAGATATTAATAGTTCGTGATCCAGATGTAGGCTATGCTTCTTTGTATCCTGAGTTTGCAGGGGATATCTTCAGTTGGGCAGGTATAAATGAAAAAGGCATTGCAATTGGAGAAACCTCGTGCAGTACTGATGATTATTCATATGAAGGTGTTAGTTCCGCTTTTAGAATGAGAATGGTATTAGATACCGCATCTACTGGGCAAGAAGCAATAGATATCATGGGCGCTAATAGGACCGATGGTTGGAACTTTGTAATATCAGATGGAAATGTACCTGAAGGCTTTGCAATGGAGCAAACAAAAAACATTTGTTATGTTGGAAGATGGGATGACCCAAATGAAACCATTACACCCTTCTGGAGTGTAGAAGGTCTTGTAAGAAGAGTTCCATTCTTTATTCATCCAGACACGGCAGCTACAGAAAGAGACCTTTATAATCCGAGTGGCATTCGAGGTTTAATATTATTTCTTCAAGGTAAAAATGGGGCTTTTGGTTGCTGGAATTTTTACAGAACAATAAGTCAAGCAATTGAAAGACGTGCAGGAAAGCTTGATTTAGCCGGTACTATGAATATGATTAGGGATATCTACAAGGGAAAAACAGATCTTCTTTTCTTTATAATACAGAAAATAGGTTTTGTAAATTCAGTTCATCAATGGGTTGCTTGCCCGGAGACTGGTGATCTTGCTATCGCTTTTGCTAAAGGCAATGTTTTTGCTTTTAAAAACCCTGTTCACTACTTCAATCTGTTTGACGAACTTACAGAAACGCCACCATAAAATGACCTTTTGATAAGTTAAAGAATATTTAAGTAATCTAAGTTAGATTCAGATACCGATATGAGCCATCATACATCCTCAGATGAGCAAGTTTTAAACGCCCTTAAGAACGTTTTTAAAAAAAATATCACCGTACAATCACAAAATAGATTAAAACGATTGATAGACGTAGAACTAAGTAAAAAAAAGAGAAAATTTGGTGTAAGTGCAAATAGACTCCGCAACATCGCAATAAAAAGTGATTTTATAAAACTTGAAATTCATTCCCGTAAAGGAGACCCAAAAAAACTAATGACGAAGTGCCCTGTTTGCGGTGGCGCTCTGAAAAAAGTAAAAAATCTAACAATATGGGGCGGGGAAGTCACCATAGAATTCAGTTGTTCTAATTGTGGATATTGGACAGGAAAGCAAAAAAGAATTCCTACCAGATATGTTTTTCATCTGAAGAAGAAAAAGGCGTAGGTTTTTTCAATTGTAACCGCATATAAAAAAGAACTAGATGAGAAATGAAAAAACTTTAATATAGCATGATATATATTTAATAGATAACATGAAAAAAATATACTGTATAATTGCCGTCATGTTTCTGCTTTTGCTTTCTCCCGTAAATTCGACTTTAGCAATAGAAAGTAACAATAATGATTCGGTAACTCCAAGTTCGGGACAGTACGAAAAGGGATATAGATATAACGTTCAAGGATGGATCTATCTTCACATCGAAGGGGAACCATATGAAAGAGGATATCAGCACGGTTATCTACTTGCAAATGAAATTGTTGATATGATCACCAGATGGAGCAACATTATTCATAATAGTAACGCTCTCAAACGCTTAAAAATTGACGAAAATTCACCACTGTACGAACGGATTTCCAATGCATGGTGGAATTTCATGAGATCCCGGGCAAAGCAAGTTTATTGGAATGAATACCCGGATGAGTACAAGGAAGAAATTCGCGGAATTGCTGATGGCGTAAAGGCCCAGGGAGTAAAGGTACACGGACGGGATGTTGACTATCTTGACGTTCTTGCTTCCAATGAAATGTATGAACTTATGACTAGGTTAGAAAACCCAAAAAAAGGTTTTCATCCACTGAGGAGTTTGTTCGGAATTTTGAAAGGGTTGATTCCAACTGGTTTAGGAGATGAAACAGGATTTATCTTAAGTTTCTTGACAGAGCCACCTGCTCAAAATTGCAATGGTTTTATCGCAACAGGGGATGCAACAACACATGGGCAAATAGTTACTTCCCATGGCGTTCTGTGTGGTGGGTGGTGGTATACCTATTATATACCTCAGCGGTGGAATGTTATAATCGACATCGTTCCATCTAAGGGATACAGGTTTCAAATGCCATCTGTTCCAGGATACATCTGGAGTGATGAAAACTATTATCAGAACGAGAAGGGTATTATTTTAATGGATACTACCTGCATCCAAGGACTATGGAAAGATGCTGGGTACCCCATGGCAATTAGAATGAGAATGGGCGCACAATACAGTAAGACAATAGACGAAGCACTGCATTATCTAAAATTTAAGAACGATGGCATCTGGACGGCGGTGTATCTACTTGGCGATACCAAAACAGGAGAAATCGCGCGTCTTGATTTGGGGCTTTATAACTCTGAGACTTGGCGCACCTTTAATGGTTTTTACTGGACTGCCAACAATCCTATAAACAAGGGTGTACGCGCTGAGATCAACGGACTGGGCGTGAAAGGTGCTCTTATGAAGATAGTTAGCCAGATTTTTAAAATTCATATAGAGTATGGATATAGCACCCTCAAGTATGTCCCGGCTGGACGAGACGTGAAATTTGAGGAAATGGGCAAAAAATACTATGGTAACATTGACGTTGAAATATTGAAGAACAAAATAATGACTGAAAGCCCTATCTGCAACAGCGCATCAACAGATGTAAAAGTGTCAGATACAGACTTAATTAAATCGAACAGTTTATGGGTGTTTTTTGGGAATGTTGGAGGGATGGTATGGAATACATCGGCGTTGACTAAAAAACTTGCTGGTGTACGTGATGTTCCACCTGTCGGATGGGCGCTAATCAGTGGTTTACCTGCAGGTTACAATCATTTGCTATCAGAGGATAATTCTAAAACAACACCCATCAAAGAAAACAAATTGATTTGGACATACGATTTTGCAGATGAATTCGAGGGACGAAATTTCTGGTACGCAAATCTTGCTCTTGAGAACAATAAATTGTTTGGCGCTGGATTGAATGGAGCCATTTATGCGCTTGACGCAAACACCGGTAAAAAACTTTGGGAGAACTTGGTGAATGATTTCGGTGGAGTAACTTGGATGAATGCCAAAGATGATATTGTTGTAGTCGGTTGGGAAAATGGTACTCGCGCTTTAGACCAAAAAACAGGAAACATTGTCTGGAGGAATAATGACGCAAAATATGTTTCCTCGCAACCAGTTTTTATTGATGACATGGTTGTAGTTGGATCAAGAAACGGCGATTTGTACGCACTAAATTGTTTTGATGGCAAAGAAGTATGGCATTCAACATTAAATCAACAAAAGGTATACCCTGCCTTCGATAATTGCGAGAGCAACAGAATTGTCGTAGCTGTAGGTACTCATTGTTATTCAATTAACGGTGAGAATGGAAATACACTATGGGATTTCACTGCCGATGGCGATATAGTATGTGCTCCACGTGTTGCAGATGATGTAGTATACGTAGGATCCTCTGACACTCATCTATATACTTTAGATGCAGAAACAGGCGAGTTAGAATGGGACCAAGAAACCGGATGGAGCATTTGCAGTACACCCGCTGTTGACGAAGATGCTGTGTTTGTTGGATCTATGGATAATCACCTTTACGCATTCGATAGAGATAACAGTAATTTGCTTTGGTCGTTCGCATGTAATGCTGCTATCCAATCTCCGCCTTGCATTTACGGTGAATTTGTATTTTTTGGTTCAGATGACGGGCGTTTTTACACGGTCAACAAATCTTCTGGTGAACTAGTCTGGTGTTTTGCTCCAGGATATACTATAGATGGGGATGTGTACAATTACATTGTTACTCCTATAGTTGGTAATAGTGTAGCTGGTGATAAGAAAGTGTTTATCAGCGCAAATGGCATGATTTATGGACTTGACGCACAAACATTTGAAAAACCAAAAACTGTTAGTAAAGAAAAAGAAATAACGCGTGAAACTTGGTTTTTTGTAATTCTTTTATTGGTTGCCATTGTGCTAATTGCAGCAATTCTCATCTACTTCAGTAAAAAGAAACAAAAAAAGTAGATTAGCAAAACAATTGTTTAGTTAATTTAATTAAATATCTCACTTTTTACTAAAAGTTTTTATTTTTAGAATTGTTCTTTTTTGGCCTGCAGAACAGGAGGAATATGCATCTGCATATGCAGGTTATTATAGATACGTTTAAATAATAGCTAAAGTATTTGTCTATTAACTAGGGACTGGGATGTGATGGGATGAAAATAGACCGACGCTTAGTTTTACTAGGGATAATAATAATAGTACTAAGCATGACAATGGCTACTCAGTACGCTACTACCAAAGCAAACTATTCATTTGCTATTGTTCACCCAAGTAATGCCGATATAAGATTTATTGGATCAGATAATTCATCTGGTGATAGCGCGAGAGTTCTTAGAGTTACTAATAATAATTCTGGAACACAATTTGTAACAATTGAACTTGGAAGTTGGATGCCAAACTCACAAAAAAACTATACAGCTGCTTTTGGAATTGTCAACGAAGAAGCTCAAAAAGTCAATATAACTTATGTTAGTGTATCGGGAGTAAATGCTTCATATCTGAATATATGGTTACACGGAGATAGATCCACTGATGCAGGAACTGAGGGCACAGCAGTCAAGGTTGTATCGGGCGGAGCAGCTCTTTATAATGACAACACAGTTGTTTGGACACTTGGGTCAGGAGACTCTGATGAGAACACTATGAACGGTGCAGGTCTTAGTACTCCATGGGATGAAACTTCACATGTGAGATATAGCGTAGATGATAGTACTAATGCAGTAAATGAAACACATGATTTTGTGTGGGTTCAAGTATCCTTAGATATTGCAAATGCTGCGGGTCTTCAGGCAGCTACTGGTACGATTGAATTCCATTTCAAAGCAACAACAAATAGTTAAGAATATTAAATCTAAAATCTTTTTTTCTTATTTTGTTACATATAATAGATTATCAAAGAAATTTAAACGATGCGTTTTTAGAGACTACAGTTTAGAAGAGAATAAATCAGTGAATTCTGCTAGTTTTTGACTTTTTAGAGAGATATATTTTCACTGATTAAAATATATCTGGAAAAAACACAACGTATATATATTTCGGTATATATTCATATAAGCACTGGATGGGTATGTCTCTAACACGTAAAACTCGTGTTTCTGGGAGTAGTATTGTTGTTACAATTCCCAGTCAATTAGTTGAAGCTTTTGATATAAATAGTGGTGATCTTGTTGAAATAATCCCTATTAGAAACGGTGAAATAAGAATAAGAAAGTTACGCAATCGTCACTCTCCTGGAGGGATGGAGTGAACAAGAAGCTTGCAGTTCTTGCAGTGGCATGTACGATTCTAATTTTATTAAGTGGTTATAGAAGTAGTGTGTTGTTCGGTACCGAATATGTGAACTCAAAATCAGGTTATAATTTTTCTGTTTCTGCTGCCGCAAATTGGTGGGATTGCAACTGGTCTTACTTCAAAGAAATTATTATTGATCACACAAAAGTGCAAGAAAGCCAAACCGGTTTTCCAGTGTTGATTTATAGATCCTCAGATAGCGAACTTGCTACATATGCCCAAAGTGATGGTGATGACATTGCATTTGTAAATCAGTATAATACTACACAGTACAAACACGAGATAGAAAAATATGATAGCAACACCGGGGAGCTTACTGCATGGGTAAACGTAACAGGTGTGAGTTCAACAACTGATACGATTCTATATATGTACTATGGAAACCCAAGCTGCAGTAATCAACAGAATGTGACTGGGACTTGGGGTGAAAACTACAATATGGCTCAACACCTCAATCAGAGTTCAGGAACATTATTTGATTCTACATCCAACAACAATGATGGTACAAACAATGGCGCAACATATAATTCTTCAAGTAAAATCGATGGAGGATACGATTTTGATGGCACGGACAACATTACTGTTGGAAGTAGCGACAGTCTCAACATTACTAATGGAATTACCTTAGAAGGATGGGTTAGAGATCCCCCAATATTTTTACCATTGAAAAAGCAAACCGAAGAAAGGAATTTTGATAAAAGAGCGATTAATATTACAAAAGCAGAGCACCTCGATGAAAAACGAGATTTTCTCAAAGATATCTATAAGTATGTGAGAACAAAGGATAATACTTGGTCCGAGCCAATTAATAACGGAGAATATGTGCGTGTTACCTTTGAAGAACCTTTAGAGAATAGTAATTATATCACTATTTTTGCAAGAAGCGCTGGTGTCTCACAAATCAAAGTTTATCCTCAAAATAATGACACCTTGGTTACAAAAATTAATCGTGTTGCTGGTGAGGAGTTTTACAGAGTTTATTTAACAGACCTAATAAACAAATGCAGTACTTTTGATCTCCAAACTGTTGGTGACCCTGTAGAGTACGATTATATTGTTGATCCTGCATCCCTGGATGCAGTTGATAGCAACACGTCAAATGTGGACGGTAGTGCTGATAAAGGTACTGAAACTAATTTTCCTAATGCGCAAGATACCGCACCTGATGCTGATGTTATGACAATACAAGAAGCAAACAATGCTGTTACTAACCAGGTCACATATCAAGCTGCTGGTGCTGGTGCCGCTACAACTGGAGACCCAACGCCTGGTTATCCAGCCGGTTTAGTAGCAAACGATTTGATTCTACTTCAAGTAACAGTTAGAGATACATCATCTACTGTTACAACACCAACTGGGTTTAATCTTCTTTATGGACCAGACTCTACTGGAACTGGAAGGCAATGGATATACTATAGATTTAGCACTGGTACAGAATCGGGAACAATCACAGTTGATCAAAGTGGCGCAACCTGTTGCATAGGGCGAATGTACTCTTTTCGTAATGTTTCACTTTCAAATTTTACAGAGAGCGGAGGGTTTGGATCAGGGTCAGATTCATCTATTGAGATGCAGGCTGTGACCACAACCGGTGCTAAAAGTCTTGCTGTTTCCTTTGTATTTGAAAATGATGACAATACGTTATCTGACTCAGCGGGAGAATCAGGGGGAGACTGGACTGAGGCAATACTCGAATACACGACCACACAGGGTTCTGATGGTGGTGTTCAACTTCAAAATGCAACAATGGCAAGTGCTGGAACCATTACGGGCGGAACAACAACGATGGGCGCAGTTGACCCCTGGGGAGTTAGAGCATTTGCTTTGAAACCTACCTATATAAATTACAGTATCGACTTTGAATATAATTGGTCTAACGCTGATTATACTGCTGACCAAAAGCAATTATGCTTCTATGTCACCAGTCACACCGGTAGTGAAAATTTAAATGTCAGTTATTGGACTGGCACTTCTTGGACTTATCTTGGGCAAATTACTGGTACTGGTTGGACAAATCTAACAGCATCGGGCCTTACTTCTCAAAATTATTATATACGATTAATCGGAGATAATGAGTCGACCGATAACTCCTCACAGGACAGCTGGAATATCGATCTTATAATGTTATACCCACTGGTCAAACCATATCAAACAGGAGAATCACCCACCAACGGAGCAACCAACATAGATATCTGCCCAACAGTACCAGCACTATACGTCATATGCAGAACCAACAACACAGGAGACACCATGAACGCAACATGGTGGTCAAACAGCAGTGGAAGCTGGGTACAATTCGCCTACAACAACAGCATAGCAAACAACACAAACATAACACAAACCTTCGCAAACGCAACATCACTAGGAACAACCTACTGGTGGAGCGTAAACCTCACAGACGGGTACACTTGGACAAACAACACGTACAGACTCACAACACAAAACATAGAAACCAGCGTAAACACAATAACACCATACAACATAACAACAAGCCCGCTGACCATCACAGCAACGGGAAACTCATGCCTAAGCAGCCTAAACAATGTAACACTCTGGTACCGCTACAGCAGCGACAACTCAACGTGGTGGGACAGTAGCTTCCCGTACAGAAAGAAAATAACAATTACAGGACAGACAGGAGCTGGAACCAACTATCAAGTACTTTTGAAAATAGGAGAATCTTCTGGTGCTGCAGGAGCAAATTTTAATTTAGGTGGACGTTCATCAGATTTTCCGTCTACCAAAGACGACGGTGGTGATTTAAGATTTGCCAACAATGCTAATAACGTACAACTTGATTTCTGGGTAGAAAGTGTATCTGGAACAACTCCCAATAGACTTGCTAATGTATGGGTGGAAGTACAAGACAGTTTAGAAAGCAATGTCAATATTTATTGTTATTATGGTAATTCATCTGCATCAAGCGCCAGCAACGGAGATAATACTTTCTTGTTCTTTGATGACTTTTTAGATGCCTCAATCAACGCGAGCAAATGGGCAATAGAAAGACATTACTCACCAGGTTCAATTGTAGAATATTCTGATTATATACGCTGTGCAAGTGGCAGTACATCTGGCAATTACGGTTTTGTTTCATTAGGCTCATCACCCATTTATACTGGATTTTTAAATAATACTATTAGATTCCGTGCCAGAGCAGGAACAGACGGTATTGGAGAAGTAGCTGCCAGAGGTGTTAATGCGAGTAACACAGGATATAAAGCTCGTTTTGATGCAAGAGCCTCACAAGGAAATGGTTTATTAAAACTTCCATATGTGGTTGGAAGCTGGATTTTCTATGGCGGCTTTACAGGTGGAGACGGACTCGTACCAACAGTTGACGCTTGGTATATTTACGATTTTAATCTGAGTGGTACATCTCATTACATGTACAGAGATGGTACATTAGTAAGAAGCGTGACCGATACAGATTATCAAACTGCAGGGGAGATATCCTTGCAGAACCACTATGGCGCCTATGCGGATTACGATTGGGTTGCCGTTAAAAAGTTTGTAACGACAGAACCTTCTTTTAACAGCGCAAGTAGCGAAGAAAGCTGGATGATATGGAGCAATGCAAGCAACCCAGACACAACATATCCGTGGAGCTGGAACTTTGATTTCCCCAATGGAACAGGATACTACCAATTCTACTCGATCGGCAAAAAAACAGGATTTGCAAACGAAACAGCACCAAATTCTGCTGATGCAATTTGCTACTACAACCGCCCACCCAGCCAATCAGGACCATCACCCACAAACACATCCACAGGAATATGCATACCACCCAGATTATATGTAACTTGTACAGACCCAGATGGAGATATCACGAATGCCACATGGTGGAGCAACTCCTCAGGAAGTTGGGTACAATTCGCAAGTAATACCAGTATTGCAAACAACACAAACATAACACAAACCAACACAAACTTTTCCACACCAGGAGCCACATACTGGTGGAGAGTTATACTAACAGATGGAACTGGAGGAACGGACAACCAAACTTACAACTTCACCACCAACAACATACCAACACAAAGCGGACCAGCACCTGCAAATGGTCAGACTAAAATATGCCCCACACCCAGACTATACATCATATGCACAGACACAGACCCAGGACAAACCATGACAGCAACATGGACAAGCAACTCATCAGGATCATGGACAACATTCGCCACAAACAACAGCATCACCACAGGAACCAACATAACACAAACCAACAACAACTTCACCAACCCAGGCACCACATACTACTGGAGCATCAACCTAACAGACGGATGCAACTGGACCAACACAACATATAGTTTTACGACCAACAATTTACCAACACAAAGCGGAGCAGCACCCACCAGCGGAACAACAGCAATATGCCCCACAAACAACCAACAACTATACATCATAGCCACAGACACAGACAGCGACACCATGACAGCAACATGGAGAAGCAACAGCACAGGAACATGGCAAACATTCGCAACAAACAACACCATAACCACAGGAACCAACATAACACAAACCAACAACAATTTCAGCTCACCAGGCACCACATACTACTGGAGCATCAACCTAACAGACGGATGCAACTGGACAAACACAACCTACAACTTCACAACCAACTACGCCCCAACACAAACAGGACCATCACCCACCAACGGAGCAACAGGAACATGCATACCCACCAGACTATACGTAATATGTAACGACCAAGACAGCCAAACCATGACAGCAACATGGACAAGCAACAGCTCAGGAACATGGCAAACATTCGCCACAAATAGCAGCATAAGCTCAGGAACCAACATAACACAAACCAACCAAAACTTCACCAACCAAGGAACCGTCTACTATTGGAGTATTAGTCTTACAGATGGCTGTAATTGGACAAACACAACATACAGCTTCACAACAAACAACATACCAACACAAAGCGGACCAGCACCTGCAAATGGTCAGACTAAAATATGCCCCACACCCAGACTATACATCATATGCACAGACACAGACCCAGGACAAACCATGACAGCAACATGGACAA
>Ga0315275_10000106_pt1 | contig 63321 bp, 63 predicted proteins | sample YL17G03_0_MG_FD_205557 | JGI IMG/M metagenome (GOLD analysis project Ga0315275, IMG submission 205557) | Sediment microbial communities from Yellowstone Lake, YNP, Wyoming, USA - YL17G03_0 | ecosystem: Environmental > Aquatic > Freshwater > Lake > Sediment | place: USA: Wyoming | collected... | reverse complement strand
GTCTGGCAAGACCTTTAATCTGGCTTTCATCCTGCTGTCGCCCCCGGTGAGATTTCCGGCGTTGACTCCAATTAAACCGCAAGCTTCACCCCTTGTGGTGCTCCCCCGCCAATTCCTTTAAGTTTCAGCCTTGCGGCCGTACTCCCCAGGCGGCAGGCTTAACAGCTTCCCTGCGGCACTAGAGCGGCACGTAGCCGCCCTAACACCTAGCCTGCATCGTTTACAGCTGGGACTACCCGGGTATCTAATCCGGTTCGCTCCCCCAGCTTTCATCCCTCACCGTCGGGCGCGTTCTAGCCGACAGCCTTCGCCACTGGTGGTCCTCCTGGGATTATAGGATTTCACCCCTACCCCAAGAATACCGACGGCCTCTCCCGCCCCCTAGCCGGACAGTATCCCCCGCAGACCAACGATTGGTCGCTGGATTTAACAGAGGACTTGTCCAGCCGGCTACGGATGCTTTAGGCCCAATAAACATCCCCACAACTCGGAGAGCTGGTATTACCGCGGCGGCTGACACCAGACTTGCCCTCTCCTTATTCCCCCAGCTATCTATACTGGGTAAAAGCCATCCTCAGCGGATGGCACTCGGGATGGCCCCGTCAAGCTTTCGCTTATTGCGAAGTTTTCGCGACTGCTGCGCCCCGTAGGACCTGGGCCCTTGTCTCAGTGCCCATCTCCGGGCTACCGCTCCCACGGCCCGTACCGGTTAAAGGCTTGGTGGGCCATTACCTCACCAACAACCTGATCGGCCGCGGCCCCATCCTTAGGCAACGCCTAGAAGCATGCCCTAAGCGCCCTTTAGGCGAGAATCCATTCCAGGAGTCCTCACCTATCGGAAATTAGTCCCAGTTTCCCGGGGGTGTTTCCGTCCTAAGGGCAGGTTAGCCACGTGTTACTGAGCTGTGCGCCGCGCCTCCAGCGTGGCTAGGAGGCGCACAACTAGCATGTCTTAGTCCCATCCCGATAGCAGTAGGGTCCGGCAGGATCAACCGGAGTTAACTCCAAATTGACCACAGCCATATGTTTGACAATTTGTACAAACCGCAAATTCAACTGGATTTGGAGGGAAGATCAACCACTAAACGCCAAAGCCCAATTCAGACCTAACGAGATAAGCATGTCAGGTCCACATTTTTGTCTCCGCAATTGGAGGCCAACCATCTTCATTCCGTGAGGCGACATCGCGCCTTTGTAGTCGGGGTTGAGCCGCCGCCATGAAATTGCGGAGCTAACCAATCACCAAAATGGAATTGAAGGCATTCAGCCGATATAAACATTTCTTTCAAAATTGAAAAACCGTTTCTTTTCGGTCAGCAATCTTCAAGGATGTCAAGTAGTTCGGTTAGGCTGTTGATTACGAAGTCGGGTTTTGCAGGAGTGTCTTTTCTGCTTGGTCTTCTCGTGATTAAGACGGTTTTCATTCCGATTCTCTGAGGACCCATAACGTCCAAGTCCACCATGTCGCCCACGAAGACGGCCCTCGGAGCATCAACTCCAAGTGTTTGCAGTGCGTTTTTGAAGATTCTGGGGCTGGGTTTGCGCTGGTTGACTTGTGCGCTTATAACGATAATGTCAAAGTAATCTCTCAGTCCAAACTTTTCTAGTAACTTCTGACCACATTCTGGAATGCTGAAGTTCGAGATTAGACCAAGCTTGTAGTTTCTGTGAAGTTTCTGCAGAACGCCAACAGCTTCTTGGTCCCGCTGAATGTGGCACATGAATTCTTTTGCAAAACTACTTGTGGCTCCGACGACAGTTGGGTCAGAATCTTTGAAGTCGTAGCCTAGCTCCTGCAATGTTTGAGCGACTCGAACGTTGAAATGTGGTTCTTCCAGGCTTTCCCGGGATTCAGAATAGAACCTGTCACGAATGTCAAAATAGGCACGTTCGAAAATACTAAACGCAACATCGACTCCATTTCTCCTCAAGAATCTATGCATTTCTCTCAAACAGCATTCATAGTAGGCCTCTGAATCCTCTAGTAGCACAAGAGTGTCAAACAGATCGAAGAAGACTGCGTCGACCTCCATGGGTTCCATGCTCAAGAAGCCAATTCTGTGCTCAAGGATAAAAACAGTTCTTGACAAATGCAATTGGGATCCTAATGGGACAGTCTTCACAGGTTTCAATACGTGCTTAGAGTCTGCTTCCTGGTCTGCACTGTCTAGGGAAAAAGCACGTGGCAAACTCTTGTTTGCAATAGGCTTGGAGGGGGTGTTTTTGGACAGTTGTCTTTGGAGCCATGCGTGGAGAAGGTTTATATTGTATAGTGCGACATGATATTTTGGGAAGAGTTGAAATGGGAATTGAATCGAAAAGCGACGAAATTAGATGGCAAGTCCTCAAAGCCATGCTCGATGAATTCCCAAGACTGAAGAAAAAAGCCCAGAACTATTTGAAAGAACAAGACAGAAAGCCAAGATAAGACTCTACGTCCGATTCCGTTGAACTACATGTCTCGAGCCGGTCGTATACAGCCCAACTCTACGAGAGCAAGGCGCTCAAAGCTTATTGCTTATAATCAACACAGGTTTTGGCTTTTCTTGAGCAGGTGTGAAGGTGGGATTTTCACTCCGTTCTTGCCGTTGGTTTCTTCGTCATTTTTCAGCAGTTCTGTTATTTCCCTGTAGCGCTGAAGAAAATCCATACCTTTGCCAGAGGTCTCATATCTATCTTTTCCGTTCTCAGAGACCTTGTCCAATAGGTTGATTCTTAACATGAATCTGAGATAATCATTCAGTTGCGTGAAACTGAGGTTTGCGCGGTACATGATCTGGGTTTTCAAGGTTCCTTCCTTGGCAATTTCCAAAATCTCAGCTATTATGTAGAGCTTATCTCTTCTTTTTGATGATGGATTCGAACCCCAAGGATTCATTTTCTATATTCCTCTTTCAGAACTGTTTTCTAGACTACAAGGATGCGGAGATTTTCTTAAGCAGTGTTTCGCTCGTTTGACTATTCCAGAAATCGAAATATTCTCTAGAACAAACCTCTATTCGTCGTGAATGATGTTGTTTCTATGGGCACTGATTTCGGGAGGCTGCCCTAGAACGTGAGAGCTTGGAGCAAAAGCTTCCAAATTCGACGTCTGAGCATTAAGGAAAGTTCATAAAGGCTTTGTTTCCTACGGCTAAGAGTGAGGCAAGGTGAAGAAGTTGTTGGTGGGCTTGATTTCAGACACGCACGACAATTTGCCGATGGTTGACAGGGCTGTGAAGAGACTGAATGAGGAGAATGTTGGCCTCGTGCTCCATGCTGGAGACTACGTAGCTGGCTTTGTGATTCCAAGGTTCAAAGAGTTGAAAGCAAGGTTAATCGGTGTTTTCGGCAATAATGATGGCGACCATGAAGTTCTTAGGAAAAGGTTCAGCGAAAACAAAAGACTTGAACTGCGAGGCAACTTTGCGGAAATAGTGGCAAATGATTTGAGAATTGCTTTGTTGCATGGAGGCGACGTGGAGCTTTTGGAGGCCTTGATTGACAAAGAGAGTTTTGATGTTGTAGTTTATGGACATACGCATATTGCCCAAATACTCAGAAAAGGTAGGACGCTGGTTGTCAACCCGGGCGAGGTGTGTGGCTATCTTTCTGGCAAACCGACTTTGGCTTTGCTCGATACTGTGAAAAGGGAATCTAGGATAATTGAGCTTTAGCCAGCTGGCACGTGCAAGTGCCTGTCTTCTCAGCTTTCAAGTAGATAGGGACTTGTCTGGTATGGTTGTCTTTCTTGATTGGCCAGTGTGAAAAGTTCGATTAGTTCCTGATCTGTTGCTCCGTTTCTGATTGGAGTCAGTATATCTGTTAGATTGTCGTTTCTCATCAAGCAGGGTTTAAGTTTTCCGACACTCGTGAGGCGCAAGCGTGTACAGTGCAGGCAGAACTCAGTGTTCTCAATGGGTCGCACGACCTCAACCTTTGCATCGGGCAAATAGTAGACGTGTCGGTTTTGCATGTACTGCCTCGTTTCAACCTTCACCGCCTTTCGTTCCAACAGCATTTCGTATTCATCCAGTGCCTTGTGTTTTTCGATGTAGTATTCATCTGTCACGTTTATGGGCTCGAGTTCTATCAGCTGTAGAACAGTTCCACTTTGTGCGGCAAATTCTATCATTTCTGGCACTTCTTCTTCGTTTACTCCTTTCAGAATGAGCATGTTGAGCTTCACTGGAGTGAATCCAACATCAACCGCAGCATTGATGCCCTTCAATACATCCTGCACTCTGCCGCCTGTGAGCTCGCCGTAGACTCCTTCATCGAGAGTCGGAAGGCTTACGTTTACCCGTTTCAAGCCGTTTGAATGAAGTCTTTCCGCGACAGGTGCTAGGAGGGTCCCATTCGTGGTCATTGAGAGATCCTTCAATCCTGGTGTGGCGCTGATTCCCCCTACGATTTCTGGGGCGTCGTTGCGTGTGAGGGGCTCTCCCCCGGTCAGCTTGATCCTCGAAATGCCTAGTCCAACAGCAATCTTGGCAACTCGCATGATTTCGTTCGATGTCATTTCTCTGGCGGTTTTCCTTTTAGGTTTCTCTTCCCCTTCTCCGTGGCAGTACGAGCATCTGAGGTTGCATTTTCCCGTGATTGCTATGCGTAGATTAAGGAGCGGTCGTCCGCAATGGTCTTTCAGAATCATCGTTATTCCCGTGCGTGCCTAACGATTCTGACCATCTAAGAGGAATATAAGTCTACCGAGTTTATCATGCCGTTTCGAATGAAGGCTGTCTACAACGGGGTTTACAGAAATTTGAAGGAAAAACAGAGGCTCTCCGATCAACCAGAGCGGGAGAGTAGCCTGATAATGCGGTCTGTACTATTCTCGTGCGTGTTTAATCAGATGCCCTGCTTCAGGGATGATGAGTTTTAAGACGCAGAGTTGTACTGCGTTGGGTGAGCCAGGGATGCAGAAAACTGCTTTGTCCTTGGCAATGCCTGCGATTGCTCGGGACAAGACAGCCGCCGACCCTATCTCGTCATAGCTTAAGCGTCTAAATATCTCGCCGAAACCCGGCAATGTCTTGTTTAGGAAGGGTATGACGGTCTCTATTGTAACGTCGGAGGGGGCTATGCCCGTCCCCCCGCAAAAGATGATCGCATCCACTTCATTACTGCGAATGGCTTCTTTCATGCTTTCGGCAATCATCGTGCTATCATCAGAAATCACTCTGCGGAACAGTATCGTTTGTCCGGCTTTCTTCAGGAGAGATTCGATTAGATCTCCAGACGGGTCTTGGACTTTTTCTCCTTGCTTCATTTGAGTGTACCGGGATGTGCTGCATGTGAATATGCTGAAGGCTAGTTTCTTCGGTGCTTCGGCCTTGTGTTTCTTTGCGGTTTCGCTCATTGTTGCTAAGCCTTCTTTCGAGTTGCTCCTTTTGCTTTCTTCAGCACGCGAATGTTCTGAATTGCCGTTGTGGGATATTGTCCTTCGGGATCCTTTTCGTATTGTTTGACCATGTCCCATATCGTTAGAAGACCGGTGGTTGCAGCGGCCAGTGCCTCCATTTCGACCCCCGTTCGTGCCCTTGCTTTGACTGTGGCCGTGACTTGTACGCTCGTTTCGTCCAGTATTTCTGTTTCAACTTCGACTTTGCTTATCGGCAATGGATGGCACAGTGGGATTAGACTGCTAGTTTTCTTGGCTGCGAGAATTGCGGCGATTTTAGAAGTGTAAAGAGGATCTCCTTTGGCAATCTTTCCATCCTTGATGAGTTCTATTGTTTCGGGTTTTAGTTTGATTATGCCTGACGCTGTGGCTTCTCGCGGTATTTCAGGCTTGTCTGATACGTCGACCATTGTCATGCGGTCTTCATCTCCCTAGTTTCGGTCTGGTCTGAAATTTGAGATGTGAAGTTGTCTTTTTTCTGTTTTGTTCTCTGTGGGAGTAAGTGGTTTGTCCGTTTTCTCGGATAGGATTTTTGAGCTTTCTTCTTGCAGTTCGCGTACGCTGTTTTTGATTTCTCCGATTCTATTTTCCAGTTCCGTCAGTTCTTTGTTGAGTTCCTCAAGGTGCCCCAAAATGTACTTGATTGTGGGTTGAATTTCTTCTGAAGTATGTATACTTATGACGGAGCCTTTTGTTTGTGAAGAATTTTCGAAATCAAGTAAGTGGCTGATGAGCGGTGAAGGCTTGTCGCGGACTTCCCGCATCAAAAATAGTAAGTCTGAACCGTCGGTCAGTGCTTTCTTGAGTTGCTCGAAGGCTATGTGGGAGTTTGCAGCCGGGTCAGACGTGTTTTGGAGTAGAATGTCTTTGAACGTCGTCAAGGTTTGAGTCAAATTCTTGTATTTGGCCTTTATCGTGTGGGCCTTCTCTGGCTTCAGTATAAGCATGGACTCCTGGCTGCTTGTAGCCAGTTCGGACAGTCGAATGATGTGGCTCTCGGTTTTCTCAAGCAGTCTTGACGGTGGGAGTTTTTCTGATAGGACTCCACTGGCGATGGAGCCAGCAATCTTTTGCAGGAGGCTCTCCAATTCGTTTGTATTCTTTTCGAGATTCTCCTTAATCAAGCAATGGCACGCTCATGGAGATAGCATTGTTTATTGCTTATTTGCTTGTTCCCATGTTTCGACAAGAGTTTGAACGGCTTTTGCTTTGGGCGAGCGTTCATTCAGTCTGTACAAGCAGATTCTTCCAAACACCTTGTGCACGAGAATTCCTTCGTCCTCTAGGGTTTTCAAGTGTTTGCTGGTCGTCACATAGTTTACGCTCAGTCTACGCGCGATTTCAGACCCGTTGAGTTCTCCGACTCGAACCAAGATTCTCAGGATTTTCATGCGAAGTCGGGAAGAGAATACGTCTTCGATGTCCATTTTTCTCACATTTCTTGCTTTTCCAGAAGGGTTTTCAACTCTTTTTCAAGTTCTTCAGCTGGGATTCTGGGCAAATAGATGCCCGTCGATCTTCCTCGCGAACCACCTGTCACAACCGCGGCTTCTACTATGCCAAGTGCAGAGAAGTTTCGAAGATATTTCCACAGTTGTGTGTGGCTTTTTGGAGTCGTATTCAGTTCTTCACACACAACAGCGTAGGATCGCTCAGCCTCGGTGAAAGTGACGTAGGCCTTCTCGTTTTTCTTTAACGTTCTCGCTATGCCAAGCAGAAATAGTCTTTCGTGAAAGCCCAAGTCGGCTAGGTCGCTTTTCCGCATCGCTGGGATTATGCTCGACACGGCTTTCCGAACGCATTCGGGCGGAACTGTGTCCAAGTCCGCGCTGTCTGCGTACTTTCCGGCTCTCCAGAGCAGTTCGATTCCGAAGCGGGCGTTCCCACTCTCGGAAAATGCGAGTTCAGCAATTAAGCCCACCGTATCTTCAGGGACGGCTAGTGGCTTGAAGGCTGTGGAGGCTCTCTCGTTGAGGATGTCGGCGAGTTGTTGCTTTGAGTATTTTCCAAGGTTTATTATGTTGGACTGTAGTGTGCTTCTTGTGCTGGCGTCCAACCGATGAATTGCTGTGAGGTTTCTCAATATGCTTATGAGCGAGAGCCGTTGGGGCTTGTTCTGTCTTGCCTCTTGCAGACGGGTCAGCTTGTAGACAGCTTCAGAGCCTTCTCTTTCGATGAGGCTCTCGAACTCGTCTAAGGCCAAGATTACGTGTGAGTTCTGTTCGTCTAAAATCTGCACGAATGCGTTTAGGATTTCCTCAGCTGAGTAGCCGCGTTTCGGAAAGTTTGGGTGGAAAATTGAGATTGCGTGTTGCAAGATGAGAAAGAGGCTTCCGTGATATTCGCGGCAATTCACGTGAATGTAGCGGAGGCTTGTTCCCCGCTTGTTTGCTTCGTTCGTGATGTTTGCTCCGAAGCGTTGCGAAAGTGCGGTTTTGCCTGTGCCAACATCGCCCGTTATTACGACTCGCTGGGCCATCTTCTCCGGGGATTGCAGTGCAAAGCTGAAGAATTCCATGAGTAGGCGTAGTTCCGCCTCTCTGTGCGGAAGTTTATAGGGAATGTAGTTGATGTCGAGTTTCGTCTCGTCCCTGAACACGCTTCGGCGCGTCGACACTTTGCTGTCCTCAGATTATTATTGCATCAAGCTTTGTTATTCTTTTCCCTAGTTTATTCATTAGCCCTTCCTGCAAACAAAAGACTAATAAGTACATCATTGTTATCTATTCGCGAAATGATACCGAGATATTTCTTTCTGACAAAGGGCGTCGGAAAACACAAAGAGCAACTTCAATCTTTTGAGTTGGCTTTGAGAGATGCAGGCATACAGCATTGCAACATTGTGAGTGTTTCGAGCATAGTTCCGCCAGGCTGCAAACTCATCCCAAGAGAACAAGGCCTGAAACTGATAAGGCCTGGAGAAATCACTTTCGTCGTCCTAGCTAGGAACTCGACAAACGAACCTCACAGACTCATCGCGGCGTCAATTGGAGTTGCAATTCCGTCAGGCAAGGATGATTACGGTTACCTTTCAGAGCATCACTCTTTTGGACAGACAGATGACAAGGCTGGAGACTACTCAGAGGACTTGGCTGCAACCATGCTTGCAACAACCATGGGTATTCAGTTTGATCCTGAAATCGCTTGGCATGAGAAGGAGCAATTGTTCAAAACCAGCGGAATGATGATCAAGACGGCAAACGTGACGCAGTCTGCACCGGGAGAAAAGAGCGGCCTTTGGACAACAGTAATCGCCGCAGCGGTGTTTGTGCCTGCGAAAAACATGGTTAAACGCTAGCCCCGGCCTCTTACAACACGCAACCATTTTTATCCTGAAACGACAGATTAGCATTGAGGTTGGCTCTGAAGGTTCAGAGGAAATACTATGCCAGAGAAAATTCAAGTACCGATCGTAATTGTTAACTTCAAAACCTACGCCGAAGCAACTGGAAAAAGAGCTGTTGAGCTTGCCAAGAAAGCGGAAAAAGTCAATGATGAAACGGGCGTCAGCATGGGCGTGGCTCCGCAGTTCACAGATTTGGCAGTTGTTGCCGATGCCGTTGACATTCCTGTTTTCGCTCAACACATTGATCCTATCAAGCCGGGTGGGTACACAGGCCACGTACTTGCAGAGTCAGTGAAAGGAGCTGGTGCCAAAGGAACACTGATTAACCATTCTGAAAGACAGCTTAAACTCTCTGACATTGATGAGATAGTCAGGATTACTCGCGAAAAAGGCCTGCTATCAGTCGTCTGCGCTAACAACCCCTCTGTGAGCACGGCTGCGGCGGCTCTTAAGCCCGACTTGGTTGCCATCGAGCCTCCTGAACTTATTGGTACTGGGATTCCAGTCTCCAAAGCCAAGCCCGAAGTTGTGAAGGGTACTGTGCAGCTTGTCAGGAATATCAACGTAGAAGTTGTTATCCTGTGCGGGGCCGGCATAAGCACTGGAGAGGATGTTCGGGCAGCTTTGAAGCTTGGTACGCAGGGTGTGCTCGTTGCGAGCGGCATCGTGAAGGCAAAGGACCCTTATGCGGTCATGCTTGAATTTGCGGAAGCAACGAGAAAGGAAAGGTGAGCAGGCAGGTTTGAAGGTTGAAGCTGAATGCGTCGCTTGCATAATTAGCAGGGGAGCGGCCGAAGCCAAGGAAGCAACGACAAACCCTGCCTTACGCTTCAGGACAATGAGCGATCTGCTGAAGATGCTGACCAAGGAGTTCAAGCCCACCGCTGTCCCCGCTGACATAGGAACGAAAAGGGACGCTGTGATAAGAAGGGTAACAGGCAATGCCGATCCATACAAGAGAAGCAAGAGAATCAGCAACGAGAAGGCGATAAGACTTCTTCCTTATGCCCGGAAACTTGTCGAAGAAGGGTACAACTTGCAAGACAGGTTCAAGAGAGCATGTTTGTGTGCGATAGTAGGCAACTTAATGGAGTTTGACATTCCAGGCCACAAGTTCACTTCGGGCAGTCTGAAGAAAGCCTTCCGGGACGCTGCAAAAGACTTGGTCATAGACGACACTGGCAAGATATACGATTTAGCTAAGAAGGCGCATACTGTACTTTACCTCACGGACAACGCTGGAGAAATTGTTTTTGACACGTTGCTTGTCGAGCAGTTGAAAAACATGGGGTTAACAGTCACAGTCGCCGTCAAGGCTGGGCCGATAATAAACGATGCGACTCTTGAAGATGCGGAATTGTCGGGCATGTGCAAAGCCGCGGACAAAGTTATTACGACTGGGACGGATTCGGTTGGTCTTGCGATGAATAAAGTTTCCACAGAGTTCCGCGAAGTATACGACTGTGTTGACATGGTTTTCGCGAAGGGCATGGGCTATGCCGAAACTCTCACAGAGTACAAACTGAAAAAACCTCATGTCCTACTCTTCAGGACCAAGTGCGTTCCCGTGGCCAATTTCTTCGGTGTGTCCCGTGAAAAGAACGTTGCAAAGCTGATGCCGTGAATGAAGCCGCCATCGATAAACCTCAACCAAGAAATGCTTTCACATTTCGAAGATGAAATCCGGGAAGAGTGGCTTGTAACAAATGGCCTGGGAGGCTATGCTTCCTCCACTGTTCTAGGCATAAACACGAGAAAATACCACGGGTTGCTCGTCGCGGCTTTGCATCCTCCGGAAGACCGCAGGGTCTTTCTGACAAAACTTGATGAAGACCTCAGCATCGGAAGCGAGGTTTATCGGCTTGGGACAAACGAGTTTCAAGACGGATTCTTCCCACGTGGATACAATTTCCTCAATGAATTCTCAGTCTTACCCTTCCCAAAATATGTTTACGTCTTGCCGCATGTTGTTGTTCAAAAAACAATATTCATGCCTTACGGGAAAAACGCCGTCGTAACACTCTACAAGGTTCTAAATGATAGTAGTGTCGACGTCAGAGTTCAGGTTTTCCCCATCGTGAACGGCAGATACTTTCATTCATTAACCGACAGGTCAAAAGGACAAGTAGAGTTTGTCCAGAAACAGGATGATGCCGAGGTCCAGATAAGCTCAAGGCCCTCTCGGGCAGTGCTTGTGATGATGGCGACTGAAGGACGCTATATTGCAGGGGGGAAGTGGGTTGAGCATGTGTACTTGCGAGAGGAGGCTAATCGTGGAGAAAGCTGTTTTGATGACTGTTTTCAACCTGGACATTTCGAGACAGGGATTGAGGCTGGGAATAGCAACGATTTTGCTATAGTTGCGGCAGCAGGCGTCGATGAAGACAGTGCAAGAAAGGTTTTGGCGCAGCTGCCTTTGGCAACAAATGACGTTAAGGCTCTGTATGAAAAAGAGAAGGGTCGCTGCGAGAATCTCTTGTTAGGCTTTTATGGGACGCTCAGAGCTCTCTCCGCGAACAGCTGGTTGGACTGGCTCGTTTTGGCAGCAGACAGTTTCATAGTTCAGGGGAGAGGCGAAGGGCAGAAGGCTGTGATTGCGGGATACCACTGGTTTGAATCTTGGGGAAGGGACACGTTCATTTCGCTGCCAGGATTGGTGCTCGTACCTGGAAGGTTTGACTACTCAAGAAGGATCCTCATGGGTTTCAAGGAATACTGTAGGCAGGGTCTGATACCTAATTTTCTTCCCGAACAGAACGGACAGCCCGCCTATAACACAGTTGACGCAACCTTGTGGTTCGTCAACGCAATATTGCAGTATCTCAAGTATACGGGCGACTTCAAACTCGTAAAAGAGCAGCTCTGGGAAACGTTGAAGTCGATCATTGACAACCACGTGAAAGGAACAAGCTTCAACATACACTTGGACGCGGACGGTTTGCTCTCTCATGGTCCCCGTTTGACTTGGATGGATGCAGCTTTTAACAACGAACCGGTCACTCCTAGAGAAGGAAAAGCGGTTGAAATTCAAGCGTTGTGGTACAACGCTCTCAAGTCCGCACAGCTACTTGCAAGTAGCTTTGGTGAAAGAAGAGAAGCAGAAGCGTACGCGCAGATGGCTGAAAGGGCAAGAAAGAGTTTCTCAGAGAAGTTCTGGAACAGGGAAAAGGGTTGTTTGTACGATGCTGTGGGCCAGTCTGGAAATGATGATTCGTTAAGGCCCAATCAGATTCTTGCAGTAGCCCTCGATTACAGTATGCTTGACGGTGCAAAAGCGAAGAAAGTTGTCGATGTGGTGAAAAGTGAGCTTCTGACACCGTTTGGTCTGAGGACCCTTAGCAGGAATGACCCAGAATACGTTGGGGTTTGCGTTGGCGACCGCGAGAGCAGGGATAAGGCGTACCATAATGGCACGGTCTGGCCTTGGCTGCTGGGGCCTTTCTCGACCGCTTTCATGAAAACAGAGGGCTATACAGAGTCGGCACGCAAGTACGCATTCGAGAATTTCCTTTTGCCCCTGTTTACTGTAAAGACTTTTGATGGCGGGCTAGGAACATTGAGTGAAATATTCGATGGAGATCCGCCGCACGCTTCTAGAGGATGCGTTTCCCAAGCTTGGAGCGTGGCTGAACCTCTTAGGACGTATGTGGAAGATGTCATGCAGATGAGGCCGAAACACGAAAACGAAGTCTTGCGCGTGCTAGTGTGAAGCGTCCTTTCTCAAGCTTTCTGCTGCAATTTCAGGAGTCATGGTGTTAATGTAAACACCGGTGCTTTTTTCGAACCCGGCCCAGATTGCCAGTCGCGGATAGACCTCAAGGTGCCAATGGTAATAGTCATGGGCTTCCTTGTCTAAGGTTAGGTGAAAACCGTAATTGTAAGGCGGGTCGTTCACCAAGGTCTTCAGGCGAAAGAGACAGGTTTTCAACGTTTCAGCCAGAGTTCTAACCTCGCCTTGGGACATTTCCAGAAGGGAGCTTTCATGCTGTTTGGGAAACGTCCAGAACTCCATAGGGTTGACGCTTGCGTACGGGGCAAACACGATGAACTTCGAGTTTTCAAGCACGAACCTTGGTCCTTCGCGTTCTTTTTCTATTATGTCGCAGAAAACACATTTCCTGCTATTTCTCCAGAATTTTCGGCTTGCTTCCATCTCTTTCTTCACAATGTCTGGAACAAGGGGTGTGGCAATTATCTGACTGTGCGCGTGTGAAAGTGAAGCTCCGGCCTCTAAGCCATGGTTGCGAAAAATAGAAACGTACTTCACGTAGGGCTTGGCGGACAATTCTTGAAGCCTGTCAATGTATCCGTTAACTACGTGAACAAGCTGTGGTATCTGCGCGTTTGCTGGGCCTCCGTCATGGATGGGCGATTCCACGAGGACTTCATGGTGGCCTACTGCCGCAATCAGGTTCTCACTTCTGATTTGCTTTCGGCTGATTCTTTCTTGTGGCGGCAAAAAGGCTGGGTAAAGATTGGGGATGACACGGATCAGCCAATTCTTTTGTCTAAAACCGTTTTCGTCCTTGGCTTTTCTGACTGTCTTGCCTGATTTGAGGTAGACCAGAACTGCAGGAGGTGTCATATGCTCGTTTCCCGGGCACATCGGACAGACTGTTGTCTTCGCCTGCTGTCTCTCTTGCTTAGCAAAGTCTGTAGGCCTGCGTCCCCTTTCGGTGGCGATCACAACCCAGCGATCAAGCAGATAATCCTTGCGAACCTCGTTAAAATTCATGTTTATACTTCCGTCAGCATCAAAGTAGAGTAGATTTTGACCGCATTTATCATTTTCTGAAAGTCTCTCATCATGCAGCTCAATGGTTCCGCAGCGCGCGCAAGAAGAGCATTGGCGGTGAAAAAGACGGTGGGCCACAGAGGTTCGACGCCCAGAATCTACCGGACCCTCAAACCCTACACTCGTACCCGCACCCCCCTGAGCGCTGAACGTCCAGACTTAGGTTGCTCCCTCCCGGGCCTGGCCATATTCACCTGGTCAACGCTGAAGACAGCTTCCCTACGGAAACCGCTCAACGACCGCCAGCCCCAAGGGACGGATAGTCTTCGCTTCGGGAGTGAGCGTCCAAGCAGCCTTAAACGCCTCAACCTGAGCTTTCGGCCCGTCCTATAGAGGGTTTACGGTACAGGGGACCCCTACCCCCCCGCCTAAGACCCACCGCCAAACAGTGTCTCAATACTCAACGCTATAAAACTTTACCCCACCAACCAACGACGGACGACGGTTAATGGACAACCATCCATATGCTTCCAAATGGATGGCGAAAGACTGGATACCTGATTAAGGACACATCTGGATATTACTGGAACAGAATAAGGATAGGATAGTGAGCAAATATACGAGGGGTAGAATTCACTCGAAAACTTACCCCCCTCATAATGAACCTAAGACTAATATTTGCGCGCGCCTCCTCAGGCTACAAATTCTGGTATCGGTTTACCAATGACGAGAGCACGCGTGTGTTGCAACTTTACGACTTCGAAGGCGTTTCGCGGCTGACAGAGCACAGGGAACAGAAAGAAGCGCTAATGCTAGGGGCAGAGTGACCCTGGAGAATTCTGGAATCGCTTCGGGCGGAATACTCAGCGTGAACTGGTTGTCAGCATCTACGATGAACTGTTCGCTGTAGGGTTTGTATGTTTTGACTTCTACTTCGCTTCCTGACATGTTAAAGGTCAGGATGCGCATCGTAGCCCCTCCCTTTTCCGAGTCCAGGTTCTGATAGTCGAAGAAGAGTTCATCCCGCGTGCCGACCTTCGTGCGGTTAGCGTTGCCACTATTATGATAGTGGCCGCTTAAGGTCATGAAAACATTCGAGTGGTTGGCAAGTACGTTTTCTCTGAGGTCAGTAGCCCATGAATCGTAGCCACAGCTCTCATTAAGATAGTCATGCGTGGCAAAAACAGCGTAACAGTCAGGATGTTCCTTTAGCAGGCTGCTCAACCATTCAAGCACGGTCCAGTTGGCGTGGAACTCAACGGCGACAAAGAGAAAGCTTACACCGGAGAAGTTGAAAGAAACCGCCGTGTCCTTTCCATCAAACAGGTCGGCTTCCCAATAGGTTTTCTGCCTCATCACGGTCACGTTGAACGCCGCAAACTTTCTCCCGTTCCAAGAGCCCGCAAGCAAGTCGTGGTTTCCCGCGCACCAACAGTATGGTACTCCGCTGCCTAGAAGTATCCCTATCGAATGGTTAGCGTTCTCCCACTGTGCTAGATTCGCGCCGTCGTTGACAATGTCGCCCGTGTGTACGACCATTTGGATATTGTAAGCGTCCCTATTGTCAACGATCCAGCGGCACGTAGCGTCAAAAAAACCAGGATACTTCTCCGAAAGATACTGCGTGTCAGCCAGCCAGACCACTGAAAAGAAGGATTCAGACGCTGACCCAACAGGGACGAACCCGTGAAGAATCAGAGAGGCTGGCAACAACAGGAACACGAACGCTAACATACCGTGACGGCGCATCTTTAGACCCTCAAGCTGCATGAACAAGTTTAATCTATGATTTTCAACAGATATTTGTCTTTAGAAGCGCGCACTGGGCATAGACTTGCAGGCGTTTGCTAGAATAGTCAGGTCTGAAAGTGTAGCTTTGAAAAAAGAAGGTGGTTAGGGGTAGTGTTGGTTGAAGTGTTTTGCCATGATGGACAGGTCCGACAGACCTACGTTGCCATTACCGTTTATGTCTGCGTTGGGGTTCCATTTGGCGTCGCCCGGTTTTGTGTTAAAGGCTTTTGCTAGCAGTGACAGGTCGGAGAGGGAACACTTGAAGTCTCCGTTGATGTCGCCTGGAATTGTAACTTTTGTCGTGCCGCCTGTGCAGTTGTTGTTTAGCGTGTTTGTTTCGCCTGGCACTGGCCAAGCGTAGGCACTTATCGTGTAGTTGCTATAGGCAAAGCTGGTGGTGTTCCAGGTGAAGAGTATGGTTGTTGAGGTTCCGCTTGACAGGGTTACGCTTTGCGACGCGACAGAGGTTGTGTTGGCGTAGACTGTGATGCTGAAGGTTTCTCTGTAGCCGCCCAAGTCTGAAACTGTAACAGTCATGTTTAGGCCGAGGCCCTGGCCAACAACCGTCTTGTAAAGCACAACACTGATGGCGCCAACGTCACGCCCGAGGAGGGGACCAAATGCGTAGATCTTCCTGTCATTTGATCCTATGAAAACCTTACCATCAGCAACAGCCGGAGAAGACTCCACCCAACCGCTAGTCGTGTAGTTCCATACAAGTGCGCCACTAGACTCATCCAAAGCATAGGCTTTTTGGTCACCTGATCCTATGAAGACTTTGCCGTCAGCAACAGCCGGAGAAGACCGCACATAGTTGCCTGTCGTGTAGTTCCATATCCACGTTCCGGTAGAAGCGTTCAAAGCGTAAAGATTGTTGTCATCTGATCCTACGAAGACTTTGCCGTCAGCAACAGCCGGAGAAGACTCCACCCAACCGCTAGTTGTGTAGTTCCATACGAGTGTGCCATTGGACTCATCTAAAGCATAGGCTTTTTGGTCACGTGAGCCTATGAAGACTTTACCGTCAGCAATAGCCGGAGAAGAATCCAGCCAACCGCTAGTTGTGTAGTTCCATATTTGTGTGCCGGTAGAAGCGTTCAAAGCATAGGTTTTTCCGTCATATGAGCCTATGAAGACTTTGCCGTCTGCAACAGCCGGAGAAGACCGCACACTGCTACCCGTGGTGTAGTTCCATATGGATGAACCGTCAGACTCGTCCAAGGCGTAGACCTTGGTGTCTTCTGAGGCCACAAAGACTCTGCCGTCCGCAACAGCAGGAGAAGAATCCACCCGGTCGTTAGTCGTGTAATTCCATATGAGGGTGCCGTCGGAAGCATCCAAACAATAAACCTTGTAGTCATAGGAGCCTATGAAGACTTTGCCATCAGCAACAGCCGGAGAAGAGGACCAGATTGTGTCGCCTGTTGTGTAGTTCCATATTTGTGTCCCCGTAGAAGCGTTCAAGGCGTAGACCCTGCCATCGGTCGAGCCTACGTACACTTTGCCGTCAGCAACAGCTGGAGAAGAAAGCACTCCTTGGCTTGTTGTGTAGTTCCACAGTGTCTGGTTGGTGTCAGGCGCTTTTGATGGTGAGTTTCCTGTGTGCGCCAAGTCGTAGCGGAACATTGGCCAAGTGGCTTCTGTAAATATCGCTATTCTGTGCGTTGAATGCTCGTAGGTGAAGTAGATGATGCTCATTGTGACATTTTCGAATAGAGTTGTGTATGGGATTGGGTTGCCGTCGACTGTCACCGTGTACGGGGGAGGCAGTGTCGAATGTAGAATTGTCAGTGTGCAGAAACCGGTAGTGCCATGCTGACCAGAGACATCAACGGTTATTGCCGTCCCGTTGAGGTGAACATTAGAGATTGTAGAATTGCTGACAGTTGAGATGTCGTTCACCGTCGAGGAGGTTCCCATCAGGGGATAGTTGTCCTTGTTAAGCAAGTCTATGATGTAAGGTGTGTCTCCTATGCCATCCGTTCCAGGCTGATCCTCGTTGGGACCTCTCTTGGCGTCCACACCGTTGTAGTCGCTCCAGTAGTTGCCGCCAAGAGGATAGCTGTCATTCCATGTGTTGTGTGATGTGGGAAGACCTACGTAGGAGGGATGACCTGCATAGTCGTAAACTTGATAGGTATTGTTGAAGTTGTTGTGATAGAAACTGCTGTCGTTAGAACCAGCTATACCTACGCCGTGAGAATTTGCTGTTACAGTGTTCTCAGTCAAGATGTTGAATGGAGACAATGTGAGAAAGATGCCGTCGCCCGGAGAGTATACGTTGTTCCTTATGATGTTCTGTGTTGCAGTGTTGTATGAAGAAAAGTTTATTGCCAATCCTTGATGGCAATATTCAATGGTGTTCTCGAATAGACTGTTGTCGTAGGCTTCGGCCAGTTGAATGCCTTGAAAGATGCATTCATCAACGTAGTTTCTTTCCAACGTGTTGCTCGAACCATTGACATAGACACCAATACCGCTGCTGTTGACTATGTTGTTTTCGGAGATGATATTGTTTGAAGAAGTCACCCAGATGCCAATGATGTCGTTCGCCGTAGTGAGACTATTGACGCTAACTCCATCCGCAACAATCAAAATAGCGGCTCCGTACGCGGGGGCTGGTGGTCTTCCATCGACAATTGTTTTCTCTCGACTTTCCCCGACCAGTGACAAGGTCTTGTTTACAACCACATTCTCGAAGTATGTTCCGTTCCTCACAAACACTGTGTCTCCTGGGTTCGCTGCGTTTATGGCCGCCTGTATTGTTGGATATTGATCTGGAACTATGATAGTCGCGCTGAAGCCAGTTATTGTCACTTCGTGCGTTGAGTGCTGGTAAGTGAAGTAGATGGTGCTTAGCGTGTCATTTTCGAAGACAGTTGTGTATGGAACAGAGCTGCCGTCGACCTGTACAGTGTACGGCGGAGCCAGTGTCGAATGTAGAATTGTTAGTGTGCAGAAACCGGTAGTGCCGGGTTCGCCGGAAATGTCAAAGCTTATTGTTGCTCCGTGTGACTGAAAGCCTGAAACTGTCGAGTTAGAAATGCAGCTTTGGGTAAAAGCTGGAGTAGCATCAGATTGGAGTCTCGAGAAGTTACCCATTAGTGGATAGTTGTCGGTCAAGTTTACGATGTTCGACCAGATGATATGATACTTGGCGTCTCCTACTCCATCGCTGCCAGTTTCATTCTGAAAAGGACCATGGTACAAGTCCGTGCCGGTGTAGTCGCTCCAGCAGTTCCCGCCAGAAGGATAACCGTCATCCCAGGCGGTAGGTTGGATGGTTCCGGTGACATCGACCTGATATGTGTTGCCGATGAAGTTGTTGTGATAGAACGTAGTTGCATTTGCACGTGTTTGAAGAAGAGATACCCCATACTCGTTTGACATAATTGTATTGTCAGTCACTACATTGCCTTGACCGATCGCTAGGTCATTTGAAAAAATGCCATCCATGCTGCCAGCAATCAGATTGCCGTCCACAATGTTGAATCTGGTGTCGTTTAGGTGAATACCACGGTTAAAGGCATAGATTATGTTGTTGGTGATACTGGCATTATCAGATAACATGGTGGAAATGATGCCTGAATCTGTGTCGGATGTTATTCCGTTTCCGCTAATACTGCAATTAGGTCCATATAACGCTACACCGAATCCGTCTGTGCATCGGAGATGAAAGCCCGTTATTTCAACGAGATCTGCATCAACATAGAACGCAGTGCGGGGACCCTCTGCGGGGTCTAGGCCGCTAGCATCGATGATTGTACCGTTTATGCTTTCACCAACGACGTGTAGCCCAGTCTTATTCACAATCACATCTTCATTGTAAGTTCCGTTTCTGACTTGTATAGTGTCTCCTGGGCTTGCTGCGTTTACAGCTGCTTGTATTGTTGAGTATTGATCTGGAACTGTGATTACGCCAGCCTTGACAGGGTGAATGTGGAATAGAGGAATCAGCATTCCGAAACAAAGTATTGTTAACACTATTGCAGTAATTTCCCTTTTCATTCTTCCTTTCCCCTTTGTCATACCATGTGATTCAAGTTCTGAATAAAAAGTTTGTCTAATCATCTACTAGAAGAAAGTTCTGTTCTACGAAAAAAGGTTATAACGCGCCGAAACGTTCGTGGTGGGGTCGTTTAGGTTAGAGCTCACGGACAAATGGAGACATCTCCAGTAGCATCCTTTCTTCCTGATCAACTACTATGCGCGCGCGTGGAATCATTGGTTTCATCCACTTGAGCGACAGCAAACGCTAATAGTCGACAGCCGCAAAAGATTAGGGGCAGCGGAGGAATCTCTTGAAAAGGATCGGCGTGGTTACGAGCGGCGGAGACGCTCCGGGCATGAACGCTGCTATACGAGCTGTCACGCGCATAGCTTATTCGAAGGATTGCAGGGTTTTCGGGTTTGAAAGAGGCTGGGAAGGTTTGATAATGAACACTTTCCGACAGCTGACTCCTCGCTCGGTGGGGGGTATTATACAGTTGGGTGGAACGATTCTTCACACTTCAAGGTGTCTAGAATTCGAAACGAAGAAGGGGATTAAGAAAGCTGCGGAGGCTATTTCTTCAAACAATATCGATGGGCTCGTCGTCATCGGAGGCAACGGTTCTTTCAAAGGTGCATGTGAACTCGGCAAACACACCGAAGCCTTGATAGTTGGAGTCCCAGCTTCGATAGACAATGACGTTTTTGGGACAGATGAAACGATAGGCTTCGACACGGCGGCGAACACTGCTGTAGCCGAGATCGACAAGATAAGAGACACTGCAATCTCGCATGAAAGGATTTTCATTATTGAAGTGATGGGCAGGACACGAGGTTTTCTGGCATCCACGGTGGGTTTGACCGTCGGGGCCGAAGTAATTCTGGTTCCAGAAGTCAAGTATGACACTGCCAAGATTGTTAAAAGGTTGGAGGAGAACAGTGCCAAGGGCAAGAAGTCAGGAATCATCGTGGCCGCTGAAGGAATCGGGGACACACGAAAACTGGGTGCCGAGATTGAAAAAGACACAAGGACAGAAGTCAGATTGAGCGTTCTTGGCTATGCCCAAAGAGGAGGTAGCCCCACCGCCCGAAGTCGTTTGTTAGCCAGCCTCTTCGCTGACAAAGCCGTCGAATTGCTGTCGCAAGAAAAGGACAACAATATAGTTGGACTACAAAATGGCAAAATAGGAACCCTCGACCTAAAGAAATCATGTGAGACCGAGAAGCCCATCGACTTGAGTCTGCTGGACCTTGCGAACGTGCTCTCAACATAAATTGAGGCCGATGCTGTTTCAGCCGAAGAAGACACTTGCTATGTCATAGAGCTCCAAATCCACCGTTTTCCTTTTGCCGACAATCTCTTTGAGAGGCACAGATGTGATCTTGTTTCCTTTTAATGAGACCATGTAACCGAATTTCCCTTCATGAACCATGTCTATGGCCGCTATTCCGAACCTTGTGGCTAGCACCCTGTCATAGGCTGTTGGGCTGCCTCCACGCTGAACGTGTCCTAGGACGACGACGCGAGTTTCGACCTTCAAACACTTTTCAATTTCCTTCCCAAGGCAGTAAGCGATGCCGCCGAGTCTGATGTGGCCGAACTCGTCGAGGCTTTCGCTGTAAACTATCTCAACTCCCCCCTTCGGTTTGGCTCCTTCGGCAACTACAATTATGCTAAAGTTTCTACCCCTCTCCTGTCTCCGCTTAATCAGCGCGCAGACTTCGTCTATGTCAAAGGGTTTTTCAGGTATCAACACGACGTCTGCTCCTCCGGCTATCCCTGCTTCCATGGCTATCCACCCAGTGTATCTGCCCATGACTTCCAGGATCATGACCCTGTGATGGGTTTCTGCGGTTGTGTGAAGTCTATCAAGTGCTTCAGTGGCTATTGAGACCGCCGTGTTAAAACCAAAAGTGTAGTCAGTTCCTGCCAGGTCATTGTCAATCGTCTTCGGCACTCCCACGCATTTGAGTCCGTGCTTGCCCATCTTTTCCGCAACTGTCAGAGTATCGTCGCCACCGATCGCAATGACTGCTTCAATCATAGCTTCTTTCGCGTTTTTCATCATTCTTTCCGGGCCCGTTTCAGTCTTGAACGGGTTAGTTCTGGAAGTCCCCAAGATTGAACCTCCACGTGGAAGAAGGCCTGAGGAAACCTTCAGATCCAGCGGCTCATACCGAGATTCAAGTAGTCCGGCCCACCCGTCCTTTATGCCGAGGATTTCGTACCCGAAGTTTTGAATACCCTTCCTCACTATCGCTCGTATCACAGCGTTGATTCCCGGCGCATCCCCGCCTCCGCTCAAGATTCCAACTCTCATCTGTTTCCGCACACCATCAGCTCTTTGTTTGTGAAGCGTTTTCTCCACCGCAAACTGATATTTCCCTCATTAGTATAAATGATTTACAAACCAAAAAATCCTTCAACTCAATTCGAGCCCAGAAGCGTGAAAGGCGTCCAGTCAGCTATCCCGTCTCGGGCAACGCACGAATTGCCTAGAGCCAGAGAATGATGTTCCACGACACTACAAACAAGTAGAACGCGACTAGCGCAATTAACATTCCTCGGAAGAGTCTGCCCGCAAGATTCCAGTCAGTCGGGCTGACTAATTTCTTGGTCATCAAGCACAAGATTCCGAACAATAGCACCACTCCCACCTTCATGAAGGCTGATGGCAACATTCCTATGTTCGCCCAAGAGAGCAGAGTGAGGGGATTGGCTTCAAGAGAGGGATTAGTAAACGAAATGTCGAGGATGTTCAATGAAAGTAGCAGCAGAAACCAACTAACTAAGGAAGTTGACTTCCATTCCAATTCTCCTCTCCCTCAAAATCCATGTAACTTCATAGTATTTATGAGTTGCCAATTTTCGCACGAGCCTCCGTGGACTGTTCAATGCCGATACGCAATGATCTTGCTTTGGAGTTTGTTAGGTTTCTCCAGGGAACAATTTTCTGAATATCATGGAGGTCATGAGAGTGACGAAGAAAGTTGTTCCAATGACGAGAGACAAGGCAGAGTATGTTTCTAACTGTGATGTTGCTTCTTGACCGCTTACCTCGAATGATAGCATTTTGATGTAAACGAAGATTACGAAACAGAAGATTGAGAGCGTTCCAGAGAGCACCTCGGTAATTGATAGTCTGCGCACTGACGCTCCCTTCTGAGGGTTCATCTTTGGAATAGGATTCCTTAGAAAACTCGAAGGAACGTTCGTGTGCGTGGGAGCTTCCCCAGTTTCATAAATACCTGTAACTTTTATTTTGGTGAAGTCAATGAAAATGGCTCTGTTTCGCCACTTCCTAATCGCTTTTGCTGCGCCTCGCATTGCCTCGACTCCTTCTCTTCCTCACAGAACTTGAAGCGGCTGAGCACAAAAGGCATGTTTCTGGAACAGAGTATATCAAAACTCGACATCAAACCCAATCAGGGCCGCAACATATCCATTCAAAAGAATCGAAATTGCCGTGCGCAACAGGCGTATGGTTTTTTGGATGCCTTTAAGTTCTTAGAATTGATTTATCTTGTAAGGTGAGTTGCTGTGACCTGCTACTTCAGGCATCTTCATGAAATCTTTCAAACCACAGGGACAGAAGTCACTGACACTAACAAACAGGAAATTGACAAAGTGATCCATGGTATAGTGGGCGTCAAGTACAAGAATTGCTCGGCTACTTGGAAAGAAGTCAAAAAGCGGATTGCAGAAAACAAGGAATCCTTTGTTTCAGATCTAAAGCAAGAGTGGAAAGAACACAAGTAACGTCAGAAAAAACTCCTTCAGTCCGAAACAACCCCTCAGATAGTCAAGGCCCAACAACGATGGGACTACATTTGTTGTTTTTCCATCGGAACTGAAGGGTTGAAGGGTTTAAGAATATCCAGACTGTATTGTGGCGTGTTTTGTTGCAAAAATAAGAATGTGGGAAAAAAGGTTTTCAGCACCCTATTTCTTTATTTTTGCCTTCACTTCTTTCATCTCAGCCTCACAGCACATCGGAACGCATACAGGTTCGCATCCGCAAGGCTCATCAACAATCAGAACAAGCCCACATTCTTCGCATTTATATTTCGTTCCCTTCTTTGCCATCCAGTTCACCTCCTTGCAAGTTTGCCTCACAAAAATCTCCTGTACTCTTGGATATAAGAGTATTCAATAAGCGTTTCATGGCTAAAAAAAGACTAGAAAAACATTTCTGTCGATTCAGACGATGGTAGACCTGACTGGCAAAAGACAAACTTAAATCCAGAGTTTGCGCCACTTACCGTTATGGACCTTAAGACCGTGTTAGGCACGATGGTGATTGCCATCCTTCTTTTCTTCGGCATCATTTTTGCCTTGGCATCGGTCTACGAATCAACCAGGCTCATAGTTGCAGTATTGCTGTTTGCGGTTGCCTTTGGAACAGCCTACTACTTGACCAGAAAACCTAAGACGATAATTCAGAAATTGGAGGTTTCAGGAGACATGAAGGCTGTCGCGCTCAAATGCCCCAACTGTGCAGCATCGGTCGACGCGAATAGTATAAAAGTGGTTTCCGGCGTCCCCTATGCAACCTGTCCGTATTGTGGACACACGTTTGAGGTGAGCGAGGAACCGAAATGGTGAGAAATCGTGTTGTCACAGTTGCGTTCTTCGTCTTGTTTTTGATGTTGTTCGCAAGGAGCGTCTCCGCGCAGACAAGAGTGTACTATTTTGGTCAGGAATGGGTGAAAATATGGGTTAACCCAGACGGCAGCATTGATCTCTTCTACAACATGAGCGTAACCTTGGAGTCTGGCCAGATTATTCACTATGTTCTGATTGGTCAGCCCAATGGTGATTTCACCTTAGGCGAAGCCAGAGATCAATACGAGCAATCTTTGAATGCATCGGATGCAAGCTCGGGCAGCGATTACAAAGTGCAAGTCAACCTTGCAGAACCCTTGAGCCCGGGCCAGACTGTGTGGTTTACTCTGACAACGAACGTGGCGCACATGATATACGAGGACAATGTGACGAATGTCGGCATGGACTTTAAGCCCTCGTGGTTTTCAGAGGTAAGTGTGCTTGATCTGCGCCTGTCTGTCGTGTTGCCGTTGGGTGTTAACGCCAGCATGGTGGGTACGGGAGCGAATTATTGGGACGGCACGTCTCTCGAGCCAGATGGCAGATTATCGGTTTTCTGGGAGAGACAAAACCTTTCGCCAGGGCAGCAGTATGATTTCGGAGTGTCTTTTCCAAAGCAGTACGTGCAAAGCTATGAACAGAAGCCGAATGGCGTAACGGCTTTGTTCGTACAGTATGGACCTGGACTTGCGATACTCGGCGTTTTCGTCGTGGGAATAGTTGCTTTGGCTCGAGTTGCCAGCAAGAGACAATACCTGCATCCCACCATGAGCATGGAAACACTTGGAATTAGGCGTGGTTTGACTGCGGTTGAAGCGTCTTACCTTCTCGATGTGAAGCCGCCGAGCATTGTAACAGAGATACTCTACAGTCTTCTTCAGAAAAGGGCTGTGTGGGTCGAGTCGACAAGCCCCTCGATCGCTCTGAAGGTGATGGAACCGTTTCAGGACAAAACTGGAACGCGTGAGATGCCTCTAAGATATTACGAGATCGACTTTCTCCATGCGATGAAAGATGACGGAACTCTTGACGAGGAAAAACTTGCAAAGACCGTGATGCTCCTGAGAGACACGGTTGAGGAAAAACTGCGCGGCTACAGAAGACAGGACACAATCGACTACTATCGAAGCGTCGTGGACAAAGCTTGGCAGCAAGTTGAACAATCAGGTACGCCAGAGTTAGCCTCAAAGGCTTATGATGAACAGTTGCTGTGGCTATTCCTAGACCCAAACGCAAAGTCACGCACTGAAACGGCCTTCCATGATAAAGTCTTCGAGCCGAGTCCACTTTGGCTGTGGTACTGGTACGGCTACAGCCACTACAACCCCAATCCCACATACAAGCCGAACATCAATACCCCTGCTCAAGCTGCAAAGCCTCCAACGATTCCCGGAGCAGAGTTTGCAAACAACGTCGCAACAGCAGTTGAGAACACTTCCAACAACATCGTGGTGAACCTTGAAAAATTCGCCAACTCAATCCTGCCGTTCCAGCCAGGCAAATCCTCAAGTCAGCCTGCCCATCACAACGCTGACTGTGTCTGCGCGTGCGCAGCATGCGCTTGCGCCTGTGCCTGTGTTTCATGCGCCTGTGCATGTGCAGGCGGGGGAGTAGGCTAGAAAAAGGAGTGGCTTGAAACAATGAGTCTGGTCGACAAAATCCTACGGCTGCCCAAGATTCCTAAAGGTCGCTTCACCTACAGGGGAAAAGATCAGTTTGCAGGTTTAGCGCTTCAGCTCCGTGTTGAAGAAGGCGGTGAGGGAATCATGGTTATCAATGCGCACACCGTTCTTTTTCTGAACGAGACCGCAACGGCTTATGCATATTTCTTCATACAAGGAACGTCTACAGAGGCTGTTCTGAAGAAGATCCGTCGTCTCTATAGGGTTAACTCACAGCTAGCGAAGAAGGACTATGAGAAACTTGTCTACGCGATCAGCACGCTCGCGCACACTGACAAGGTCTGTCCAATATCCTTTCTTGACGTGAAGACGGTCGAGCCCTTTACAAAACAGCTTTCGGCCCCTCTAAGAATGGACTTAGCCCTCACCTTCAAGTGTCAAAACGACTGCGTTCACTGTTACGCAGGCGGTCCACATGAGACAGATGAGCTTAGTACCGAAGAGTGGAAACAGGTGATTGACCGCGTTCACAATATCGGCGTTTTCATCGCAACCTTCACTGGCGGCGAGCCGACGTTGCGCGATGATCTCCCAGAATTGCTGCTTTATGCTCAAAATAAAGGCATTGTCACGGGACTTATCACCAACGGAAGGAGGCTGAGCGAGAAAAGCTACGCGGAAAAACTCGAGAAGTCAGGTCTGGATTTTGTGCAAGTGACGCTTGAGTCTCACAAGGCCAAGATTCATGATTTGATGACAGCATCGAAGGGAAGCTGGAAAGAAACCGTTGAAGGAATTCGGAACGTTGTTTCCTCTCACATTTATGCAAGTACGAATACGACGCTCAGCAAGTACAACGCCTCAGACTTTCTGAAGACGATGGATTTCATCAAGCGACTCGGCGTTGCCGCGTTCGGCTGCAACAGCCTGATATATTCAGGAAAAGCCAGCGAGATAAGTCAAGAATTCGTCTTGCCTCTTGAAACACTGAACGAGCTCCTGCCGAAAATACGTGACAAGGCTAACCAATCGGGCCTGAAGTTTCTGTGGTACACTCCAACTCAGTACTGCCGTTTCGACCCAGTCAAGCTCGGTCTAGGCATCAAATCATGCACCGCGGCGAACATCAACATGTGCGTCGGACCGACCGGCGATGTCTACCCCTGTCAGAGCTACTTTGAAAGTCTCGGCAACATTCTGAAGGATGATTGGAGCATTATCTGGAACAGTTCTCTTGCGGTCAAGATTAGAAACAGAGAATACGCTGAGCCGAAATGCAAGGACTGTCCACAGCTGCAAATCTGCGGCGGCGGATGCCCCTTAGAACTGCAGAAAGAAAGCTACGTTTGCGGGGAGTCCTAGCCCTCCTGCTGGAGAGAGAGAGACACGGTCGAGTCATTAGCTGTCGCTTGTTTTGGAATAATCCCCTCGACGTTTGGAGACCGATTGTGCCCGCTTTACTTTGCGGCGGTTGGTATTGGTATGAGTCAGCTTTAGTTTTTGTGTATGAGTCAGCTTTTTGATCCTTTTCTCTCTTTTCATTGCTTCTGCCCTGGAGCCGAATTCTTCGACGTGAAGCAGCTTCTTGGGTCGATGCATTTTCGTGTATCTTGCACCCTTTCCTTTCTGGTGTAGTTTCAGGCGCGAATCTACATTCTTCGTGTAGCCCGTGTAGAGGGTGTTCCCCTCGCAGAGGATGATGTAAACATAATAGGCAACGCGTCGTTTGCGCTTCGATTCGGGACTTCGATTTGAGGTTTTCAAACTAGGCATTTGTACTGCTACAGTGAGATAAAAATTTATAAGAAAAAAGCGGGTGGTATAAACTCAACTGACAGACGGTTTCGGGATGGTTGCTGTGGTAAAACTGAACAAAGTGGATGAAGCTGTGGTTTCGACTTTGAAAGACGCTGGCAAGGGTTTGTCACTCAAGGAGATTGCTGAGAAATGCGGAGAAACGGAAAAAAAGGTTTTCAAGTCATTGCGCAAATTGTTCGAGAATGAATTAATCACCTGTGAAAACCACCAGTACCAGTTCGTAGGCCCGTGAGGCCTGCTCTCGAGAGGGAATCCATCGAGTTCGCATCTTGCTTTGAAGGAAGCAACGTTGCGCTTTGAATCCGGCTGCATGTATGTATGGGTCGCATAATTGATGAGCAAGCGTGGTTACAGACGTGGATATCCCGTTGCTATCCTGATAGGTTTGGAGGATGGCCGTGCTGTCTTGTGGCGGATCTTCAGCGAAGTGGTCAAGCCATATGTGACGCTGACGCTCAGTGGAGTGAGGACTGAGGGAAGAGCCCTGTATCGTTTTCATGAAACCGTCGTGGACGCCTTGAGACCAGTGCTGAAGGAAGGAGTCAAGAGCATCGTGGTCGTGGCTCCCGTGAGAACCGATTTTGCGCAGGCATTTCTCGACCACATTCGCAAGCATCATGCGTGGCTGTCTCAAGCAAAGGGATCAAACTCCGCGACCTTCGGCGTCCTAGTCGGCTCTGCTGGTGAGCTTCACGAAGTAGCTGATTTGGTCAAGACCAAAGCTTTCCGCGATTTGGTTAGTGAAACCACGTCAATGGATGCTGGCCGCGTCGTGGACATGCTGGAAAAATGGCTCAACAACCCCGAAGAAGGAGCAAATGTATTGTATTCGCTTGAAGAAATAGAGGATTTGCTCTACAGTCAATCGAGCCGCCTCAGAGTCAAACCTGAATACCTCTTGGTTACAAATGAATATCTGCTAAACCATAAAGAAAGAAACAGAATCAACAGACTACTGCAGATTTCAAACAATAGAAACGTGAAAACCGTGACAGTTGACGCTGATACTCCCGCGGGGAAAAGATTAACACAGTTAGGCGGCTTGGTCTGTCTCACAAGACCTGTTCAGGCCGGAAATACGCGCTAGTGCTTTTCGCAGGCTTGGTTTGTCGGGTACTATACATCTGCACCTGTTTCCTCTCTGAACTGCAGTCTGTAGAATGAACTGTAAAGGCCTTTTCTACGCATCAACTCTTCATGAGTGCCTCTTTCCACTATCTCGCCGTGGTCGATGGTTAGTATTTCGTCGCAGAGTCTAATTGTTGAGAGTCTGTGGGCAATGATTATTGTCATTCTGTTTTGCATCAGTTTCTTGAGCGCTCTCTGTATCACGAGTTCCGTATAGGCGTCGACGGAGGACGTTGCTTCGTCCAGCACTAGAATCTCGGGGTTTGCCACCAGCGTTCTTGCGAAGCTTATGAGTTGTCTCTGGCCTATTGATATGTTTGAAGAACCCTCCTGTATGACGTAGTCGTAATCGTTGGGCAGTTTCATGATAAAGTCGTGGGCACCAATGGATTTGGCTGCTTCAACTATTTCTTCGTTCGATGCGTCAAGTTTCCCGAACCTTATGTTCTCCTTTATGGAGACTGTGAAGAGAAACGAGTCCTGAAGAACTATGCTTATGCGGCTTCTCAGGGAAGCAAGCGGGATGTCTCTTATGTCACGTCCGTTTGCGAGTATTCTGCCTTCGTTTGGATCGTAGAATCTGGCGAGAAGGTTTATTATTGTGCTCTTCCCAGCGCCTGTCTGGCCGACGATTGCGAGTTTCATGTCGTGTTTCAACGTGAAGTTGATGTTCTTCAAGACCGGAACATTGGGTTCGTATCCGAAGTTGACGTTTTCAAATTTGACTTCTTCTATCATCCTAACCTGATGCTCCTTTCAGGCGGTGCGTCGACAACCTCGACTTTTGTGTCTATTACATCGAACATTCTTTCAATCGCGGACATGGCTGACTGGTACTGGTCGTACATGGTAACGAGGTCCACCAATGGCATGAAATACGAGAACTGATACTCGATGAAGGCTACGAGAACTCCAAGTGAGATTGTCTGGTTCAATACGGCATTGGCTCCATAGAACAGTATTATCGCAGTTCCAATCAGTCTGAGTCCTATTACGAACGGCGGGTAAGACGAGCCTATGAGGATGGCTCTGATGGTTGCCTTCACATTCTCCTCTTGGCTTTTCAGAAACTTCTTCTCTGTTTCCTTCTCCTGCGCGTAGGCCTGGGTGACTTTTATGCCTGCCAAATCCTCCTGCATCCTTGCTGTTAGCCCTGAAGTTGTGATCAGCGTTTTTCTGTATGCGGCTCTTGAGTATTTTCCGAGAAAATAGACCAGCACGATTGCCACGGGCAGGATCGCCATTGCAAGAAGTGCTAGTCGAAGGTCAAGGTAGAACATTATGCTGAAGGCGCCGAGTATTGAAGAAACGTCTACGAGAATGCTTGTGAGTCCCATTCTTATGAATATTCTGACGGTGTTGGCGTCGTTCGTTGGGCGGGAGATGATTCTTCCAATCTCGCCTTCGGAGAAATATCTGAGGGAGATGACTTGCAGTTTATCCATCATGTCATCTCTCATTCTGGCAACCACCCTTTCTCCGACTATTCGCATCTGGTAAGTCTGGACGTATTGGAAAGCGTAGTTGCCCAGAACGATAGCGGCAAACAGGGGGATCCACCATATGAAGGTTGACAGGTTCTTGGGCGTCAATATTTGATCGATAGCTATTGCATGCATGTACGGTGCAGCCAATCCCGTCAATGCACCGCTCACGGTTGCTAAAACGCCGATGATGAGGTTTCTTCGGTGAGCTTTGGCGTACTCGTAGACTCTTCTTATCAGCGTTCGGTCAGGAACAGTTCGTCTTCTCCTTTCTTCCTGCTTTGTGGAGAATGTTCCGTACGAACCGGACACTAGGGATCACCATTCTCTTCAAGTATTGGTGAGGCTTTCTGGACGAACTGCGTTTCGTAGACCCTTTTGTACACGCCGTTCTTTGCTATGAGCTCTTCGTGCGTGCCGAACTCGGCTACCGAACCGTTCTCAAGGACTAGTATTTTCTCAGCGGTCTTTATCGTGGAGAATCTCTGCGCGATTATGAGAGTCGTCCTTGCCCTTGTTGCTTCTTCGATTGCAGACTGAATTTCTTGTTCAGTCTTCGCGTCCACGAAGGAGAGCGAGTCGTCCATTATCAGCACTTTCGGGTTGGTTAGGAGGGCTCTGGCTATGGTTATCCTTTGTTTCTGGCCTCCGGAAAGTGTGATTCCTCTTTCTCCTACGTGGGTGTCGTAGCCTTCTGGGAGGGATTCGATGAATTCGTGTATTCTCGCAGATTTGGCGGCTTGCACTATTTCTTCCATAGAAACGTTAGGCTTTCCGAAAGCAATGTTCTCTTTGATTGTTCCGGTAAACAGGAAAACGTCTTGCAACACGACGCCTATTTGCTGCCTGAGGGAGGCAAGCTTGAATTGGCGTATGTCAACGCCGTCTATCTTTATGCTGCCTTCCTGGATATCGTAGAACCTTGGAACCAAGTAGATTAGAGAGCTTTTTCCTGACCCTGTGGCGCCCAATATGGCTATTTTTTCGCCCGGCTGTACCGTGAAAGTGACGTTGTTTAGCACAGGTCTGTCCTTTGCATATTCAAAGGTGACGTTTTCCATTTCCAGTTTTCCTTTTTCTATCTCTATGTCCCTGGCATCGGGCAGGTCTTCGACGTTTTTGGGCGCGTCTGTCATTTCAAGGACTCTTTGCAGTCCAGCGTACGCGGCGACCCAAGTTCCAAGGGTCTGGCTTACGTCTCTTATGGGGAAGCTTAGTCTCATCATGTACCTGGCAAAGAGGACTGTGTTACCGACTTGAGCCACAGCAAGGGCTGAGAGTGGGATGCCCATCGTGTACCCTGCGTACACGTAAACCAAGGCTACTCCGAGCGTGAGTATCGCTGGAGCGAGTGGCATGTATATTGATTGTATCTTGCCGGCGCTGATGGCCGTGTTCACGTATATGTCTTCTACCTCTTTGAAACCTTCAACTACGTCTTTTTCTCGGCGGAATATTCTTACTGTCTTCATTCCGATGATGTTTTGTTGTATGTATGAACTCAGTCTTCCTAAGATCAACTGCATGTTTCTGAAGAGGGGCATTGTGTCTATCCAGAGACGTGACGTGAAATAGAAGATGAACGGCATTGTGGCCATGGAAATCAGCGTCATAATTGGACTTATGGGGAGGATTATCACGATGATTATGATCGTTGAGAAAACAGCGTTGAGGACAGTGCCCAGCCATGATCTCAGAAACGCGTCTACGAGTTGAAGGTCTACCGTGGCTCTTGATGTTAGGTCGCCAACGCCCACGGAATCGTAGAAGCTGAAGGATTTTGCTTGTAATGCACGGTAGTAGTCCGTTCTTATGTCTCGCACGATGTATTGAGACATCACGCCGTGCATGAAGGTGACGATGAAGTTCGAAATGGCAAAGCCTACCCCGGCAAGTACGATGACTAGCAGGTAGCCCGGCAAGAGGCTGAGGTTTTGTGGGGGTCCGATGACGTTGATTATGATGTAGGTCGTGTACAAAGGTTCTAGTGAGAAGAGAATCGACCTGACCACTGAGAGGCTGGTTATCGCCCCAACGAACCAGTAGTATCTACTGTGATACTTCATCAGCCTCTTGAACGCTGAAAAGGATTCAGTGAAACCCTTCTGCGTCTTAAGCGACTTGGCATAATCCAGCGTGGGCTTTGCTATGCTCATTATGGTCTTGGCATGTGCATACAATCTGAATCGATATAAACATTTTCAAACTGTTCTAGACTCTTTAATCGATGAAACTGAGGGTTGCCAGATGGGTCGCATCGCTTTCTGTTTTCAAAGCGCGTTTGAACCAGTGATCAGCAGGGTTCTTAGGCTCCTACTTTAACTTTCGTTTTCAGCCAGCTCAGCGACTTTTGATTTGATCTTATCGTAGACCTTCTTCGCATCCTCTCCCTGCAAGAAGTATGGGTCTTCGATGTTCCAAACAACGATTTTATTTTTACACTCTGGGCACTGGAGGAGCACCGCGGTCTTGTGTCTTTGTTCCATGGCCACGATGACATCATAATCCTTCAGCTGTTTGTTCTCAAGGTTTTCGGGTGTTTTCTTGAGGTACTGTTCTGCTCTCTCTTTTCTCAAGTATTCCCTAACTTCTTCTGAGACTGGGATGGCGACTCGCAGTCCAGCGGAATCCACTTTCCAGCTAGGCCTCAACTTCTGCAACAAGGCTTCGGCAAGGGGGCTTCGGTGAGCATTGCCGGAGCAGACAAACAACACTTTCATACTTACGTCTCCTTCTTCGGTTCTCTTCAAGGTTCTGCCAATAGGATATGCGTTCGAAATAGGCTTCTCTGGCCTAAGAAGCCTTCTCATAAAAGGGCTAGATCACTCCTTAAATACGTCTAACGCAGAAGGTTTGGTTCATGGGATACCAGCGGCGTGCGAGCGGACCTCGCAACTCTGGTCGAGGACGTGGGATACCACGACATGAAAAGGCCAAAGCCAAGAAACAGAAGCAGCGGCTCGGCATTGGTTACGTTCCGGAGGAGGATCATGCGGCGACATCAGGGGAGGTTGTGGAGAGGACTCTTAGCAGTCTGCGCAACCTCGGGAAACAGGTGTTTGCTGTTTCCCCGTTCAGCGAGCACTTCGGCCGTTGGCTTGTGGATGTGAAAGTTGTCCTGTCGGAGTTCGAGTCAAGTCTAGAAGTGGGCCTCGATGACCCGTTCTTGAAGGAGCGTTCACGGATACTCTCTGACGTTGAGCTTCAGCTTGACGGCAGGAGACGCGGGGAGGCTTCTGCCGAGAAAGCCGCGAAGAGCCTCGCGGACAACAGGGTTGTTCTTGAAAGAATAGAAGAAGGATACTTGGTTGAGACAAAGGCGCTGGAGGAGCGGAAGGCCGGCGAAGTCAAACGTCTGTCCAGCAACGTCCATGGTCTGAGAGAAGAAGTGGACAGGATTGGCCAGATGAAGACAGGCATCTTGAGAGGACTTTCGAAGAAGGCGAAGGCCAGGAAGGAAGCAGAAGCAAAGCAGAGGCTGAGCCAGGCAGAAAAGGAATTCTCACTTGCCATGCAGGATTTCGCCGCTCAACAGGAGAGACTCAAAGCTGAGTACGAGAAGAGAAAGCAGCCCATCGTCGACCAGATGGGGGCTGAACAGAAAGAAGTAGACGGCGGGGACATCGACCATTCGCTGGAGGCCAGACAGGCTGCATGTGAAGCCCTCGTCAACGCGGTGAACTCGCTTGTCCAGAGAAAAGGTTCCTCTGGCCAGTCGGGATTGGAACACTGATATGGTTCAGGGTTGCATCGTGCGGCGAGGCCCAAACTGTTGTTGGGTTTGTTCGGGGAATCTGGAATAGTGTTCATGGACTATTTTCCATCCTGAATCTTGCTTCCTGAGGACAGAAGTGACTCGCGAGGTAACGTCAAACGTCCTGTTTCTCATCACCGCCTTGTAGCGCAGTGTGAAAGTGGCGACCGCTGCGTCTCCGAAACGGTTTGCTTCAAAACCCACCAGCTCGTAACTGTAGCTGGAAAGAACCTTGAACGCCGCAAACTCGTTCTCCAGAGCCTTCGCAGCTTCCTGCCTTTCAAAGGGAGGCCAATCATCAAATTTGCTGTAGCCTTCGTCCATGAGCGCTCTGACTGCGCCTTCGTCCTTGTTCTTTATCGCGTCAAGCCTCTTTACAACAACGTTCTTCACATCATCGTTGCCCGAGGGCCCCGCGTCAGCTTCGCCCTGAGCCGTTGCGATTAGCTTGGTCCCGCAGTGCTTGCAGAAAGCATCGGCCTCTTCGATTTCCCGCCCACAGTTTGGACATTTTGTCATACGATATTCTCACCACACCAGATAGTCCTGTTCTGTCCGCCTGGTTCTTAAAAGGGTGTCTGCACAATCGAAGAATCGTGGAAGCCAATCTAAACTGAAGAGCAATGTCTGGAGTGGATCAAAACTGAAGGTTTTTTCTTGGATGAAGATTTAGGCGCGGGTGTGGGATTGAAACACGCTAGAAATTGGCGGGTTATCTCTTTAGCGCGCATGGCTGTTCCGAAATTGGTCTAAAGTGGTTTTTTTTCCTCTTTTGGTCTTCGCGCTTGTTCCTGATTTCCATCGGAACCCAGGCCTCTAGAAACGACCAAGCGCTTGCAACAAAATCAAAACCATTTTTTGCCATTTTAGGAACAAGCATGTGCGCCAAAGTCATTTTCTTATCAACTAGCGGGTTATCAAGATGCAGGCACTAGACTGCTGGTTTGGATATTTTTTGCCAAATCGTTTCGCTATGATGGATAGCGCATGCTGCGTGGAAAATGTAGGATGAAGCTGACGATTCACTATGAACTCTTTTATAGGATTGGTTGTTGATTTATGCAGGGGAAAAGTGGTTTTCGGTTGTTTCGCAGGACTCTTTCATGCGCAATGCTTGCTTTGCTCATGGTAGGCATGTTCGCATTACTGTTTAAAATTCACCCCACAAGGTCATCACCTACAACCATAACGGTTCCAGATGATTACCCCATGATACAAACAGCCGTAAACGCGGCAGCACCTGGGGGGTTAATAAGGGTGAGAGCAGGGGTCTACCATGAGCATGTCGTTGTGAACACAACTGTCAATCTTGTTGGGGATGGTTGGGAAAACACGACGATAGACGGGCAAGGAATGGGGAACGTGGTTACCGTGATCGCGAGTAACGTCGCCGTCAGTGGTTTCACGGTGCAAAACGGAGACAACGGCATCACCGGAAGCGCGACAGGAACGACCTACAAGCAGAACTTGGTAAGACATAATGGCTTTGGCGTCAGCCTTCAAGATTGCGCAAGCAACAATCTCACTGATAACATAATAGTAGACAATCGTTACGGTTTACAAATATTAGGTTCATCAGATCAAATTACGATGAGAAGGAACACAATTGCTAACAATGTCAAGAATTTCGCCGCAGGTATTGGTGATAATGCTGCCTTTCTCTCCAGCTTACGTTTCGACATAGACACCTCCAACACCATTAACGGAAAGCCTATCTACTATTTGGGGGGCACTCACAATTTCGAAGTCCCAGCCAATGCTGGATTCGTGGCGGCCATAGACTCCAGCAACATAACCATCAAAGGAATGAACCTAGCTAACAACAGTCACGGCGTTCTGCTCGTCAACTCCAGCAACTGCTCCATATCCAATGTGAATATTACAGATAATGATGACACCGGCATCTATTTGCTGCTCCATTCCGACAACAACACAATAGCCAACAGCATGGTAAACAATTGCGCTTATGGCATCAAAGTCTGGGATTCCAGCAACAACACAATACGACATAATGTGGTGAAAAACTGTGGTAGCTTTGGAATCATTGTTCACGGACCTCCCGCCGAGAACAACGAAATAAGTGAAAACATTTTGATGAACAATGGGATCGGCATCCACCTAGGAGGGTTTAGTGTAAACCATGTCATCGAAAGGAACGCTCTCATAAACAATGGCATAGCATTGTCCACTGATTGGTTCGGCAATGTATATCGAGAGAACTCTATCGTCAAGAACAGTGTAGGATTTTATCAGTTTGGCTCTTCGGGCAACAGGATTTTTCACAACAATTTTATCGACAACAAACAGGACGTTCTCCCTCCTGGAACAAACTTTTGGGATGACGGCTACCCTTCGGGAGGCAACTATTGGAGCAACTACAATGGCTCAGACCTGTACAACGGCCCCTATCAAAATGCGACAGGCAGCGACGCAATAGGGGATATGCCGCACATTATAGACAAGGAAAACAAAGACATGTACCCCCTTATGAAGCCTTGGGCACCCTCACCTTCAGGAACAACTGTAAACGCGAGCATCAGGCCCCTTTCCACTGATTTCAACACAAGATCTCAAGGAGGCTGGACTCTCGTTTACGTGGAGTTTCCTGAGACCTTCGATGCTGGTGCCATCAACGCGTCGACCGTAAGGATAAATGGCACAGTCGCTATTGACTCCTCGTTTCTGGATGCCTATATCAGTGATGCTGAGGGCCTGCCAGAATTCATGTTGAGGTTCAACAGGGCGACGCTGGCAACATTCATTATTTCTCAGAATCTTCGATGTGGCAACCTGTCACTGGTGGTAACTGGCCAGCTTTACTACCTGTTGTATTTCAATGCAAGCTTTGGCCTTCGGATTTCAAACCTTCCCGGCGACGTAGACTGCGACGGCCAAGTGACCGACCATGACGTCTCCCTTATGGCCCTCGCCTATAATTCTCTGCCTTCTTATCCAAACTGGGATGAGAACGCCGATGCAAATGGTGACGGCAAGGTGAACCTGGCCGACCTCGTTATCATAGCGCAGCATTACGGACAACACTGTGCGTAACATCTTTTTTCTTCCAGAAATTGAATTGTGGTCGCAGTTGGAGGCGCGGGGTGTGAGATTTCGTCCAATTTCCAAATCTCGCGACGCATGAAAAACTGTTGAACTCGTGTCCAAATATAGTTCTTTCGTTTTATTCGCATAAAACGAACATGACAAACAGACATGTTTGTCAGAAAACAAAAAGAAAGTGAAAGAATGTTTGTTGTTTTGTTAGGTTGTTGTGGCTAGAAAAGCTTTGATTCTTCTTCATTAGACTCTCCGCTTCGGTCACAAACTTCTCAAGTTCACTCAGATATTTCTTGCACAACTGCATAACATCTGGTTCCTCTTTGAACCATTTGAAATCATGAACAAAGTCATATCTCATTACTGTCCTCTCTTCCACATCGGTGAAATAGCGGGCGTTGCCCAACGCTCTTTGCCATTTGAGTCAACTACTCTCTCAAGGTAGTTCACTATTATCCTTAGATGTTTTGCGCTAAGAACTACGCCCGGCTTAAACGCTACACCTGCTATAGTCTCTGTCTTAGGAGTATGCTCCTTCAAGGGAATATTCCTCAACGTAATGAAGAATTTCACAACCGAATTCTCTCTAATTTCTGTCTCGCTATTATACCAATTCATGACAAGTCTGTTTTCATGAAACTCTGACTCAAAAACATGAAACACGCTTCTGGCAGACGCCAAAAAAGCATCAAGATGATATCGGAATTTTGTTCTATTCTGCAAGTTCAGTTCCATTTTTCTATAGAAAAAACGAGCCTCCTCCAGTCTGAATTTTGTGCGACATATCTTGTCTTCACTCATAGATTAGATCATGCTTCCGCTCGCGCTATATTCATTGTTCGGGGCGCTCCCTTACCAAGGCCGTTTCAATAGAGCCTCGCTTCCTTTGCGATTACGTCCTCGGACTCATCACAAACACGTCTCTTTTTTTTCTGGCTATTTCTACGAGTTCCGACGCACTTATCCGCTTCACTTTGGCAACCCATTCATTAGCAGAAGTTGCGAAACCCGGATCCAACACATCAAACGCGTCACCGTCTTTGCACAGTGCCGTGTTGCAGTGAACTCGTTCACCAACTGGGTATGAAAACGCAGCCGGAATCCTTTTGATGCCGACACAAGGGTTCAAACGTGGGCGCGTGCGCTTCAAAGCTTTTGTGTTTCTCCTTGGTGTTACCTTCGTTATCACTCTTGTGAACACTGACAAATCTAGGTCGCAATCGTCGTAGATAGTCTCTGAGCGTAGCAACATGCCTGGGACGTCGCAGATAGGCATTTAAACCCCCTAAGTCAAAGGAGAACTTAACAGCAATGGACAGCACGCGCTCTTGGCGACGATTCAAGAAACACTGAAACCATAACTATCCAGCGCGTGCTACAAAACCAATTGCCCCGAGAATATAATTGGCGTGTGGTACTGTCAGCCAGTCAAATATTCGCCATAAAGCAAAATCTTAAGTTGTGTCGTCTGAAGTAATGACTATGCCGTCCGTTGATCCCACACTAAAACGTTTGAGAGACGAAATAGCCAAAACCGGAAAGCCACTAGAAATCAGAATCTCATCCTTACTTGATAATAAATGGCCAGATGTCATCAACCAGGACACATATTATGACAAAAGCCGAGTTCTCAGAGAGATCGATATTCGCGCATCGATCGCACCTATAGACATAGGCAACCTGGAACTGGAAGCAAATCTCATAATTGAGTGCAAGAAATCAGAAGCCTTTTCATGGGTATTCTTTACGAGACCTTATCGTCGATTTGAAGTTGACGATATTGCCGGACAATACCTAGATGAAGTTCAGATGGCAGCAAAGAATACAGGAAGAACCGAAATAATGTTCGAGCTGCTCAAGGATGCCAGACTGCATTATTCTGACCAAAAACGAGTGGGGGTTACCTATGAAGCATTCCAGACTGGTGACCCACATAAAAGTCAATTCAAGGAAGACAAAGGTGCGACATTCGAAGCAGTAAGCCAACTTAGGTCGTACGTCGAATGTTCCAATGATGAGGATATCCGAATACGCGTGCCCGTATTACCGTACACAATCCAAATGTCATTCCCATGCATAGTTTTCCGCGGATCGATGTACGAGGCTGTTGTAGAGGGCAACGATCTAGGGCTGGAAAAAACTAACCATCTTGTTTTGAAAGCCACCTTCAGCTCAGCATATTCTATCTATGAAAAAGGACTGTTAGTCGATATTGTGAGCGAAGAATACTTCAATGATTATCAGGAACTTATTCGAAAAGATATTTCTTACCTGGAAAAAAGAGTTAGGAAGAAATCGGATATCATTAGCAGTAGAATCACTGAGATGATGTCACTACTTGAATCCATACACAAAGGATAGAGAATTGCAGAGATAGCTCATCCTCAACTCAAGGGTTCAAACGTGGGCATTGACCTAGGCGACCCCACCATAAATACCAGCGGGCACCATTTTGCTCATGCTACCCCTTTTCTCGAACAGTTTAATTTCTTCAAAGTTGCAGAGAAGCTCAAATTCGGCCTCAACTAGTTTATGAGCTCACTCAACGGTTTTTGCAGTAGCTGAATATAATTCGTCGTTTTCAAAGTTTACTAGCTGAGTACACAGAAGCGTGTTTTGGATGCTTTTGTGGTTGAGCATCTTCATGAAACGCTGCACTTCCATATTATATCTGCAAGTGTCATTTCAAGCATAAAGAGATGATTTAAAGTCTACTAACCTTAACCCACAGGATAGGGATCTACGTACAGTAAACTTTAAGCTTTTTACGTGCCCCAGCCTGTCACTATATACTATTCTAGTATTAATAGGGTAAAAATAATAAGTCTGTCTGCTTGTTGCAGCGCACAGTCAGGCAAATCTGCGCAATTCTTTGTTATTGTCGCAGTTCGGTCTATCAGCGCGAGCGATGGTGGTGGAAGTTACTTTCATAAACCTTTTATCACGACAAGTTGACTTAGAGTCTGGAAAGGAGTTAAATTGTCTGAAAAGATTGTTTCTGCAATAGTCCTCTCATTACTGTTGATAGGCACATTAACATCTGCATTTGAGGTCCAATCAGTCAAAGCAGAAGACGGAACCATTACGATTAGAGCTGATGGAAGCATTGACCCGCCCACAGCACCGATTATCACATCGGATTATGTCACATATACTTTCGTTGGCAACATCCAAGACCAAATTACGATTGAAAGAAGCAACATAACAATAGACGGAAACGGATATACACTTCTAGGCAACGCAAGTGGAACTGGTCTTTACTGGAATGGCATAGACAACGTAACAATCCAAAACACAAACATTATAGACTCTGTTTGGGGCATCGGGCTCAATTCCTCTTCCGGCAACAGTGTCATCGGAAACAACATAACAAACAACGGTTATTGTGGCATCTGGTTCAATTCCTCTTCTAACAATAAAGTCAATGGAAATAACATAGCGGTCAACGGCCGTGGCATCGAGTTCTGGTCATCTTCTAACAACAACAGTGTCAGCGGGAACACGATGACAGACAACACCTATTCCGGCATCTATCTCGATTCCTCTTCCGGCAACAGTGTCAGCGGAAACAACATAACCAGCAACAGGTACAACACCGATGGCATCGTGCTCTGGTTCTCTTCCAGCAACAGCGTCAGCAGAAACACCATAATAAACATGTACCACGGCGGTGGCATCTTGCTTGGTTACTCTTCCGGCAACAGTGTCAGCGGAAACAGCTTGACAAACAACCTCGATGGCCTCGACTTCTTATTCTCTTCCAGCAACAGCGTCAGCGGAAACAACATAGCAAACATCGACTATGGAATGCGGCTCAGTTATGTTTGCGACAATGACTTCAGCGGCAACACGATAACAAACAACACCTATGGCATCGTGCTCTCTTCCTCTTCTTATAACAATAACTTCAGCGAAAACAGCATAACAAACAACAGCATCTATGGCTTGGATATCTTCAGCTCTTCCAACAATAGCATTTACCATAACAACTTTGTCGATAACACTCAACAGGTCGTTAGTGATAGTTCGATGAATCTCTGGGATGGCGGCTATCCTTCTGGTGGCAACTACTGGAGCGATTACAACGGTTCTGACTTGCACAGTGGTCCATATCAGAATGTGACTGGAAGCGACGGTATGGGCGATGTGGCATACGTCATTAATGGGAACAATCAGGACAACTATCCACTCATGAAGCTATGCCCTTGGGCTGCACATGACGTTGGAACAACGAGTGTTGCAACTTCTAAGAGCTTTGTGGGACAAGGATACAACGCTTCCATCAACGTAATGATGTTCAACTATGGCAATGAAACAGAAAACATCAACGTCACAATCTGCGCAAACCAAACAGCAATCAGCGAGATATACAACGTCGAGCTAACAAGCAGAAACTTTGCAATCATCCCGTTCACGTGGAACACAACTGGCTTTGCCTACGGCAACTACACCATAAGCGCTTACGCTTGGCCTGTTCTTGGCGAAACCGACACGTCGGATAACAACTTCACATTAGGCGTGGTGAAAGTCACTATTCCTGGCGACATTAACGGCGACTTTAAGTGTGCCCTCGCAGACTTATCCTTGCTTGCAAAGGCTTTCAACACATATCCGGGCGATGCAAAGTGGAACCCCAACGCAGACCTAAATGGCGACGGGAGAGTCTCTCTAGCAGACCTATCCGTCATGGCAAAATACTTCAATCAACATTGCTAGCACTCGCGTGTGTTTTCCTCTTGTTCCACGTAGAAGGTTTTTGTTAGCTGTAACACGCGCGCGCTTGATCGGTGAGAGGACAAAGGCAAGTGAATTCATGTATCTTTATGTTCACAATGTAATCTCTGTTTGGGTACCTATTTCGAAAAGTTTCAAGGATTTCAGAATTGGGTTTGTTGAACGCGAATTTTTTAAGGCTCTTTTCTGGAACCGAACCTCGCGGCTCACTTTTTTTGGTGTGGGCCATAAGTAAACTTGAGCTGTCCGAATTTAAATTTTTAACAATTTTGGTGTGTCTGAAAGAATCCTCTGTGTGCGAAGAAAGTTAAAAAAGGGGAGTTTGGGGGAGACGTCTCCACCTTGATGAGGATCAAATCCAGTTTAAGGCACAATTAATGCTTATTCGGTACCTATTTCAGCTAAATGAAGCTATTTTTGATGGTGAAGACTTATTCCGAAATTTTTCCTGTCTACTGGTACATTCCCACTGTTACTCGAATATTTTCTCAAGGCACGGAATTATGTATAGGCGCATTGTCTTCGCCTCGAACAAGCTAATGTCCCGAAGATGCATAACTTTCCTGCGAGTTTTGTTTAGCTCATTCATACCATGTTCGAACTTCTCTTTGTCAAGCTCTATTCTTCTAAACCTACTTTCAAATACCTTCCAGTTTTTCAGTACAATGTCTTTGTAGTCGGTGACATCTGCATAGTAAATCAGTTCATCTTCTGGCAGTATCTTGTTTCTCAAATCATCATTTCTCCTCGACTCCAGCTTATCATAAAGAGTCTCCAAAGTCGATTGATTCTCTATAGGCTTGATTTCTTTAAGCTGCTTGTACCATTCGTTTTTCTCTTCTTTGAAAAAATTGCGCATTTCCTTGATGAGATGCTCTCTTAACCTCATTTCAAAATTTCCGATCAGACCAAACAGTTCACAATGCATTCTTAGAAGCTCCGATGGCTTAGAAAGGGAAACTCTGGGTTCAGTCCTTTCTCCCTCTACGACCCCTGATATGAAATCCTCAACCATTTTGTCAAGTTTTACGTCGAACCTCGCTCCATCAAGGATTAAAAACAAGAATTGCTCATTTTCAATTTCCGAATACTCACTGGTAATGTTCTCTTTTTGAAACTGGCTAATCAGTTCCTTGATTGCAGATTCCCCAAAGGGCAAAACGCGCAAAAGATTCCAATAGTTATTTCTTCTTTTTCCTCCATCCCTTGTTGGAAGAATGTCATTCCTAATCTTATACAGGGTGTAGAGCAGAATAGACCGATTGATCTCTTCATAGTTGAACGGACTTGGATTTAGAGTTCTAGTTAAATATTCCATTACCTCATCAGGAATAACGTACTTTTCCTCATCCTTTCGTCCCCCGTCGGAAGAAACGTAGTCGTTTGTCTGGACAGCCAAATTGTGTTTTTCCAATATCTGACAAAACCTGATAGAGAAGTCGAACATCCTTGTTTTGTATAAGATAAAGTCTTTCCAATCGCGGAACCATCTTTGTCTTGACTTCTCAAAAGTCCGCGAATTCAAATTGACAGTCAGAAAACCTAAGGATTTCTTCGAAATCTCGCAGAGTTCATCTACTATTGTCTTGTGGCTTCGTAATATTGCTTGAATCAAAGCCTTTGCTTTTTCTTTTCCAGCTTGAGTTGTCACTAGCGTGATTATAGATTTCACTGTATAGGGCTGATTTTCTTTAATGAGCTTACCAGCAAGTAGACCATCAAGAACCTTGTTTTCCTCTTCACCAAAACACTTTTGACCTCTATAATCGTACAAAATGCCTCTTGAAAGATTTATTTCTTGTCCAATGTATACTTTTAAGAGTAAGTCATCATCTTTCATGTGCCACGATATTGTTTTCACTACCAATAGATTTTGCGGTAAAAGGTTCTGTCACCTCTTCGGTTGATGAGAGCCCCTTGTGAAAAATCGGTTGATGGTCTACTGAATGGATATTACAGGTTCGGACTCTTTTGTGGTCGCGCAGGCTCAATCCAAGAAATATCTTTTCCACCCGACAGGTTGTCATGTCTCCACTTAATCTCTTCTACAGAGAAACCCCATGTGTGATTTCCTCCTGTATTGGCGGAATGTATCATGTCGATTCTTCCATTACTCACACGAACAATAAGCATTATGTGCCAACCCGAATCATGACCTAGAGCTAACGAGATCAAACAAGGCTTTTGTTCTTCTATCAGGGATTGAATTTTCCTGATTTTCTCAATCCCTTGGTCGAAGCTTTTGGATTGGACGTCAATGTTTGAGTATCTTTCTCTAATTCTACCTGCTACAGAGTTGAAACTATTATTGTTTCCAAGATCAAAGTCTTCTTGGAAAGTTTGAGGATTCACTGCTTGAATCCTCAAATATCGGATCAGCCACTCAAAGCCAGTTGGAATGCATCCAGTAATATGACGCTGTGGAACCACAACGTTATCCCAATTTTGTAATTCTGGCATATAACATCTTGACTATATATGAGACAATAGCAATTTAAGATTTCTTGCTCGCGTTTTGAATCAAGGTCAACCATCTGTTCTTTCCAGACACGTCGAGACGTGTCTCGGGCCACTCCAGATGCTAGGAGAATTCACCAGAAGGCTTGACCAAAGGCTCTGCAGAGTACTCGAGGTTCGGGAAAGCCAGATACGCTGGAGCACTCACCTTTCGAGAGACGGCCAAGTCGTGTTCAGAAATCTCGTCGTTGTCTGCCAGACCTTTGCAGCACAGGGAAGAATCAGGAAGAATCTGTTGGAGAATGATTGAAGTTAAGGGCTTGACCTGACTTCACCTTTGAATATGAATCAAGGTCTTTCTCGGAAATTAGAAGGTCGCAAATTGAAACAACTTGCTTCGAACAGGCGTATGTCGAGGGTTTTCTCCAGTCACCAAGAAGACTCAGTAGACCTTCTGCAGGGTTCACCCAGAATTTTCGAGGCTCCTAGGATACTTAGGCACAAGCTGCTCCTGACGTTTTCGAGAGAACGCTAGCTCTCGTCCAGAAGTCTCGCCCATGCGATGGAGTCCTCGAGCTAAGGAAGGAGACTTCGAGAAGGACACTTGCGAGTCTCACGAAGTCATTCACTTCTTCTGAGAACTCTTGAGATCCTTGACCTCATCATGTCCTTGGGCAGAAATGTCAGCTCTCGAAATGAGTCTGTAGACTCTCCGCTTGGGCCCTCGGACCTCTTCAAGCATTTGACAATTGAACAGTTCACGGACTCCCTTCACATACACAGTGGATTTCTTCAGACCTGTTATCTCAGCCATATCTTGAATTGATAACCCTTCAGGATGACGGGATAAAGCATAATGAACCCTTGCGGTACTTCCACATTCAGCTACCGTTTTCTCTACTGGATCTCTCGCGACTGTAGATTGCTTTCTGTCTTTCTGCAATCTTTCACCGTTATTGAGAATGTTTACCCTATAGTAATTGTTTTAAAAGGAAGAAACTAATATGCTTTCTGGAAGGAGAAAAATGGTCAAGGAATCGACTAGCGAAAATGTGAGCAACACATCACTAACACCCTTCGCTAGAATCAAGCTATGTATCGCCGAATATCCTTACAAGCAAGCTAAGGTTGCTTTAGAAGCGCTAGGTTTGTCATACAAGAAATATGGCGGCACCTATCGGACGGAAAAGTGCAAGTTTCGGAATGCCTTACAATTTGGTCGAGTCCATAGAGCCCTTGATCATCGTCTTGTATTGGTTGGCAAATTGGGTTTTGAACAGGTTGATAAGATTCGGAAACTGGCTGAGCGCTGCAGACCTGCTAAGGGTAATCATCCTGCAGGAAAGTGGTATATGGCACCTAATCGCAACAGTATGATGTGTTTTAAGGACAAGAATCGCGGTTCCTTGAAAATCCATCTGAACGGGCACCTTATCGTTGAGGCTTGCAGTAGGAATTTCAATGAAGTTGAAGATGCCGCTTTCGAGGCGCTTTATTGCGATTGCAGTGGGCCTTTCGGATTTGAGGAAACAAATGCCATCATAAGGATGTTGAATGCGAAAAGTCGCCACCGTGCAATCTACATTGGGAAGGACCTGTCCTCCTTTAGAACTGATTTCTATAAAAAGTCGCTGGGTCTGAGCATCGCCGCTGACCAGTCACATCCAAAGTATTTGGAGATTGCTGAGGGCTGGCCCACATGGGCATTCATCCAACAGAAACTAATAGAGGATCATCTTAGGATAGACGTGGACCAGAGAGACCAGGATAGGCAAATTGTCCATGAACTTGCAGAGCAAATCGCTAGTCACTTGAAGGTTATGGAAGGAATAGGCGAAGCCGTGGACCGTCTTAATGGAACCTTGAGCAGTCAAGCGAAGCAGGAAAGTGCTAGCGGAATAAAAGCTTTAGACGATTCTAGCAAGGTCAAAAATGGGACTCAAAAGAAAGATCGAGATTCTTTTGATTTTGCTGTCCATGTTGGTGAGAAAAGGGCAGAACGCTCCTGTGAGAGTGTATCATAACAGAAAAATAGCACCCGGGATGAAAAAGGAAGTCAGGAATGAAGATGGATGAAACGCAGTTTTCGGAACAGCTCAGAAAACTCCAGGAGCCAAGTGGCCCTAGTAGAACGTGGGAATCCCCAGTTTTCGCGATGCAAGACTATGAATCAATGACAGATAGCCAGCTGAGCAAAGTTGTTCTTGAGATGTTGAAGTTCACTGGCCCCGGATCCTATTGGCTTCGTCAGGATCTTTTCGACCTAATAGATTGCCTAGCTGGGAGGATTTCGATTTCAGAGGACCTAAGTCTCGAGAAGTACCTTCATCTGATTGCCTCGTTAATCTGCCTGGCACAGTTTGAGGGAAGGATCGATTTTCACTGCATTGAGCCTGCAAGACTAGCAAAACACCTCGAAAGGATAATTGGCCCAATTCCGTTCAATGTGCCATCAATGGAAACAGAGCCATTCCTACAGATAGCAACGTTTCTCGCCTATCCTCTGCTTGAAGGCATCATAAGAAGGAAGCTTTCAAAATTCATAACGCCTAGTGGAATTGTTCTGCGCGACTTTCAAGTGATAGGACGAAAAGAACCATATGAAGAAGGAAAGCGAATCAGCAACTTATACCATGAACTCCAGTTGTTGGAAAAGGAAACCCCAAACTCCTCACTCAAAGCTATGCTTGCAGATGTCAACAGGGTTCAGCCTCTCTTCCCAGATATCCACAAATATAGAAACATGCTCTTACACGGAGAATGGCCTGTTGGCACAGCATAACCCTTCTCCTTCTGGCGTACATAATTCTGTTGGAAAGATGAAACTGGACCGCACACGTGTGACAGGTGGTGAGGGCGCTTGACCGAACCCGTTACATTATTGACTGGGATGTTTCTGTCGGTCGGGACCGTTTTATTTTCTATAGAAAGTTGAACAAACTGAAGAAGGAGCTGGGACTGCATGGCTCAATGAGCAGCATATCAGTTCTAATCACTCCGGACGAAGGTCTGGCTAAGCGTGTCTTTGAAATTGCGCGGCAGTACGCTAAGTGTGTGCATATGTACAAGGGGCGACAAGTCCGCTAGACGTTACTCGACCAGCGCACACGTGTGGCCAGGACTCCATGCCTGGTCTCCAAGATGGCACCGCCGATCTGATTCCAACATATTTCACTCGATTGGTGTCCAAGGAGATCTGCTTGAGAACTCTCGCAACCACAGAGAGATGTCCGGAGTATCCGCTGAGCATGAAGCCGTCTTCAAAGAAAGGTCAACAGCCGCGGTAGTCTCCGACGAAAGCTTGTAACCATTCAGTTCCAGAAAAGTCGTTGTTGCCAGGAAGGCTGTTCTCTTGTTTCCTGACAGAAAGGGATGCAATTTGCTAAGCTCTTTCATCAGGACAGCAGCCTTCTCAAGCTTGTCAGGATGCATCTCTGTTCCAAAAACGATACGTTGAGGCGCTTCTACGCAGAGGTCTAGATTTCCAGACATGAGAACTAGGTGTGTGAAGCCATACTTGAGAGCCAGAAACCTGTTTATAGTCTCTATTTCGTCACGAGTAAGGTAACGAACTACCATCTCTAATACTTCGCCAAGACATCGAGAATCTTGCTTTCATGTCGCATAGACCGACGCAATGCTTGTTTGAAGACATCATTAGGCAACAGAGATGCAGGAAGCTGTGAAAGCTCTGGAGACGCAATTATGGGTTCGGGAACATCCGAGCAAATATTGGAAGGCTCAAAGCTAACCGCATCAGTCGTGTTGACCAGTTGACTTGCAGATGTTAGCCCTGCAGTTGTCTGTCCAGGAGGCTCTTCTATCTCCAGGTTCTTCATTTCTCACTCCTCAATCCCTATAACGAACAAATCGTTGCTTATATAGTGTTGTCCATAACCCATGCTTCACCCAAATCCCTCTCAACATAACCTGGTTGAGGTATTGGCACGGCTGGCGGCTTTAGATCAAACCGTGAGACCTCACGTTTGCTTCTGTACACATGGGTTAGGTCTATTGTTTCAACTGTGGCTCTATCGAGAGACCCTATTGCCTTCTCTCCCTGTTTCAATACTTGTTCAGGATGATATGGCACGCTGAGCTGCAGCAGACTATCATATTGGCTGTACAGATTGACTATTGCCTCATCAAGCTTCGGGTCAACATCTATGACAGGAAGTTCCACCTTTTCCTTCGCTTCCTTTCTACCTATAAGATAATCATGGGAGAATCGGCCTTTCGTCACTATCTCAATTATCCTCTTGACCTTTTCTTTGTCGCACATGTGCCTTTCTAAGAGCATTTGTGCCAAGAACCCTATTTGCTCCCGACTTCTATAGACCGAACCTAGAACAAGTGGATGAACGGTTTGGGAGATTCTGTCATACAGACGAGTCAGCAATTCCTCATCCTTAATATCAAGTGTTTTCCTTGCCAAATCAAAATAGCTGACAACATCCTCAACGTTGACTGGAACTGTTCGCATTTGTTGTCCTGGGGCTCCTGGAATTGGCGCAAATGGACCTAGCGCGGAAGTGACTGATGGGTCGATTGGACTCAGTTGTCCGATTCTAGTCATGATTATGTTGTCAGCTCCAAGAGCCACCAGAGTAGCACAACTCAAGGCTTTATATGGCACGATCACATCATAGGAGTCACCGAACTCCCGCAAGAGGTTGGCAAGCGCGTAACCAGCCATAGTCAACCCTCCTGTGCTGTAAATATATAGGCTGATCTTCTTCTGATGCCCCATTTTTGTAAGATGTTCAAGACAAACAGGCAGAAGATCACCTGCAATTCTCGTCTCCAGACCTCTTCGATCTCCTAGCATTACCATAATCGCACGAGAATCCGACAACTCCTCCACGTCATGAATAAGTTTCATTCGTTCGATTCTGGTCATCCCGAGTCTCTCATGTCATGTTTCTAAGTGCGCCTTTCTTTTATGACTTCCTATGAGTTCAGAAAGGCCAAGTCCGAAGATCACTGAAGAGACCGCGAGAATTCTTCGATAGGCTGCCAGGGTCGCCGAATGCCGAATCAAGGAACGGTTCCCAGAGAATAAGAAGGTGGCAGCCTCCCCTCATCGGAAGCTATTTACCCTGCCAACTTCCTTTGGAACAACAGAGGTGGAGAAAATGGGTAAGGGTAAAGGTGGAAACCCAAACTATCCCAGCGCAACCGGCAAACGCTCGGGAAAGGGTCGCGGTAACACTCCGAAGTGAAATTGATTCATGGGGAAGTCCTTTTTTCTCTTTCTTTAAACTCGAGCCCACAAAGGGAGAAGCTGCCTGGCTGACAGAATGCAGACTCAAACACCGAGGTCTATGGAGAGAAGAGGCCTAGTTTGAAGGCTTTAGGCTGGCCTAACTGGAGCAGAAGCCTCACTTCTTTCCGTCTTTACTCTCTCTGCGAATTCGAAAAGGTGTGTAGAATTGGCCAGACCCTAGAGTCGGTTTGTCCTCGATTTCCGTGACGAGACCTTTTTCTCTGAGGATCCTGAAGAGTTCTTCATGTCGAGCGAATTCCGGAGTCATTCTCTCAATTTTCTCATTCAATCTCGTGATCTGTTCCAGCAGCCCACTTATCGAAACAGCATCCTGAATCTTCAAAACACCCTTGCATTTCACGCATAGACTCGCATTTGGTTGGTTAGGGCTTCCGCAGCGAGGGCACATGATGACTGCCGGCTCCGCTTGGGCTTTTTGCTTCAAGCCGGCCTTCTCGAGCAAGGCTTTCTTAACTGTCTCTCCGGAGAGATGGACGTAGGTGCTCGGTTCATCGCTGTTTTTGCTCCAGCCGTAGATGCTGCGCAGCATTGGCTCGCCCAAAGCCGCGTTTTGAGTGGCTGAGCTGTGCCTGAAAAGATGGAAAAATATTCTCTTGCGTATGTTTGCCTTTCGCCTGCATTCTAGAAGCTTGAAACGAGCCCTATCGTAGGACAAGGGTTCAGTGTCGTCCGTCCAAAGCCAAGCTTCAGAATTACTACGGTCCGGATGCTGATCTAGCCACTGCATCAACAATGGCAATGATTCAATCGAATAAGCCACCCGCGGCCCTGTCTTTCCGCTCACGGTCAACGTTGCATACTGTTCCTGGAGGTCCACATCTCCTATATGCATTTGAAGAGCCTCACCCACTCTCAAACCGCAGTCGTAGCACACGTCTATTAGCGCCTTGAGTCGCATGTCCGGCGTGACGCTGATGAGCTTCTTGACTTCGGCAGGAGTGAGGAGATCCGAAGCCTTAAGCTTCTGTTTTGGAGCCTTGGAATGGATCCAGCTAACAGGTTTCGGATATCCCTCGTGTCGGGGATCCTCGACATCGAAGAACCATGCATAGAATTGTTTGATTATTTCCTGAAAATCTCTTCGCGTGTAGTCAGACGCTGGTCCAGGCCTGCCTTTCTGGGAGAGCTCAGCCTTCCAGTGGTCTTCAGCCTTCGCCAATACTTGAACCATGTTCTCTTTCGTTGCTTCCTTAAAGGATTTGGGCCCTAAGAGAGTTGCGAAAATCTTCAGAGTCCTCATCAATTTGTCCTGGCGTGGAAGGCTCTTGCCGGTGGCCTTGAGATATTCAGCATAGTCAAGCAGCTTCCTCTTGTTCCCTGGAATGATCTTCTTTGATTTCTTGATTCCCTCTGGTCCTTCAATGGCCAGCCAGAGGCGCCTTTCATAGCGGTAGATTCCCAAAGCTGTCTCCTTAGAACATGAATAAGGGCCTTCCCGATTTGAAGTTTTTGTTGGCGCGGGGTGTGGGATTTGAACCCACGCGGCCATTTCGACCACAGACTTAGCAGGCCTGCCCCCTACCAGGCTAGGGCAACCCCGCAATTACGCATTAGCTCGTTTTTTCGCGTTTCCAAAGCCAAGGATGCTGTAGACCTTGCCAGTTGTCATATTATTACTTTGGCTATATTCGTTTCGCCCTTCTGAAAAACGCTGATGGTTTAGCTGGTTCGGCGTCTGAGGCTGCTTGGCCTGATATAGTTCGCCACAAGCTAAATATCAAAAGTCAGGCTGATCTCAGAATCTCCACTGGATAGTGCCACTAGCAACAAACCTTGCGGGAAAAGTCGCATGCGATGTTTGACCATTCAAAGATCAAGTAGATTAAGGAACCAACCGGGTGGAGAAAGACTCGGGGTAATACTCTACAGTTACGCCCATGCAAGCCGCACTTGTAGGTGCGTAGGTCAAAGTGCCGATCACAGAATAACTGCTGTTTTCTGATGCCTTGTTTGACGCGTAATACACGACAACTTCAACATTTAACAAGGACAAGCAAGCCAGCGGCAACTGATAATTTGTTTACCTTTGTCTCTCCACCGCGGATTTTCTTTTGGCGGTCTCTGGCCGGGTCTTTTTCCGCAGAATTAGGCCTTCACAAAGAAACAGAATCATTGCGATCGTGGTCGGCCCTGTCAGATAAAAAAGGTACAATTCTGGCGTCTGCCCGCTGAGGAAAAACGGAACAGCGATGAGTGCGACTTCGACCCCCAGAATACCCATAAAAAAGAAGGAGTAAAAGATCAGCCTGGGCACTAGGTTTCTGCCAATCCAAAGGTGCCCGCTGACGCCTATCTTTTCTTTGACCACGTATTCCCCATACTTGTTCTTGTCCAGCAGACCCAGAGCCTCAAGTTTTTGAAGATGCCAATAAGCTACGCTTGGGCTGCTAAGATTTGCAGCTCTCATAACTTCACGTGGGCCGACAGGGCAGCCTTCCTTAACCACGCAAGCATACACACTCAGCGTGGTGCCTTCCAGCTCTTCATTGTTCGTATTTGTCACTCTCAGCTCCTCGGTTCGATGAATACTTCCACGCCGTACTGGTCAGGCTTGAACGTTTGGTTTTCTCCCAAAACGGTGTCATATACATATCCGCTTGGGGTGTTTTCCATTGGTCCCAGTTGGACTCTGTCGAGCCAAGTTGCTGTAGTGATAGTGTTGTAGTACGTGCCGTTTACAAGCCAGTCGTTTACATATGCCGAGGCTGTTGCGTAAAGTGTGATATTTCCGGTTTCCAACGCTGGAATTCCCGTGTTGACTCCGAACGTCTGGGTGTCATTCAAAACGATCAGTCGTGACTGGTGAGGTGCCCACGTGTTGTTGAAACCGTCTGCTTTTGACGGCCATAGATATGCCGGGCCGTTGCCGTTGTACATCTGCCATGAAGGCATTTCTGTTGTAGGTCCAACGGTTGCGTTTCCAACGTTTCTGTAATGTTGTCCGCTAAAAGGCAGTATTTGGTTCACTAGGGTGTTGGTCGCCATGACCGTAGGCTGCTCAGGGTCTGCTCTGACCCTGCCTGTGACGTCAACCCACGAGCCATTGATATAGATTGAATTGGACGTCATTGAGGTGCTATTGTAGTATTCCGCTATCGGCACGCCCTCGATCCACGTGCCTTCTTCTGTGGCATTAGCCGGCAGTTCAGGTATCGTAGGTGCGGTGCTATGACTGGGAGTAATTATTCTTATCAAATTGAAAGGATAATCTGTGCCAGGAATCCACGTTACGTTGAGCCATTTGTTGTCAAGCCAAACGCCTTTAACCACACCTCCAAAGTTTACGCATGGGCCTTCTCCGTTGGCAAAAGAGAAGCCTCCTAGAACTGAGGGAACAATCTTGATATCTTGTGCGGCTGCAAAGCCCACCTCTGAGATTTTTGCTCCGATGTCGGAGAGGTTTGTGACGTTGAGAACAACCGTATACGTTGCGTTAGACTGATATGGCCCGGTGTTTGAAGATTGATTGTCAATGTTTTCCAGAACATTAAAGTTTGCGTAGACAACCTCTACGCTAAAGTGGGCCTTAGGTCCTTGAGGCTCGTTTGGAAATGACTTAACATTCAATGGAAAAATGACAAGCGGGAAGGCGAAAGCAATTCCTGTTGACAGCGCAAGAACAGCAACCAATATTAGCTTTGTTCCAAAATTCATCTCTTATCACACTGTTTTCATTGGTATATACAGTTACTGGCTCTAATTGGAACGTTGCTTTGTAAGAAAAAAGTTCATGGACACCGCTGCCCATAGTGCTGTGCAAAGATTACGAGGTCTGTGAGGCTTGCCCTGCCGTTGCCATCTATGTCGGCGTTGGGGTTCCACTTGAAATCGCTGGACGTAGAGTCGTAGGTCTTTGCCAAGATGACTAGGTCTGAAATGCCGACCTTGAAGTCGCCGTTAAGGTCGCCGGGGATCGTAATTACAACCCAACCTCCCGAAATATAGTTGTCTGTGGTGTTTGTTTCACCTGAACTCGGAGTTGCATGGGCGCTTATGGTGTAGTTGCCATAGGCAATGCCAGCAGTATTCCAAATGGAGGCTAGCACCGTGGGCGTTCCATTGAGAATGTTGTTCACTGTTTGCGTGGCGATCACTGTCATGTTGGCGTAGACTGTGATGTTGAAGGTCTCATGGAAATCTCCGCTTATGGACAGGGTAACATTCACTGGGCAGTCATACGTTTGACCGACCACTGTCTTGGAAGATGAAACGCCTACTTGCACGATCCCACTGTAGTCCATAGTCAATTTTGGAGCATACTGATAGGGAGGGTAGGTGGGATATTCCTTGGAGTCGAACCAGACTTCTGATGCAGGATTATGAGGTGATGTTTCGCGCAGGATTATTGTCACTGCTTTCGAACCGGTATTCAGTGCGTTTCGGATAGCGTCAACTACGCTCCAGTTGTACCATTGATTATCATTTGTAACAAGCACCGAGTCAATTGAAGTAGCGTTATAACCCGGCATATTACCATATGTCAATGTCAGCTCTGACCATGAGTTATCATGGCAATAGTAGGCTTGAACACTGTAAGTCTCGTTAACCACAGATGTGTAGAGCTGTAGTGTAGCGCCGTCAATTATCGCTCCGTCCGGAAGTTCATATAAACTGAATCTTAGCCAAACGATCTTTTCGTTAGTTTGAGAAGAATTTGTCCATGTTGAAATTTCGAGGTGGTCTCGCTCACCGTAGTTTGAGTTCTGGTTGCTGGAATCGACGTATGTATCGTCTGTTGGTTCATACATCACAACCTCTCCGGTTTGAGCATTAGGCGGGTTGGGTCCTAGAAAAGAGACTATAATCGGGAACTGCTCGTTTGGCAAGAGATTCTGTTTTTCCCAGAATATTGCAAGCCTGCTGTCTTCTGTAAACATGTTGTTCCAACTTGGAGAAACTTTGAACAGGCTGGAATTGAAACCTACCCAGCTCGGCATGACTATTGTAACTTGAAGGTCGTCGACGTTTACCGGCCACCAGCATGGAATGAACTGCATGCCCAAATTGCCCGGGTTCATTGTGTCATTGTACATCATTTCGGCCACGTTTGTTGTGAGGGTAAACCAGAGAGTCTGCCCAGCAATTAGTGAAGTGTTGAGAACAACTTTGACCTTGTAGTCGCTTCCTTCACTTGCATCAGTCGCTGAAAGCACGTTGCCGTACTGGTCGGCTGCGCTTCCGATAGTGTAGTTGCCTTTTGGTTGACCAACAGTTACGAAGCTCATGTTCTCTCCTGAATCGAGCGACAGAGTAACATTGTAGAGTAAATCGATTGACCCGTCTCGGTTAGTCCATATTTTCACAGATTCGTTAGGAAGATGATAAGTTCCACTCCAAGCAGCCGCAACTCTCCCAAAGGAAGTAGACAGGATAACAACCAAAGCAAGGAAGAAACAAGCCTTAACGTTTCTTCTCCTCATACCTTTCAAACAACCTCTGCTGGCATTGATGACCCCCGCTATAACATGTTCTCTGCAGGTATTCATCTTGACACTTCTTGTTCGATCGCGTTCAAAAATCGTTTTTGCTTGGCGCCAAAGTTCTATGTTGAATGTCACATTCAACCAGTTCTCCATCCTACTGTGTAATCGTGAGTGCTAGTTAAGGCTAGCTACAGAACAGAACCGTTCTACCACTCGAACACTAGCAAATCACCCTCAGAAAGTCAAAGTCACATTTTCCACGCTTCTTTTTTCCGCGGTTTTGAACATAGTTCACAGCCGTTTCTTCCATAACCTATTCAATCCACGTATGATCATCTGAAACCTGCCTGCTTCTTCATGACTCTTACAATACAACATTACAACTGACGTACAAAGCAACATTACGTCTGACGTAAAATCATAGACCGAGGGGGGTCATCGTTGAAGCTTTCCGACAAGACAACGATGCTCCACGATATCGACCTTCAAAAACACGAATGTGTCACCCTCAAGAACGTAGGCTCAAATTCTACTCGTCTTTCTCCTGAAACTCCTGAAGAACGGGGCTCAGACAAGGCTAGCCACATCACAGTTGCCGCACGGTCTTTGCTCTGTGAAAGAAAATGCAGAAGCAACCCACCTAGACCCGCCCTGTATCTCAGCTGCCGTCTTAAATCACGAATCATCCTCACAACACACGCACATAGGTTTTACCAGAAATCACGTCCACAAACAGGCTCCTTGGAGGCTCATTTTCCCGGTGGAAAGCCACGTCGAGACCCCACATCTCCACAAAAAAAGAAAGAAAACCAAAAAAAGAAGGGGAGAGTTGCTTAGCTGCTTGGCTGAATGTTAAACGGCAGCACGGCGTACGCGTGTGTGGATGTTGCGTTTATTGCTTCGTAGCCCAGCATTGTGTTGATGCTGAAGCTTGCGTTACTGAACACGTCACTTTTCAGCACTTTGATCGTCACGTTCTGACCCGGACTTGCGAAGGTGCCGTTGAACAAGCTGGTTCTGTCAACGACTTCGTTGCCGACAGTCCAATCTTTCGGAAGCATAACTCGGATCTCACCAGATCCAGTATCCAGCACCAGCATGCCCTTGACTTCTGAAACTACTGTCCCCTGAACAGTTGAAAGCGTAGCGTTCTGCAACAGTTCTCCGTTAAAAAGATCGTTCCCGCGCATTCCGCCCCTGTGTCCTTCAGGACATGGTCCGGCAACGTTGTTCGGAAGAGTGACGTTATTCGACTCGAAATAAGCTCGCATGTTCCAAGTGCCCATCTGAACCTCGTTAGCGTTGGATGTAGAGCCGTTCTGCGCGTATGCGTAGGCAAAGGCCACGCCAGCCAATGCCAGAAATGCAACTGCAGCCACTGTTGCTATCTTCAGGTTTTTCCTCATGTTTCTTTTATCACCACACAAGACACCAGACCATACGCTTATTAAATCGTTTTTCAGAATTACACCAAACTCCATCCCTAATCTCAACATGATTTCTCCTGTTTAACAGACGGAACGCAAATACAATTTCACAACCTATTCCCGAACAACGTCCAAAATCGAATGCTGAATTATCAACTAAGTCGTTTGACCAAGGCATGGACTAAAGCGGAAAAACTCTAATGTCAGTCGTTCACTTTCCAAGAATTAAAACTGAGGGGGTAGCCTTCCATCAATGCCGTGCAGGAATCTTCCCACTCTCACGACTTTGACGGCAAGGCCGGTCTTGGGCAGGCGAATTGTTGGGTGGTGAAGATATCTTAGGTCTGATGTTGACGGGGTTTTGGCGTGGGTTACGTGGTGGGTCGTGCTTGCAGTTTGAGGGCTACTGTTAGGGTTTGGCTGTTTCTAACGATTGTGAGGTTGATTGTTTGGCTTGGCGTGGTGTTTTCTTCTAGATAGGTTGAGAGCGCGTCCATGCTTGTGATCCTTTTGCCGTTGATTGCTGTTATGATGTCGCCTCCGACGGTTACGGATGATCCTTGGATTTGGACTCGAGTTGTGCCCCCTCGGAGACCAGCCGTGTCAGCTGGTCCTCCTCTTGTCACTTGACTTATCAGCCAACCGTAGGTCACGTTTACGTTCATGGCTTGGGCAATCCAATAGGTCATGTCTGTTCCGGATACTCCTAGCCAAGGATGATTGGTGTATGTACCGTTCGTTATCAGAGATCCAATTTCTCGCAGTATCGTGCTTGACGGAATTGCTAGACCCAGTCCTTGGGAGCTGGTCACGATGGCGGTGGTTATTCCGACGACTTCACCTTCGTAATTCAAGAGCGGTCCTCCAGAGTTACCGGGGTTAATGGGCGTGGTTGTTTGTATGCAGTCAGCTATGACGTATCCGCCTGTCGTGCTCTCGGTGATTGTTCTTCCGAGGGCGCTGACTATTCCTGAAGTCACTGTTCCAGCCAGTCCGTAAGGTGTGCCGATTGCGAGCACTGGCTCGCCGACTTCAAGCGTTGAGGAGCTGATGACCGTTAAAGGCATGTATTCGTCCTGTGACGCGTTGGATGAAAGGACCGCAAGGTCTGCGTAAGGGTCAGTACCGATCACGCTTGCCAGATACGTATCTCCGTTTGAGAACGTTATAGTAATGTTGGTTGCGCCGTCCACGACATGGTTGTTCGTTACGATTACGACTTGGCCTGTTGCGTTATAGACAAACCCTGATCCTTGCACCTCTGAGTATTCGTAGTAGGGTCGCCCCCAAGGGTTATAGTATTCTGTTACGACTGTTCCTTGAACCACAACAACGGAGCTTCTAACCTGATCATACAACTGAGATAGTGAAAAGTTCTGTCCCAGAATGTACGTAGTGTTTTCGTAGCTGGGGTCCGCGTTGGTCGTATTTTGGGAGGACGAATCTTGCGTTAACTGAAGATTCGCTGCCTGTTTTTGGAGATTTGACACGTTGCTTTGCAGGTCGCCGATTTGACTTGAAGTGGTCAGACTGGTCACTGCGTAGCCGAATACTCCTCCTACGAGCAGACATATTATGACTGTTCCTATCAACACGTTGGATAAACGGGGGTTTTTCGGTTTTTCAGGTATTTCCATTCACATTCCTCCTCTTTATTTCATAATCTTTTCTTGCAACTGGGACACTTTTGGTCGTTGGGCTGAATCTTGCTTCCACAGTATGGACACATGAGCTTCTTTTTCATCAAATGAAGCCCCTGCTTCTCCTTCGCGATTCTTCCATCCTTCAAAAGGAGCATTCTCTCAGTGTGGGAAGCTACCTGGCTGTCGTGCGAAACTATCACGATAGTTGTTCCTCGATTTATGTTTAGGTTCGCGAGGAGTCTGACAACTTCGTACTTGTTTTCCGTGTCCAAGTTGCCGGTAGGTTCGTCCGCCAGGATTATCGCCGGGTCATTTGCCATGGCTCGTGCGATGGCCACTCTTTGCTGTTCGCCAGCGCTCAGCCTGTGCGGTCTGTGCTCTTCTCTTCCAGACAGCCCCACGAGCTTCAACAGTTCGCGGGCCCTCTGCTTTCTCTCGTTCTTGGGTCTTTTTGTGGATTCCATCGGCAGCTCGACGTTTTCGCAGGCGCTCAGGTATGGCAAGAGGTTGAAGGTCTGGAAGATGAAGCCAATCTTGTTTCTTCTTATCTTGTAAAGTTCCCCTTCAGGCAGTTTTGAGACGTCAACGCCGTCGAGAACCACTTTTCCAGAGGTCGGTTTGTCAAGGCAACCCAGAACGTTTAACAGCGTAGTCTTGCCTGAACCAGAAGGGCCCATAATGGCGACAAACTCACCCTTGTTCACCTGAAGATTGAGATCGGACAAGGCTCGCACTTCACGCTTGCCCATCGTGTAGACTTTGGAAACTTTTTCAGTTTTCAGAACAGCTTCACTAACAGCTTCACTCATACCTCATCGCCTCGGCAGGTCTTGTTCTTGAAGCTCTCCAAGCCGGGTACAAACTACCTACGGCTCCCAAGAGCACGGCCGCGCCAAGCGCAAGTAACATGATCGTAGGGGTTACAACAGCTGACGCAGTTGATGACCCGAAGAATGTTGTTGCCTGGAAGCCGCCTGTTTGAAAGCCCGTGCCTTGAGAACCAAATGGGTTTACAGCTGGAAGTAGAACTCCTGATAGAATAGGGGCTCCAACAGCTCCTATGCCAATGCCTACTACGCCCGCCGCTAGACTTAAAATTACTCCTTCAAGCATGAACTGGCTCATGACGCTCCAGCTGCTGAATCCTATCGCTTTGAGTGTACCTATCTCCTTCGTTCTTTCCCGCACCGTGTACAGCATCACGAACAAGACGATGAGACTCGTTGCAGCGAGTGCCACGATGATCTCTTGGGTTGCAACCGATTGAGTCTGGGCCACGGTTGATTCGGCGTTGTTCAGAAGCTCGGTGTATCTTGTTTGTTGGCTCTGAAGGTTTGCCAAGCGATCCGCGTACGTACTGACAGAAATCTCACGTGAATTGATCTCATTTGAATACATTGACTGTATCTGCGTGTATATAGTCTCCACAACGGAGACATCCTCTGCATACAGGTCAAGCCTGCTCACGTTTCCTATTTCATTGGTAACCGTTTGAGCATCAGTCACATTCATGTACACTCCCCTCGTCTCCATAGAGTTTTGACCCGCCTGGTCATAGATTCCTATCACCGTGAAGGATGTACCATTCACCCCCACTTCGCTGCCCACTCCAACGCCGTAGTACTTTGAGAGGTTAAGACTCATGAGAAGAACGCCGCTGTCCCCTTCGCGTAGACTTCTCCCTGCTGTTATGTTTGTGGGCAGTACAGAGTATTCGTCGATGAGCGAGGAATTCAGACAGACACCCGTAATCGTGTAGAGCGGTCTAGACATGGTAAAATCTCCCATCGGTGTAGTTATGGTCTCTTGGGTGGTCTCCGAGGATGATTTCACCAGGAACGGAACAACGTCTTTGACACCAGCAATGGAACCAATGTTGCCAACAACGGATTCATTCATATAGAATTCTTCCCGTGTAAACGAGAAGCCGGATCGGTTCATGCCTGATGGGGGGCCAGACATGTCTGAGGGCGGACCGGAAAACATGCTTCCACTCGACGTTGAACATTCTATCAGCGTAGTACTCTGGTTGATTTGCTGTTCCGTCTCGATGATGGTGCTGTTGAATCTCTTTATCAAGTTCTGCGTGGAGTCCTGGTTTGCAACCACACCGGCAGGAATAGATATCATTATTGCCAAGGAAAAACTCAAGGCAACGATTACTAACAGTGCCCTTATCTTCCTTCTTGAAATGTTCCTTATTGCTCTTGTAAAGGCACCCAAATTTATCACTGTTCCAAGTGTTCCATGCTTAATTCAATGAAGCGAGGAGGGGCAGCAATGAACCCAGATTTTCTGTTATGTCGTCCGTGGCCAAGGTCCTTCACGTCTTTCACTGCTGCCATCTCCATGTCCACTGACAACTCACCTTGAAAGAGCAGAGTGTTATTAAACCGTTTTTCAGAATTACACCAAATTCTGTTCCTAATTCAACGTCCCGCCTCATCGTCTACGAAGGGATACACGCGTCGTTCTGCTCGTGAAAAGACTTATGTACACGGTCTGGCCTGCGGATGTGAGGCGCACAGACTCATTCGTATGCGACTGCCAATCATAGAAGCATCTAGGGCTTTTCTGGTCCATTATGAAGCTTTGATTTGTTGCGCAGTCGGATGATGATTGGAACAAGCTTTTCCACTAGAAGGAAAGCGCATGTCCCGTAGATGATTCCGCCTATTAGGTCTACGACGTAGTGCTCTCCGAGATATACCGCGCTGAACCAGACGCCTGCGGGAAACACGAGTATCGGTAAGGCTTTTGCTTTCTTGATTTTCAATGCGTAGAGGGAAATCAACCATGGATACATGGCGTGAAGACTTGGAAAGGCTGCAAATGGGTTAGACTGAATGTAGTCCAAAATGGTGCGATAAAATGGGACGCCCAAATTGCTGTCCACTTGGAACAGGATTCGTGTGGCGTTGACGCCGTACCATGGAGGCGCAACCGGATAGACAAGAAATGTTACCAAGGCGCTGTAGGTGCCGATTGCAAGCGCAAGAGTGTATTTCTTATAATTGTCGGGACGATACTTCCACAACACAAAGGCAAAGACGGTTGGAGCTATGAAATGCAGGGAATAAAAAAAGGCTCCAAGATAATCCAGAACTGGGCTTCTATAGAGTTGTTGAAGGACAAGCGTCGGGATGGAACCAAACAGCTGCATATCTGCGTTTACGGGCTGCGCAACGTGAACGAGTTTTGGTAGGCTGCCGACTACGCCGTACATGGCTTCGAAGGACAAGAAAGTTAGAACAAACGGGGCCCAGTCCCCTAAGAAACGGCGGCTCGTCTTGTTGTATGCAGCGTATATGAAAAAACATAGAACGATGAATTCAGGCGATGGGAGCACGTCGTACATTAGGCAGAAGACACACAAGACGGCTGCATAGACGCCGGGAAACCCAACCGCTAGAAAGCGTGAATAGTTGTATTCAAGCTTTGGTTTTGGTATCAAGGGCTCCTTTTCTTCCGTGCCTGCTCTCAACCTGCCGTAAGCGCTCGTCATTCGCCGATTTTATTATTAATGTTTTTTTCTCGTCAGATCTCGTCAATCGTCATTTTCCAATGCGGGTCCCTCAACACTGCTTTTCGTTTGGAGTCCCACACTCGCATGAGTCTTCTATTCCATAGAGTCTAAGGACGGACGGAAAATCATTGGCAGAGTGCAGAAAAACCACGATTCTGAATATTCGACCCGCTTCTTGGACAGCGTGCACAGCTTCCCTTTTTGCAGTTCGCACGGTTTGCTTCACACGTTCTTCCAAGAGGGGATAATACGCTGCGCGTTTGCCCACTATAGCAGCTGACGACGTTGAGGTCTTATCCATTTTATCATCTTCTTTATTGCGTTGCCCGCTCTCCTATAGATCTCTTCAAGAGCCAGAACAGCTCAATGGAGAAAGGGTAAAAATTGCGTTAAGAATATGTTACTGCTGGGCTGCAGCAACAAGTTCAGCTCTTCTGGCCCTTGTGAGCACCTTTTTCTTTGGAGAGTAGAGTGTTGCAGACTTTTTTATCAACCTCCAGCTGTCAAAAGACGGCGTTAATTATTAAACTCTTTTTCAAAATTGCACCCTATTCTGTTCCAGATTTAGAAGTCGTAGATTAGACGACACATTTATTATGCCAGTTCAAATAATCCTAACGAAAGACTCCTCAAGCATGTGGAGCGGTATAGATGTCTACTAGCGCACGCCCAATCAAGTACCTTCTGGGATGGCTCATTGCAGGCACAAGAGGCGGTGTCAGCCGAGCCAAAATAATTCAGGCCTTAAATGAGGCTCCGAAGAACGCAAATCAATTGGCAACTCTGCTTGGAATGGATTATAGGACGATAAGGCATCATCTTGAAGTGCTTGAGAAAAACAAGATCATCACGTCCGCGGGAGAAGGGTACGGCATAACGTATTTCCTGTCTCCAGCGATGGAAGAGAACTATGTCGTGTTTGAGGAGATTCTGAAGAAAATCTGGAAAAAGTAGAAAAAGGAGGAAACTAGATGAACAGTCGTATGAATAAGAACCTGCGAAATTGGTTGGTACTCGTAACTCTTGTAGTGGTAGCTGTGCTGGCAGCACTCTGGGCCACATCCACCTTGTGGTTTCAACCTCGCGAACGACCTCCCATTGAGAATCGTGCGGACATAGAGCTCTTCTACACCTTGGAAACGATCGTTTCCGTGATCAACGTGACGCTTTCGACCTTTCTATTACTCATGTATGTCAGCATCTATAGAAAGACGCGGTCAGAATTCACGATAGGACTGATAATATTCTCTACAGTCCTCCTCTTGCACGCCTTCCTCGCCATTCCCTTAGTGCAGCGTGCTTTTGGCTTCGTTCAGTTCGGATTAGGCCCATTTGCCGTGCTGCCAGACCTATTCACATGCGCTGCGTTAGCAGTTCTGCTGTACCTCACATACAAATACTAACAGTCACGCCAATTCAAAAAGTCAAAGCGATACATAGAGCCTTTTTGGGTATTTCTACTGCTTATGACGGGTTACGTAGGGATTTAGAATATCTATTCCCATGGTTCCTTCAGGCCGATTCTGCTGCTGGTAAGGCCATTTTCTATAAGATACCGGTGGGCAGACAAAGCGGCTAGGGCGCCCTGGCCGACGGCGATTGATATCTGTTTTTCTTCAACGTCGGTGACGTCTCCTGCAGCAAAGAGTCCTTTCACTGTAGTAGACTGATTTCTGTCGACTGGCGCTTCTCCTCTGTCATTAAGTTCAACCAAGTCTTTCAGCGGATTTGTGTTTGGCTTCAAGCCGATTTCAAGAAAAACGCCATCGATGCTTAGGTCATACGTGTCTTTGCCATCAGCGGATTCGAGTCGGACACCGGTCAATTTGTCCTTTCCCAAGAATGAACGAACAACCATGCCTACGTGAACTGTGACGTTCTTTGAGTTGAGAACCTCCTGGACCAGCGCCGCATCAGCTGTGAATTCTTTCCTTCGATGAATGAGGTGAACCTCAGAAGCGAAGTTGAGCAGATCACGCGCAGATGTGAAAGCCGAGTTGCCACCTCCAACCACAGCCACACGTTTGTCTCGGTAGAGAGGGGCATCGCAAGTGGCACAAAACCCGACGCCTTTTCCAACTAGACTTTCCTCTCCAGGAACTCCAAGCCG
>Ga0315275_10000105_pt1 | contig 63892 bp, 67 predicted proteins | sample YL17G03_0_MG_FD_205557 | JGI IMG/M metagenome (GOLD analysis project Ga0315275, IMG submission 205557) | Sediment microbial communities from Yellowstone Lake, YNP, Wyoming, USA - YL17G03_0 | ecosystem: Environmental > Aquatic > Freshwater > Lake > Sediment | place: USA: Wyoming | collected... | reverse complement strand
TCCTGCTGATAAGAGTAGGCCTGTTCCGTTGACTGATGAGTTGTAGCTTACGTTTAGTAGTACGTTGCCTGTGTTGTTGATGACCATTCCTGAGCAGCCGCTTCCATATGTGGTGCCGACGCATGTCCATCCGTCAAAGGCATTGCTGGCGTCTGTGCTCAGTGTTCTGTTTACTGTGGCTGCTCCTGTTCCAAAGGAGACATTAGAGTCAATATTACACGAAACATTTGTCTGAATAGTCAGGCTAAGGTTGCCTGTGGCTGCTGCATTTCCAGTGGCGAGCATTTCTGATCTTATGAAGCTAAGCCTATTCAGGCTCATAAAGGTGACGCCTAGGCTTATGATTACTGCGAAAACAAGCAATGTTGCCAGGCTCTTGTTGGACATGTCCACTTTATTATTTCACCTTTTATTTTTTATTCAGGATTTCTTAAGAACTTCAAATGTCACCATTCCGCTTGCTGATGTATGTGCTGGCTTCGGAAGAATCTCCAGCTCAACTTTCCCTACTGGGGCAGCATTGGCCTTCAGCTGAGGAGCTCTTGCGCTCATCTTCTCAAGATTAATATCATTCACTTCAGCCAAGACAACCAGTGTGCTTATCACTGAGATTATTACTGTCAGCACTACAAGAACAACAATGGTTTTGTTAGAGACATCGCCTACATTAGAAACACTTTCTGTGTTTGGAGTTCCTTCTTCCATTTCATCTTCACCCTCTATATTTGTTAATAATAAAAAATATTGTACTTTTTACTTTGTTTTCTAATTATTTGATATATAAATCTTTCGTTAGACACCCCTATTTAAGGGTGAATATTGAAAAATTAGTCTTGTGATAGTAACAACGATGAAAAATCCTGTTTTAGCTTGAGCTTATATCAACCTTGAGCTCTTTCCCAGGCTTTATCTCCAAGTTTTTTGTCTGGACTGTGTTCATGACATCCTCTTTCAGGCTCTGCATCTCAGCTTCTTTCATCTTGCCCAAATCAAAAGGAGTCTCAACGCTGACCTTTGCAAGCTCTTGCTTCATGGACATCTTGTTCAGCGCCTTGTACTTCCTGACCTCACCGATTATACTAACCCCTAGCTCGCCAGCTTCCTCTGCATGTGCGTCTTTTATCTTAGCATCAAATCCAGGCCAAGAAGCGAGGTGAATGCTCTTGCAATCCTCATTCTCTTTGCCAGCATAATAATCCTGATAGATCTCCTCTGTGATGTGAGGCATTATAGGAGCGAACAGCTTGAGAAGCCCAAGGAGTATATTATATAGTGTGCGCTGAGCGCTCAGCCTTGCCTTTGTTGCTTTTGAATCTGTATTGTAAATCCTGTGCTTGACCATTTCAAGATAATAGTCGCAGAAGGTATGCCAGAAGAACTGCTCAGCAGCCCTCTTGCCTTCGCCTGTGTTGTAATCATCAAAATCCTTTGTGACTTTTTTGACAAGCTCATTGAAATTTATCAACGCCCATTTGTCAATCAGCTCAAGATCATTGAACTTCAGCTTGTCTCCCTGCTTCTTGTCATACTGCGCCAAGTGCTGGTAGCAGAACTTGGAAGCATTCCATAGCTTTGTGACAAACCTGTTGCCAGTCACCAAGTCCTTTTCCTGGAACGGCAGGTCTTCTCCCCAGTTCGCGCTGCCTACCCAGTACCTTATCACATCAACATTGTACTTGGAGAGTAAGTCCTCTGTCCATACAACATTGCCCTTTGACTTGTGCATGCCCTTGCCTTTGGAATCAAGCACATAAGTGCCTATTGCAATATCTGTCCAAGGAATACTCTTGAAGTGCAGGTAAGCCTTTAGTATAGTATAGAACGCCCAGGTCCTGATGATGTCATGTGATTGCGGGTGAAGTGTCATTGGGAACATTTTCTTGAAGCTCTCTGGCTTTTCAAGCCAGCGCACAGCAATCTCAGGGCTCATGCTGCTAGTCATCCAGGTGTCAAACACGTCCTCCTCTGGCTTGAACTTGTCAGAGCCGCAAGCACATTTCTTTTTTGGCTTGTCAATCGTTGGGTCAACTGGCAAATCCTTTATCTCAGCGAGAATTACTTTTCCGCACTTCTCGCAGTACCATACTGGGATTGGCACTCCGTAGAACCTCTGCCTACTGATGCACCAGTCCCAGGCAAGGTTCCTTGTCCAGTCTTCATACCTAATCCTGTAAAATTCAGGATGCCACTTGATTTTCTTGCCTTGCTCTATTAGCTCGTCCTTGTACTGCAAGGTCTTAATGAACCATTGGCTTGAAACAATGAACTCAAGAGGATTATGGCATCGCCAGCAAGTGCCTACTGTCTGCTGCAAAGCATCTTCCTTTGTCACGAGCCCTTGCATTTTCAAATCTTCAACAACTGCTTTCTTGGCTTGTGCAATGCTCATGCCTTTGTACTTGCCTGCGAGATCGTTAAGGCTTCCGTCAACATTAACAATGATTTTGAGGTCAAGGCTGTGCTTCTTCCACCACTCAATGTCTGTTTTGTCGCCAAAAGTGCAAATCATCACAATGCCTGAGCCAAATGCAGAGTCAACCTTTTCATCCTCTCTCACTTCAACAACCTGGTTGAATAAAGGCACTTTTACTTTCTTGCCTACCAAGTCCTTGTAGCGCTTGTCATCAGGGTGCACAAATATGCCTACGCAGGCTGGCAAGAATTCTGGTCGCGTGGTTGCGACACTGATTTTTTTATTTTTATTCACCTTGCTGGGCTCAACAAGCTCGAAATCAACATAGTAAAGTGTCGTGTTTCTCTGTGCGTCCTCAACCTCTGCCTGGGCAAGTGCTGTCTGGTGATAAGTGCACCAAAGAGTGGGCTCTTTGCTCCTGTAGGCATCGCCCTGGTTGACGAGCTCTACAAATGAGCGCTGGGAAACCTTCTGGGCTTCAGGGTCAATTGTGGCGTAGAGCAGGCTCCAGTCATAGCTGTGACCCAGCCTCCTGAAAACCCTGTCTGCATAATCCTTCTCGACCTTTCGGCTCTCCTCAAGGCAGAGCTTCCTGAAAGCAGCCCTTGTGGTATCTTTCTTGCTGATATTGAACTTCTCCTCAACATACTTCTCTGTGGGCAGGCCATTGTTGTCAAAGCATGGCGGGAAGAAGACATTGAAGCCGCGCATCCTCTTGTATCGAGCAATTATTTCAAACTGTGTATAATGAAGAGCATGTCCGACGTGCAAGTGGCCTGAAGAAGCATAAGGCGGGGGAGTGTCTATACTATATATTGGCTTTGCGCTATTATAGTCAAAATTATTAATGCTTTGCTCCTCCCAGTACTTCTGCCATTTCTGCTCAACACTTTCAGCATTATAGTTCTGTTCCAGCATTTCACAGAGAGAGAAAATAACCTTATATAAAGTTTATGTTTAGGATGAAGTTTGGGTGAATATTAGACAAAGGTAAATGTCAGAACAAATAACAAATAATAGCAGAACAAATATGAATATCAAATCCGCTTTACTCTGGGCTTGGGTAACCTTGCGCCTTCAAGGGCGCAGACTTGCCCTGCGATGTAGCTTCCGATGTTGCCGCAGTATTCTATGTTCCAGCCTCTTAATATTCCTGACAGCATGCCTGCCATGTAAGCATCTCCTGCGCCAGTGGTGTCCACAACCTGCACCGGGCACCTATTAATTGGGATGTGAGCATCTTTTGTGATTATTTCAGAGCCTTTGCCTCCTTTTTTCACTGCAATGACTTCTGGTCCGACAACTTTTTCCCTGATTTTTTCTGCTCCGTCTTTTAGCTCAAGGCCTGTGTAGGCTTTTAGCTCGTCCTCTGTGAGTGTCAAGTAATCTGTAAGGCTGACTGCCATGTCAGTGTCTGCTCTCCGCTTCACAGGAATAGAGGGGTCAGCCAGGTCAAAGCTCAATTTCATGCCCTGTTCCTTTGCATACTTCATTGCCCAAAGAACTTGCCCGGGATTGGTTATCATCTCATAGCCGCTGGTGTGGAAGAGCTTGTAATCTTCAAAGAATTCTGCCTTGAGATTGAACTCCTTTGACACCCGAAGGTCAGGTATTGGTGTTTTTTCTTTGTCTGGCGTTACAAAAATGTAGCACACCCCGCTCTGGGTTCCTTTTTTCATGGTGAGGAAGTCTTCAAGCCCTATCTTTCTGATGTCTCGCCTGTAGTTTTTCCCTATGTTATCATTTCCGACTGTTCCGATAAGCCCTGATTTCAATCCAAGAACCGCCACGCCATGGGCCACATTGGCAGATGAGCCGCCAGGCACAAGAGTCAAGCTTTTCTCATCAGCAATCATGTCAAGGAATTCCCTGTTAGAATAAACTATCTCCTTATCGTTCAGGACTCCTTTTTTCAAGCCGAGCTCAGCCATCTCCTTATCAGTCACTTCTATTATTATGTCTGTGATGGCATTGGTGAGCGCTAGCACGTCTTTATTTTTCTCCTCCATGATACGAGTGATGTGGCGTTTCTTATTTATAAATGTTACTATTTTTTAGTAGTTATTAAGCTGTGCGCGGGAGTTTAAGAAGAGGCAAAAGATATAATAAACTCTAAAGAACATCAAGAGCAAAAATTAGGATTCTTTCTTTTGCAATAGCTCATCAACTTTTTTAAGATAAACCATAAGAATCTTATTCTGGTGCTCTATCTGGCCCATCCTCTCATGCAACTCTTTTCTTATGACCTCGAGCTCCGCCTTACTCACTTTTTTCTTGTGAGTCGCCCGTATATTCTCCAGTTCCTCAAGAGCCTTGCTAACTTCACCCAGCCTGTCCTCAAAATCCTCCTTAGAAAGATGGCCCTTTTCAAACAGCTGCTGCCGAGTCCTCTTGTGAGCATCCCTGACCTTGCCGACCTCATTAATAATCTCTCGCATCAGCCTGGAATTCTCAGTGAGCACAGCATCATGCTCCTCAAGCCGCTTCAGCTCTATCTTCATCTCCTCAAGCTCGTCCTTTTTCACAATCTTGGTCAGCTCTGCATCAAAGCGGTTAATGTCAGAAATCTTTTTGGCAAGGATAATCTCGTGCTGGGCCTGCATCCTCTCAAGATTCTCAACCCTTTTCAGCTCCTTCTCAAGATTCTCAACCCTTTTATTCAGGTTCGAAAGCTCTTTTTCAACATCTTGAACAGACTTCCTAACGAACAAAACCGCACCTCTTTTCCAGCAAATAACCTAAGGTCAGATATGCTTCATATTATGCCATAGCGAGTTTAAATAATTTTTCATGCTAATAGAAATTTTAGATAATTATATATACTTCCGGCCCTTTACTTTAGGCATGATAACTCACAAGGGAAAGGGAGGCGTGAAAAAGCCAGAAAAGAAGGAAAAACCCAAGGTTGAAGTAATTGATTATGAAGAAGCCGCAGGAGTTGAGAGGAAAACGCCTGAGAAAAAAAAGTTTGGCAGCATATTATTTTCTATCATCCCGCTCAGAGAAGAAGACAAGACAAAAATCGCCCTTGTCCAAGATATTCTAGAGCCAGAAGAGCTTGGCGAGCTAAAATACTTATTGAAGACTCACAAGGCGAGATTTGCAGAAGCAGATTTCAACACCAGCCACGACCTATTCCAGAACTCCAAATATCTCACAATCGCGCCTAATGTTATTGATGATGCTGTCAAGCAAGAAGTGGCTGAGCTCAACCAGAAGATTGTGATGCAGGAGAAGCAAAGGGTTTTCCAGGAATTCGCACCTCATGCTGAAGAGAAGATAATGGGCTTAATAGCGCCCAACATCATAGGGTTAGATGAAGTGAAGAAGGCAGGGCTTATCCAGCTTTTTGCAAAGGAAAAAGTGCATATCCTCTTGCTTGGGGACCCGGCAACAGGGAAAACAGACATACTAAGAAGCATCTCAGAGCTCGCACCCATAAGCAGCTTTGGACTCGGAAGCGGGGCGAGCAAGGCAGGCTTAACCCTTACAGTGATAGGGAAGGAAATTATGAAAGGGCTATTGCCTCTGGCTGACAATGGGATTGCCTGCATTGATGAGCTCAACCTGCTCAAGAATGCGGACAGGGCTGGACTGCTCAATGCCATGGAGAAAGGCTTCATAACCTATGACAAGGCTGATTCTCACCTAAAGATTGACGCTAGGATAAAGGTTTTTGCAACCGCAAACCCTGAAGGCGAGCGATTTGTCGGCAGGACAATGGATGTTCTTAAAAAGCAAGTGCCCTTTGACTCTGCGCTGCTCAGCAGGTTCCATTTGGTGTTCCTGGTCAGAAAGCCAAGCACAAAGGAGTTCATGCAGATAACCGACAAAATAATTCGCGGAGAACACACGCGTATAAGCGAGAATGACACTAAATTCATCAAGGAATATGTTGGTTATGCCCTGAAAAAAGAGGTCGGGCTTGACAAAAACCTGAGCCCGCTCATCCAAGGCTTTGTAGAAGACGTGAAAAAAGACGAGGACCAATTCCTTGTGGAGATAACGCCGAGGACAGTGATAGGCATAATGAACATGGCAAAGGCAGCTGCCAGGATGAAGCTGAAAGACAAGGTCGAACGCGAGGACATAATCAGGGTTTTGAGGATATTCAATTCCGCGCTCTACATCAAGAAAGAAGAAAGATGAACTGCCTCCACAAGAGTTTAGGACTTTTCTTTGCAATAATAACGTTTTCCTTGTATTTGTTGGCCTTAACCTCTTGCACTACCCAAGAAACCACGCCAAAAGGACCGCCGATATATCTGAACAATTCACAAGACGTGTTAAATACTTCGATTGTCCTGAACAAAAGCGATTTTGTAATAATTCTGCCTTCTGACGACACAACAGATGCCTTGCTGATAAACTCAGCAAATGCGGCAGACATGAATATCACCGATATCACTGATATTATTAACCAGAGCATTAACGCATCAAAAAATGAGCCTGAACAAAAAACAGAGCAGGAAACTTTAGAACTCTCTTCTCAAAGAGCGAGCGAGGTAGAATTCTACTTCCTGCTAAAAAACGTTTCATACTTCAGGCACATGCTCAAAGAGCACCAAGAGAAAACCTACAACTTGTCAGGCACTTTGGTCACGATTCAGCCAGTTTTCATATCTGAAGACAGCGTGATTTTCAAAATCAATAACTTCACCACCAAGGCATTGAAAGAAGAGGACTGGGCATCTGAACCTGATTTTGAGATTTTTGTAAAAGACATTTACTACAGGCCCTGAACGAGCCTTATTACTTAAACTTTTTAAATACAGCCCTTTTCTTTTTCAATTAACATGAAAAACCGCAACGTTGGCATAGTAATAATCGGAATTGCCCTGCTCATAGGTTTTATCATATTGGCTTTTAACATGGCAATGACAGAGATAGTGAGTACCTCATGTTCTCATGGAGAGAGCTGCCCGATGTGGGGCACTATTAACTTCCAGACCAATGTGAGCACCGGCGTCATGGTGTTTGTCATCCTGGTTGGACTTTTCCTGATATTCTTTGCAAAAGATGAAAAAGTTACTGAGACAAAAATAGTAAAAGTAAAAGAGCAAATCACACCTAGAGAAATCACTAAGGATAATTATCAGAAGGTAATGAAAGAGCTGGCTGATGATGAGAAGCTCGTTCTTGAAAAAATAATTGAATCACAAGGCACCATCTTCCAGTCAGACCTGGTTGAGAAGACAGGGCTTACCAAGGTTAAGATCACAAGAATCCTTGACAAGCTCGAAGGCAAAAGCATCATCGAGCGCAAGCGCCGAGGAATGACTAATGTAGTAATATTGAAATAATAAAGAGTCTCATTCTTATTTCTACATGAACCTTTCGAACCTGTCCTTGGTCACCTTGCAAATCGGGCAGATGTCTGGTGCTTCTTCTCTTGCGCACAAATAGCCGCACACTGTGCAGCGCCAGATGGGCAGTTTAGGCAGTGTTGTTTGCCCAGTACCTACATTCGCATTTGCGCTGACATTGGACTTGGCAGCTTTTTCTTTGTTCTCTTTCATTTTCTTCCCCTCATCAGCATTAGGCCTTCTATCTGGTATTGAGCTGATTGTTTTCTTGCCATGAGCAGCATCATAGGACACATATAACCCGCAGAAACAAGTCCCGAACTGATTGATGTCAATGTCCCTGTAATCGCAAGGGCAGATTATGTCAAGGTCTTCTGACCTAACACCTGATGCGAGCCTGCAGGGGCATGCCCAGTAGCCATACCTTTGCCCGTTCATAAGAAGCCCTGAAATCAAAGCCTTGGTGAAATCAACATCAGGGTTGAGGTAATAGCCATGCTCCTCTGTTTCCTGCTTGAGCTTCTGATAGGTTGCGTCAATCTCTTCCTGCCCTATTTCGCGCATCCGGTTTTCCCTTTGCTCATTTTTTGGTTTCACAGTAATCCCTTATATCCTGTTCTTTAAAACCAAGCATGGATTTCTTATTGTCCAGCACAATCATGGGGAATGACTGCGTCTTATTCCATTTGCCCATCTCTTTCATAGCCTCATCCTGGTCCTTTCCTTGCAACAGGTCAACATCCACATAGCTGTACTCAACTCCTAAGTCCTTGAATAATTGCTTGGTCTTCCTACACCAGATGCAAGTGCTGAGAGCAAATATGAAAATATCTCCTACCTTTCTTCCAGAAACTCTCTTTATTTGTGTTTGGTAGCTGATAATCCCACCCCGCGATTTGCTGAGAAAACTAGGCTTGGTTTTTATACTTTGTGCAATAATTCTCCTTTGAAGCCCCTTGAAACTAGTTTCATACAATGGCTTATATGCTGTTTCATTCCTTCATTAGTTCTAGAAGTTGTTTTCAGAGGATTGAGAACAAAATTCAAAATTAAGTTTCGGAGGATGAAAACATGAAAAATACCAAAAATACTAAAGAAAACCAGCAGGAATTGAGTTGCTGCGGAGAAAAGCCAAAGAAAGAGCCCAAAAATTTGGGCCAAGCCATTTTGTACGGCCTAATACCGCACATAGGCTGCATAGCCTTCATCATAGGCTCTATTTTAGGAGTTACTGTGCTCACACAGTTCTTCAGGCCTTTGCTAATGAACAGGAACTTTTTTTACATACTAATATTAATATCCTTGCTATTCGCAACACTAGCGTCTGCGCTCTACCTCAGGAGGCTGGGATTCTTATCAATAGACGGGATAAAAAAGAAATGGAAGTACCTGGCCACAATGTACGGCACAACTATCGGCGTTAACCTATTGCTTTTCATGGTGATTTTCCCTTTACTCGCAAATGTGAGTGTAGCTTCGTCATTACCCGCAGCTTCTTCCCCCCTAGGAGGGGCTGCAGGTAGTGCGAGTACCAATGAGAACTTAGCTGCTCTGAAGCTAAAGGTTGACATACCCTGCTCTGGACATGCACCGCTCATATCAAGTGAATTGAAAACCATAGCTGGAGTGCAGGATGTTAAGTTCAGCTTTCCGAATAATTTCGATGTTACCTACGACGCCACCAAGACCAACAAGCAGGCAATATTATCATTAGGTGTTTTCCAGGAATACAAGGCAACAGTGGTGTCTGAGATTAATCAGCTTGCGACGCAGCAGAACTCTTTCCAAGGCAGCACCCAACTTAATGCTCAACCTTCAGCAACAGGAGCAACAGGCGGTTGCGGCTGCGGCGGAGGAAGCGGTGGTTGTGGTGGCTGCAGTGGCAGTGCTGGCGGCTGTGGTGGCAGTGCAGGTGGCTGTGGCGGAAGCGGCAGCAGTGGCAGTGGGACTTGCGGCGTAAAATATTAGTAAAATATTAATTACACTGTTGTTTTTTAAGGTGATAAAATGGCTTTTAGTTGTCCTGGTTGCGGAATGATGTGGGGCTATGGCTGGCTTTGGCCTATTGTTTGGCTTTTAGTAATCATAGCTTTGATATTATTCATCATTTGGCTGCTAAAACAAATAAAGAAGTAAAGAAAAAAGAAATAAAGAGAAGACAGGAATAACAAGATGAAAAAAACAACCATCGCTATATCTGGAATGCATTGCGCTAGCTGCGCGCAGAACATTGAGAAGAACCTTAACAAGGCAAAGGGCATTATTAAGGCTAGCGTCAATTTCGCCACTGAAACAGCAGTAGTGGATTATAATGATAATAGGATAAGTCAAGATGAAATTTACAGAGTAATTGAAAGCCTGGGCTACAAGGTCATTGAGCAGCAAGGCAGCGCTGAAGAGGGTGAGGAGGGCTTGGTTGACAAGGAGAAACTCGCAAGAGAAGAGGAAATCAGAGCATTAAAAAAACTGTTCATGCTTTCACTTGTTCTTTCAATCCCAATATTCACAATCGCCATGCTCTTGGATTGGCTTGGAGTGATGGTGCCTTACAGGAACATAATATTATTAGTGCTGGCAACACCAGTCCAGTTCATTGCCGGCTACAGGTTCTACAAGGGAGCCTGGCATTCATTAAAGGCTAAGACAGCCAACATGGATGTATTGATCGCCATTGGCACATCAGCTGCTTATTTCTACTCCTTATTTGTCATCCTCTTCCCGCAGAAGCTGGGAGAGCATGTGTATTTTGAGACTTCTGCAATCATAATCACTTTCATATTGCTTGGGAAATGGCTGGAGTCCGTTACAAAAGTAAGAACTTCTGAGGCTATCAAGAAGCTCATGGGGCTTCAGCCCAAAATAGCTACAGTCATCAGAAATGGAAAGGAGATGGAAATATTCATCAAAGAAGTGGTTGTTGGTGACATAGTGGTTGTCAAGCCAGGCCAGAAAATACCTGTTGATGGCGTTGTTGTGGATGGCTTTTCTTCTGTTGATGAGTCCATGATCACTGGAGAGAGCATCCCTGTTGAGAAGAAAAAAGGCGACACCATAATCGGAGGAACCATTAACAAGCACGGCTCTTTCAGGTTCAAGGCCACAAAGATAGGCAAGGATACTGTGCTTAGCCAGATAATCAAGCTGGTGCAGGAAGCCCAGGGAAGCAAGGCACCAATCCAACGGCTTGCAGACAAGGTGAGCAGCTACTTTGTCCCGACAGTAATAATAATAGCAGTCTTTGCATTCATTGCCTGGTATATTTTTGCTGGCCAGAGCTTTGTCTTCTCGCTCAGCATCTTCATAGCAGTCCTAATCATAGCCTGCCCCTGTGCCCTCGGATTAGCAACACCCACTGCCATAATTGTCGGCACTGGCAAAGGAGCAGAGAATGGCATCCTAATCAAGAGCGCTGAGGCTTTGGAAAATGCTTACAAGATAACCACTGTTGTTTTTGACAAGACAGGCACACTGACCGTTGGAAAGCCAAGCATCACAAATATTTTGGCTCTGGCTAGCTTTGGGGAGAAAGAAGTCCTTACTTATGCTGCTATTGCAGAGAAAAAGTCAGAGCATCTGCTTGCAGAAGCCATCCTTGCCAAGGCCAAGGAGAGAAAAATCATTGTTGCTGATGCAAAATCATTCCAAGCCATTCCTGGTTACGGAATAACTGCAAAACACCAGGGAAAAACAATCTTGCTCGGCAACAGGAACCTGATGAGGAAGAACAGGATTTCTTTTGATGGTTTTGAAAAGAAGATAGCTGCCTTGGAGAGCGAAGGGAAAACAGTGATGATAATTGCCCTTGACAGGAAAATAATAGGATTGATAGGCGTGGCTGACACATTAAAGGAATCCTCAAAAGACGCAGTTGCGCAGCTCCACAAGATGGGCAAAGAGGTTATCATGATTACAGGAGATAACAGGCGTGCAGCAGAGTCGATTGCAAGGCAACTAGGCATTGACAAGGTGTTGGCAGAGGTGCTGCCAGAAGAGAAGGAGAAAGAGATTTCCAAGCTGCAAAAGCAAGGAAAAATAGTGGCCATGGTGGGTGACGGCATCAATGATGCGCCAGCGCTTGCAAGGGCTGATATAGGAATTGCAATTGGCGCAGGCACAGACGTAGCATTGGAAAGCGGGCAGATAGTGCTCATAAAGAATGATTTGCAGGACGTGATAAAGGCCATTAGGCTGAGCAACAAGACCATCAAGAAGATTAAGCAGAACCTGTTCTGGGCCTTCTTCTACAATAGCCTCGGCATACCGATCGCAGCAGGAATACTTTATCCCTTCACGGGCTTTTTGCTTAATCCCATGATTGCAGGCGCTGCCATGGCTTTCAGCTCAGTGAGCGTTGTGAGCAACTCATTATTAATGAAGAGATATAAACCCTGAGGAAGCTTGGGAGCCGAGTTTTTTTACTTCTTATTAGTGGTATCATATTCGAAAGATTTAAATAAATGATATGCTTAGCCGCATATATGTACCAAGGGTTAGTTCAATGTCTAAGAGAAACTAATAGTAATGTAAGGGTTTCTAGGAGAGATTTTCTTAAAACTATGGCTTGGGCTTCTATAATGGTTTCTCCTGCTGGGCAATTATTAGGCAGGGGAATACAAAAAGAAAAAAACATTGAAGAGCTTTATAGCCAAGACACGTTTGTTGGGGACGCCGGCTTAGAAAAGGTATTTCAAGAACAATATAATAAAGGATTTACTTCGGATTTAAGAACAAGGTCTGCTCCAAACATTGCTCAACTGCCTTACAAACAAATCATAGAAATGCTTGGGCTGTCTAAAGGCAACCCTTTAGTAATGCTGTATCCTGCTGCGGGAGATGACATTACTCCTGTTCTTTTTGCACATTTAATGAGAAAAAATTCCTCTGAGGGCTTTCCAATCAATATTATTTGTACTGAAATTGATTTAGGAATGGCAAAGAGGTTTGGTAATCAAATGGATTTCTTGGCAAGTAAAGGGGTTTTAAAGTACAATTTATCAGAAAAGGTTTTAGAAGAAACAACTGAAATTAATTTTGCAGTATATCCGTTGGATACCAATGGGTTTGATATCACTTATAAAATTGGGTTGAACAAGGATGAATTTTTCACTGATGAAGATGCGAAAAGAGCAAATATTTTTAGAGAACTTAGCTCTCCTTTTGTACCAGTACATTACGGTTTTGTTGCACAAATGCTTAAAAAAGGCTATAAGAAGGGCAGGCCAATCCTACTGATGATGCAAGATTATGATGCTCTAGGCCCGCGCTATAGCGAACTCATACTCAAGGCTGATGGTTCTGAAGCTGGCTTCCCCCTTAGGTATATCCCTGATAAAAAACTGGTTGAAATGGAAAAAGACCAAGGGCCCCTGAAGATAGAGTATTCTGGGACGCCCAGCAACTATGTGTTTAAAGTAAAGACAGATGCGCAAAGCAGTGAAAGACCAATCAGGGACATTCCTGGTGAGGTTATTTTTTCAAGAGGGTACACTGCGTGTAGTTGTGATGGCTGCATGGAACTTTGGGAAAAGCTAGGGAAAGAACCGCACATGGCAGAATATTCTGTTTTATTCTTAATCAAGCCAGGAGATTTAGATAATGTTTCAGAAGAAGAATTATCTGATCGAATTAAAAAGGCATTTCGTGATTGTAAAGTTAAGGTAGACAACAGTAGCCATATTCCTAATGCTGAGCGGCATTCAACTCTTTTGATTCTACCAGAAGAAATTTTAGCTTATCACCATCGCTAGAGGGATTGCATTGTTAATGTTTGAATAATCTGGTGTTTCTGAAAATCTCTTTTTACTAAATCACTTTTTTTTGCATTTCTTACGGATTAAACCTGTCGGACTTGTATCAAAACCTCTTATCATGGAGGTGAGGATTAATTTATAAAAAGGGAAAAATTAAAAGCTAGTTACGTTATCATAAATATAAAAATGCCAATCTTCGTAGTTCAAAAGCACGCAGCAACACATCTACACTATGACTTCAGGCTGGAGATGAATGGCGTGCTCAAGAGCTGGGCAATACCCAAAGAGCCGAGCACAGAGCCTGATGTTAAGAGATTAGCAATCCAGGTAGAGGACCATGACCTTTCATACGCGAGCTTTGAAGGGCAGATAGAAGAAGGGCAGTACGGCGCAGGGAAAGTTGAAACCTGGGACAATGGAACATATGACCTAGAAGCAAGGAAGGATAATAAGCTGGTTTTTGCATTGTACGGGAAAAAACTCAAAGGCAGATATACCCTGCTCAAGTTTGACAAGGCAGGACCTAATAACTGGCTTTTATTCAAGACAACAGCGAACCGCTGTTTGAGTCTGTAGTCCGATATTTTACATCTCTCGCAAGGATTGGTGGTTCGCTGAGGTGAGAAATTTTGCGAAATTTCCCACAAAGGAAGAGAAGAAGATAGGAAAATAGGGGCGAAGCAGATAGTAAGATTTATAAACCTCCCTTTAATTCTGAGCACTATGGCGAAAAAGAAAGAAGATGTTAAGGAAGCGAAAACAGAAGAGAAAATGCCTGAAACTAATGCGAAAGCTGTAAGAGGAGACAAGTGCCTCTCATGCAACACAAGCATTGTGAATGACTCAGGCTCTGTCAGGTTCCTCTGCCCTAACTGCGGAAAGTACATGATAATCCGATGCTCCAAGTGCAGGAAGACAGTTGCCAAATACAAGTGCCAGGTATGCGGATTTGAAGGGCCGAACTGAGAATTTCTAAAAAGTAATAAAAAAGGTAATAGCCATGGCTTATGCGATAGTAACGCTAAAAATAATGCCTCAAAGCCCAAGTGTTGACTTAGAAAAGATTGCTGAAGAGGCTGAGAAGAAAATCATAGCCTATGCAGGTGACGGCGACAGGAAGAAAGAGATAGAACCCATAGCCTTTGGGCTTAAAGCATTAAAGCTAATCTTTGTTATGGATGAGAAAAAAGGTAGCCCAGAACCGTTGGAGAATGAAATCAGCAAGATAAAAGGCGTCCAGTCTGTAGAAGTTATTGATGTGAGAAGGGCTATTGGCTGATTAAACATAAGAAGTATCAAAAGCCCAGGAATTCTAATGTTGGCTTTAAGAGGATGATGAGCCCTATTATTATTGCGAGGAGGATGCTCAGCAGGACTGCTCCTGCCAGCATGTCTTTTACCCTGCGAATAGCTTCGTGATGCTCTGAATGCAAAAAGTCCATTAGCCTCTCAAGAGAAGTGTTCATGAGCTCGCAGATTATGACGAGGAATGAAACAAGAAGGATTATTACTAAATCAGATTTGGGAATCCTTAAGAGCAAGGAGGCAATAATTACCAGCACGCCAATCACAGCTTGGATCTTTATGTTGCGCTCAGTGGAAATTCCGTGAGCTATACCTTCTATTGCAACGAAAATGCTTCTGCTTAGTCTGCGCTTGACCATATTCTCAGTTTATCCAGTTAATCAACTCATTATTTAAAATTTATGAATCATTCCATTATTATTGGATTCTATTTACTAAATCGAACCATAATGGCTTAGTGCCTCTTTAGCCATGGATTTAATGTCTATTTCAGGATTGTTTCTCCAGAAGCCCAAGCTCAATCTAATGTAACGTAAGTATTCTTCTAATGCATCTTTTGATTCATTATTAGTAGGGCTATATTTCTCTTTAATAAGAAGCTTTAGTCCTCCCAGTCCTCCAAGATAATATACGGCTTCATACTCATTTGCAGTAGTTTTTGGAAGTATGCAATACAAGGCTTTTAAAGTACTAGTACTCCCATCTCCCACACTATCGCAGTTGAAATTTTCTTTTAAGTATGCTTCAATTTCTTCATCACTTATTCTCTTCCCATTTTTCCATTCGTTAGAGGGGTAGCCGTCACAGGTTTCTTTAAGATATTTTGCAAGTTCACTTGAATCATTCAGTAATATTTGAAGTGTAGCATTTCCATATTTGCCGTTATATTGCAATTCTGTTTTATCCTGAGAGTTCGAATACTGCCAACCCCTAGGTACTACAACGATTTTTAAGTTGATGTTAGAATTATTGATAAAATAACCATTTTGGAAGACATCCGAATAAATACTGTCAAAAAATCTAACTGATTCCATGATTTTCTGAATAAATTCCGTTTTCTGGTTCAAGAATTGAAGTCTATAATAGGAATCATTTAGCGCATAAATGAATATATCATACCTGTAATCCCTATCCATAAACGAATAGGTATAAAATGAAAGACCGTTGACATCTAAATCCTTTATATCATTTATTAACTGTTTGTAAGCTGTCGCTGCTTCTGCGCTTGGAATGAAAGAGATAGCTTCTAGCTGCCTTAAAACATTATCGTTGGTATATGTTTCATAATGGTTGTATCTATCAAATTTGTCAGAAATGAGTCTGACTTCCAGAACTTTATCTTCATATGTCGGCTTGAAGGCGGTCTTCCTCATGAAATCAAAATATCCAAGTGAACTCATTGCACGGGGCTCGATTGATTCAGGATATTTCATGCTGACTCCTAATGCGAAGTCCATATATTCTTTGCTTAAGGCGTCTTTGGGAGAAATAGCATGATTAGTGCATCCACAAATAAAAAGAAATGACAAAATTAAAAGAACTATTAATCCGAACTCGAGTTTTTTGTTCATTATTCAGGATCACCTCTATTTTATTCATAGGCTTTCACAATAACATCAGCAAACCTCTGTACTAGGGGATACTTGATGATTAGGTCTTCTCCGCTCTGATAGTCTTCATCAATGTTGCTTTTTACAACAAACAAGGCGCCGTAGTCAGTCATGCCGAGCATGGAGTTGGTGCTAGGATCATATATGAGCTCTAAGTCATCCTTGCTCACGCTTATACCATAATCCTTGATGATTACATTAATCTCGAGGCTGGTTGTCTTGTTGTTCTCCCTCATCTCTTTAGGGGTTATGACTGAAACATTAATCGCGTCGTGATAGGCGCTGTTTATTTTTATTATCCCGTTGCCTGCTGTTATTATGGGCACGTTGTCCTGGCTGATCCTTCCGTTGCCGTCAAGGTCAACAGCAATCCCTTCTTTTCCAACATAAACTTTGTGGACCACCCTGTCGACAATCAAGTCAGCAGTGGCATTCACGCCTGGCTCGCCTTCAAAGTAGACTGCAAACTTCTCCAGCGCAGGGTCCTCAAAAACAAGCACATTATCCTCGTCCTCTATGCTCATCAGCCTGATTATGTTGGTCAAGCCGTTGAGTTGCTTGTTGTTGCTAATGATGAAGTAATCCTTGGTTTTGATAACATAATCTGTTTTGTTCATTCCCTCCTTGTAGACAAGGCTGCTCTTGTCATCGCCCAGCTTTAGCGGGCTAAGATAGGCAAGCGGCAGGTTATAGGTTATGTTCTTGTTTGTGGTGAAGAGCAGCTTGTACTTGCTGCTCATCTTGTCAAACTTGATATCAAACACAGGCACTTGACTCAGACCCTCATATACTATGTCAAGCCTATTCGTAAGCAAAGCTTCAGGCCTCTTCATATAACTTCTCAAGCCCCTGCCTTCATGTATCCTTATATCCTCGCTTGCAAGTATGATAACTCTGAGAGAATCCTTTTTCAAGGTTACATTCAGGTCGTTCTCACTGAGCGTGTTACCATTAACCATAACACCTCTGCCATTCCTGAAAATCAACTCGTCAGGCGTTGTAACGCCAACAAGCTTCAGCGAGGTGTTGCTGACCTCCTCCAGGATGTATTCATGCCCTAGGAAGTGGATTTTTTCTCCTTCAAAGAACTTGAAGATCCCTCCAGTAAGCTCAAAAGAGTAGTCAAGGATGGGCTCTTCCTCTTTGAACAGCAGATAAGTGCTCACAACATCGGCCTCATCATCATATCCAAAAACCACCTTGCCAGCTCTCAATTTCAAAAACTGCTCGTAGAGCGCTGCCCTGGGACCAAAAGCCTCTGTACTGCTCCTCACGCTTCCTTCTCTCAGAACTTCTCTCAGATGGAACTTGTTGAGCTCGCCAATCACGCTGCTCAGGTTCTCTCCTATGCTGAGCAAGTTGTACCTGGAAGCAATCATAAACCCTGTTTCAGGGAGATAGCTAGTGAATGACTCCACAAATATCTTGTTGTCATTGTTAACATAAGTATTGGTGAAGTTAAGCCTTTCCTCTGGAGTGTAATTACGTATCCTGCTGCGCAAGTCAGCCAGCACATCTGCAGGCGTCTTCACGACAGGCTCAACTTCGAGGCTGGTGTCACAGTCCACATTACACGTTCCGAGCTCTTTGGCGCTGCACACTCCGTCCCCGCACACATTAGCATAAACAATAGGCGGTTCAGGTGCTTCTGGCTTGCAGGAAGATAAACTTAACAGTAAGATTAATAAAGCAATGCATAATATCCATTCGCTAGTGAAAACTTTAGGTTTCATTATTTATAGTTAGTGTGGAGTTGTTTTGATATATAAATTTTTATGAAAATTCATGGAGGAAGGAAAATGTTTGGTTTTTGCACAAAAAAAGGGTCTGTAAGAATCAAAAGTGTTACAGAAGCGCTAAGCCTCGTAGATAAAATAAAAACGAGTGGGACAATTGATGACAAGACAAGCGGGATAAAAACAAAAATCAAGCTCACAGACGAAGAGAGAAGTGACCCTGCCTTATTCATAAAGAACCACTTTACGCCAGAGGAAAGCTCTTATTATTGTGAAGGCAAGTATTTTAAGAAAAACAAGAAGGGCAGCACAAAGCACGTGCTTCAGCTAAGTTACATTAGCAGATTACTTGTAGGAGACTCCCCTGTTCTCGTTGGCTTTGCCTCATGCGGCTTTAGCTTACCTAGCAGCGAGAATAGAAAGCAAAATATTGAGCCGTACCTGATAAAAAAGGCCACAATAGAGCTGTATGTGAAATAACCTTGAATTTTATGCTTTTTAGAATCTTTTTCTAACCTTTTCTAATTTTTCTAATCTTTTCCTGAGCAGAAGTTTTAAAAACATGGCTGCGTTCTTTTATTGCTATGGCAGACGAACACAACATCAGGAGCCCGATAGTATCTGTGCTCGGGCACGTGGACCATGGCAAGTCTTCAATACTTGATGCTATACGCGAGTCCAATATTGTTGATAAGGAAGCAGGAGCTATTACTCAGGCCATTGGAGCGAGCATTGTGCCACTCGAAACAATAAAGAAAAAGTGCGGGGTGCTCCTGGAGCAGCTCAAGATGAGCTTCACCATTCCAGGGTTATTATTCATTGACACTCCAGGACACGCAGCCTTCACAAGCCTTAGAAAAAGAGGAGGCGCCTTAGCAGACATAGCCATCCTTGTGGTTGATATTAATGAAGGGTTCAAGCCTCAGACAATTGAGGCAATTGACATATTGAGAGGCAGCAAGACGCCTTTTATCATAGCAGCCAACAAGCTCGACCTTTTGCCTGGCTATGAGCAAAAAAACTCCAACCTTCGAGTTGATCTTCAACAGCAATCCCGGAGCACTACAGAAATGTTGGACGAAAGGATTTACAAATTAATAGGGCAGCTATACGATAGGTTTCAGATGAATGCTGAGCGCTTTGACAGGGTGGAAGATTACACAAAGCAAGTCGCTATCATTCCCTGCAGCGCAAAGACAAGGCTTGGACTTGCAGAGCTCCTGATGATATTGACAGGGATGGCTCAGAAGTACATGGAGGAAAATCTCAAGATAAATGCGAGCGGGGGAGCAAAAGGCACAACCCTAGAGGTCAAGGAGATAGAGGGGCTTGGCAAAGCCATTGATGCCATAATATATGACGGAACGCTCAAGGTGAATGACATTCTGGTTATTGGAGGAGTGAACGAGCCTATTGTCACAAAAGTCAGGGCATTGCTCCAGCCAGCGCCATTGCAGGAGATGAGGGACAAGAAGTCACAGTTCACCCAGATAAGAAAAGCAGTGGCAGCCACAGGAGTTCGCATCAGTGCCCATGGGCTAGATGAAGCAGTAGCAGGCATGCCCTTGCTAGGATGCGAGGATGACCAGCAGAGCATCAATGATGCAAAAGAAAAAGTGCAGTCAGAAGTCAAAGAGGTTTTGCTCGACACAGACAAGCAGGGCATAATAATCAAAGCTGACAGCCTCGGAAGCCTGGAAGCAGTGCTAAAACTATTCGGAGAGAAAGGCTTGAGCATAAGAAAAGCCAGCCTAGGCACCATCACCAAGAAAGACATCACTGATGCAGAGAGCAACTACGAAGCAGACCCTATGCTGAGCGTGATAATCGGATTTAACGTTGACATGGGAAAGAATGTTGAGAGCTCTAAGAGAGTCAAGATAATAACCGGAGACATAATATACAAGCTGCTGGATGACTATATGCTCTGGACAGAGGAGAAAAAGAAAGCGATCGAAGCAGAGCAGCTTGAAGAGCTGGTGAGGCCTTGCAAGCTCGAGATACTGCCGACCTGCATCTTCAGGCAGAGCAACCCTGCCATTGTAGGAGTACATGTGCTTGTCGGCGTTTTGAAAGCAGGCACTCCTTTAATGAAGTCCGGAAGAACACTGACAACTGTCAAATCCATCCAGTCAGAAGGAGAGAACATCCACAGGGTAGAGCAAGGCAAGGAGGTTGCAGTGAGCCTGCCAGACGTAACTTGCGGCAGACAGATTAACGGCAATGATATTCTTTACAGCGCCATACCAGAGGATGATTTCAGACGACTAAAGAAGCTCAAGAAATACCTGACAGAGCCTGAAATCCAGGTGTTGAAGGAAATAGCCGAGATGATGAGGAAGGATAACCCTGTCTGGGGCATATGATTATAAAATATTACATAATATAAAATGTAAAATGCAAAAACTAACCTTTCTAAACACGCGAGAAAAAAGAAAAATAATTGATGAGTTAAAAGAGCTTTATGGCTTCTCAGGAGAGATAGAAGGAGCCTTATTGCTAAGCTCTAAACAAAAACTTTACTTGTTAACCAAGGAGATAGCGCTGATTGACAAGAAAGAAGAAAAAGAACTGCGAATAGACTCAGCAGGGCTTTATATTGGCAGAATAGAAAATGAGGGGATAAGGCTGAGCATTGAAGGAAGCCAAATCATAGGGCATCATTCTAGCAAGCACGTGCTTGAGATTGATGAAGAGCACCTTGAAGTCTGGGTTAAGGGAGAGGAATTTGCACTTAGTGAACAAGAAAAAGACAAGATTGGAATAGAAGAAGGCTTTTTCATTATTAAATATGGCAATGATTACTTGGGCTGCGGGCAAATAAAAAAAGGAAATGTAAGAAGTCTCGTTTCTAAGGAGAGAAGACTGAAGGTCCTGAATAAGTAAGAAGAAGAAAATAAAAGAATAAAAAATTTATAGCATGTCCTCGATGGGCTTCTCAGGCTTCTTGGTGCCTTCTGGTTGCATTGCGTCCTTGGCTTCCTTCTCCAAGTCAACGCCGAGCTCTTTCAAAGCACCGATGTGCAGCTGCATTAGCTGCTCGACAATCTGTAGTATCCTTGCAAGCTCCTGCCTCTCCTTGGCCAGGGTGCTGAGACTTCCCTTGTGAAAGCCTATCTGCTCATCCTTGCTGGCGCCTTTCATCTCGCCCATTTCCTTTGATTTCTTATCAGCTTTCTTTTCTGCCATAATAATACCTCCTAATAAGCACGACTATGAGGAGTTTTCTTTACGAATTTTTAAAACTTTCCATAATAATAACCTTAATAAACCGCGTTTTAGTACTAGAGACGATGCTGAATGAATTTTATTTTAGGAATAATGAGCTAATCATTAAATCAGAGTGGGAGAATAAAATCCTTGCTATTAAGAGCAGCGTAAGAGAAGACTTGCAGGACAAGGAAAAAGCAAAGAAAATGCTTGATGATGAAATCACGAGGGCTGTTAATGACAGGCTACCGGATGAAAAGCTCGGAATACTATTCTCTGGAGGGATTGATAGCTCACTGATCGCCTTGCTTGCAAAAAAATCTGGCAAAGAATTCATTTGCTACACACTCGGGTTTAAGGACGAGGATACTAAGGAGCCTGAGGATGTGGATGTTGCAAGGCGAGTAGCAAAGGAGCTTGGATTACCTGTGAAGGTCAGAGTTATTAATGTGAAAGAGGCAGAAGAATTAATAAAAAAAACTGTTACTATCCTAGGCCCTAAGCTTAACAACGTGGTTAATGTGGGCGTCGGTGGCGTGGTTCTTGGCTGCATTGAAATGGCAAAGAAAGACGGCGTGAAGCACTTGTTTTCTGGTTTGGGCTCTGAGGAGATATTTGCAGGCTACCACAGGCACAGGATGGCTGAGGACAGGCAAGAAGAGTGCTGGCAAGGTCTGCTTAACATGTATGAGCGAGACTTGTTAAGAGATAGCGCGATTGCGACAGCGACAAGCACGACCCTGCTCACTCCATTCCTGGACGAGAAGGTAATAGCAACAGCAATGAGAATCCCTGCAAATTTAAAGATGAACAAAGAGCATTCAAAACTCATTCTTCGAGACGTCGCAGAGAGCTTAGGCTTGCCCAAGACTGTGGCTTGGCGCGGCAAGAGGGCAGCTCAATACGGCAGCAGACTAGACAAGGCCATCAGCAAGATTGCAAGGCAGAAAGGCTTCAAGCTCAAGAAAGACTACTTGAGCAGCCTGAGCTGATTCTCCAATTCTCCAAAAACCTTTATAAATTATCCCTCATAACCAAGGAGCATGGCAGACGTTGTTAATGAGTCAGTAGGCGTCTTGAATGAAGTTGGGCAATCAATGAACCCATGGCTGTCTAGGATAGTCATAACCATACTCATACTGCTCATAGGACTGATTATTGGTAAGATAGCAGGAACTCTCATCAGAAGATTACTTAACGAGGTCCAGCTCGACAAATACGTGCGCATCACCGGATTTAGGTTTTCTGTCGAGAAATTCATTGGCAACACAGTATCTTATGTAATTTACCTAATCGCCATAATAATGTCGCTCAATCAATTGGGCTTGACAAAAGCAATACTCACCATACTTGTCGCAATAATCTTTTTTGTCATAGCAGCGTCATTCCTGCTGGCAGTCAAGGACTTCTTTCCAAACCTGTTCGCTGGCATGAGCATAAAGTTCAGGAGGCTTTTCTCAGAGGGTGATGAAATCCAGATAAAGGAAGTAAAAGGCAAAGTGCTAAGCATAGGCTTTTTAGAGACCAGGATGAAAACCCATTTCAACGAGGAGATAATCATTCCGAACTCGCTTTTCAACAAGCGCCAGGTAATCGTGAGAAAAAAAGCCGCTTCTAAGCCTAAAAAAGAAAACTAGCCAGGAACAAGCCAGAATCCGCTCCGAAAACCTTTCGGAATTTCTCTAATAAGGTTAATAAAGGGCCTTGATACTACAGCTTATCATAATGTCAGACGGCCCTGAACAAGAATCGAAATTCAAAAGGAAATCATGCAGCTTATCAGATTACCTCTACGCACCTATAAAAATGCCAAAGCCCTATCCGCCTAAGCTGTATGATATATACGGCCGCGGTGCGAGCCCAAACTCCTCAGTGCTTGACAGTAGATCTAAAGAAGCATGCTACGCATGGGAGGCTAAGTGCGAAAGCATAGATCGTTTTAATTATAAAATGGAAAAAGAGCAAAAGGACAAAGCGGTTGAATGGTCAACACCAGAAAAGCCAGAGGAAAAATACGAAAGCATGGAATCTAGATTAGAACGCCTTGGATATTATAAACCGAAAAAATACGTTCCCGATGAAGACTGAAAGAATATTAAGAAAACATAAGGTTTTTTTCTAATCCTAATGGATTCTGATATCATTCCAAAGCTTCTAGCATGCTCACGACGCTCCAGAGCTGCGTCCTGACAAAGGGCTGCAGGTTCACATCGCTGGATATATCGTCAAGGTCGTGTATGCACTTGTCAGCCTTCAGCTTCAGGTCCTTGCCCTTGGCATCTTTGAGAGCAGCGATTATGCACTCAAGATTAGTCTTTATATTTTTTGGCAAGGACGAATCTTCCATTATCTCATTAACAGTTTCAATGACATCCCTTACCTTGACCATCTTAATCACGCTCACCTTTCTCGGTTTTCTTCATCTCATCAAGGACTTCCTTCTGCATGGCCTCTGCCTTTTCCTTGAGCTTGGCCTCTTGCTTTTCAAAAGATTCAATCCTGATTTTCAGCATCTCTTTCTTGTCAGTCAGGTCTTTCTCCAGTTTTGCCTTGTCACTGGCGACCATGATGCTGCCTATTATCTTGTAAGCCTCCTTAGAATCCTTAATCTCTCTTTCAGCAGACTCAATCTCCATTAGCTGGGCCTGGAACTGCTGCTTCTGCAAAGCAAAGTTCTGCATGTTCTGCTCCATCAATGAGAGCTGGTTAATCTTGTTCTGCAATTCCTTTTCCATGCATTTCACCTTGCTATTCAGCCTCTGCTTTCACCACGTTCTTTGTCTTCTCAGAAAACCCTCAAGATTTTCTGGGACCGCAAATCACAGATTTGCTTGTCTCGTAGACAGTGAGCATCTTGGTGATGGAGTTAAGCACAGCCTTCAGGGCAGTGCTGTCCTCGGCTGTTATCTTGAAAACCAATCCTTGCTTGGCCTTTTTCAGCTCGTAGCCAGCGCGCTGGTTGTCAAAAGCCTTTTCCTCGGCTTCAAAAAGTTTCTCAATGTTATGAATATCTTCCTTGACAATTATTTCTGCAATCAGTTTCATCTTACCACCAGCCATGCAGTCTTATCTGGCCTTGACCTTGGTGTTGGTGCTCCGAGACTTGAAGATAATCTTTGAACCGCAATAAATGCACCTGACTCTTCGCTTTATATTATCTGTCGAGATGGTCTTGTTGCAAAAAAAGCATCTGTACTCGCTCATCTTAAACACCCTTATTCCTGATTCGTTTCTTCCTTTGCTTCTTTCTTAGGTTCTGACTTGACTTCTTCTGCCATGAGAGGCATTTCCTCCTCTTCAACTAGCTTTACAAGAGGCCCTAGCTTGCTCACAGTATAAGCCTTATTCGTGAAAGTAGCTCCGCACTTCTTGCAGTGCCAGATTCCAAGAGCCTTGCGCCTGACCTGCTCATAATTGCAATACGGGCACTTGTGTTTCTTGTGCTGCTCTGACTCTATCTTGCCTAGCTTGAACTTTACAGTCCTACCATATCGCGCGCCTAGCCTTTTTACAGAGCCGTAAGTTGTCTTCTTTACCATATGAAATCACTTTTATTAGTGAACTCTCGGATTAATTGGTTATTTATAAATCTTACTTAAAATAAACAAGATGGGGCTGCCCGGAATTTCGTCAAAATCAAGTTTGGCGAACCAAAAACCTGGTTTTTGCATTCGAACCGGGGTCATCTGGCTTTTTTAGCACTTTGCTACCCAAACCAGAGAGGATAAGCCAAGCTACCCCACAGCTTAATGTCATAAAGCAGAGCGCTATTATGATCCCATTCTGTAAAATGGGTAGCTTCAGATTAAGGATAGCCTTTGTTTTTTAAATCTATTGCTAAACCCGACTTCTTTAGAAAATGCCTGTATGCTTTTGATTTTAATTTGAAAATATAACCATTTAGTTGAAATTCCTTTTTTTCTCATACTCCTCTTTGTTAGCCATGTTTTTGTGCATTTTACGTCGACATCTCCAGTGCCTAATTTTCAGAATTATTCTTATTGTCCGGTTCTTTATTGTTAGTAATCTTCTCAGTGTACCTACACTTTGGGTATCCTAGGCAGCCGATGAACTTGCCGTAGATGGAGCTTCTCAGAACCAAGTCTTTGCTGCATTTCGGGCATTTCCTGCCGAGCAGCTGAGGACCGGCTTTCTTTTCCCCATTTTCACTGTTGCCAAGAGCTCTCTGGGTTTTCTCGTCAAGCTTCTTGCTCGGGCATTCCTTGTTCAGGCAGACTTCCTGTGGCTTTGCCTTTTTCCTGAAGACCATTACAATTGGTTGGCCGCAATGGGGGCACCTCTTGTCTGTGCCTTTTATGCTTCCGCTCTGGGGAATAGCGAACGTGGTTGCGCAAGCAGGATAGTTGTTGCAGGCTATGAATCTCATTCTTGTTTTTCTTGAGAATTTCATCTGCAGGTTGCCGCCGCATTTAGGGCACTTTGCAATGTAATTCTCTTTTTGTATGGTATCGTGATGGGCTGCTTTGAGCTCTTCTCCAATTTTCTTCTCATTCTCCTTGAAAGTTTTGAGAAGCTTGGTCAAAATCCTTTTTGCCTCTTCCAGAATCTCTTCTTTTTTCATCTCCTTGCTCATTATCTTGTCCATCTCATCCTCAAAGTGCCGGGTGAGCTGCTCGTCAATAATATCCGGGCAGTACTTCTGAAGGGTCTCAATAATTCTCATACCTATGTCTGTGACGCGAATGGCTTGGTCAGCAATATAACTCCTCTGGTAGAGCGAGTCAATAATCTCTGCCCGTGTAGACTTGGTGCCGAGTCCCCTCTTCTCAAGCTCAGTTACCAGGCTCGCAGGCGTGTATCTCTTGGGTGGCTGGGTCTCTTTTTGCAGCAAGTCGAGCTTCTTGATGCTCAGGCTCTCGCCAATCTTGAAATGAGGCCACTCCTCTTCTTTCAGTTTGACATAAGGCTCGTACAAGTCAAACCAGTTCCTCTCCTTAGTCAGCATGCCTTTTGCAATGAACATTTCCCCGTTGATATTAATCCTGAGAAGCATGGATTCCCTAATGGCAGGCTTTCCGAAGGTTGCAAAGAACCTCTTGACAATCAAATCATATATTTTCTTCTCCCTTTCTGTAAGCTTGCCTGGCTTTATCCCAGTAGGATAAATAGCCGGGTGGGCCGGATCTGTCTTGCTTCCCTCGTTAGGCTGCAGCTTTTCAAAACCAAGGACCGTGTTTGCCTTTGTGGTGTACTCTTCATTGCTTGCCAAGCTGCTAAGAATTTTTTTATAATTAATCTTGAAAGGCAGCTTCTGAGAGCTTGTTCTTGGATAAGAGATTACTCCAGCGAGGTACAAGTTCTGGGCAAGGGATAAAGTTTCTTTTGGATTTATTCCAAACAGCTTGTAAGCTTCTGTCTGCAATGAGCCAAGGTCAAAAGGATATGGCGCGTATTGCTGTACCTCACTCTTCTCAAGGTCCTTGACAAAAGCAGGCTTCCACAGGGAGTTGTTGAACCTGATCTTTGCCTCATCATGATTGTCAAACTTCTCCTTTACATGGAAAGCTCCAATCCTCTGGCCTTCCTTCTCAATCTCCAAGTATATCTGCCAATATGGCACTGGCTTGAAAGCAGCAATCTCTTTTTCTTTCTCATATAATATATTTAGTGAAGGGCCTTGCACCCTGCCGCTGCTCAGAATCTTGAAAGCGCCTGTGCTCTTAACTGCTAGGGTGAGCGCCCTGGATATGTTGATGCCATACATCCAGTCTAGGAAATGCCTTGTTTCTCCAGCATTAGCTAGCCCCCAGTCAATGTGGGGTTCTGCTTCTTTGTAAGCCTCAATGATATCATCCTTGGTGAGGGTTGAGAACTTCATCCTTCGAGCATCCTTTTGGCTGCATGCAAAGCGGATGCAGTTTAACCCTATAACCTCTCCCTCGACATCATAATCACAGGCGACTGTGAAAGTAGTTGCTTTTTTAGCAAGCTTCTTGATGACCTCAAGATATTTCCCAGAAAAATCAGCCTTCTTGTTCACTTCGCAGCTGGGGCTCCACTGCAAGTCAAAGCTCGGATAGGTGAATGATTTCTTTTTTTCAGCCACAGTGTAAAGGTGGCCCACTGCGCAGGCAACCACTATCTGCTTCTTTCCATGCTGCAACTCATAATATGGAACCTTGCCTATGCTCTGTTTTTTAGGCCTTTTGTCGGCGAGAGCCTCAGCTATTCTCTTGGCTGCATTGGGCTTCTCACTCACCACTAATTCATAACCCATGCCAACACAGAATTTTGCAGGGAGTATAAAAACTTATGGATTTTGCATTTTTATTTAAGAGTAGATAAACGGATTTTATCGTCAATAATCATCGCCACTCGCTGTGCCCGAACTGTATGATTAAATCAACATTCACGTTTTTTGCGCTAAGCGGAACATCACATGAGCCAAAGCAGCTGCCAGCCCAGAACAACAATTTTGTTTTTTTATCAATCTTTTTTGCAAGAAATTCCCTTATTTCCTTGGCTTCTGGCTTCAGGCCATCTGGCAACTGGATGAGTATAGTCTTGGCTTTGCTCAAAGACTTGTCTTTGGCACTCAAAATCTTAGGTTTTGATGTCTCCTTTTTTATCTTATCAGCTACTTTTTCTAGCTCTAAATCATAATTATTCATTATTCTTATTTTAGAACTTGTTTTGGTTTATAAAAACTATTTTTTTATTGCGCCTCAATCCCGGCGAGCCTCAAGGGCTTAAAATATTTAAGAATTATTGAGCTTCTTCCTCGGCAGCTTCGTCAGTTACGCTTTCAGCTGCCTCTACTTCTCCTTCTTCCTCAGATTCTTCTCCTTGACCTTCTTTCTTCTCCTTCTCTCCTTGCCCTTCCTCTGGTATGTTGTCTTCTTCTCTCTTTGTTTCTTCCTCTTTGGCCGGCTTGTAGACAACGACATCTTCTCTCTCAACCAGCTTGAAGGCTCTTATTTCGAAGTTTCTCAAGGGTGTTATCTGGTTGGCCAGTCCTCCGAGGTATTTTTGCAGCTTATAGGTAACTATCTCTTCAATCAGCTTATCATAAGTGATTCTTGCCACAAACCTTGCGAGGTTGTTCCTTACCTTATTTCTTATGCTCGTGGCGACAGAGGCATTAACCATGCTATTAGTGAGTACTAATGGCTTTATGCGCACGTTCTTCTTGTCGCTGGTCACGACCACTAAAGAATCCTCAATCTTGGTCTTGTCTCTCCTAATGAATCTCTTGACGCTGCTTGGCATCATGGTGTAGCCAAGGATTTCTGTCAGCCCCTTGCCTTCCTTCACATCATTAATCCTAACCATGACATTGATGTGCTGGCTCTTTGGGTCGCCAGTGAGGTTCATCATGTTGACAGTCAGGCTTCTCTTGAGCATAGAGCTAGACTCATACAGAGGTATTTCTCCTATTACTCTCTCATGAAAGAACTTTGGAGCCAGTACAGGAAACCATTTCTTCTTCCTTACTTTCTCTGCAGCTGTCTGTTGTTTTACCATGTTATGTTGCTCTCTGGAAATATGAACGGTTTATAAAACTTATTGTTAGATACATCAAAATTATATGTCGATATTGCCTGCTTCCTTGGCGTGCTCTTCAATGAAAGCTCTCCTGGGCTCAACCTCATCTCCCATGAGTATAGAGAACATCCTGTCAGCTTCAAGCGTATCCTCAATAGTGACTTGCTTGAGTATCCTATTGTCAGGGTCCATTGTAGTCTCCCAGAGCTGATCAGGATTCATCTCTCCAAGCCCTTTGTACCTCTGCACTCCAGCGTTGTCTCCTAGCTTCTTTACCATATCATTCTTTTCCTGCTCTGTCTGAATATAGTGTTTTTCCTGTCCTTTCCTGACTAGGTAAAGAGGCGGCTGGGCAATGTAAACATATCCTTGCTCTACCAATGCTTTCATGTACCTGAAAAAAAAAGTCATGAGAAGGGTTGCAATGTGGTTGCCGTCAGTGTCAGCATCAGTCATTATTATGATCTTGTGATAGCGCAGTTTCTTTATATTGAATTCCTCTGCAATGCTCGTGCCAAGGGCAGTTATGATGGTAACTATTTCGTTAGAGCTCATAACCTTGTTGATCCTTGCCTTTTCAACATTCAGAATCTTACCTCTTAGAGGAAGTATGGCTTGGAATTCCTTGCTCCTGGCCTGCTTTGCGCTTCCCCCTGCTGAGTCTCCCTCAACCAAGAACAGCTCGCACTTCGCAGGGTCTTTTTCAGAGCAGTCAGCAAGCTTGCCTGGCAAAGAAGTGCTCTCAAGCACGCTCTTCCTCCTGACGAGCTCCCTGGCTTTCCTTGCAGCCTCCCTGGCCTTTGCAGCAGTGATTGCCTTATCAACAATTCCCCTTGCCACCTTGGGGTTCTCGCTTAGGAAAGTGGTCAGCTGAGTGCTGATTAATGAGTCAACAATTCCTTTGACGTTCAGGTTTCCTAGCTTTGTCTTGGTCTGCCCTTCAAATTGAGGATTAGGAATTTTCAGCGAAATTACTGCAGCCAACCCTTCTCTCACATCATCGCTTGTCAGCTTGAAAGAGTTGTTGCCAAAGTTCTTGTCGCCGTAAGCATTGAGAGTCCTGGTGAGCGCTGTCTTGAACCCTGTTAGGTGAGTTCCTCCTTCTACGGTATTGATGTTGTTGACGAATGAGTAAACATTCTCAGTATAACTGTCAGTGTACTGGAGAGCGACTTCAATCTCAACATCCTCTTTCTGCATCTTCAAGTTGATGATGTCATGTAAAGGCGTCTTGCCCGTGTTAAGATATTCAACAAAGCTCTTCAATCCACCTTCATAGAAGAATTCTTGGTTTTTGTCTTTCCTGTCGTCAATGAATATTATCTTGAGCCCTTTGTTAAGGAAGGCCAGCTCTCTGAATCTCGTCTCTAGGATTTCATCAGAGTAATCAGTCCCTTCCTCAAATATTTCCTTGTCAGCAAGGAATTTTACTCTGGTGCCGCTTTTCTTTTCTTCATACTTTCCAATCATTTTCACAGGAGCGACTGGTTTTCCCCTATTGTACTTTTGATAATGAATTTGTCCATCCCTGTAAGCCCAGACTTCGAGGAATTCTGACAGTGCATTGACAACGCTTACTCCGACTCCGTGCAGCCCTCCTGAAACCTTGTATGATTTCTTGTCAAACTTCCCGCCTGCATGCAGCTTGGTCATGACAATCTCAAGGGCGCTGACATTGAATTTTGGGTGCATGTCTGTTGGTATGCCCCTGCCGTTATCCTCTACACTCACAGAATTATCCTTATGAACAATAACAGTAATCACGCTACAGAATCCAGCCATGGCCTCGTCAATGGAGTTGTCCACGACTTCGTAAACAAGATGATGCAGGCCTCTTGAACTGGTGCTGCCTATGTACATGCTAGGTCTTTTCCTAACAGCATCCAGGCCACCAAGAACAGTGATCTTGCTGGCATCATAAGCCTCTGGCTTTTCCTTTGGCACTTCCTTTGCCTGTTCTTTTACCTGCTCTTTTTCCTTTCCTTCCTTATCTTTTTCCTTGTCCATTTTAGATTAATTTCCAGTGTGTTCTTACTCTATTTTCTCGTCGAAAGAACCTGTCTTTCAGTAGGCTTCTGCCCCTTATAAAGTTTGTGTTTTGCAGGAGGTTTTTAAGGCTTGAAAATGCAGAATTTTATGGTTTTAGGTTCAGACGACACGGGTTTTATTTTTCAAGTAAAGTTGTGACGATCGGCTTGTCCCTGACAATCACTGTGTGCTCTGCCTGGCTTACCAGGCCGTGGTCCTTGTCAGGCAAGGGAGGGAACTCTCTTAGTATGCCGATGCTTTTCAGCTCTCGCAATGCAAATGCTGTCTTGCCGAATCCGTGCTTTTTCACTAGCCATCTGTGGGCGAATGGCAAGCCATTATACTTCTCCAGGTCCTTCAAAACCTCTCTTGTCATTGGGCTTCTGACTGGTTTTATGTCCTCGACAGCGAACAAAGTAGGGTTGCTGCTTTCATAGATTATTCCTGCTCCTGTGCTGGCAAAAGGTTCAATCGCAATTACCTGGTCTTCAGCCAGTTTATCATTGCTGCCTGTGTCGAAGTTAGGAATGCTTGGTTTGTCGTGGATAATGTACTGCGCTAAGCCATGGCCTGAAAGGTTCCTTACAGGGGCAAAGCCTCTCTTGGTTATCTCGTCGTGGATTGCCTTGCCGATCTCGCTGAGAGTGACGCCTGGCTTGATGATGCGAAGAGCAGAGTTCAATGCCTCCCTGCTGGCCTCTGCTAGCAGCTTTAATTTTTCATCGTTCCCAAGCACCACAGTGCATGCAGTGTCGCCTACAAAGCCATTAACCTGCACGCCCACGTCAAGCTTGGCAATATCACCTTCCTTGAAAACAGTCTTGTCATCATGTGTAGGATAGAAATGAGCAGCTACATCATTCAGGCTTATCTGCGGAGGAAAGGCAAACTCTCCGCCTAGCTCAATGATTTTTTTCTCAATTAGCTCTGTGACTTCTAGCAGGCTGGCGCCTACTTTGATGAGTTTTTTTCCATAATCAAGAGCTTCCGCAGCTATTCTGCCGGCCTTGACATAATGGTCAAACGTTTCCTTGTCCATGATCAGAAGAAAAGAGTGATGAGTATAAAAAATTAATTGAAAACGTTACTTCGGCCTTGGTGGTATTGTTTAATGCGTTCAAATTCAGAGCTTATTTTTCTTTTTACTCCTGAAGTAAGCAGGAGCGCTGGCTGAAAAGAATAACTCCTGTAGCCAAACCTCTTATAATCAATAAAAACCGGGTTGGCCTCGTCTGGAGAAACCCATTGCACTAGCACATTGTGAGGTGTGTTGTTAAAATAAGGAATGGCTTTACTCGTTATTTCTTGCTCGATCTTCTCGAGCTGATTACTGAATGAAGGATTTTTTAATCCAAAATATTGAGTTAACGACTTTGATATTCTGCCGTCCCAATCCCGGATTATTTTTGCGAGCAGGTTGCCTTCTTGTGTTAACCCAATTAGCTCTCCAAAAGAGCTCTTTATTTCAGGGGATATCTGACTTATAAATGCAGAATAGTTCTTGAATTCCTGCTGGTTTATGTTTCTCACTCTGTTTGTTACAAGCAGATAGAGGGCAGTGTTGACTTGGAATGAGAACGGACCTATCCTCTTAGTTTTCTTTGGCTTGACTATTTTCATGCAGGTCTCATCATTTACAGGAAAAACAAGCCTATATTTTCCTTCGCCAAGAATATTTTCCAAGCAATACTTGTTTGGGGTGATTCCCTCATTGCTTGCTCGAGTCACGCTCATAGTTTTATCACCTTGCCGCAACGCAACTGCTTGTAGTTCTTAACTCTTAATAAACATTTTTAGTATATTATGGCAACAACCACTTTCTTTATCTGCTCAAACCTTACCTTGCCAGGGTCGTTGACTGGGTTGTTGTCGCCTTTCAGAACATAATAAGTACCTTTACCATCTTGCCCTTTATACACTATTCTGTGGATGATGGTTCCTTCTGCGTAGTCTGACTCATAGGCAACAATGTCACCAACATTTACTTCGCCTTCTGACTTGGGCACGACTTCTATGGCATTGGCGCCTGCGTCAATAATAGGGTCCATGGAGTTGGTGTCTGTGAAGGACGCCCATTCTGCGTTTTGTATGTTGAGAACCACCTTGTCCTTGAGCACGAGAATTTGTTCCTCAAGAACCCTGTCTGCTGGTGAGGCTATCTCTGTGCCTTTTTCATGCAGCATGTTTAAGGCCCTGTTCAGGGCGTTCTCTGTTTGGTACTCATAGCCTCCTGCCACGTTGTTTTCTGGGAGCTGCAGATCGTTCTGCGCTGCAGCATAGCTTGAGTATATGTTTGTAGCTATGACTCCGAGAAGAAATACGCATATTAGCAATAGTAGTTTTTTGAACATCTTATCCCCCGAATAGGACTTGTTATGCATAATGATATTTATAAATCTTTCGATTTTTAACCACTAAGAAGTAGTTAACAAATATGTTTTCATTTGAAGCTGACGTTATCAAACAGCACCTTGGCATGCTCAATGAATTTCTCTTCTTTGTCAGTGTCAATGATTGCGCCTGCAGCGTGCTGATGACCTCCTGCTTCCCCTCCGACTTGCTCAACCAGCTCAGCCACGACGCTCTTCAAGTCAACCTCGTCAGGGTTGCCAGTAATCCTAAGAGAAACTTTGGTTGTATCATCCTGGTTCCTTGCCATGCTAAGCACAAATATGTTATTATCCATCTCATTGTTCTTGGATATCATGCTGGCGATGGTGCCAATCATGGTGGACAAGACATTGTCCTTTGCATTGATGATGAGGTAATTTTTGCCTTTGATAATCCTGTCAGACTTCTCCTTGCCAGCATTCTCCTTATACCAGTTCATCGAGTGGATAATCTCTTTCTTGTAATCCATCAGGCTGCTGACTGCCTTGGCCCTTTGCTTCTTGTCACCCAGGCAGGAGCCTATTCCGAGAGAGGCATTATTCATCCTGCCGCAGGAATTGAGAAGAGTAGAGAACTCCTTAGCATCCTTGAAATGCCCTGGCTTCTCACCTTCAAGAAGATAGACATTAGTAAAAACGTCCTCGGGATTATTCACTCCGCTGGTCTGGCGCTTTATCACAATCCCAGCCACCAGCCTCTTTTTTTCATCATCATTCAAATCGTTAAGTGTTTTCCATTTGCCCTTCTTATCCACCGGCTCAATGTTGAGCCTCTTAAGGAACTGCACTGCCCCTGACTCGCTGCCAGTAACGCCAGGAATGCCTAGGTCAGAGCTATACTCCAGTAGCTTGTGCACGGCTCTAGTCTGCAAGCCAAACAATTTCAAGCCTTTTTCCACTTTTATCTGGCCATGATTCACTGCTATGTCCAGGATTTTCTTGTTCAATCCCTTAAAGCCATTCTTCTCCTGCACATCGCCTATAGCACCAATCACTGCGAGATAGGCCAAGTCCTCGTTCTCCTTGCTGTTTGCTCTTGCAAAGAAGAAACTAACGCCAGCAGCACTAACCTCTGACGAGCCATCAAAGCCAAAATCATGAGGATTAATGTGCACGATGTTATCATCAGGCTTTCCCTGTATCTCATGGTGGTCCAGGACAAAAACCTTTTTGCCACTGAAATGCTTGTTAAGGGCCTTGAGCTGGCCAGAGCCCAGGTCGCAGAAGATATAATAGTCAAAATCCTCCTCTGCAAGCTCTTGAGCATTCTCATCCTTGAGCTGGTGCAATATGCAGAGGGAGTAAGCAAGGTTCTGTCTCTCAAGCGCTTTTATCATTATCGCTGCAGAAGTGATGCCGTCGGCATCCAAATTGCTTATGAGCTTAACAGTCTTGGAGTTATCAAGCCGCTTAAAATCATCAGCAGCCCTTTGCAGGGCTGCCTCAAATTTTTCAAAATCAGCACTAGCCATGCTTATTCCACGACCAGCTTAATCTTTTCAGGGTCATATTTCCATGTGAGCGGAAGCCTTCCCTTTCTCCTGTAATACTTGGTTAACCGCTTTATCTTGGACTCTGTGAGAACTAATCCCATGAGAGCGCTCATGTCCTGCTTGTTATCTCTCATATGCTTTCTCAAGAGCACAGCCTTCCTTATCAAGGCCATCAAGTCCTCAGGCACTTCCTTGAGAAGGTTTTTCTCCTTCAGAATCTGAGAGAGGCTCTTCTTAACAACCGCCTTAACATCAGGGATGCCGTACTCGTCCCTCAAGTAAATCCCTATCTGCGAAGGGCTTTTTCCCTCTTTCGCAAACTTCACAATAAGGAACTCTATCTCCTTGGCCTTGTACTTCACCCAGCTGGGAACTACCTTCTTGCTAGGCTTAGTGCTCCTGCTCTTACCCCTTGCTCCTGAATGCATTCTTGCCATAATAATCAACCTCCTATTAGTTTATGGTCCAGTCTTTTTATGTGGAAACAATAAGAATTCGTCTTATGCTTCCAGCATGAACAAGCCCTTACGAACCGGTTCATCTATCAGTGTGAAAAGAAGAGAAAAAGGAGTGTTTATAAATTTTTTGTTAAAAAAATTTTCAAAAATCGTATTTTTGTTAAATTTTTTGACTTAAACTACCACCAGCTATTCCACCAGCGAGATGAAGAATATGAGTGATAATAGTAATTCTGATAGTAATAATTTTGATAGGTGGGATAATACCGGTAATAATACGACGGCATGTGCCAGCCAAAGGTGTACATGGGGCCATAATAGAGAGGTCGCATATAGTAGTTGGTCCACGTATAATAATAGTGTGGGCGGTTAGTGTAGTAGCTGTTATAGTAATAAGACCCGGAATTATAATAATTGTTGTAATAAGGCCTGTAATAATAGGAATTAGAGTAACTTGGATAATACCCTTGCGCTGAAACGCTTAATACTCCTGTCAGTGCCAATAACATTCCTAGAAAAAATAACAGCATCACCTTACTCTCTTTCATTTCCATCCCCCCTTGAAAGTGGTAATGAGAAGAGGTTTTTAAATTTTATTCTTTAGCCTTTGACTATTCCTTAATCGTTGCATAGCCAATAAGCCTGAACCTGGTGCCGACTTTCCTAGAAATCGTGACCTTGTCAGTAGTGTCTGCGCAGAGCGGAATCTTTAGCTTGCACTTCACCATTTTCTTGCTGAGTTCATAGACAAAACCAGTGCTCTTGCCTCCATTGACGTTTAGCAATAAGACTTCGTTCATCTTGATGGGCTCTACAGCAAGCTCTTCCTGGCTGCCGACCACTCTTTCTAACAAATGAACTTCAAGAGTAAAGTCATACCAGACCCTGGGAAGCGTATCAGGCAAGCCCACAATGTTTCCTGCCAGATTATCTGAGTGCACCACGCTCGGGTCAAGCATTGTCTGGAGAGCCACGCTGCCACCAGGGCCGAGCTCATTAACAATGGTTCCTCCTGTCATGCAGCTGATTATCGTGGTGAAGATGGGCTTCGCAACAATCTTGTTCATCTCCTCTACAACGCGACCAGGTCTAATCTCAATCCTGTCGCCTGTTTTTAACTTTCCCCTTACAATTGCGCCTCCCAGCACGCCTCCTTTCAGCTTTTCAGGAGTGGTGCCCGGCCTGTTAATGTCAAAACTCCTGGCAACAAGGAGCAATGGATCTGCATTCGGGTCGCGTTCTGGAGTTGGTATGAACTGCTCAATAGCCCGTATCAGAGCGTCAATGTTCACCCCATGCTGCGCGCTAATAGGAATAATAGGAATGTTCTCAAAATCAGTTCCCTTAAGGAACTGCTTTATCTCGCTGTAATTTCTCATTGCCTTTTCTTTTGTTATCAGGTCAATCTTGTTCTGCACCACAACAACGTTCTTTATGCCAGCAATTTTAAGCGCAACAAGGTGTTCCTTAGTTTGTGGCTGAGGGCAAGGTTCATTAGCTGCGACCAGCAGCAAGGCGCCGTCCATTATTGTTGCGCCGCTAAGCATGGTAGCCATCAGGCTCTCATGCCCAGGAGCATCCACAAAGCTGGCCTTTCTCAGGAATTTTGTCGGGACATTATGCTTTCCACATGTTTTTTGGGTTGTGTAAGCCGCTGTTCCTTCGCAGAGCGGACACTTTCTGAAAGCGCTGTCTGCATAGCCCAGCCTGATGGTGATTCCTCTCTTAATCTCTTCAGAATGAGTATCAGTCCATTTTCCTGTGAGCTTTTCTGTCAGAGTGGTTTTCCCATGGTCAACATGGCCTACAAGGCCGATGTTAAGGACAGGCTGAACATACTCCGCGACTTCTTTTTCCTCTTTTATCTCTTCAGCCTTAACAGCTTCATCTGCCTTTTTTTTTCTTCCCCTGGTTTTCTTTTTAGGAGTAGCTGTTTCTTCTTCAGGTTTTTTCACAGATTTCTTCCTAGGCATCTGGGGTTTTGAAAATGGACGTAATATATAAAGGTTTGCGAAATTAATAAACAAAAAGCTTTAACAAAAAATAAAAATAATTTTTGAAAATGTTTTGTAAAAATCATACAAAACATTTATAAATACCCCTCTTTTCTCCTAAAAAACATGGTTCAAGTATTAGCATTCAACAAATGGGACTGCTCAAGCATCAAGGTGCAGGACCCTGGGTTGATAAAGTACATCAATGTCAACGCAGTGATTGTTCCGAAAACAGGAGCCAGGTATGCTGGCAACAGGTTCCACAAGTCAAAGCTATTCATAGTTGAGAGGCTCATCAATAAAGTAATGAATCCAGGACACAAGGGAAAGAAGCACTCTAAGACCAGCTATTACTGCACAGGCAAGGGAGTGACTGCAGCCAGGCTTGTCGAGGATGCCCTGAAAATTATAGAACAGAGAACCAAGAAGAATCCTATTGAAGTCCTAGTGAAAGCCATTGAGAACGCTGCCCCAAGGGAAGAGATAATAACCATCGAGTACGGAGGAGCCCGTTATCCCAAGGCAGTCGAGATGGCGCCCCAGAGGCGTGTTGATACTGCGCTCAAGTTCTTTGTCCAAGGTTCATACCAGAAGAGCTTTAACTCAAAAGTTTCTGCAGAGGAAAGCATTGCCAAGGAGATAATCTCAGCCTACAACATGTCTGCTGACTCGCTCGCTATTTCCAAGAAGTTTGAGATGGAAAGGCAGGCAGACGCTAGCAGGTAAAAACTTTTTATCTTGTTTGCAGATATACAAGGGTTCTGATATCGTTCGTCAGTCTCAGTTTTTTCAGTTCTTCTATATTATAGACTGTTAGGGTTTCTAGTTTTATGTTTTCTAAATCTTTTACGTTAGTTACGTCTTTATTTTTAGCATCGAATGTTAATTTTTGCAGGTAGAAATATTCAATGCCACCCGTATTATTTTGATTGGACAGTATATTCAAGTATATCTCTGAAGCACAATATAATTTTTGAGTTTTCTCATCTTTTTTGCATATGAACATACTGGTTGAATAGTTTACGATTTGCCAATCTTTGCTTAGGTTAGTCTTGATGAAGAAATCAGTGTAAACTATTAGAGTTTTATTTTCACCAGAGCTCGGATCCCATTGCAATTCAAATCTGTATTTTGGTTGATTTTCAAAGATTAAACTCGAATTAATCTGTCTTGACAGATTTCTAACTTTTTCAATTTCATAAGGGATCATTGCTTTTTCCCTATCCCACGAATTTGATACAGGTCCTGAATTAGTATTGGCCTTACTTGATTTTGATATTGATGAAATTTTATCACAAAGAGTGCAAGGACTCGGGTCGGGGAAGAGTATCTCAAAGACGAGCCAAACAGCTGTAAAACATATGAAGACCAAAATTAAAATACCGAGAAATTTATTTTGTTTGGCCATTCCTTATATACCTAACAACCCGCATATAATAATTTTTCGATACGCAGATATTTTGGTTATAAATCTTCAATATTTATTATTGGTTTCCTTATCTTCTCAGCCTCATCAAATGCAATGCGCGGGCACGCTGTGTTGACAAAGCATTCAATGAACGGGAAGTTCTCAAGCTCTGCAAAATCAATTGTGTCAAACAATAAGAAGTAGAAATTCTTGTCAGGATATTTCTTTTCCAAGTCATAGGCTTTTTTTATTTGCTGCTGGCCTGGCTTGGTGCTTACCAGCACACCAATCTCCTTGCTGTTCATGAACTTCAGCTTTGCGCCTTCATTCTTCTTTTTCATCAGTTCTACATCTTTCTCTTCGAGCCTAGCGTGCTTCTTTGAAAAAGGGTTGTAAACAAAGACTGGCTTGTTGTTCTTCAGCATTAATGCTTGCGGATGGAATAATCCATCGCCAATATAGAGGAAAGCATCTATATCATCGTCAAACTTCTTTATGTTGCAGCCCAGGAGCTGCCCTGAGTACTTGGTGTGCTCTGTCTTGAGCAGCAGAACCTTTTTTCCTTTTTTCTCCAGCTGCTTTTTTATCCCTGCAATGCTGCTGAGAAATTGCACTGTTGTAAACAAGGCTATTTTTTTAGGCAGCAAGCCAACTATAGCATCAGATAGTTCAATCTTGCCTTTATAACGTGCTTCTACAAAAAAGGTTTTCATAGCAACTTAAGAAATCGGCTTCCCTTTTTAATATTTCTTTAATCACTCCAGAATTGTGCCGAATTATTTATAAACCTGTGATGGTATTGCCTTGTTAATGGCAGAGCTTAAGAAGACCCTTGGCATAGGAACAATAATAGCTCTTACTCTAACCTCTCTTGTTGGCACAGGCATTTTCCTTGCTACATCTATAGGTGCGAAGTATTCTGGTAATGGAGTTATCATGGCCTGGGCTATACTCTTGCTAATCGGGCTTTATGTGGCTGCCTGCTTTGGAGAGCTTATCGCTTTATTTCCGAAGTCAGGAGGAGTGTATGAGTTTGCAAAGAAAGCATACGGAAGATTTTTCTCGTTCATTATAGGATGGATAGCTTGGCTAGTGGCAACCATAACTATTTCAGTCCTTATAATTGCCGCCCTGGAATTCCTGCCTGTACAAGGGCTTACAGGAAACATGAAGCTAATTGTGGCAATTGCCTTTATCATAATAATTAATTTCATTGCTTACCTGGGAGCAGACATAAGCGGAATAGTATTGATGCTGTTTGCAATTGAGACCGTTGCCTTGTTCCTATCGCTAATTATACCGGGCTTTATGCACATTTCATATTCTAATTTCACCCCTTTCCTCAATAAGCCATTTGTCTGGGTTTTTGTTTCCATGTTTTTTATGATCGAGTCATTGATGGGCTGGGAATCAGCTTCATTCCTTGCAGAAGAGACCAAAAATGCTGAGAAGGTAATTCCAAAAGCATTGGTCATAACTACATTGATTTCCGGAATCTTAGGATTATTATTCTCTTTTGTTTCCTTAGGGGTAATCCGCTGGTCTGAGCTCGTCAATTCACAAGTCCCTGTGATGGACTTGGCAGCCAAACTGTTCACTACGCAGCAGGTTCAGCTTATTAGCCTAGGCATATTGCTTGTCCTGCTGGGTTCTGTTGCAGGAGCTGTAATATCAACGCCAAGATTATTATTAGCCATGGCGCGCGACAAGCTATTCATAGGCCAGCTTGCAGTGATTCATGAGAAGCGAAAGACTCCTTACAAGGCTATAATTTTTCAAACAGTAGTTTCAATAATCATCGTAATTATTGGCTTTGGCAGCTATGATTCCCTGCTCAGCATGCTAACGCCCTTAGCCCTCATAATGTACATCTCAGTACTTCTGGCTGTGACAATCCTGAGATTTAAGCTCAAGGATGTTAAGAGAACATTTAAAGTTCCTTTTGGAAAGGTTGGACCTGTCCTGGTGGCTGTGTTATACTTGGGAGTTGTCGGAGCTTGGCTTTTCCAGGTTAGTGGGGCATTAAATCTTTTCAGAATAATAGTATCGCTTACTTTGTTTGGCATTCCCATATACCTATTGTTAATCTTCTTCTACAACCCAGATGCAATCGTGGGATTTTCAAACAGGTTCGCATACTTAACCCTGGTGATGGAGAACATCCTGTTGCCTAAGAGGATAAGGAGGAGGATAATAGGATTGTTCAGGGACTTGGAGCACAAGGTAGTGCTGGAGTACGGGGCAGGAGTCGGCACACTAACATTGTACTTAGCATCTGCTGTCGGCCCTAGGGGAAGAGTATACGCGACAGACTTAAGCAAGAGGAACATTGACTTGCTGAGGCGAAGGCTGGAGAAAAGAGGCTTCAAGCATGTAGCTGTGATTCATGACGAGCACCAGGTCAACAGAATACACCCTGCTGTGACTGCTGTGGACGCTATTTTTAGCGTCGGAGCTATGAGTTATATGCAGGATGTTGGTAAAGTCCTCAAAGAGATGAATAGGCTGCTGCCAGAGTCAGGAAGAATCTGTTTTGTAGAATATGTTAACTTTTTCTGGTTCCTTCCTGATGCAGAGTGGCTTTCTGACCTGCAGAAGCTCAAGGAAATCTTCAAGCAGGCAGGCTTTGCTGTGAAAATAGAGAAGAAGCACGACCTCTTATGGAACTACCTCTTCATATACGGAATAAAATCATCCCGAGACGTGCCTGTTATCTAGAAGACCTAATTATTCGAGAATAATCCTGTAATCCTGTTTTCATGTCTTGTCAAGATACTCTAGAAGCCCGAAATAAGCCTCGGCACATTCCCTGCAGTAAGTGTTCTTAGGTATTCTTCGCATACAGAACTCTGCCTTTGCCCCGCATGCTATGCATTTAGGATTTTTTTTGGAGCAGCCGATAACAATTCCTCGCTCTCCTCGCTTTTTGTGCCTTCTTCAGTGATGCTCATGAAAATGAATAAAGCCAAAGGCAATGAAAACCGTTTATGCACGATAAAAAGATAATTTGATATTTAAATTTTTTTATAAAATAACGAGCACGCGCAGAACTTTCGAACGTAGCCGATAAAATAGAAGGCTATATAAATAACCAACTCTCTTCTAACCGAAATGAACAGAAAACCAACACGTGGCAAAGGAATGACTGGCGAAGAAGTAATCGCCAGCGTAAGGCTGCCACGCAACAATGAGGTTTTCGGAATCCTTGACAGAAGGCTGGGTGGCAGCAGGTGTGAGGTAAGGTGTCTTGATGGCAAGACCAGGATTTGCAGGATTCCCGGAAGGCTTAAGAGAAAGCTCTGGGTCAGAGAGGGAGACCTTGTCCTTGTAGAGCCATGGGAGTTCGGCGGCGACGCAAAAGGAGATATCGTCTACAAGTATAGGCCACTACAAGTCGATTGGCTGAGAAGAAACGGCCACTTGGGCAAGCTTGAGGAAATGGACGAGTTCTGAAATTCTAAAAGTAACTCAATTTTTGCTAGTTTTTTTGCCTTTCTTGTTTTCTTTCAAATCCTTCTTCAGGATAACAAAGGCTAGCCATATAACGCCGATAACAACCAGGCTGTCCGCAAGGTTGAACACAGGCCAGAACCTGAGGTCAACAAAGTCAACCACATATCCCCTGAAGACCCTGTCAATCAGGTTGCCTAGCAGCCCTGCCACAACAAGAAGCACTGGAAGAGCCTGCTCTTTCTTTATCTTGTCAGCATTCATCATAACGATGCCGAGGACAATCACGCTGAACCACGCCAACAAGGCGTTATTGCCCTGCAGCATGCCAAAGCTTGCTCCGGTGTTAGTCACCAAGTGCAGCGCCACAAGTCGCAAGTCAAGAACAGCCCGGGTTTCCTCAAAGAAGAATTTTAATAATTGGTCCAGCACCACTAAGCCGATGAGAAGAATTGTGTTACGGGCAAATTTTTTCATGTTTTAGAATGAGAGTTAATCTATGATAATAAAAACTTTTCTAGTGCTCAGCAGCCTAGTAGTTCCATTTGTTCTTGTATTCTGTAGTCTCTCCGTCAGCTATGCGCTCAATCTTCTTAAGGCGCTGGCTCATTGCATCAAGCTCTGCCTTTATGGCGTCGAGCTTTGCGCTTATTATCTCCAAGTCCTTGCCGACGTTTATCTCCCCGACTGTCTGGGGCTGGGGAGGATATGATGGGGTGCTTGATGGGACTCTTTCAAAACCCATTGCTTCCGGTGATAAGCTTCCAGTCGGGATGCCTGGGCTTTGGGGCATTCCATAATTAGGGTCCGGGCTCCCCAGAGGATCACCATAATTTGGCTGCGGCTGCTGGCCATAGTCCTGCCCCATGTCGCTTAAGCCTAGCTCATCCTTCTTTTTGCCTACCAGCCTGCTAAGAATTCCCATGCTCAGCCTCTTTTTAATTATGCCTTCACTTTCCTTATATCAGTTATATTCTTTGTTCGGGTATAAAAAACTTTTCCCTGAAACAGCTCACCACACCCAAGGCAGGTATTTCATCACTTTGAAGCTTATGCTTTCAGGATAAACCATGATTCTGCCTTCCTTGATGTTGGTAACGAGCTCGCCTGGCTTTTGCTGTTGGAAGTAATTGGCAAGCAAAGCAGCAAAGAGGTAGCCTTTGATCTTTTCTTCCTCGCCGTAAAACTCCATCAGCCCCTTTTTTATGAGTGCTGAGTCCATCCTCAAGGAACTCTCCATCTTGCCTGCCAATACCTTGTAAGGGTCAGGGCTCATCAGGATGTTTATCAAGTCGCCCTGGTCGAGCTTGACTTTCAAATCAATGGTGTAGTTCTTGTTAAGGACAACTGGCTTGAGCATGAATAGCCGGTAATTATCGCCGATTAAGGCAGAATAATTCTTATTGTTCAGGTCTTCTTCGCCCTGGTCAAGCTCCTCTTTTGTGAAATAGTCAAAGCTGTCAATGCTGAGAGTCGCGTTCTTGAGAGGCTTAAGAATGATGGCAGCGTAGAGATTGTTGTTCTCATAGAGCAGGAAGGCGTTGTTGTACTCTAAAAAGCCGGTTTTCAAGTCATTCGTGTCCTTATACACCATTATAGCAAGGAAAGCAATGAGCACTATTAATAGCAGCATTATCTTGATTATTAATCCCAAGGCCTTGCCAAGGAATCTTGTTGCGAAATAGATGATGATGGCTCCGAGTATGATAAGAACAATGATTATGATGTCCAATTAAGCGCCTCTTTTTCTATATCTTTTATTGCGAGTTTTATAAACTTTTGGGATTTTTTTACATGCCTACATGCTTTTTTGCGCAGCCCAGAACCAGCTTAAATATTTTTTTCTTGCTATTTTTTGTTTTTGTGAAAATTTATAAATAATCATCTCCCACTAATCTGCTGGTGGCATTATGAATGTTTTACTGTGGATAATCCTCGCGACGCTTGTTGATGGCTGCATAGGCTTAGTGGGCATTTTCTCACTGTGGATGAAAGAGAAGGTCTTCAAGAAGCTCTTGTTCATCCTCGTTGCTTTTTCAGCCGGAGCCCTCCTGAGCGGAGCGTTCTTTCATCTACTGGCAGAATCTCTTGACTCTCTGCCTGTTATGAAAGTGTTTGCTTACATGCTTGCTGGTTTCATACTCTTCTTTGTGGTTGAAAGATTCCTGTACTGGCACCATTGCCACAAGGAAGGCAAGTGCGAAGTCCACCCTGTTTCTTATCTTATACTTATCGGTGATGGCATCCACAACTTTATTGATGGGATAATAATCGGAGCAAGCTTTCTGGTAAGCGTGCCTTTCGGGATAATAACCACCTTGCTCATCCTGGCGCACGAGATTCCCCAGGAGCTCGGCAACTTCGGCGTGCTGGTATACGGTGGCTTTGGCAAGACCAAAGCGATTATTTATAGCTTTATATCCCAGCTCACCTGTATCCTCGGAGGCTTGCTTGGCTTTGTGTTCTCAAAAAGGGCAGAAGGGTTCATACCTTTCATCCTGCCGCTCGCAGCCGGAGGGTTCATCTACATTGCTGCCTCTGACCTTGTGCCTGAACTCCACAAGGAGGTAAAACTGAGTAAGCTACTGCTGTCTTTTGGCTTCTTCCTTTTAGGTATAGTAGTCATGCTTGGTATGAAGCTATTGCTTGAGCCTTGAAAGTTGATAAATGAGTAAAATATAAAAAGCATTCAAAAAGTCGATTCTTTGAAAATGAGAAAAACAAATAAGTTCGCTTTTTTGGTTATCCTATCTATTATATTATGTCTAGGTATGATTGATTTATCTTCTGCTCAGCTAGAACTTGCTGCGCCTGGTAACAGCAATTATGTGTGCGCTGTTTATTTCACAGGAGCAGGCTGTCCTCACTGCGCAAAAGCCAAGCCTATTGTTGAGCAGGTTGTGAATGAGACGCCTAATCTTGTGCTTATAAAATACGAAGTCCAGCAGGTCAAGGGCAATGCTGCTGTGTTTCAGAGCTATGCTGAAAGCTATGGCTTGGATTTAGGCATACCTCTCATCCTGTTCGGCCAGGGCAATTCACTATCAGGTGATGCGCCCATAATTGATGGGCTGAAGAGCATGGTTGACTTAACAAAATTCAATTCCTGCCCTTTGCCAGATGGCTCTGCCGTTCCTTTAGAGCAGCTGAACATATCGTCTTTGCCAGGGAAACCTGAGATAATGCTCTGCGGCAAGAATATTACTTCCACGACCAATGCAACCTGTGAACCATCTCAGGCCGAATTCTCATTTTTCAAAATAGTTTTTCTTGCCCTGGGTAGCTCTCTGAGCCCATGCATATACTTGGTTTTAATACTTATCCTTATTGCTATCCTCACAGCTAACCCTGATAAGAAATCCAAGGTGCTCCTGGCCGGATTAGCTTTTGCACTTGCAGTTTTCCTTACCTATTTTGTTGTAGGCCTTTTCGTCGTATTCTTTTTTCAAGCCATAAAGGCCATAACATCTATACAGCCTATACTTCATATAGTATTTGCTGTTGTTGTTGTCCTCCTGGGCTTGCTGAACATGAGAGATTTCCTGAGCTATGTGCCGGGAAGGTTCGCAACAGAGATGCCCATAATGTTCAGGCCCAAGGTGAAAAAACTTATTGAGAAGGTCACCAATCCTAAGGGGGCTTTTATTATCGGAGTATTCACTACGGTCTTCCTTCTTCCTTGCACCATCGGGCTTTATCTTATCGCAGGAGGGGTTCTTTCCTCATTGCAGTTTGTTAACACCCTGCCCTGGCTTGGATTGTACAACTTGGTGTTTGCCCTGCCAATAGTTGTTGTCACGTTGATAATCTACTTTGGGTTTTCCAGTGTTGAGAATGTTGCGGGATGGAGAGAAAAAAATATCAAATACATCCACCTGGCAGCAGGAATTTTAATGCTACTCCTGGGAATTGCTATGCTTGCCGGGCTGATTTGATTTTCTTGAGAATTATAAAATTTAGCTGATAAAAAAATCAACCGTATCTTGTCGTAATTCCGTATTTCTTTGTTATTCTGTCTAATTCCTCTTTGGTGTATTGAATCATCTCTTCTATTTCATTACTGCTATCAACACGGAAGGTTTTTTCATGGCAGAAGCTGAGCTTCGGAGTTGGTTCTACTGCATAAGATATCTTGCCAGTATAGTCAGAGCCTTGGTATTGCAGATTCCCTGCTTTTGCGCTCATAGTGGCTCCCATTATTTTGGCTGTTTTAATTAGTGATTCAAGGCTTTTTTTCTCTTGAATAATTCGCGAGCCTTCCTTTCGAATAGTTTTTGCTGTCTTTTTGATGTTTTGAACCTGCATTTCTCTTTCAAGAATAAAACGTGCCGAATCAGGAGAATAAAAGAACAATATCCCCATACCTGCTTTGCCTGGAATTGCATAGTGTTCATCATAAAAATCGATGACTTTTTCTTTTAAGCCTAGAATCTTACCTAGTTCCTTTTTTGTGTACCTGTCTTTTTGCTCCATTCTATAATCTTAATGGATTCTGCAATTTATAAATCTTTCGTTTTTTTAACTACTTAGAAGTGATTACTTTTTTACTTTATCAAAACAGCAGTAACCATGCCTTCCTGGCCGGGCCTGTTAGTAACTCTTGCCTTGCCCTTGGAAGTCTCAATCACGCTACCCCTGGTCATGATGTTTCTCCTGACGTAGTGCCTATTGGCAGGATTCTCAGTGACGGTTTTTATAGTCTCCATAGAATATTTTCTCGTTACCGGGTCGAACAGGTTAACCTTGTCAGCGAACAAGAGCTTCATCTTTAAGCCGCCGCCCTTGGTCTTGCTGCTCTTAGCGACCTGCTCACCAACCTTGGTGTGCGTAGGCATGCTTCCCTTCTGAGCCAGCCTCTTGGGATGGCAAGCAGTGTACCTGCCACCGCTGGGCTTTCTCTTTGCTTTACCATGAATAACAACCATGTCTTTGCAGAAAAAATTGGCGCTTTATAAATATTACGTTCAAGGTGGATAAAAAAAGAATTTTTCTATATTTCGACCTTGTCGATGAGCGCCTTGAAATCAGGCCACTTGCTCTTAGGGATTCTTGTCCCCTTCTTGGTCAAGCCAGTGTACTTGGTCGTCTCAACATACTCCCTTATGTCCACACCTACCTCTCCCTGGAACTCATTAATCCTTACAACAACGCTGGTGGAGTCAGTCTTCTTTATTCTTCCGATTTCCTTATCTTCCATTTCCCCAACCCCCAATTAATTATTAATAATCGTAAATTATAATTAGCATATAAAACTTTCTCTTTTCAATCAGAAACTAATAACAACATTTATAAATCAACCATAACTGCTAGGACGTAGTTTAATTTGATTTGTAGGTGATAAAATGGAGCTTTCCAGACCCTTAGATGCCCTGAACAAGGCACGAGGAAAGAGAGTAATAGTTGAATTAAAGAACAACAAGCAGTACATCGGCAACTTGGATGCATTCGACATCCACATCAATGTCGTGCTCATGGAAGCAGAGGAAAGAGTTGATGGAGAAGTCAAAAGGAAACTAGGAACTGTGTTTATCCGAGGAGACACCATCACGATAATCTCGACACAATAAGAAGATAGCAAGCTTCATGTTCTTAAAGGTGAAACTGAATGAAAGGAACGCCATCAATGGGAAAGAAGTCAGGCAAGAAGACCCACATACGCTGCAGGCGATGCGGGAGCAGGGCTTACCATGTCAAGAAGAAAAGGTGTTCCAGCTGCGGATACGGCAAGAGCTCGCACATAAGAAAATACAACTGGAGAAAGAAGAAATAAAAAGCTTTTCTCTTTTATCAAAAATCGCAGAATACCCCTGCATTAATGCTGAGGTCTTGTAATCGCTTCTGCGATTTTTGGAACACTCAGAAATCAGAGATTTCAGAAAACCTGAGTTTTCTGGATCAAAAAGCTTTGCTTTTTGATTTCTAGCGCGCAAAACAAATTGTTTTGCTGATACTTCGGCCTTTAGGCCGAAGATATTTATTTTTTTACTGAACCTTCGTACAACTGATATACTACATAGTTATATATATACTGTGAGATAACGGGATATGATGATACAAACAAGCTCTGTCAATCAAAATAAATATTTTTTTAATAAGTTTTTTAAACTGGTTAATTACATCCTTACTTCATGCAGGGATGCCGGCATGCAAAAATTTGTTCCAAATTTTTGGACCGCCATCACTCATGCATAAATGCGGGGATGCCGGAGTGGCCAAACAAAATCAAAGATTTTGAAGGTCAAAATCAGAGATCTTGGACCAGACGGGATAGGCTTAGGTCACCAAGGTGTAAGTAACCTATTGGCTTAGTGCCTGCGAGGGTTCGAATCCTTCTCCCCGCATAACCTTTTGAGAAAACAAACGAAACCATGTTTCGTTGTGCCAAAAGCTTTGCTTTTGAGCGGGTTAGCGAAAAGATTAGCATGGGACATTCAGTGCGTGAAGCAGCAAAATTCCCGAAAGGAATTTTGAGCCTCAAAAACCTAACTGGTTTTTGAAGTCCCATTCCATGCGTGCTACCGAACAAAGTGCGTGTAGCACACTTTTGTTGGCTTTTGGGGGTGAGCAAAGCGAACGGGCGAAAAGCTGTGGCTTCCTGGCATTTAAAAAAGATGGCTGTTGTTACTCTGAGATTAAAATCGGCTGATTACCTTGAATTCAGTGTTTTCAAGCCTTAAAAGATATCACCCCTCCACTACAACCCCTTCTTGGCGAAAACTTTATAAATAAAACTTGACTATGAGGTGCTTACGATTAGTTGACGACATATGAATGTATTAGGGCATAAAATATAGTTGTGGGAACAGCTATAGCGTAAACCTAATATATTCTGATGAGACAACAGCGAAAATGGTTAAAGACCACTTAAACACGGAGGTGTTTAAATTGAATATGCGAAAGACAGTAAAGAAAATAGCAGCTCTGGTTGCTGGAACAACCATGGTAGGAGCCACTATCATGGGAGCAATGGCACTTGACCTGTCTAACTACCCTGCGCCTTTCGTTACCAACGGCGTCTTTAGCGGCAAGATTGTTGTAGGAGCTACAGCAGCCACTTCAGATGTCGCAGGTGCGATTGACCTTGCAGCTAGTTTACAGGCAGCAGCTACATCAACTACAGAAGTTGAGCTACCAGACACTGCAGGAAAAGCGACAGTGACAGGTGACGCAGCAGAGTTCAAGACAGGCTCAGACATACTGAGCTTGAACGGCGAATTGCTGAGCGCGGTAAAAAAGACCTTTACAGCAGACGACTTGAACGCACTGAAGTCAGGCGTCCTTGACACTGGTTTGGGTTCAACGCCAGTAAAGCAGTACCTCAAGTTTGACAACACTGAGGCATGGGTCTTATATGGGCCAGATAACGACGACAATTTAGGTGACTTTTTGTTCTTTGACGACACCAACGACGCACCCTTCTTTGAGTACCACATGGAATTCACAGAGGGAGCAATATCTGAGCTTGGAGACGATAACGCCTTGGACGACTATGAAGGAGAAGTAATAAATATGTTAGGAGCACCCTTCACCATCGTCATGGCCAAGAGACTTTCCGGAAACGGCATACAGCTTGACATGTTAGGTGGACAAGTTGCAGACACGCTCAGGGACGGAGAGACCAAGACCTACACCATTGATGGCAAGGACTACGAGGTAACAGCAGTCTTCATTGACAGCGCTGACCCTAACAAGGCAAAGCTGAGTGTCAACGGAATGCTGACCAAAGAGCTCGAGGAAGGATCAACACAAGTGCTTGGTTCAGACGTAACAGTTGGTGTTCAGGAGATCATGACAAACCAGAGAGAAGGCATTGTCGAGTTCTACCTAGGAGCCAACAAGCTAAGCCTGAAGGACACAGACTACACTGATGCAGCCTTTAACGGCGACGGTACTGTGAAAGCTGGAAGCAAGACATTGAATGATGTCGATGTCATAATCAAGGCTACCAACAACACAGCAAACGACGAGCTGACCATTAGCTACATCAAGTATGAAGCATTACCAGATGACTCATACTACGTAGCACCAGGCAAGGGCTTGAAAGAGTTAGTGACCTACCCAGAAATCTTCTTAACAGGAACCTGGGATATCAAGTATGCAGGCTTGATGAAGACCGGCACAACCCCGATCAAGTTCAGCCCAGTGTCAGACCACAGCTACAAGCTCGAGTTTGAGAACCTCAATGGAGACGCCTACAGCGTGCCATTAGCTTCAACCAAGGACGGAGACTTTGTCTGGGGACAGGAAGCAGGCAAGCACAGGCTTATCTTCACAGAGTACGCCAACGGAACCGACCCTCAGCACAATGCAAGCACCTTCATCTCACAGAAGGACTACTTCGTCATCTCTGACACAGCCACAGACGCTACAGTTGTAGACAACGCAGTTACCAATGTGATGAGATACGCAAGCATCCAGACAGGAACAAAGATTGTAAACTTTGAAGACCTGGCAGGAGGCACATTGAGTGTTTCATACGCTGGCACTGAAGGAAACGACGCAGAAGGAGAGCTTATTGTTGGAGGACAAAGCCACGCATTCTATGTGGGTGGAGACAGCACAAACGACAATGAGACGTACGCACTGTCAATGGACTTGGACGGAGCCAACGACATCACCAACGGCACAATAGTATATATTGTAACCAAGGGTGGTGGCATCTTCGGAAGCCTTGCAAAGCAGAAGTTTGCAGTAAACACTGGACAGGCTTTACCAATTGGAACTGGTAACACAGCAACCTTCAACTTCACCATAACTGCATCCAAGTTTGATGAAGCAGCCTATGGCCCAGAAGCAGCCCAGGTAACCCTTGCAGAAGACCTGGCTGACCCCGAAGTATTGGTTGTTGACTTAGCAGCTCCAGCATTGGAGACAGACGACGCGAACGACAAGTACCAGAAGGCAATGAACATCTACGGAACCTATTTCGAGCTGTTCACACCGGATACTGGTTCACCCACTCTGAAGATTGAGTATCCACTCACTCAGAGAGGAGCCCAGGCATTCGTGACAGCAGGTGTTGTAGAGGTTAAGGAAGGCTCAGCAAGTGCAGGCGGAGTGATTTCAAGCACAACCTTGCACCCAATAGGAGTCGGACTTGCCATAATGGACACAGATGCAATGAGCCTACTCGGCACACAAAAGTTAATTGTGGTCGGTGGACCTTGCGTCAACACAGTAGCAGCCTCACTCATGGGCAACCCAGCCGACTGCACAACAGGCTTCACAGCAGGCAAAGCAATTATCAAATTGTATGCCGACAAGAACGCCTTGCTCGTAGCAGGTTACGGAGCTCAGGACACAGTAGGCGCATGCTATGTGCTTGGTGAGTACAAGAAGTACAACTTGCCAGCCAAGGCTGAAGCTGAAGTTGTCGTAGCAGACCTAAGTTCCATAACTGTGAACGCGGTTCAGTAAACGCAACAAACAAAATTTTTTCTTTTTTTCTTTTTTTTTTCTTTTTCTCATTCATTCTTGATTGATAGGATAGTTGTTAAGCGAAAAATTTATATGCCTGTTTTGCGAGGAAAAGTTTTTATGGCAAAAAAAGAGGCTTTTAGGCTATATTATCTTATTCTCATGGCTTGCTTGATGCTGGCTTGCTCTTCCCAATGGGCAGCAGGCGCCAAGGAATTGCATGATGCATGGCATTTCTCAGGCGACACCTTCACTGTGGAGGGTGAGGTCATAACCGTGACTCACCTTAATTTTTACGATACATCAGTCATGCTGGGCATCAACAAGTACTCTTATATTATTGAGAAAGGCAACTGCGAGGTAACTCTGACAAGGGAATACTGCATAACAGACATATTCAATGACCTAGATGCTGACAATGAGAGCGCTGAAACCCATCTCAAATTCGAGGGAGGAGAGGCTTATGCAGGCATCCTCATAACCATTTACACAAGAGGCCCTGAGATGAGCATATCCAGGACATTCTCCACAGCCACGCCTGAACTTTACGGAGAGATAACAGTCAACGTGACCCTTGAGAACAAGGGCAAAGAAAATCCCGCCACCCTGCTTTATTCAGATGCTTTCCCAAAAGGCGTGGATATCGCCTCAGCCTCGACCACAGCCCATGTAGGCATCAGGAACATAACCTTTGACACAATAGTTCCAGCGCTCTCAAAGAAAAGCTTCACCTACAAGCTCAAGGTGAACGAGTTCTTCGATTTCAGCAGCTTTGCCGTCCTTAACTACACTTATGAAGGAGCCACCTACGGCTTTAAGAGCGCAACCCAGAGCATCAAGGTGCAGAGGCCATATGCCTTGACAGTGACTTTGAACAAGTCAACTACTGAAGCCTCTGACAATAACGGGCTCAATATAAAGATAGAGAACAAGATATCCTATGGCAAGGTAAATGTCTCAGAGCTCATAATAAGCCTTCCAGCTGCCCTGGTCTTGTCTTCCACGCCGCCAGAGCTTGTGAAGAAGGATGACAGGTATTATTGGAAAGGATTGCTGGATGTCAATAGCTCAAAGACTCTTAACCTAGGATTCAGGCCTTCGAAGTCAGGCACTTATAAGACAATGGTAGAGATAAGAGCCAGGGAGCCCATGGGCAAGGACTTCTACGAGATAAAGAACTCAACAGTCACAGTCACTATAAAGCCCATAGAGCCAATCATCTCAGTCAGGAAAGACACTGTGGCAGAGAGAAGCAGCTATAGGCTGGCTTTCTCGCTAAAGAACCCTAACCTGAAAGTAAGCTTCAAGAACATAGCGGGCTCTGTCAAGAATGACTTGTTATTCCCTGAAAAGACATTTGAGCTGGCAGAGCTGCTGCCCAACACCACAGAAACCATTTTTGTCGACAATACTCTTATTTCTCCCCAGCTCGATGCCAAGAAAGCATTTGACATCATAGCCAGTGGAAGATATGAGACAAGCACTCGCGAGCTAATGAACTTCACAAAAAAAGGCACACTAACAGTCACTCCAGTGGCCGAGATAATAAACATAGTCCAGGAATCAGACAAAAAAGAAGTAATAGCCGGACAGAATGCCACCATCACAGTCAAGATAACCAACAACAACAAGGAGTCAATACAAGTGGATGTGGCTGATGCTTTCCCTGATGCCTTGAGCGTTTTAGGCGGCAAGACGAGCGACACGCTCATGTTCTACACATCAGGCACCCAGCAGGCCTACACCTATAAGCTCTTTGTCCCCATTAATTATGACTCAGGCGAGATAATGATAAACACCTCTGCTGCTATTCCACAAAAGGATTACATAACCAGCAAGAACATGAGCATCAAGGTAAAAGCAGCAGAAGTTGTTAAAGAGAACACAACCCAGCCTGTCAAGAAAGAAGAGCCTGCCAAGCCAGCGCCTCAGCCAATTAAAACAGAGCCAAAAGTGGGCTTCTTCCAGAAAGTGCTTAATGCTATTAGCGGATTCTTCAGAAGATTGCTCGGCAATGAATAAACCAGCATCAACAACCAACATAAGAATCAATATAAGAAGTTAGAAGTTGTGAAACTCATTCTTTACCGTATTACTCCCTTGACAACAAAAATTCTACAAATTTTTGAGTCATCGCGTGGCTCTGTTAGACTAACGCCACGCCTCTGAAGACATTATGCTTGTCCCTGATAATCCTGGCGTTCACAGCAGAATTAACATTCACCCCGCCTGCTTTCTCGACGATAATTGCCCTGCCCTTGAACACAGCAATCTTCTCACCTTTCAAAGGCCCATCGCAAACAATAATTGCTTTGACTACTTGCCTTTTTTCAAAAGGTTTCTCTAACTTAATATCTGGTTCTATGCCGAAATCCTCTTTTGCAAGCCTAAGCTTCATTCCAGTGGCGCTTTCAAATGGAATGAGCATCTCAAAGAACTCCTCCCAGCTCCTCTGCTTCACAGGATTCCTGCCTCGCTTGTAGTTAAGGTAGTTCTGGATGCCTAAGACCGGGAAGTTTGGCTTTAGGCTGCCTGGCTTGCCTGATGTTAACTCCCTGCCTTTTTTCACAATCCTTTCCAATTGGTCATCATTAAGGCCAGGCACAATGACCGGGGCTAAAAGGACGCTCATTTTCCTGCTGGCATAATCAATCATATCTAAAAGGTGCTTGAGGTTATAGGCAGTGCCTGCCAGCTCCCGGCACTTTTTCTCGTCGAGAGACTGTAAGGATATGTTCATCCTTGTCAAGCCTGCCCCTGCGAGCTCATCAATAAGCTTCTCTGTGAGCAAAGTGCCGTTCGTGTCAATGGAAACAACCTTCACCTTAGGATTCTTCCTCAAATCCCTGACCAGCTCAACCAGGGGCGCGTAGAGCAAAGGCTCTCCCTGCGGCCCGATATGAGCCTCAACGCCATGCTCCTTCCTCGCAGCCAGCTTGTCGAATTCCTCAACAAGATAATCCTTTTCTATAATATAATCAGTAACTTTCCTGCTGCTCTTCCCAGCATCCACGCTGCAGAAAACGCAGTCAAGGTTGCAGGCAGTGAGAGGCTTGAGCTCGATGCAGTTCGTGTTCCTGTCAATCAAGCCAAAAACTCCTGTTCCGATGAGAGGGATTCCTGAATTTCTGTGCACATAAACTGTCTTCAGCTGGTTAAGGCTGCACTTCAGCTCTCCAAAGCCTTTCTCAAGCAGTTGGCCGAACTTGTTTCCGGCTTTTTTCTCAGAGCAATCAAACCCTATGCTATGGGCAGCGATCTTGAACTTGCCAATCCTGGACAATTCATCCTTTGAAAGGTAAAAATAATATGCTCTCAGGAATAACACCTTGACACGAGTTTTCTCGTCTATAAATTGCAAGTCATTAAATCTTAATACTGTCATGGCAAAGCGGTGGTGCTTGCGCATTTAAAAATTCTACCAGTCCAGCACGCCCTGCATGTTTTTCAACACAAAAATTATATAAACACATCATTTCTCTCTGGTGTAATGGTGGATATTCGCATTAACTACGAGACCCTTTTTGACCTTCTGCGAAGGGAAAAGAACCGTGAGGAGCTCCAGACCCTGGACAAGGACTTCTACGAGCAGGTCTTGGCTTACCTCAAGGAAAAAAAAGATTCCCTGAGCAAGAAAGGCGATGAGCTGTTCGCCTCTGCAGAAAAAGAAAAAATGAAGATACAATTCCAGAACATAAGGCGAATCATAAAAGAGCTCTATGAGCGCAGGGAAAAGAAGATAATCAACATGGCCATGAGCAGGGCAAGGACAGGATCTGACGTTATTGACACCTCTGCGCTTCTCGAATCTGAAAAAGCATTTTTCAACGACCAGGTAAAGCTGTTCGTCCAGTACAAGGAAGACGTGCTTGACAGGATACTCAACCTGAAAGAGTATGAGAGCAAGGCTGAGGAAGAGAAAAAGCCCGGCATTGCTCCAATCGCCCTAGAACCCCAGCCAGAAGCAAGGCAAGAGCCTGAGCAGAAAACAGAAAAGAAAGAGCCAGCAAAGGAAGAGGCTCAAGCAGATGCCCAATATGCCTCGAAGAAAAAAGTGCTAATAACTGCTTCCCTGCCAAGCTTTATGGGTAAGAGCGGCGAAGTCCTAGGCCCTTTTAACGAGGGCGAGGAAGTTGAGCTCGATCATATCATAGCTGAAATCCTGCTCAAGAAAGGCAAGGCAGAGCTGGCCTAATTCTAAGTTGGATAATAGCAAGCTTTTTAAACCCTGAGCCTCTCCAACGACGATAACATGAAGATAAGAAAAACCATTAATAGGTACTGCCCTTTTTGCAGGAAGCACACAGAGCACAAGGTGTCTCTTGCGAAGAAAAAGGGAAGAAGCACAGCCCACCCCATGTCAAAGGGCTCGAAGGTAAGAGTAAAGGCGAGAGGCCTGAGAAGGGGATATGGCAACTTGGGAAGGTATTCTAAGCCTCCAAAGCCCAAGATGGGTGGCAAGAAGCTGAGCAAGAAGACAGACTTCAGGTTCACCTGCAAGGCATGCAACAGGACCCATACTCAGAGCCATGGAGTAAGGGCCAAGAAGATTGAGCTAGTATAAGCTTATAAGTCGCGTGATTTTTCTTTTAGGTTATTTTAATTCTGCTATTTGAAAATTTTCAATGTTAGAAAGCGTTAATAATATAAAACCTTGATTTATCCTTGTTCTAATGACAAAGACTGACATGCAAAAAGCCTTGGATTTTCACGACAATTACGAGCAGAAGGTCAGAGAGGCAGCAGCCTATGTCAAGCCGTTTCTAGGAGATAAAAAGCCAGCTTTTGGCTTGATACTGGGCTCAGGGCTTGGAGCATTGGAAAAAGCCATAGCTGTTGCGAGCATTATTCCTTACAAGGATATACCGAACTTCCCTAACACCACAGTACCGGGCCATGAAGGCAAGCTGATTATAGGAAGCATTGAAGGAGTCCCTGTGCTTTGTTTCAAAGGCAGAAAGCATTACTATGAGGTCGCTGATGAGCCAATGAACAACGGCATGCTAAAGACAGTGTTTCATATCCACTTCCTGGCTGAGCTGGGAGTTAAGAACTATTTTACCACCCACGCAGTAGGAGGGCTTAACCTGAAGTACAAGGTCGGGGACATAATGATAATAAAATCTCACATCAATCTCATGCCCAACCCTCTCCTCGGCAGAATCCTTGATTTCAAGCGCATTGACAACAGCCAGCCGCTTGAGAGGTTCCAGCCAATGAACAATGCCTATGATGATGCCTTGAGAAAAATGCTCTGGCAAGCATGCAAGGACTACAAGAAACAGGTTCACAAAGGGGTCCTTCTCGCGGTTACAGGATCCACATATGAGACAGATGGAGAGTCCATATTCTTCCGAAAAGGAATAGGAGCAGATGCTGTTGGCATGTCTGTATCCCCAGAGACAATCGCTGCCAGGAACCGAGGCATCAAGGTCGTCGGATTCTCTTGCATATCTGACATGATAGCAGAAGACGGCACCAATTCCACAAGCCACGAAGAAGTCCAGGCAGCACTCAGCTCAGAGAAGTTCAAGAGCAGGATGGCATCAATAATGAAGAAATTCTTTGCTTTGTACAAGGAAAATTTATAAACCCTTACCTATTCTTTCGCCTAAAGCCATATTTTAAAATCATATTTGTCAGGAGGGATGATTTATGGAGAGCGTTAAGGAACCTAAGAGCAAATTTGTCAAGCTGAGATGCCCGAAATGCAAGAACGAGCAGATAGTGTTCGGCAAATCAGCCACTTCTGTCAAGTGCCTGGTGTGCGGCAAGGAATTAGCTGCGCCGACAGGCGGGAAGACAAGAGTCAAGGCCAGGGTGCTTGAGGTATTGGAATAATCTTGGAATAGACCTGGAATCATACCGGAATAAAATTATATCGTGATAATATGGGCATTATAAGGTATTGGAATTATAAGGGTAAAAAATAATAGGTGTTTTGTAAATGTTCATAAGAAGGGAAGGCTTACCAGAGGAAGGAGAACTCGTTTTCTGCACAGTCATAAAGATACAATACCACGCAGTCACAGTCCAGCTTGACGAGTACGGCAACAAGCTAGGCCTTATTCCCATCTCAGAGGTTAGCGCTGGAAGGATAAGGAATATCAGAGACTTTGTCGAGGAGAACAAGAAAGTCGTTTGCAAAGTCATAAGGATTGACCCTGAGCGAGGGCACATAGACCTTTCTTTGAGAAGAGTCAACGAATCCCAGAAGAGAAGCAAGAACGACTCGATAAAGCAGGAGCAGAAGGCAGAGAAAATCGTGGAAGTGATGGCTGAGAGGCTGAAGAAGCCTGCTGAGCAGCTATACAGGGAAGTGGCGCCTATAATAATGAAGCACTACTCCTGGCTTTTCCTGGCTTTTGAAGAAGTGGTTGAGAAGAATGTCTCTCTTGAAAAGCTTGGCTTGAGCAAGGAGATGGCAGACAAGTTTGAAGAGCTCATAAAAGAGAAGATAAAGCCTAAAAAAGTCGAGATAATAGTCAAGATTTCCATCCAGACCTATGATGAGAAAGGCTTGGAGCTCATCAAGGAAGCATTTGATGAGGTAAAAAAGATAGCTTCCCAACTGCATGTAAGCTATTTAGGCGGAGGGACTTTCAGGCTGCTCATCACAGCCAAGGACTACAAGCTGGCAGAGAGCATCCTGAAGCAGGTCCAGGAAAAGATGGAAAAGCTCTTAGGCGGGAAAAAAGGCTCTGTCCACTTTGAAAGGCAGGGTGAATAAGTAATAAAGAGTAATAAAGCTAAAAGCTATCTGATTGACATTGTAAGTGATATCATGCTACACATCCTTAAATGCCCTGAGTGCAAATCCTATGGGCTAAGCGAGAAATGCAAGTGCGGAGGCAAGAGGGTAAAGCCCAAGCCCCAGAAATACAGCCCAGAGGATAAGTACGGCGAATACAGGCGGAAGTATAAGGAGGAGCACGAAGAAAATGCCTGAGTGGAAAACAACTGTCGTGAAAAAAGTGAAGATGAGCAAGCCAGTGCTAATCGTTGGGATGCCTGGCATTGGCAATGTAGGAAAGATAACTGTTGACCTAATGGTTGACCAGCTCAAGGCTGATAAGATAATGAGCTTCTTCTCCTATTGCCTTCCCAATTCTGTTTTTGTCCAGGAAGACAACATGGTAGAGCTTCCAAGGATAGAGTTCAAGCACAAGAAAAAAGGCAAGAACGACTTCATCTTTCTCGTAGGTGATGTCCAGCCTATGAGAGAAGAGGATTCATATGCATTTGCTAATGCAGTCCTCCAAGCAGCAGCCAAGTACACGTGCAAGGAAATAATCACATTGGGAGGGATTGGGCTGCAAGAGCCTCCTGTGAAGTCCAAGGTTTACTGCACAGGCAATGACAAGAAGCTCATAGATGAGTTCGTGAAGCTAGGAGTCAGCAACAAGCTGCACGGCTTAGTAGGACCTATCATGGGAATATCCGGCCTGTTGCTCGGCTTGAGCAAGGAAAAAGGGATAAGAGCTGTTTCTCTCCTTGCAGAAACCTATGCAAATCCCATGCACCTGGGACTTAGGGAGTCAAAGGAGCTCATGACGATCCTAGAGAAGAAATACAAGCTAGGCATTGACCTGAACAAGATTGAGAGCGATATCAAGAAGCTTGAAAAGGACCTAAAGCCCTTGACAAAGCAGCAGGAGCTATTAGAGCAAGAGAAGCTCATGGAACTTGGCAGCCACCAAGACACTAGTTATATTGGCTGAAAATGGCAGGATAAGACAGGGCATTGGCTAATAATATGAATAAACATGAATAATTAAACAAGAATTAATTAACTTTATATATCTCTTCTTCTAATATCATTTAAAACTCTAAAATGAAAAAAAGGGGTAGCCTAAAAGCGCAGGTAAGTATTGAATTCTTGATAATCATAGGCTTTGCCTTCATGATGACCATACCCTTGGTTATCCTCTTTTACCAGCAGTCAGAAAGCATCAATATAGAAGTGACATCAAGCCAGGTTGACAAGATTGCGAGCGAGATAAGGGACTCTGCTGACGAAGTCTATTACCTTGGAAGCCCAAGCAAGAAAACCTTAACTGTTTACATTCCTGAAGGAGTGAATAACATCACGATTCGCAATAATACCATAATATTTATTGTGGAATCTGCCAGTGGTGATTATGAGATGGTGAAATGGACTGCTGCCAACCTGACTGGCACTCTTCAGAATGATAAGGGGGATAATGAAGGCATCCGTTGTGTTGCTGCCCAGGCATATGACGATTATGTAAATCTTGGTTATGTATCTTGCTAGATGGCTTTGGTGAGGGTAGATTTTGAGTAGCTTAAGCAGAAAGTCACAGGTAGTGGTGGAATTCATGTCCATGGTAGGCTTCGCCATGATGCTAGTGCTGGTTTTTATAGGCGCCATATCCTACATGGCGGGAACCTATTCAGACGAAAGGAACATAAACAGGCTAACAGACCTCGGCTATTCCCTGCAGAGCGAGATAATCCTGGCAGCAGAAGTAGAGCCTGGCTATGAGCGAATCATCACCATTCCTAATAATACAGGAAATACAGATTATTCAATTAGAATCAAGAACACAGACATTATTATTAGGTACCGGCAGACTGACTTGCTATTCTCCATACCAAATGTTACAAACGAAATTACTACAAAAGGCACGCACACCATAAGTAAACCCGACACTGATACTATCATATTGAATTGAGGCAACACTGATGAAGAATAAAGACATAAGAAAAAAGCTTAGAAAAAGCTTGAACAGGAAATCCCAGATGTGGATTTCAGACTATACTTTAAGCTTGCTGCTATTCATCCTCGCAATCCTGCTTTCAGTTAAGATAGTCATCAATGGCTTCTCTGCCAATGCAGATTTTACTGACGTAAAGAAGGATGCCTTCAAGATAAGCGAGACACTTCTTTCAGAAGGCTATCCTAAGGATTGGACAAATGACACCGTGATAAGGCCTGGCTTGCTGACAAGCAAGAGGCTGGACTTCAACAAGACATTGAATGCTATGAATTCCAGCTATATCAATTATACAATCTTAAGGACAAAGCTCCAGACCAAGTATGATTTTGCCATTGTATTTGAAGAGCCGAATGGTAACATAATCGACTTTAATAGAAACGGAGACAACCTTTGTCTTATAGGGAAATCATCTGTGACAATCAACAAGGCAGCGCCTGATGATTGCGTAAACCTGTCTTTCTCTTTTTCCTATCACAACTTAGCACAACTCAACAGATTCGTGGCCTATAACTCCTCTATTAAAAGAATGGTGGTTTATGTATGGAACTGAGAAGATTGATTAGGAATTTTAAGAATAAGAAAGGATTCATGTTCACGCTTGATGCCTTGCTGGCATCTATGATCCTGGTAGGTGGCCTGCTCCTCATCTCCAAGTACCTTACCAATGAAAATCCCAAGGAGCACATGGAGTACCTGATGACAGACGCGCTCAACGCCTTATCTGAGCTTAACATGAGCGATGTTAACAACTTGAACAGCAGCTATTTTACTTATCTCAGCAGTCAAAGCAATCATACTAACAGGAACCTTTCTGTGCTAGAGCAGATAGGAACTTACTGGGCCCTGAATGACATAAGCCTAGCCCGTAACCTATCAAATTATTTCTTGCAGGGACTATTCCCTAACAATACAGGGGCAGTTCTCATAATCAATACAAGTGTTCTCTTCAACAAGTCTTTCGGGACAAACAGCACCTTGGTTGCTGGCGAGAGGATGATTACAGGAATAAGCGCAGGAGCCCCGCTTACAGGCTCGACTTCTTCTGCTTATCTTCAGAGAATCCAGGACAAGAGGACAAGCAGCTTTGCCTATTTCGGAGGGTTTGTTGGGCAGGGCAACCTGACAGTGATGCTAGAAGGCATACCGTCTGATGTCCTGTCTTCTGATGTGACAAAGATTACTCTGGAGATGGATGCTGTCGCTACTTTTAACATATTAATCAACAGCATCTTTTGTGCAACCCTTACACCTTCAAACACTACCATGACGCCTGAAAAATGGGATATCACCTATTGCAACGCTTCCATAGCTACTGGGACCAACAACATCACTCTTGACTTTCAAGGCAACATCAATAACGCTTATGTTATGGGTGGCAATCTGCGTGTGGACTATAAGACTGATGAAATTCAACAGAACATATCGACAACGACAAAGACCTACAGGTTTCCCCAGATCCTTGGCATTGTGAACCTTTATGACAGCTTCTACATCCCCGGCAACCTTAGCACTATGAGCATCTATCTGCACTACCTTGCAAACCACAGCGTTGTAGCCCTGAACAACACCTTTTACCTGACTGTTGGTAATGCAACAGTGTTGGTGGACATTGACAGCACAACAGAGCAGTCTATCACGCTGGACAACGCCTTCCTCCTGGGAAAGCTTAACTATTCAGCCCTGAACAGGAAAACCATTCCCTTAAGGATGGGATTTGAAAACCTCACCTACGAAGCACAATACATCGGCAATTCTCAGGTGATGCTGGTCACAGATGTAAGTGGCAGTATGGAATGGAAAATGGTGGGTGCAGACTGGGACACGGGAACAAGGAGAAACTGTAACAATAGTGATTTTGATCACACTGACACGCAGAGGCTAAGCGTCGCGAAATGCCTTGACAAGCAGTTCGCTCAGGATGTACTTAATATTTCAGGAAACACGTTAGGTTTAGTATCATATTCTGGTATTACTATGCCAAATACGCTAAGCCCTACCACTGATATTACATCTATTAATAACATTATAGGGACTGAAGTTCCACGAACAGGATATTATCCTAATTGGGGGTCCCATGCAGGAACTTGCATATGCTGCGGAATAAATAGCGCTCGCGACCAGCTAATCACAGGCTTGCAGAGAACAGTTTTAATAGCAAATAAGACGAAGTGGTTGTACAACAACTCTTTCTCTGAGCCTACAAATGACTCAAATGGCAATGCCTGGTATGAAGTTGACTTTGATGATACAGGCTGGCCCAATGGGAGTGCAGTATTAGGACACAATTCAAGCCTAGGCGGCAGCAGCGTGGTAGTGAATACGAACTTAGGGAATACGAGCTTTGGAGCAAACGAAATTTTGTATGCCAATCTGTGGAAGAATGCAGGAGACAACCTCTCTGTCCCATGGAATGATTTCACTTCCAACATACTTAACTCGACAGGCAATACTTTTGGTGTGGGCGGTGCAAATGATGGTTGGGACTGGCAGGGAGGAGCCTATTCATTTGACAACAAAGTGGATTTTAACGGAATTCAAAGCGGAAGGTTAAACATGGATTTCAGAACAGGCGCAGGAAACAATACTGAAAATACCTGCTCAAGCTATGATTGTTCTGGTGCCTACGGGATAAGTGTGAACATAACTCAATCCATGGCAAACATGATAAGCAACAATGGCACAGCCTTTTTATCGTTCTATTACAATTGGACCAGGCGTGGAGGAGGTAATTTCAACCGTTCTGACCAAATTTGGATAAAAGCCAAATGGATAAGACCTAACGGCACAGAATACTGGCTTGGGACACAACAGGACGGATTACACACTAATGGTGATACTGATCCTGAAATTGCTACTTTTGATGACCCAGGGGGCGATTTTCAAGGCAATGCGTCAATAGACTTAACAGGAATGATTGATGGCCCGGGAATTTACTACTTACATTTCGGAGGGAAACTAAGAGGCCACCGAAGGGAAAATTATGGCTATGTCTTTTTTGACAACGCCCAAATAAAATTACTTAACCATTCTGCAGACCATTATTATTTCAGGAAGCACTTCACTCTTACAGACACTAATGTTGCCAGAAGAGGAGTGCTTAACCTTCTATCAGATGACTATGCCACCGTGTATCTTAATGGAAACCTAGTCTTCAGCGGCACTGATTACCTCAACGGTACCTACTGGGATAGGCGAGGATTGTTTGTTGATGGCAGTTATTTTAAGAAAGATGATAATGTGGTTGCCGTTGAGTTGATTAATGAGAATAAGAGCGCTAAGTTCGACCTTGACCTGGTAGGAGTTAATAATTCCCAGCAGGGAGCAATGCTGATAATGACAGATGGCCAGGCGAATGTGGAATGCCCCTCTGGAAATACGTGTGAGGAAGGGCACAGTGGCTATGATGAATGTGTTCAAAGAGCTAAGAATGATTCAATAGAAGCTGCTTGCGATGCAAGGCAGAAATGGGGACTGCAGATTTTTGCAGTCGGCTATAGTACCGGCGCTGATGAATCGACATTGGAAGGGATTGCAAGTTGTGGTGAAGGCATTTATGCAAAGAGCGATGACACTTCTGAGCTTTCAGATTTCTACAATCAGGTAGTGCTTCACATAACCGCCACAGGAGTCAAGAGCCAGACGATTATACTTTCAGGAGGGAATGTGACTGCATCTAA
>Ga0315275_10000104_pt1 | contig 64281 bp, 58 predicted proteins | sample YL17G03_0_MG_FD_205557 | JGI IMG/M metagenome (GOLD analysis project Ga0315275, IMG submission 205557) | Sediment microbial communities from Yellowstone Lake, YNP, Wyoming, USA - YL17G03_0 | ecosystem: Environmental > Aquatic > Freshwater > Lake > Sediment | place: USA: Wyoming | collected... | reverse complement strand
GCCATCTTCAGGAGTTCCAGCGGCTTGCGAGACTTCCAATACAGGCTCAGGATGAGCCGCATCTCGGAGTTGCGCCCGTGCTTGGCGATGCGGCGCGACATTTCCTTGTCCAGGATGGGGATGGCGAACCGTTGCGGATAGACTTTTTCCTCGATGGCCTTGCGCTTGAGGGCGTACATGACGTCCGTGATCTTGATTTGGGCGGGACATCGGACCTGGCAGGTGTAGCAGGACGGGCAGAGCCAGAGCGTGAAGCTCCGGAGCGCCTCTTCCCTGAAACCGTTCTTGACCATGGCGATGATCTTGCGGGGCGGATAATCCATGTAAACGGACATGGGACACGAACTGCTGCATGTTCCGCACTGGATGCAGGCCTCGATTTTCTCGCAGCCGGACGCCCGGATGATCTCGTCGAGAAAGCCGGGGTCCAGCTCTTCTTCGTACTTGACCTTTCTCAGGATTTCCAAGCGCCCTCCTTTCGCGAAACGCGATCCGACCGCCGTCGCCGGCGGCTCAATTCGCACGGCCGGCCGCCTATTCTTCGAGACAGACGATGTTCGACGGAGGCGTTGCCTAGGGAGGGGCGTCGTCCGGAGGAGGGGGGAAGGGGGTGGGTTGGGACGGAGGTGGACGAATCCCGTCCCGGAGAGAAGACGTTCAGCCGCTCCTGTTGGTGGAGAATGGCAGCCCTACCCTACGAAGTTTAATTCCTGATGGGATTGTAATCACGCCCAAAATCGATTGTCAAGAAAAAGTGGAATAAATACACAATCGTATGGGGAATAACGCCACATTGATGTTACCGAATTACGAGCGCGGCAGGAATGGAGAATAAAGAACGTCCTGCCCCTTCCAGGAAGGACGCTGCGGAAAAGAGTTTTCTCGTAAAAAACGAGCTTGAAGAAATGACCGTGGACAACGCCTGCGCCCAGCATGGATGTCATTAACGAAACCCGCCGATAAGAAGGAAGGGGAGGGTTCGCCGAAATCGGAGGGACGATTAAGATCATCGCCTATATGACGGAGTATGTCGTCGTGGATCGGATTTTTGATCATCTGAAGCTGACGTTTGTTGCGGAGAAGCCACCGGCGTCGAGTGTCTTCAGGAAGATCGTTTTGATGGCGGCGGAGGAGAGGGCGGAATATTTTTGATTATTCGTGATCATGGGGATCGGGAGTTTATCGTCTTTCAGCCGGTTCGAGAGGATTTCTTGTTCGAATGTGCTCTCAAGTATTGCTCTTCGTGGATCTTCGTGATTATTGACACCGCCATATGGCCGGGCCTACACTTCCGGCATGGATATACCGGGAGATTCTCCGCACGGAGCGGCCATTCATCGCGCCGTGGAAAAAAGAAAATCCTGTAATCCTGACTCGTCCTCGATCAAACTTTAGAAAGGAGATATAGACAATGGATATCACCCCGCATCAGACGCTGGACGCGAGCGGCCTGGCCTGCCCCATGCCCATCATCAAAACAAAAAAGGCCATTGATGGGATGAAAGTGGGAGAAGTTTTAAAGATGATCTCTACAGACCCCGGTTCCGTCAGCGACATGCAAGCCTGGACCGGCAAGACCGGCCATGAATTGCTCGGCCACGAGGAGTCCGGCGGCAAGTATGTCTTCTATGTCAAAAAGACGAAGTAACGGGCCGCCCGGCCGGCCCCATGGACTTAAATTCCAAGGAGAAGAATGATGCCTGAAGAAACAGCCAAGAGACTGGCGATCATTGCACTGCACGGGACCCTGGACATGGCCTACCCGCCCTTCATCCTGGCGACCGCCGCCGCCGCCATGGATATGGAAGTGGCCATCTTTTTCACTTTTTATGGGTTGGAGCTCTTGAAAAAAGGGAAGATCGACAAGCTCAAGGTGGCCCCCATCGCCAACCCCGCCATGCCTGTTCCCATGCCCAATATCATCGGGATGTTGCCCGGGATGACGGCGATGGCGACCAAGATGATGAACAAATGGATGAAAAAGGCCAAGGTGTCCAAGCTGAGCGAGCTCCTGAGTCTTTCCAAGGAATTGGGCGTCAAACTCATCGCCTGCCAGATGACCATGGACGTCATGGGTATCAAGAAAGAAGACCTGATCGACGGACTGGAGATCGGCGGCGCCGCAACCTTCCTGGAGTTCGCCAGCCATAACGCGATCACGTTGACCTTCTGAGCGCGGAAAGAGGAGAGGGAGATGGATGAAGACAAAGTCCTGATCATGATGACGAGCGGGCCCGACACGCCGCGCCGCTGCGCCACGCCCTTTTTCATGGCCACCCTGGCTGCGGCCATGGATTATGAAGTGACCATGTTTTTTACGATCGACGGCGCGCTGTTGCTGAAAAAAGGACGGGCTAAAACGATCTATCCCAAAAAAGGGGGAAAATCCGTCGAAGAGTTTTTGCGGGAAGCAGTGGAAGCCGGAGTCAAGCTGACGGCCTGTTCGGCGTCCCTGGAACTTCATGACCTCACACCAGAGGATCTGATCGACGGCGTGAAGATGGTGGGCGGGGCCTCGCTTTGGCAGATGGCGGAGGGTTGTAAGACCGTCCTCTCGTTTTAGAGAAGAAAAGGAAAGAGAAAGGAGGGAGTGCGATGGGAAAAATCAACGGCTGCGATCTTCCGGACGACCTCTACTATTTCGCCGAGAAACATATCTATGCCAAGCCGATGGGAGGCGGGATCGTCCGGGTCGGGATGAACTCCGTCGCCGGCAAGCTCGCCGGGGGCAAGCTGAACGCCGTGACCGTCAGGGCCAAGAATATCGGTGCGGAAATCCCCGCCGGAAAAAGCGTCGCTACGGTCGAGAGCAGCAAATATGTCGGACCGGTCCCGGCCCCCATCACCGGCGTCCTCAAGAGGGCCAACGACAAACTGACTTCGGACCCCAACCTCGCCATTAGCGACCCCTACGGCGAAGGCTGGATCGTGGAGCTCGAAGCCGGCCGCTGGGAGGCGGAGAAGGCGAATCTCCTGACCGGCCCCGACGGCTTGGCCGCGTACAAAGTCAAGCTCGAAGCCGAGAAGATCTCCTGCACATGACTCGGGAATCCAACTCGGAGGTCAAAACCCATGAGTGAAAAGACCATTTATCAGCAACTCAAAGAGGAGGGCCTCTCGAGGCGGGATTTCATGAAGTTCTGCGGCCTCCTCTCGGGGATGATGGGGCTCGAGTTCGCGCCTTCGGCGAAAGCCTTCGGTGCGCTCGCGGGGCCCGGCCCGGCTCGGATGGTGGCCGAGGCCTTGAAGTCCAAGCCCCGCCTCCCCTTGATCTGGCTGGAGCTCCAGGACTGCGCCGGCTGCACCGAGGCCATTTCCCGGTCGAAATCGCCCAGCCTGGTGAACCTCGTCTTAAACACGATCGCCGTGGATTATCAGGAAACCCTGATGGCGGCGGCCGGGTTCCAGGCGGAGCAGGCCAAGCTGGACACCATGAAGAAGTACCACGGCCAGTACATCCTTGTCGTTGAAGGGAGCCCCGCGATCGGGGATAACGGCGTTTATTGCACGATCGGCGGCCGCAGCAATCTGGACCTGCTCAAGGAGGCCGCCGAGGGGGCCGCGGCGATCATCGCCACGGGCAATTGCGCCTCGTTCGGCGGACTCCCCAAGGCCCGGCCGAATTCGACCGGCGCCCGAGGGGTTGCAGAGATCATCACCGACAGGCCGATCGTGAACCTCCCCGGCTGCCCGGCCATCCCGGAAGTCACGACGGGAGCCATCGCGCATTTTCTGGTCATGGGCCAGCTGCCCAAAACGGACAGCCTGCGCCGGCCCCTGGCATTTTACGGCCATACCATCCACGACCACTGCTTGAGACGTCCGTTCTATGAGGCGGGAAAATTCGCGGAAGGATTCCGAGGTGCAAGCGCCCGAGAGGGGTACTGCCTTTATAAGTTGGGCTGCAAGGGGCCGACGACCTACAATGCCTGTTCCTCGCTCAAATGGGAACAGGGCCTTTCCTTCCCCGTCCAGTCCGGACACCCCTGCCTGGGGTGTTCGGAGCCCCAATTCTGGGATGGAGGCGGTTTTTATCAAGGCCAATCCGCTCCCTTGGACCGCCCGAGCTTGGCAACGATCGGCACCGCGGCCGGAGTCGGCGCGGCGTTGGGCATCGCCATGGCCGGAGCGAACAGCCTCACGAAACGAAACGCAAGCAAAACGACGGCGCCTCCGGACAAGGGGAGTCCGGAATAGGAGGATGCCATGGGATGGACGGATATCCTTCGGTTTTTCCGCGGGCCATTTTTTACCGTTTCCCTGATCATCTTTGTCGGCGGGATGGCCTATCGGCTGTTCCGCATCATTCTTCTGGGATGGCCGCGCGACCGGGTTGAAAGCCGAGGCAGCAAGGCCGTCGGGATCGTCAAGACCTATCTCAAAGGTCTCGCTTTCTTCCCCTTCATCCCCTGGGTCAGACGGACCTTCGGCAAGAATGCCCTGACCTACATCGCGGGCGGGCTCTTCCATCTCTCGCTCTTCCTCGTCATCTTTTTCGGGACGCCCCACATGCTTGTCTGGAAGAGCCTTCTCGGATTCGGCTGGCCGACGCTGCCGGTTCCGGCCGCCGACTGGCTGTCCGCGATCGGGATCATCTCCCTGCTCATGCTGCTCATCAACCGGCTGACGCACCCGGTCCTGAGACTGATCACAAAAAGCCCCGTTTGGTTGAACTGGACGCTGGTTTTCCTGCCGTTTGTCACCGGTTACGCCATGACCCACCATCTCTTGTTCCGGTACGAGGCCCTCTTCAGCCTTCACATGATAACCGTGGACATATTGCTCATCTGGATCCCCCTCAGTCGGATCTCGCACTTCCTATTCTATTTCTTCTCCAGAACGATCCACGGAGCCCAGGCCGGGAAACGGGCCGTGAACCCTTGAGGACGAGGCGGACCATGAAGACACAATCAGCCATCCAAACCTACGTCAAGGAGATCGGCGGCTGGGCGGCCGGCCAGCTGGAGGCCTGCACCCGCTGCGGCTTGTGCGCCGACGCCTGCCACTTCTACCAGGCGACGGGAAATCCCGAGTACGCGCCGGTGTGGAAAACCGAGCTGCTCCGCCGGGTCTACGAGCAGCGCTTCACCATGGCGGGACGACTCAAGCTCGCCGTGGGACTGGACAAGCGGGTGACGGACGAGGACCTGAAGCACTGGAGCACGATCGTCTACGAGGCCTGCACCCTGTGCAACAAGTGCGCCATGGTGTGCCCCATGGGTATCCAGCTCGGCCCGCTGATCCACGAGGTCCGCTCCGGGATGGCGGCCGCAGGGGTCATCCCCGCGGATTTGGCCTCGGCCACAATGAAACAAAAAGAGATCGGGAGCCCGCTGGGCGTCACCGACAAGACTTGGGCCGAGCGCATGGAGTGGATCGGCGACGAGTGGGAGGTCAAGATCCCGGTGGACGTCCAAGGCGCCGATACGCTGGTCGGTTTCACCTCCATCGAGCTGATGAAATTCCCGGACAACATCGCCGCCATTGCCAAAATCATGAACAAGGCAGGCGAGAAGTGGACGACCAGCTCCAAGGGTCGCGAAGTCGTGAACTTCGGCTTTTTCGAAGCCGACGAGGAGCTGACCAAGATGTTCCTGAGCCGCGTCTTTGAGGCGGCCAAGGAGCTCGGCGTCAAGAGGATCATGATCAGCGAGTGCGGCCACGCCTACGACGCCTTCCGCTGGACGGCGGCCAACATCATGGACGTGCCCAAAGGCGTCGAGATCACCCACATCGCGCAGGTGATGCACGATTTTTGGAAAGCGGGGCGGATCCGGTTGAAAAAGGGGGCTTACGACGACGGAACGATCACTTTCCACGATTCCTGCAAGATCCAACGGAGAGGCGGAATTATCAAGGAGCCGCGCGAGATCCTGAAGTGGCTCGCCCCCCGGTCCTTCAAGGAGATGACGCCCAACAAGGAGCAGTCCCTCTGCTGCGGCGGGGGCGGCGGGGTCATTGCCATCCAGGAAGCGGACCCCCTGCGCTTCGCCGTTTTCGGCATGAAGATCGACCAGATGAAGGCGATCGGGGCCAAGTCGGTCTGCATGGTGTGCAGCAACTGCCGCCTGCAGTTCACCGAGGGCGTGGCCCACTTCGACTCCGACGTCAAGGTCTGCGGGCTTTCGGAGATGGTTTCCCAGGCCCTGGAGTGAGGACCCGTGGAGAAGGCTGAAGGTTTTTTGAGGATGAAAAGGAGGGGTTCCTATGGCATCTTTCACACTCACCCCGGTTGATAAGGGTATCCTGCGCTGTCGGCATACGGGTCCGTTCACGCCCGAGGACGTCCAATCGTTGGCCGGTTTCCTGCGGGAGTATTCCGGGAAGCTGTTGATCGACCTCACGGGGGCCGACGCCGAAGAATGTTCGCGCCACATCCGGCATTTCCGGCCGATGCTGCCGACGGCGGCCATTTTCGGCGCTCCGATCAATCCTGACATCCTGGTCATCGACAAGAGCTACTACGCGAACGACGTCCGGCTCTTCAAGACCGAAGAGGAAGCCCTGGCCTGGCTTCGGAACCAATAGGAGGTTCAGAATGAGTCAGCGTATCGTCATAGATCCCATCACCCGCATCGAGGGACACCTGCGGATCGAGGCCAGCCTGGACGCCGCGAACACCATTACGGACGCCTACTCGTCCGGGACGATGGTCCGGGGGATCGAAAAGATCCTGATCGGACGGGACCCCCGGGACGCCTGGGCCTTCACCCAGCGGGCCTGCGGCGTCTGCACGACCGTCCATGCCATCGCCTCGATCCGGTCGGTCGAGGACGCCCTCAAGATCAAGATCCCGAAGGCGGCCAACATCATCCGGAACATGATCATCGCCCAGCAGTACATCCACGACCACGTCATGCATTTCTACATCCTCCACGCCCTGGATTTCGTCGACATCGTCAGCGCCCTGAAGGCCGACCCCAAGAAGACCTCGGAGATCCAGCAGGCGATTTCGGGCTGGCCGAACTCGTCCCCGGCCTATTTCGCGGAGATCCAGAAGAAGGTGAAGACCATCGTCGAGAGCGGGCAGCTGTCCCTCTTCTCCCATGGATACTGGGGGCATCCCGCCTACAAGCTGCCTGCGGAGATCAACCTGCTGGCCGTCGCCCACTACCTGGAATGCATCGACTGGCAAGCGCAGGTCACCAAGATCCACACCATTCTCGGCGGCAAGAATCCGCACCCCAATTTCCTCGTCGGCGGCGTTCCCATGCCCATCGACATGAACAGCGATCAGGCGTTGAACGCCGAACGGCTGTCGATCATCGCCGATTCCATCAAGAAGCTCAACGACTTCATCGACATGGTCTATCTCCCCGACGTCCTGGCCGTCGCCCCGTACTATCTGGAATACGCATCGCTCGGCGAGGGGCTGGGGAACTTCCTGACTTGGGGCGAATTCCCCGAGGAGGACGCCGACGACCTGTCAAAATTCGTGGTGCCGCGGGCGGCCATCCTGAACCGGGACCTCAAGAACCTCATCATGCCCGATCCGCGCGACCCCGCCAAGATGAAGGAGTTCATCACCCATTCCTGGTACGCCTACACCGAGGGCAATGACGCCGGGCTCTTTCCCTGGCAGGGCGAAACCGTCTTCAACTACACCGGCCCTCAACCGCCCTACGAACAGCTGAATGTGGACGGGAAATATTCCTGGCTCAAGGCCCCCCGGTGGAACGAGAAGCCCATGGAGGTCGGCCCTCTGGCCCGCGTCCTCGTCATGTACGCGTCGGGCCACGAGGAGACCGTGGAGCTGGCGAACGCGGTGCTCAAGAAACTCAATGCGCCTGTTTCCGTCCTGTTTTCGACGCTTGGCCGGATGGCGGCCCGGGCCATCGAAACCAAGGTCTTTGGAGATCTTCTCTCCAGGCTTTACGACGACCTGATCGCGGAGATCAAGGCCGGGCGGACCGAAACCTTCAACGACGAGAAATGGGAACCGCGGACCTGGCCGACGAGAGCGGAGGGCTTCGGATTCATGGAAGCCCCTCGGGGAGCCCTGGGCCATTGGATCGTGATCGAGGGCGGGAAAATCAAGAACTATCAGATGGTCGTGCCCACGACTTGGAACGGTTCGCCGCGCGACCACAAGAACCAGCCCGGGGCTTACGAGGCGGCCCTCGTCGGCACGAAACTGGCGATCCCAGACCAACCCCTGGAGATCCTCCGGACCATCCATTCCTTCGATCCGTGCCTGGCCTGCGCCGTCCACATGATCGACGCGGACGGCCGGTCCTTGGCGGAAGTGGGGACCGGATTCCCGGTTATTTGCCGCCGCTGAGCTTTCCCGGCCGTGGGGCCGAGCGGGGCGGGAGCCGGGAATCCGCCGCGCTTTTTGGAAGAACAGAATGCCGGAAAAAAATAGAAAGATCATTCTGGGCCTGGGAAATATCCTGAACAGGGACGAGGGCCTGGGAGTCCATTGTCTCGAGCCGCTCCGGGAGTGCTTGAAGGAGTTCACCGCCATCGACGTCCTCGACGGCGGCGTGCTGGGCCTCGACCTTCTCCCCCTCGTTGAGTCCTGCAGCCACCTGCTCATCCTGGATGCCGTCGACGCGCGGAAGCCGCCGGGCACCATCATCGAGCTTTCAAGAGACGAAATCCCGCTTTTTTCGCGAATCAAGCTCTCCTGGCACCAGGTGACGTTCCATGAGGTGCTCCAGCTCGCCGGCGTCAGGGGGAACCTCCCGGGCCATCTCCACCTTGTCGGAGCCCAGCCGGCCGACACCTCCACCGGATTCGGGCTGAGTTCCGTCATCGCGCCGCTTGTCCCGGCCCTCGCCGGCCGAGCCGTCGCTGTCCTGAAAAAATGGAGGCTCATCTAGCATGAAAACGATCCGGCTGCTTCGCCTGGGAATGGTCTCGCCTGTTCGCTCGCAGACCTGCTACCATGCCGCGGCCTATGCTCTGGGCGAGGACGCCCCGGATACGATCATCCTCGTCAGCCCTTCTGATCCCTACGTCTGCATCGGCTTTCACCAGGATCTCGAGAAAGAGGTCGACGTGGATTATTGTGGGGGCCGGCTCCTGCCCATCTATCGGCGGGAAGTGGGCGGCGGAGCCGTTTATCTCGACCGCAATCAGCTTTTCGTGCAATGGGTTTTCCGCCCGTCGTCGCTCTCGGCCGACGTGACGGAGCGTTTCCGCCTCTATATCGAGCCGCTTGTCCTCGCCTACCGGGCTCTGGGCATCGACGCCCGTCACCGCCCCGTGAACGACATCCACGTGGGTCACAAGAAAATCGGCGGGACCGGCGCCGCCCGGATCGGCCAAGCGGAAGTCGTCGTCGGCAGCATCATGTTCGATTTCGACAGGGCCGCCATGGCCAGAATCCTGAGGGTATCTTCGGAGAAAATGAGGGACAAGGTCCATCAGAGCCTCGAAGAATACATGACAACCCTCCGGGACGAACTCGGCGCCCCTCCGGTCCGGCCGGCGGTCGAGGCTTTGTATCTAGCTCAATGCGCCCGGGTTCTGAACGCGGACCTCGTCCCGGGGGAATGGACGGCCCAGGAAGAGGCCCTGGCCCGGGTACTCGACCGCCGCTTCGAATCGCGGGACTGGCTTTTTCAAAAAGGGGCGGCGCGGCAACCCGGGGTCAAGATCCACGAGGACGTCAAAGTCCACGAATCCAGCCTGAAGACCCCGGGAGGATTGATCCGACTGACCCTCCGCCTCCGGGACGGCCGAATCGACGACCTGTCGATCTCCGGGGATTTTACGATTTTTCCCCGGACGGCCGTGATGGAGATCGAGGAAGCGCTCCAGGGCACGACGGCCGAGCCGCAAACCGTCCTCGAAATCATCCGTCAAAAATACGGTGATAACCGCATCCAGTCTCCCGGCCTCGGGCCCGACGACTGGGCCGCGGCTTTTTCTTTGGCCCTGAAAAGCTAGAGTGCGATGAAAGAAAAAACCGCCCTCTTGTCGGTCCTGGCCAATCTGGTCCTGGCGACCGTGAAAATCGCCGCCGGAATTTTATCGAATTCGGCGTCTGTTCTGGCCGAGGGAATACACTCGGGCATGGATATTCTCTCTTCAGGTATAAGTCTTATCGGAATAAAAACAGCCAAAAAACCCAAGGATCGGGAACATCCTTATGGGCATTTCAAATTTGAGGTTTTGGCCGGTCTGCTCATCACCATGATTCTCTTCGTGACGGGGATAGGAATTATCTACCAGGCCTACCGGAGATTTGCGAAGCCCTCACCTTTGGGGTTTACGAACCTAGCCCTGGGGACGATGCTCTTTTCCGCTATCGTGAACGGACTCATGGCCCGGATGAAGACGCATTATGGAAAAATAGAGAACTCGGTCAGTCTTCTATCTGACGGTGTTCATTCGAAAATCGACGTCTACACCTCCGCCGCTGTGCTGATCGGCGTCGCCTTGACCCGATTTTGGGTCCGGGCGGATTCTTTTCTGGCTCTGGCTATAGGGCTCTACATCATCAAGGAAAGTCTTTCCTTGGGAAAAGAATCCGCCGATTCGTTGCTGGATGCATCGGCCGGCGAAGAGGTCGAAAAGAGGATCAAGGAAATCGTCGGGAAAGAGAACATTGCGTTATCCGATCTGAAAACACAGAAAAAGGGTGCGGCCATAACAGCAAATCTTAAAATTGAATTCCCCGGCACCATGAAAATCGATCAGGCTACGGCCGTCGCCGAAAAGCTGAAAAAGGAATTGATGGACGGCATTCCCAGGCTAGAATACGTGGCCCTGCAGATTGAAAGTCATGATCTGGCAAGCGCGTCTTTTAAGCCGGTTGAGCGTGTCACGGGCATAAGGTATGGCGGCGGGATCGGTTGGCAGAGAAGGGGCGCGTTTAAGGGGGCCATGCCGGATGCGAACGATTCCGGTCCTGGGGGTTATTGTTTATGTGAAAAATGCGGATACCGAGTGAGGCACGCAAGGGGCACCCCCTGCTCAACGCAGAAATGCCCGGACTGCGGAACCCTCTTGAGGAGAGGCTGAAAAAGCAAGCCAAGGATGCTCTTGTGGACCCCATTAAGAATGAAGTCGCCGTCCTGTTTTCGGGCGGCATCGATTCGCTGCTGGCGGCCGTCCTGCTTCTGCAGAGCTACGACAAGGTCCATCTCATTACGTTCGACAAGGGCTACCTCGAGTTCGGGGTGAAGAACAACATCCCCAATATCGAGCGCCTCAAGGTCCAATTCGGCGCGGTCCGCATTCACCACGAGATCGTCGACCTGAAGAATGTGGTCAAGCGCATTGGCGCCGGGAAGATCCGCGGGGATCGCAAGAAATACAACCTGGAAATCCGCTGGTGTGTCCGATGCCGTCTAGGCATGAATACGGGCGGCCTGATCTACGCACTCGAGTATAATCTGGTCGGCTATGCCGACGGCTCCAACCGTGAGCAAATCCCCTCCGACGCCAACCTGACGGGAACCGCCGAAAACTACCCCCGCATCGTCAACCTCAGTAAGAAATTCGCCGCCGATTACGCCGTCCGCTTCATGACGCCCACCTACGAGTTCGGCGGCCGCGAGGCACGTCGCCAAAAGCTTAGCGATCTGGGTTTCGAGATCGATTTCCTAAGCCGGGACCATAGTAAGAAGCTGTCCGGGATGATGAACAAGGGCGTCACCAAAAGGTCCCAACCGATCTGTGTTTCGGGCTGGATGATCCACTGGAAGCGCAACCTTCTGGGCAAGCCCGTCGAGCAGAACGAGGAGATGACCGCGGATTACGTGGCCGGCAAGCAGGCCGGCGTTGTCCGCGCGGTCATCCGAGACTACTTCGCCGAGAAGGGGTTGGACATCGAGCAGATGGTCAAGGCCCGCCGGGCCGACCCGCTCGGCCGATTCACGCTCTCGCCGAGCTAGATCCGGCCGAAAGAATTGACACCCGGATGGCCAAGGATTATGAAGAGGGAGGAATGAATACGAGGAGGTCGCGCAATGAGCGACCGCAAGAAGACCAAGACGCATTCTGTCCTGACCCCGACCGAAGCCATCCTGGAGAGCATCTCGGACGGCGTTTTCACGGTGGACAAGGATTGGCGGGTCACATCCTTCAACCGAGCCGCCGAGCAGATCACGGGTGTCTCTCGTCGGGACGCGATCGGCCGGCGTTGTTCGGAAGTGTTTCGTTCCAGCATGTGCGGCGCGGATTGCGCGCTTCAACGAACACTGAAAACGGGCAAACCCGTCATCGGCCGATCCGGATACATCATCGATACGGACGGCGACCGAATTCCCATCAGCGTTTCCACCGCCGTCGTTCGGGATGCCGCCGGACGCCTGACCGGCGGCGCCGAAACCTTTCGAGATCTCTCCGAAGTGGAGGAATTGCGCCGGGAATTGGCAGGGAAATTCCAGGTCGGCGATCTGACCAGTCGGAGTCCGTTGATGCAAAGGGTGTTCGAGGTCCTTCCGGCCATCGCCGCCAGCCCCAGCACCGTTCTTATCCTCGGAGAAACCGGAACCGGCAAGGAATTGGTGGCCCGGACGATCCATTCTCTCAGTGCCCGCAACGAAGGACCTTTTATCGCGGTCAACTGCGGGGCTTTGCCCGATACGCTCCTGGAGTCGGAGCTGTTCGGCTACAAGGCCGGCGCGTTTACCGGCGCGAACAAGGACAAGCCCGGCCGTTTCGCCTTGGCCAGAGGAGGGACGATCTTTCTCGACGAGATCGGCGAGGTGAGCCCGGCCTTGCAGGTCCGCCTGTTGCGGGTGCTCCAGGAGCGGACCTTCGAGCCCTTGGGCGCGACCCGTTCCGAGAGCACGGACGCGCGGATCATCGTCGCCACCAACAAGGACCTGGCCGAGCAGGTGCGGAAGGGCCTTTTCCGTGAAGACCTCTACTACCGCGTGAACGTGGTGCGCATCGAACTTCCGCCTCTGCGCCAGAGGAAAGAGGACATCCCCCTTCTCGGTGAACAGTTCGTCGCCCGATTCAACCGCCTGCAGCGGAAATCCGTGCCGGGGATCGCCGCGGAAGCCCTGTCGCTCCTGATGGCCTATGACTGGCCGGGAAATATCCGCGAACTGGAGAACGCCGTTGAGCGCGCCTTCATTCTCTGCGGCGAAAGGCCCATCGGCATTGAACATCTGCCCCAGGAGTTGACGGCCTATGGCGCGGCGGGGAGGGGGGCCGATATGCGGTCCGCCCACGATATTCTTGATGCCCAGGCCATCCGCACCGCCCTCGAACGCAATTCGTTCAACCGCCTGGAGGCGGCCAAGGAACTCGGCATCCACAAGACCACGCTTTTCCGAAAGATGAAAAAACTGAAGATAATCCTGCCTGAGCAGGACGGCCGCTCCCTTCACGTCGGTAAAAAATAGCGAATACGCACCAGTACTTTCATATAAGGGTAGCGATTACGCTACTTTTGGCAGCCCCGACTTCTCCCAAAAATCGCCTCTAAAATCAGTCATATCAATGGGATGAAATCATTTGCTTGCGTTCTTTGATATTGGCACAACAATTGCTATTAATCCATGTGTGAACGATAAGAAGGATCTCGGATGATGAAAGCGGCATTTGCATATTGGGAGAATCGCATCGCCCCTGTCTTTGACGTAGCCAGGCAAATCCATATCGTCGAGGCCCAGTCGGAACGAATCGTATCGGAAACGGAGGAAATCCATTTGGATGACCTGCCGGTTCAGAAAGTGATTCGTTTGGCGGGGCTTGGCGTCGGCACGCTGGTCTGCGGCGCGATTTCCAGGTCTTTACGCGAGATGGTCGCCGCCTACGGAATCCAAGTTGTCCCATTCGTGGCCGGAGATCTGCGCGAGGTCATTCAGGCTTGGCTTGAAGGCGGGCTAAGAGGCGACGACTTCGCCATGCCCGGTTGCTGCGGTCGCCGCCGTCGCCGGGGGATAGACGGTATAAACCAGGCGGAATACTTCATGAATGGAAGAAGACGTGGTGGAATGGGATCAGGCGGTGGACAGGGGCGAGGCCGGGGCGGACAGGGCCGAGGTCGTATGGGCGGTCCCCTTGCGGGGGGCGCTGGAGGCACCCGCCTGTGTCCGAAATGCGGGCATCGTGAAACGCATGAACGTGGAGTGCCCTGCGTACAGAAGCGGTGCCCAAAGTGCGGCACCGCGATGGCCAGGGAATAATGTCATAAAAAAGGAGGCTACGACAATGCCAAGAGGAGACGGAACAGGACCGCAGGGTAAAGGGCCGGGAACAGGGCGAGGAAAGGGGCGCTGTGGAGGGAAAGTCTCTCAGCGGCCAGGGGGTCAACCCCGACAAGGCCAGGGCCAGGGAGAAGGTCAAGGCCGCAAAGGCGGTCTCGGCCGAGGAAGAAACAAAAAAGGATAAAAACTTTTTCAAGAAAGGAGAATGATCATGCCAAGAGGAGACAGAACCGGGCCCATGGGAATGGGCGCTATGAGAGGTCGTGCGGCCGGATACTGCGCGGGTTTTGGAATGCCGGGATACGCGAATCCTGTTCCGGGGCGAGGCTTCGGGATGGGTTTCGGACGGGGCCGCGGCGCCTGGGGGCGCGGATTCGGCAGCGGCGGTCGCGGATGGCGGCACATGTTCTATGCCACCGGGTTGCCGGGGTGGGCGCGATTCGGGGGGTATGCCGATCCGTATGTGAAGCCCGATCCGGAAATGGAAAAGCAGGTCCTCAAAAACCAGGCGGAAGCCATGCAAGAAGAGCTTGAAGAGATCAAAAAGCGGCTCTCCGAGATCGAGACGGACACCGCATCCTCCAAGTGATGATTCAAACTATGCTTAAAGGTATTTACACGCTTCAGGTGACGCCGTTCACGAAGGACTTTAAGCTGGATGAGCCCGGATTGCGGACCCTCATCCGCCTTCAGATCGAAGGCGGCGTTCACGGCATCGCTCCGCTCGGGGTTACCGGTGAGAACCCGGCCTTGACCGAGGATGAAGTCACGCGGGTAGCCGAAATCACGGTTAAAGAGGCCGCCGGCAAGGCCAAGGTCGCCCCGGACACGTGCTCCAACAACCTCGAGCGGACCATCGCCCGGGCTCAGCGGTACGCTAAAATCGGTGCCGATTACGTCGTTGTTTTCGCCCCCTTCCTTGTCCTGCCGACGCAGGCCGGTCTTCTCGATTTCTACCTCAGGGTCGCCGATGCCTGCCCGGTGCCGATTATCATCCACAATGCCCCGGCCCGGGTCGGCGTCAACCTCGAACATAAAGCGTATGCGAAGCTTATGGAGCATGGCAACATCGCCGGGACGAAGGACGGAAAAAAGGAGCTCGACCATCTGGCCAAGCTCCTCCACCTGGCCCGGGGAAAGGACTTCGAGGTTTTCACCGGCAAGGACACGACGGCCTACCCGATGATGGCCTTCGGCGGCAGCGGCAGTTTCAGCGTCACGGCGAACATCCTGCCCAAGGTGATGCGCGAGATCGCCGACCACAGCCTGGCCGGGCGGCACGAAGAAGCCCGGGCTCTCCACTATGCCTACTACGACATCTTCGCTGCCCTGCGCCTGGAGACCAACCCGATGGCCGTCAAGGCAGCGTTGTCCCTTCTCGGCCTGCCGGGCGGACCTCTCCGGCCGCCGCTTTCCGACCTCAGCGACAGCAACCGTGAATACATCAAATCCCTTCTGAAGGAGCGGGGGCTCCTTTGACCCGCCCGCGTCTGAAGAGCAAAGCCGGCCGGGCGGCCCAGTCTCTGGCTGAATTGATCGCCCCAAGCCGCAAAAGGAGATAAACAAACGTGGATCAATCGACGAGACTTCCCCTGATCGGTGAAAAGGCGCCGTCTTTCAAGGCCGAAACCACCCAGGGTCCCATCAACTTCCCCGACGACTTCAAGGGCAATTGGGTGATTTTCTTCTCCCATCCCGCCGATTTCACTCCGGTCTGCACGACGGAGTTCATGACCTTCGCGTCCATGCAGCCTCAGTTCGAAAAGCTCAACTGCAAGCTGCTCGGCCTGTCGATCGACAGCACCTACAGCCACATCGCCTGGCTGAGGACGATCAAGGAAAAGATCGAATTCAAGGGCATGAAGGGCGTCGAGGTGACCTTTCCGGTGATCAGCGACCTGACGATGGACGTGGCCAAGGCGTTCGGCATGCTCCAGCCCTCGGCCAGCACGACGCAGGCCGTCCGAGCGGTCTTCATTATCGATCCCCTGGCCGTTGTCCGGGCGATCCTGTATTACCCCCTGAGCAACGGCCGCAATATGGAAGAGATCAAGCGGTTGCTCGTAGCCATGCAGATTTCCGATCAGCACAAGGTAGCCACGCCGGCCAACTGGCAGCCTGGCGATGACGTCATCGTGCCCCCGCCGGGGTCCTGTGGGGCGGCCAAGGAACGGATGGAAAAGCCCGACCCGGATGTCCGCTGTTTAGACTGGTTCCTGTGCTTGAAAAAATGCCCGAAATGAAAAAGATCGGAATCATCATCTGCGCCCGTTATAAGGATTGCGGCGGGGGCAAATGTTTTCGGGCCTTGCGTGAACGGCGGGGCGCATTTTCCATCTACCCCGCCGAAGAACCCGTGGAGATCATCGGCTACTCGACCTGCGGCGGCTGCCCAGGCGGCAATGTGGAATACGTGCCGGCCGAAATGAAAAAGAACGGGGCCGCGGTCATTCATCTGGCCACCGGGCTGGTGGTCGGCTATCCTCCGTGTCCCAATATCCGTCGTTTCAAGACCTTCATCGAGACCCAGTTCGGGATTCCGGTCGTGATCGGCACCCATCCCGTCCCTTTGAAGTACTGGGAAGCGCACCGCCGCCTGCCATTCTGGGACGAGGCCAACATGCGTGAGATCGCCGGTCAGTTGTTGGACGAGGACCGCGACGTCATGGAGGCCTATAACTAAGCCGTTAGGGCCGGACGCCGGGAATGCTCATGAAGAGAATGGATTGGAGATAACCGATGAAAATCGCCTTTAGTACGTCGGGAGAGACCCTGGATTCACCGCTGGATGCACGTTTTGGTCGCGCCCCGAAGTTTCTGGTCTACGATCTGGACAGCGAAACCTTCGAAGTGGTCGACAACCAGCAGAACTTGAACGCGACCCAGGGAGCCGGAATCCAGTCGGCGGAAACCGTGGCTCGCTTGGGAGTCAAAAGTCTCGTGACCGGACATTGCGGCCCGAAAGCATTTCGTGTACTTTTAGCGGCCGGGATCAAGGTCTACGCCACCGGCGCGCCCACCGTGGCCGCGGCCCTTGAACAATATCGCTCCGGAAAACTGACCGAGGCCAAGGCTGCCGACGTCGAGGGCCATTGGGCGTAAACAGCAACGTAACGGAGTCCGACGTGCGCCGGTCCGCTGTCGAACTGCCGGTGGGAACGAATGTCCTGGCGCGATCCTGCGCCGAGTTTTCGAATAAAGGAGAATTCTCTGATGCCGGGATATGATGGAACAGGACCAAGAGGCCGCGGCCCCATGACAGGCAGAGGCGGCGGCTATTGTATGCTGAAAATATCCCAATCTTACGACGAGCCTCAAACAGGATTCGCGGGTGTATTTGGAAAGGCGGTGACCCTTTTGCCCGTTTCTAAGCGGGTTGATATTATTTCCTTGTACCTCAGGGCTCGGCGAGTTCGACTTGCGCTCCGTGACATTGATCACCGCATCGCGTTCTTAGAGGTCGTCATACAAAGAAGAGATGACTCACGCAGGATCGCCGACAACAGGAACCCTGCTCTAGGTCGGGACGGAGGCGCTTCTTGAGTTTTGATGGCGAGTCGGGCAAGGGTAAAATCGGCAAAACGATGAATAAGGTCCTTGCCCAGCAGGGAGAGGGTTGGCGCGACAGGCCGGCCATCCATGTGGAAGGTCTGAAAAAAGCCTTTGGTGCGGTGCAGGCGGTGGACGGGACATCCTTTTCCGTGCATCGCGGCGAATTGTTCGGTTTCCTCGGTCCCAACGGCGCGGGGAAGACCACGACGATCAACCTGCTCACCGGCCTGGCCCGCCCGGACAGCGGAACAATATCTGTCGGCGGCATCGATTGCTCGGCTCGTCCTAAAGCCGCTCAGCACCTGCTCGGCCTCGTCCCCGATGAGAGCAATCTTTATCCCGAACTGACGGGCTTTGAGAACCTGTGTTTTTGCGCGGCGCTTTACGGCCTGGGCAAGACCGAACGGCAGACCCGGGCTCGAAAGCTTCTGCAATCATTCGGCTTGGCCGAGGCGGCCAACCGCAAATTCGCGGGTTACTCCAAAGGGATGAAACGCAAGCTCACCATCGCCGCAGGAATCATTCATGAGCCGGAGATTCTGTTTCTGGATGAACCGACCACCGGCATCGACGTCGCCAGCGCCAGACAGATCCGCCGCCTCATCGCCGATTTCCACCGCGGCGGGACAACCATCTTTCTGACCACGCACTACATCGAGGAGGCCGAGCGGCTGTGCGACCGCATCGCTTTCATCGTGTCCGGGCGAATCGTTCAAGTCGACACGGTGGAACATCTCCTGCAGCCCGTCCAGCACAAGCACATTGTGCAAGTCGCTTACACGAAGGGCGTCGATGGTTTGAAGGATAAGATCGTATCGGCCTTCCCCAATCTGGAGTTCCAAGCTCTTTCGGAAGAGCTGATCCGGGTTGAAGCCGATGCGCCCGTTCCCGTCGGGCCGCTGGTGCGTTTTCTCGAGGATCAGGGGGGCGAGGTGACCGAGGCCCGCCGGATGCGGCCGTCTCTGGAAGAAGTGTTCGTACGCATCACGGGCCTAGAGGCTGACTCCATGCGAAAGGATCAGGAAAGGAAAGGGAGCGGCGCATGAAACGCTGGATCGCCTTCTGGAACATCCTGATCAAGGACATGCGGACTTATTACCTGAAGCCGCCGAACATCAGTTGGGGGCTCATTTTCCCCTTGGCCTGGACGGGCATGTTCTTCATCAAATCCGGCAGCGGTTTGGAGAGTATTTTGACATTGCTTCCCGGCGTAGTGACCATTTCCATTTTGTTCGGAACCACCTCGCTGTTAGCTGTAACCGTGACATTTGAAAAGAAGAACCAGTCGTTCGAACGGCTGTTGCTCGCGCCCATCCCCCTCGGACTCTTGATGCTGGCAAAGACCAGTGGAGCCATTCTTTTCGGCGTGGTCAACGCGTTCGTGCCCGTCGTCCTGGCCGCGTTTCTCGTCGATTTGTCCGGAGTGGCATGGAGTGTCGTTTTCCCCGCCATCGTGTTGATTGCGGTGGTATCAACCTTTCTGGGTCTGTTCATCGCCGTTTCGGTGAGCGAGGTCTTCGAGGCCCAAACATTCTCGAACTTTTTTCGCTTCCCGATGATCTTCCTGTGCGGGCTGTTTTTCCCCATCGGAAAGCTTCCGGTGTTTCTTCGCCCGCTTTCTTACGTGTTGCCTCTAACATACGGAGCCGACGTTCTCCATGGAGCAATTCACGCCGAACAGAGCATGTCATTCGCACTTGATATCTTTGTCCTCGGGGCATTCTGCATCGGCTTGTTTGTAATAAGTCTCCAGAACATTAAGCGGAGGTGGATTCGATGATTCTTGCCGTCGCTTCAGGAAAAGGCGGAACCGGCAAAACGACAGTCGCGGTGAACCTAGCCAGGGTGCTCGGCTTCCAGGTGCAGCTTCTGGACTGCGACGTGGAAGAGCCGAATGACCACCTCTTTCTCAAGGGGACATTGTGCGAGGAGAAAACCATCCCTATTCCTGTTCCGCAAGTGAACGAATCCCTTTGCGACGGCTGCGGCGAGTGCGGTCGTTTTTGCGAATACCACGCCATCGTTTCGTTCGGGACTATACCCCTCGTCTTTCCTGAGATGTGTCACGGTTGCGGGGGTTGCGCGAAGGTGTGCCCTAAAAAAGCCATCCGGGAGACGGGGCATAGAATCGGCGTCGTCGAAACCATTGAATCGGGGAAAGTCACATTGATAAAAGGACGGCTCGACGTCGGCGTGGCCATGTCGCCACCGCTGATTCGCGCGGTGAAGGCCCATCTGCGAAAAGGGGCGCCCGCGATCCTGGACGCGCCTCCGGGAACGTCATGCCCGGTGATCGCCGCGCTCCGGGGAGCGGACTTCGTCGTGCTTGTCACGGAGCCGACGCCCTTTGGCCTGCATGACCTCAAGCTCGCCGTGGATGTGGTGCGGGAGCTCCGGATTCCGTTCGGCGTGGTCATCAACCGGGTCGGGATCGGTGACGACCGGGTGCATGTGTTTTGCGGGAATGAGGACATCCCCATTCTTTTGGAAATTCCGGATGACCGGCGGATCGCCGAGGCTTATTCAAGGGGCGAACTCATCGTTGAGGCTATGCCGGAGTACCGTGCTCACTTTAAGCGGCTTTGGGAAGCCGTCCTGGAGCGGAAATCCACCGATCTTCACGACCCCGCCCGGGATGCGACACGGATTGCCATTCCAAATTCATCCACCTTCCAACGATAAGAACGAAAGGAATGTCCATGAAGGGTAGCGAGGATATGGTCCAAAGAAAAGCTGCCTTTCGCGTCCGGACAGAGCAGTACTTGAGTCTGGGCTATGACCGATTTGCAGCTACGGATTTCGTGGTTAAGACGGGTGGGCGGCTCTCGAGCCCTGCGCTGGATATCGGCACAGGCAAGGGGCTCACGGCCCTGGCCCTGGCCAGCCGGGGATTAGAGGTGGTTTCCGTGGATCCCGATGCGGATGAACAAGCCCTGGCCTTTCTCTTGGCCGCGGAGGCGGGCCTGGAGGATCGCATTTGTTTTGTCCGGGGAAATGCGGCCGTTTTGCCCTATCCCAAAAATCATTTTGGCTGCGCCGCGCTGGTGGATGTCCTCCACCATTTGCCGGATCCGGTGCCCGTGCTTGAAGAGATGGCCAGGGTCTTAAAGCCTTCCGGAATTTTGATCCTGGCGGATTTCTCAGCGGAAGGATTCGAACTTGTCGCTCGGGTGCACCGAGAGGAGGGGCGGGAGCATCCCGTCAGCGGCGTGACGATGGAGTCGGCGGCGGCGTTTCTTTCCGGGAGAGGGTTCGAGGTTATGGTTCGCCTGAGCGGCCACAAGCACGATGTGATCGTGCTTACGAAAAAAATGCGAGAAGGGGTGTGAAGACCGATGCCGACCTATGAATATGAATGCCGTCAGTGCGGCCTGCGGTTCGAACGGCGACAGCCCATTACGGACCGCCCGCTTACGGAATGTCCTGAATGCCGGGGCGAGGTCCGCCGGTTGGTCAGCGGAGGGGCGGGATTCATTATCAAAGGGTCGGGTAACAGACGGGTCGAACACCGCGCCGGCTCATGTTCCCTGGAACAAAGCGGCAAAACATGCTGCGGACGGGACGAGCGCTGTGGAAAACCGCCGTGCGGAGAAGAATCATGACCGCGAGCAGCGTCCGATACTCGTATGGTCCCGTTCCCTCGCGGCGTCTGGGACAGAGCCTGGGAATTAACAACATCCCGGCTAAAATATGCACCTATTCCTGCGTCTACTGTCAGGTGGGGCGAACCACACGGATGCAGAATGACCGCGGCTCCTTCTATGAGCCCGAAGATATTTTCCGGGACGTGCAGAGGAGATTGGCGGAAGCGAAGGAGGCATCAGAGCGAGTCGACTACCTGACGTTCGTGCCGGATGGGGAGCCCACTCTCGACGTGAATCTGGGCAAGGAAATCGCGCGCTTGAGGGAGTTGAAGGTCCCTGTCGGTGTGATCACGAACAGTTCGCTTCTCTGGCGCGATGACATCAAAGAGGACCTTGGCAAAGCCGATTGGGTTTCGCTGAAGATCGATGCTGTTCAGGAAGTCGTCTGGCGACAGATCAATCGGCCTCACAAAGCCTTTCAGCTGCCCGTGATTCTGGATGGGATACGGGCCTTTGCCAAAGCCTTCACCGGCAAGCTGATAACGGAAACGATGCTCATAAAGGGGATCAACGACAAGGATGACGGCATGAAGGAGGTCGCCGATTTTCTCTACAATATTCGGCCTTCTGCGGCGTATCTGAGTATTCCTACCCGTCCGCCGGCGGAGAAATGGGCCTGTATCCCGGATGAAGCGGTGCTCAACCGAACATACCAGATATTTGCCGACAGGTTGAACGCGGTGGAATACCTGATCGGCTATGAGGGAGATGCTTTCGCCTTTACCGGCGAAATCGAAAAAGACCTCCTGAGCATAACCGCCGTTCACCCGATGAGAGAAGAGGCTGTCAGCGCATTTCTGTCTCGGGCTGGAATATCGTGGGAAGTTGTTGATCGACTGGTGGCCCAGGGGGATCTTGCGAAAACGAAGTACGCTGGGCAGATCTTCTATCTGAGAAGATTCACAAGAGACCGTTTGTGAAACACATGAGCAGCATAGACGAACGCTATATCGAGTCATGCCGGAATGAATTTTGGCAAAAGGTCTTCCGACTCGAACTCGGATACCTTATTGAACACCTCAAAGGGTGCCAAGATGTCCTTAGTGTCGGCTGCGGTATGGCGACGATAGAAGGTGCATTGGCAGAAAGCGGTTTTAAAGTCACGGGGCTGGACGTCTCTCAGGAGGCCTTGAACTGTGCGCCGGACACGCTCACAACCGTGGTGGCCCGAGCAGAAGACATGTCATTCCCGGCCAATTCCTTTGATGCCTCGATTTACGTGGCCTCCCTTCAGTTCGTTGATGACTACCGAAAGGCGCTGGAGAAAACGGCTTCTGTCTTGCGTCCCAAGGGCAGGATTGTCGTCATGTTGCTCAACCCGGCGTCGACGTTTTTCCAGGAAAGGTTTCGCGATCCCAGTTCTTATGTCTCAAAGATCAAACATACTGACCAGAAGGCGATAGAGGATGCGGTCGCCAGAAATTTTACGGTGCATTCGGAGTACTTCCTTTGCGTTGACGGAAATGAGGTATCCGCAGCTGCGAAAGAATCTGACGCAGCGTTATACATCATTTTGGGCACGAAGCGGGCGGCGCCTTAGGGAGCGAGGAATATGCAGGAGTTGGTAGTCATCAGCGGCAAGGGCGGGACGGGCAAGACCAGCCTGGCCGCTTCCTTCGCTGTTTTAGCGGACCGGCCGGTCATCGCCGACTGCGACGTGGACGCGGCCGACTTGCATCTTGTCCTTTTGCCGCGGGTCATGGAACGCCATGAGTTCCGCAGCGGGCATGAGGCCGTCATCCGGCCGGACGACTGCACCGGCTGCGGCGTGTGCCTGGCGTATTGCCGGTTCGGGGCCGTCCTGACGCCGGCCGTCCAGGACGAACGGCGGACGCCGGGCCGGGCCCGGTCGAACTGCTCGGACTGCGCCTACTGTGAGCGATCCTGCGACCTGCGAACGAACGCCATCATCGACGAAATGGGGGGCGCGGTGGGCGAGTCACGGACGGCCGCGCAGGCCATCGATTCCATCGCCTGCGAAGGCTGCGGCGTATGCGTCCGGTTCTGCCCGGAGAAAGCCATCGATTTTCCGGAGCGTCTCTCGGGCGAATGGATGGTGTCGGAGACCCGCTGCGGTCCGATGGTCCACGCCCGGCTGGGTGTCGCGGCCGAGAACTCCGGCAAGCTGGTCTCTTTGGTCCGGCGGGAAGCCCGCCGCATCGCCGAGGCGGGGGACCATCCGTTGATCATCGTGGACGGCCCGCCGGGGATCGGCTGTCCGGTCATCGCCTCGGTGACCGGCGCGACGCTCGTACTGGCCGTCACGGAGCCCACGGTGTCAGGCGAGCATGACCTGGAACGGGTCCTCTCTCTGACCCGGCACTTCAACATTCCGGCGGCCGTTTGTGTGAACAAGTGGGACCTCAATGCCGAAATGACGGAGCGAATCGAGGACAAAGCCCGTAAGGCGGGGGCGCGAATCGCCGGCCGCATCCGGTACGACCGCGCCGTGACCCTGGCCCAGATGCGGGAGCGGGCCGTCGTGGAGACTGAGGCGCCTTGTGTCGAGGATATTCAACACGTCTGGAAAGAGCTTGGCTTGTAGGAGGCAACAACGGACATGGAATGTATTGATCTGGAAAGCTTTTCCGCAACGGCGCGTGATCACGCCGTGCACCCGCGTCATCACGGGCCGCTTGAAGTTTTCGACGGCCACGCGCGCGTCACCGGACCCTGTGGAGACACCATGGAGTTTTGGTTGACCGCGCGAAACGGTAAAGTGGAGAGAGTCTCATTCATCACCGATGGATGCGGGCCGTCCTTGGCCTGTGGAAGCATGGCCGCGTGCCTGGCCGAAGGCAAGCGCTTTGAAGACGCGGCCGATCTGCGGCAGAAAGACATCCTTGAGGCGCTCGACGGTTTGCCCAAGGAATCCGAGCATTGCGCCCTCCTTGCCGGCAACACTCTGAAAGCGGCGTGCGAGAATTACCTGAACCGTCAAAAAGGGCCTCAAAAAGAAACCCGCGACGGAAAAGGAACATGCGACACCTGCGAGGAGACGGATTGCTCGGCATCCCAGCGCAAGAAAGACGAAACCGAAGAGGAATTCGAGGATCGCCGGAAGCTCCAATCGCGGCTCTGCCGCATTCGGCACAAAATCGTCGTCCTGTCGGGCAAAGGCGGCGTCGGCAAGAGCACGGTGGCCGTGAACCTCGCCGCGGCGTTGATGATGTCGGGGAAGCGCGTTGGACTGCTTGACGTTGATATTCATGGCCCGAGCATCCCGACCATGCTGGGCCTCGAACATAAAACGATCCAGGGAAGCGAAGAGGGACTGCTCCCCATCGATATCGGCGGGCTGAAGGTCATGTCTCTGGGCTTCTTATTGCGTAATCAGGATGATGCGGTAATCTGGCGTGGACCCATGAAAATGGGTGTCATCAAACAATTTCTCAAGGATGTGGCCTGGGGCGACCTGGACTACCTGATCATCGATTCCCCGCCGGGGACCGGCGACGAACCGCTATCGGTCTGCCAGCTGATCGGCACGTTGGACGGCGCAGTGATCGTCACCACTCCGCAGAGGGTGGCTACGGTGGACGTGCGCAAGTCCATCACGTTTTGTCGGCAGCTTCATGTGCCGGTGCTTGGAGTGGTGGAGAACATGAGCGGATTCGTCTGCCCCAAGTGCGGTGAAGTCACCCAGATTCTGCCTTCGGGCGGGGGGAAGAGCATCGCGAAAGATATGAACGTTCCGTTCCTCGGCTCCATTCCCATGAACCCCAAGATCGCGGAATCCGGCGACAACGGCCGGGCTTTGCTCGGTCAAGATTCCGCCTCTCCCATAGCCCGGGCCATGAACGAGATCATTACGCGGATCGCCCGGGGATGGGACAAGAGATAGCGGCGGCGGCAAAGAACCCGGGGGCCAATAATAATTCTCCTGAGGCGATACGAGATGAAAAATCGAAATTGTTATCCTTGTTGGGGGGACGGAAGCCGGAAGAAGTTCGAAGAAGGAATTTAAGTCATGGTTAAAAGGCAGCTCAAGCAAAAAGGCAAGTTGGAAAACAATTCGAAAGAGGAGAACAACCACATGAGAATCGCGATTCCTTTGGCCGGCGGGAAACTGGCCATGCATTTCGGACACTGCGAGCGTTTCGCTTTGGTCGATGTGGAGCCGGAGGAAAAGAAGATCCTCAAGCGGGAGGACATCGACGCGCCTCCGCATGAGCCGGGACTTCTGCCTAAGTGGTTGGCCGAACGCGGCGCGAACGTGATCATCGCCGGCGGAATGGGTCAGCGGGCCCAAGGACTGTTCGTCGAACACGGCATTAAGGTGTTGGTGGGAGCCCCCGCTGAAACGCCGCAGAAGCTGGTGGCGGATTTCTTGGCCGGAACGCTCCAGGCGGGCGTGAATGTTTGCGACCACTGAAAACGGCGTCTCTCTTGGACGGCGACGGTGAAATCCGATAAGGAGATGTTCTTGAAACACCATTTTAAAAACCCCGAAACCGCCGTCATCCACGCCGGGCAGGAGCCCGATCCCCTTTACGGCGGAGTTTCCGTCCCGATCTATCAATCTTCGACCTTTGCCTTTCGCTCGGCCGAACACGGCGCGGCCCTTTTCGCCGGCGAAGAAAAGGGCTTCATTTACACCCGGATCGGGAACCCGACGACGAAGGCTCTGGAGGACTGCGTGGCCGCCTTGGAAGGCGGCTGCGGCGCCATGGGAACGGCCTCGGGCATGGCGGCCGTGACGACCATCTATACGGCCTTTCTGGAAAACGGGGCCCATGTCGTCAGCACGGCTTCGGTGTACGGCCCCTCCCGGACCGTCCTCGAAAAAGAGTACGCCAGGTTCGGCGTGGAGGCCGATTTCGTCGATACGTCGGACTTCGAAGCTGTCGAAAAGGCCCTGCGGCCGTCGACGAAGCTGCTCTTCGTCGAGACGCCCGCCAATCCGACCATGAAGCTGACGGACCTGAGGGCCTGTGCCGAGCTGGCCAAAGCGAAAGGGATCCTCTTGGCCGTGGACAACACCTTCGCCAGCCCGATTCTCCAGAATCCCCTCGCTCTCGGAGCCGATATCGTTTTCCACAGCCTGACGAAATTCCTCAACGGGCACAGTGATGTCGTCGGAGGAATCATCGTCGCCCGGGAAGAAATCGTCTTGGCGCGTCTGCGGAAGGTCCTGACGCTCATGGGCGGAACCATGGACCCGCATCAGGCCTGGCTTGTCCTGCGCGGGATAAAAACCTTGGCCCTCCGTGTCGATAAAGCCCAGGACAACGCCGCCAAGCTGGCTCTAGACCTCGAGCGTCATCCCAAGGTCGCCTGGGTGCGCTATCCCGGATTGGCGAGTCATCCCCAACATGGCTTGTCGAAAAGCCAAATGCGCGGCCCGGGCGCCCTGATCTCCTTCGGACTCAAAGGGGGGCTCGAGGCCGGCCGGAGGATGATCAACGCCGTCCGCTTGTGCGCCCTCGCCGTCTCGCTCGGCGGCGTGGAAAGCCTCATCCAGCATCCGGCCAGCATGACCCACGCCGGCGTCGCGCCCGGGGAACGGGCTAAAGCCGGCATCACCGACGATCTGATCCGCCTTTCGGTGGGGTGCGAAGCCTACGAAGACCTGAGAGCGGATTTGGAACAGGCGTTGGAAAAATCCTGAGCGGAATCCGCCCGAACGCTTGGTCGGCGATGGCTTGGCCGATACGCTGAACGTAAGCAGGAATACGCGTGCCCATTGAGAACCCGGCAACCATAAGCGTCCGCAATGGTCATGGCCGGTGTCTACTCTGCGGCGAGCGGAACCCCTGCTCCCTGAAGCTGGTGTTCGAGGCCGATGATGAAGGTGGCGTGAAGACCCGTTTCCAGTCCCATCAGGGACTCCAAGGATACGACGACATGCTTCACGGAGGGGTTATTGCCTCCTTATTGGATGCGGCCATGACCCATTGCCTTTTTCATCATGGAGTTCAAGCCGTTACGGGAGACCTTCACGTCCGCTTTGTTAATCCGGTTTCGTGCGATGCCTCTCTCGAAATACGAGCGTGGGTCGTGTCTTCCCGTCCGCCTCTTTATCGTCTGCGGGCGGAAATCACGCAGGACCGGCGGATCATGGCCTGGGCCGAGTCCAAGTTCATTAGGCGCTCGGCGCGATGAGCGCGGAGCGAGCGGCGGGGCTGAATTTCTATCCCTTTCCGGCACTCACCTCAAGGCATATTCCCCGCCTCGAACTTTCGCTTCGCAGGTGGTACACTAAGTGAGAGTAGGTCGCTTTAAACTCCCAGGAAAATCGGCTTATCACTCGGCCTTCTTAACCTGGCCGCTCAGCACGCGACCGCCGGCCCCGTCCGGACTGAATTCATCGGTTTTTTTGGGAGGAGAAGTATAAAGATGTCCAAGTTTGTGTCATCGATATGTTTCGCGTCTACTATCCTGCTGTGGATTCCTATAACGCCCAGAACCGCTTTGGCTGAGTCCTCGGGAACGATTCTCGGTCACGTCATTGGCCCTGATGGAGCGGCAATACCGGGCGTGCGGCTCCTTTTGCACAACGATATTACCGGCTACAAGTCCGAAGCCGCGAGCGGGCCGGATGGCTCCTTTCGATTCTATAACGTCCCATTCAACCCATACCATTTGCACGCGGACCTTGATGGATTCGCGCCCTCCTTCACCTGGGTCAACGGAGCTCACGAGGTCAGGGTGGGTGGCGTCTTCAAGAGCTTCCCGATCGACGAACGCTTCAGCTTCGGGATCACGGATCCCGCCTTGAACGATCCCGCTTCACCGGATTACAATCCGAATCTCGCGGTCTATGACTTGACGCGAGGCGGGTCGCTGTTCGACTTCCACGGTCAGCGCACCGGGACCTACTACGCCGCCTACGTTCAGGACAACATCAAGCTTCAGGATCTCACTCTCAACGTAGGATTCCGATACGACCACAACAATCTTCCGACGAGCGCGTCCGTCTTGGAGCCCCGCCTTGGTGCAGCCTACTTCATTCAGAAAACGGGGACGGTCTTGCGCGCTTCGTACAACCGCGTCTTTTATACACCGGAGTACGAAAATATCTTGCTCAGCTCTTCACCCGAAGCTGCGAGTCTCGTTCCGCCTCTCGTGCAGCTGTCCCGGGCACTCGGAGGGGGACAGTTGCTGGTGCCTGGTGAGCGGCAGAATGCCTACACGGTGGGAGTGCAACAGGCGCTCGGCGGTCACGCTCGTCTCGATGCTGACTTCTGGTGGCGTCGATCAACGGGAGCGGGCGACCAAGATCAGTTCGAGAACACCGGGATCGTCTTTCCGCTCGCGTTTTCCTCCGGCCGGTTCGATGGATGGGACGTCCGGCTTGACATGGCGCAGATGCACGGTTTCCGAGGTTTCCTGTCTCTGGGCCACACTCACGCCGTCTACGTGCCGCCGAACGTCGGAGGGCTCTTTCTCGACCAGGCCGCCATCGCTACCATCACGGCCGGCCCGTTTCTTATCGATCACGACCAGGCGATCCAAGCCCAGCTCGGAGTGTTCTATGACATCGGTAAGAGCGGCTTTTGGGTGAGCAGCAACATACGCTACGACTCGGGCCTCGTCTGCGGTGTCGGGCCCGCGGACATTGCTTCGGACCCCAACAACGCATTCGCCATCCCCTATGTCGTCGTGCACAGCGGAACCGGTCTCGATCCGAATCGCATTGCAGCGCGGACGGTGGCGGACTTCTCAGTGGGCGCCAACCTGTCCCAACACGGCATCCCCTTGTCCATCCAGGCCGACCTGCTTAACGCTTTCAATAAGCAAGGAGTATACAATATCGAGTCCGTCTTCGGGGGCACACACGTGATCCCACCCCGCACATTCGCCGTACACCTGCGATACAGCTTCGGAGGCGAAAAATAGTAGAAGGCTGAAGTTCAGGACAGGCTCTTCTCTTTGCCAACACCGCCCGTGCGATCAGCGGAGTGCCGAGTGAGATTCAGATTCGTCACATTGGCAATTGCCTCAAAGCTGATCCGGCGTATGGCAAGGGGGTCGCCAACGCATTAGATATCCCGCTGGATGAGGTACCCAAATAGGGTTAGGTTCATGCTCGTCGGTAGCCCGGAAAAGAGGTTCGAGATTTTCTTGCCTTGGAATCCTCTTGAATTACATAATAATTAAGTATTCAATAATAGTTTATTTAGACGAATATTCTCGGGCGCTTCTGCCTTGTGGGAAGAAACGGAAAGACAATCAAGAAGCATAGCTATCTCCGATAAAAAGCAAAGGAGCATGCAGAATGAGAATCAGCGGGAATGTGAGTCGGATTTTGATGATGACGCTCATGCTGTTTTCCGTGTCCCGGCTGTGCCTCCCGTGCACTTCTATTTTGGTGACCAAGGGCGCATCCGCCGACGGGTCCGTCATCATTACCTATTCCTGTGATGCGGAATTCCTGGCCACGGTGCGCTTTATCTCGGCGGCGGATTACAAGCCGGGCCAAAAAGTCATCCTCGAAAGATCGGGGGGCCGCCACGTCGAGCTCCCCTGGGTCGCCCATACCTACAAGGTGATCGACTTCATGAATGACCACCAGGTGGCCATCGGGGAGTCAACCTTCGGTGGCCGCCCGGAGCTGGAAAATCCGGACGGGCTGATGGATTCCTACTATGAATTGATGATCCTCGCGCTGCAGCGGACCAAGACCGCCCGGGAAGCCGTCAAGTTGATGACGGATCTCATGGACGAATGCGGCTACGCCAGCACCGGGGAATCCATTTCCATAGGCGATAAGGAAGAGGCCTGGATCCTGGAGATGGTCGGGACGGGCAAAGGAGGGCACGGGGCCGCTTGGGTGGCCCGGCGAATCCCCGACGGCATGATCTGCGCCCACGCCAACATGTCGCGGATCGGCGAATTCCCGCTGAACGATCCCGAGAATTGCCTCTATTCGAAGAACGTCATCTCCTTTGCCGTGGAGAAGGGCTATTACAATCCCAAAAACGGACCTTTCAATTTTTCCGAGGTCTACAATCCTCCCACCGAAGAACAGGTCAAACACGCCTCCCGGCGGGTTTGGAGCATCTTCCGCAGGGCGGCGCCGTCGGCCGGCCTTTCCCCCGACGCCAGCTCTTTTGTCAAGGACGCCAAGCCCTACCCGCTCTGGATCAAGCCGGACAAAAAGCTTTCGGTCCGGGATGTCATGGCTCTGCATCGGGATCACTACGAGGGGACTCCCTTTGACACAACCAAGGATCTCTCCGCCGGACCGTTCGGGTCTCCGGACCGCTGGCGCCCTCTGGCCTGGGAGCTCGACGGCAAATCGTATTCGTGGGAACGGCCGATTTCGACCCAGCAGGTCGGATTCGTTTTCGTTTCCCAGGCGAGATCCTCCGTTCCCGACTCCGTAGGCGGCGTCTTCTGGTACGGGATGGACAATCCCTACACGAACATCTTCATTCCGCTCTATACCAGCATCACGGAACTGCCCCCGGCCTACACCACGGGGAACATCCAGGCCTTCAGCCGGGATTCCGCCTGGTGGACATTCAATTTCGTCGCCAACTTCGCCAACCTGCGCTTCAGCGATATGGTCCAGGACATCCAGAAGGTCCAGAAGGAGATCGAGGACCTGGAATTCGGCATCCAGCCGGCCATCGAACAGAGCGCGATGAACTTGTTGAACACCCAGCCCCAGATGGTCCCGGCTTTCCTGACCCGCTACTGCCTCTCCAACGCCCAGATGAACCTGGATCAGTGGTGGAAACTGGCCGACTCGCTCATCACCAAGTACAACGACGGCTATGTTCAAGACGATAAAGGCAACGCCCGGGAACTCGGCTATCCCAAGCCATGGCTGAGAGAGGAGCTGAAGAAGAATCTCGAAAAATTCACGGCCAAAGAGAAGCCGAAAAAAGACAAAGAGCTCTGATAGCCCGCCCGGCGTATTTCTTTATAAGGCTTTAGACTAGATAAAGGAGAATTTCGTGAAACAAACGAGAGGCGCCTTTCTCGTCCTTAGGGTCGTTATTATTCTGCTGCTCTTCACTTGTCGAGCAGGACTCAGCCAATCCGCTTATAAGATATTGCTTTCCAATGATGACGGCATCAATTCTTCCGGCCTGGCCGCCCTGGCGGAGAAACTCTCCACCCTTGGATCCGTTACCGTCGCCGCTTCCAGGGACGATCGAAGCGGCACCAGCCACGGAATCACCTCGAACGTTCCGATCAAACTCAAGCAGTCGGATAGAAACGGTGTCAAATGGTATGCGATCGATGCGCTTCCGGCGACCTGCGTTCGTCTGGCGATCGAATCTTTGCTTCCCGCGAATCCCGACATCGTTGTCGCCGGCATCAATAACGGAGATGCCACCGGGGTCGTTTCCTTTTATTCCGCCACGGTGGCCTGTGCCCGGGAAGCCGCAATCACCGGGCTGCCGGCCATCGCCGTTCATCTGGAAAAAAGCGAAACCATGGATTACGAAGGGGCGGCGGCTTTCGTCGCCGCTCTCGTTCAGGAGATCAAAGACAAGAAGTTGCCGCCCGGGATCTATCTTAACATCAACATCCCGGCGCTCCCCAGAGAACAATTACGGGGAGTGATGATCACCCAGCAGGACCTTCGAAGCACTCGGCAGTATTATGAAAAAAGGGTCGACCCTGCGGGCGAGGTTTCATATTGGCCCAGCTATAAACACCTCGAGCCAGACAAGAAAAAGACGGATATTTGGGCGCTGAAAAACGGCTACATCTCGATCACTCCCTTTCAAATCGATCAGACAGCAAACTCAGTGCTTAAGAGTCTCGAATCCTGGGCCATAACAAAATGGAAAGCTGGCAGTCATTGATTCGTTTCGAAGATTTTATCGGATAAATCCCGTCGGCTTTATCCGTTGAAAGGAAGACGCTCCATGAAGGATCGTTCAAGATGGATTTGGATGATGGCCCTTATTCCCTGGTTTCTTGGCAGCGGGGCGCAGGCGCAAAATGCCCCGCCGGATCGTTCCCTGGAAAAACAATTTGATGCCCATCTCTCTTCGGCGGATATGAGGGCCAGACTGGAGCGACTCAGCGCGCATCCTCACCATGTCGGCTCTCCTTATGATAAGGAAAACGCCGAATTTATTCTTGCCCAATACAAAATGTGGGGATTCGATGCCCGCATCGAAGAGTTCAGTGCCTTGTTTCCGACGCCCAAGACGCGCCTTCTGGAGATGATTTCTCCCGTCAAGTACACAGCGGTCTTGAAAGAGCCGCCGCTGAAGGAAGACAGAACCTCGGGCGAGGTTGCCGAGCAGTTGGCGACCTACAACGCCTACTCCATCGACGGCGATGTGACCGCCGACCTCATCTACGTGAATTATGGAGTCCTCTCCGATTATGATGATCTCGAGAGGATGGGGATCGATGTCCGGGGCGAGATCGTCATCACCCGTTACGGGGGATCCTGGAGAGGGATCAAGCCGAAACTGGCCGCCGAGCACGGAGCGATCGGTTGTCTGATCTATTCCGATCCGAAAGACGACGGTTTCTACGTCGGCGATGTCTATCCCAAAGGCGCCTGGAGGAACGAATTCGGCGTCCAGAGAGGATCGGTCGTGGATATGCCCGTCTACCCCGGCGATCCGTCGACGCCTTTTGTCGGGGCGACGCCGGGCGTGAAGCGTCTTCCCCTCAAAGCGATCAAGGTCCTGACGAAAATACCGGTTCTTCCGATCTCCTACCATGACGCTCGTCCCCTGCTTCAAGCCTTGACCGGGCCGGTTGTGCCGGATCATTGGAGGGGGGCTCTGCCCGTGACCTATCATGTCGGGCCGGGACCAGCCAAGGTTCATCTGAAGCTGGAGTTCAACTGGGATATCAAGCCGATCTACGATGTCATCGCCGTGATCAGGGGGAGCGTTTACCCGGATCAATGGATCATCAGGGGAAATCATCATGACGGTTGGGTGAACGGGGCGGAAGATCCTCTCAGCGGACAGGTGGCGACGATGGAAGAGGGCAAGGCATTTGGCGAGCTGGCCAAAAGCGGCTGGAGGCCGAAACGAACCATCGTCTATTGCGCCTGGGATGGAGAAGAACCGGGATTGATCGGCTCCACGGAATGGGTGGAAACTCACGCCGACGAATTGCGGCAAAAGGCGGTCGCCTACATCAATTCCGATTCCAACGGGCGAGGGTTTATCGGTATAGAAGGATCGCATACGCTCCAGCATTTCATCAACGACGTCGCCCGGAACGTCCTCGATCCCGAAAAGAATATCAGCGTCTGGCAGAGGGCCAGAGCCGCCAGGCTTCTGGCCGGCTCTCCCGGGGAGAAAAAGGACATTCGATCCGGGCAAGATTTAAAAATCGGCGCCCTGGGATCCGGTTCCGATTTCACTCCGTTCCTTCAGCACATCGGCATTGCCTCCCTGAACATCGGCTATGGCGGCGAAAGTGAAGGAGGCGTCTACCATTCCATTTACGATTCCTTCGATCATTTCATCCGCTTCGGAGATCCGACGTTCGCGTACGAGATCACTCTCGCCCAGACGGGCGGCCATGGGGTCATGCGTCTGGCTGATGCCGATATTCTTCCCTTCAATTTCTCGGATTTTGCGGAAACCGTATCCGGGTATTTAAGCGAGATCAAGTCCCTGACTCAGAACATGAGGGAAGAGACGCTCGAATTGGACCGGGAGCTCCAGGACAATGTGTTCGCTGAGGTTGCCGATCCGACCAAAACCTATCGGCCACCCAAAGCCCAGGACCCCGTTCCGTACTTGAATTTCGCGCCGCTCGAGAATGCCGTCGGCACCCTCCGAAAAAGCGCCGAGGAATATCAGAAAGCGAGGTATGATCTGGAGGAAAGTGGGAGGAAACCGGCCGGCGATCAGCCGATGCGTCTGAATGAGATCATTTTCAGGACCGAGCGGGCGCTCACAAAGCCTGAGGGATTGAAAGGACGTCCCTGGTTTATCCACGAAATCTACGCGCCGGGTTTATACACGGGCTATGGCGTGATGACGCTTCCAAGCGTCCGCGAGGCGATCGAACAAAGACGGTGGGACGAAGCTGATCAGCAGATGATCGTGGTCGCGAAAACGCTGGAGGCTTATTCCCGGGAAATCCGTCAGGCGACGGCTATCCTCCAATCCGCGCGGAAATAGAGAAGCCCGTCCATGATCCCGACCTCGATTGGGAGATAATGGAGCTGCGCGGCTGATGGAAAGTTGCCCTCCCTCAGATCAATACCTACGCCTTGAAAGCCCTTTCATATGTCCATTCTAAATTTTAGTCCACTTTTCAACTTTAAATAACACCGCCCTGCGTTCGCTTGACAGCGGCGAATTTTGGGGAATATGCTTCGGTCTAATTTTCATTCCCCAAGTCCTTGGGAAAGGAGACGACTCGATGAGGAAGAACCGGGTATCGGTATTAGCGCTCGTTACGGCGATGATAGTCCTCCTGGGCATCCTCCCCCTTCGGGCGACCAACGAAGGCATCAACTACGCGGATGTCAACAAAATCAAGGCCGAAGGCATGCAGCACTCCCAAGTCATGGAACTCTCAAGCTGGCTGATGGACGTGTATGCCCCGCGGCTGATGGGTTCGCCGACATACACCAAGGCCGCCGATTGGGCCATCGCCAAGATGAAGGAATGGGGCTTGGTGAACGTCAAGGCCGAGCCCTGGGTCAACCGCAACGGGTTCGACCGCGGCTGGACGAACGACAAGTATTACCTGGCCGTCGTTTCGCCCGAACCGTTCCCCATCCCGGGGACGCCGACCGGCTGGACACCGGGTACGAACGGCCTTGTTCGCGGCGAAGCGGTGCTCGTGACCGCCACCACGCCCGAGGATCTGGCCGCCTATAAGGGCAAGTTGAATGGAAAATGGGTCCTAACCCAGGCCGTCCCCGACGTCCCCGCGTATTGGACCGTGATTTCGAAGCGCTACACGAGCGAGGAACTGGCCGCCCTGGAGCTCTACCCGGCGCCGGGACTCGAGTTCGGTGTGACGCCTCCGGGCCAGAGAGGCGGCGCCCCCGTCGTTGCGGCCCCGGTCGTTCCCGCGCCCCAAGCCAAGCCGGCCGCTCCTCAAGCCGGCCAGCCGATCGCCGCGCCGCAGCCAGTGGCCCCCGCCGCGGGCCAGCGCGGGGGGTTCGGCGCGATGAACGCCCGCAACGAATTCTTCCGGGCGGAGGGCGTTCTCGGCATGCTTTCGACGACGCCGCGTGGCCACGGCATTTATGTGATTAGCGGCAACCGGGCGAACGACCCGGCGACCACCCTCCCCGCAATCGTGATCCCCGCTGAGCAGTACGGCCGAATCGGTCGGATCCTGGCCAAGAAAATCCCGGTGACGATCGAGGCCGACATCAAGAATACTTACTATCCAAACCCGCAGGTTTTCAACGTCGTAGGCGAGATCCCCGGCAAGGACAAGGCAGACGAGCTCGTCATGCTCGGCGGACATCTCGACTGTTGGCACGCCGCTACGGGCGCGGCCGACAACGGCGCCGGCGTCACGACCATGATGGAGGCGATGCGCATCCTCAAGGCAACCGGAGTCAAACTGCGCCGCACCGTTCGGATCGGGCTGTGGGGCGCCGAGGAGCAGGGCCTTATTGGTTCCCGCGAATACGTGGCCGCCCACTTCGCCAGCCGGCAGGCGCTCGCGGCTCCAGCGGCCGGCGCGCCCCCGGTAGCCGCTGGCCAGCGCGGCGGTGGATTCGGCGGACCCCAGGGCCCGCTGGAGTTCAAGCCGGAATACGACAAGCTCTCGGCTTATTACAACATCGACAATGGCACGGGCGCGATCCGAGGCATCTACCTCCAGGGCAACGACGCCGCGGGGCCGATCTTCCGCGAATGGATCGAGCCGCTCCGCAGCATGGGCATGACGACCGTTACGATTCGGAACACGGGCGGCACCGACCACCAGTCGTTCGATGGCGTGGGCCTGCCGGGCTTCCAATTCATCCAGGATGAAACCGAGTACAACGCGATCATCCACCACACGAACCTGGACACGTACGAGCGCTTGCAGCCGAACGACATGATGAAGGACGCGACGATCGCCGCGGTGTTCGTCTACCTCACGGCGAACCGCGACGAAAGGATTCCGCGGAAACCGTTGACGACCCAGGGACAAAGAGGCCGATAAGCCGGCAATTTTCGGATCAGGAAGAAGTCCATGACTCCGCGACGGGCCGCGGGGTCAGGGACTCTCGTCAGACTGTAGATAATTACGACGCATTTCTTATCATTTTATCAATTCTTCCCAAGCCCGACGATACTTTTTCAACCGATCTATATCATCTAATCTAATCTCAGATAAGCCGCGATACTCGCTATCCAAATCGGATACGGTTTTATATTTAGGCAAGCCTAAGCTATAATATGGCCATGCTTTCCGAAAACGTCGAAGAATACCTGGAGGCGATTTGCAGGCTGGTCGAGCGCGGAGTCAGGCCGACGACCACGGCCATCGCCAGGGAACTGCGCGTCTCGCCGCCGAGCGTGTCGGAGATGCTTAAGAGGCTCGACGGGATGGGCTTTCTGAAATACGAGCCCTACAAGGGCGCCGTGCTGACCCAAAAAGGGAAAGCAGTCGGAAAAGGAGTGCTGAGAAAGCACAGGCTCATCGAGCGGTTTCTCTACAGAATCGGCCTGCCCGGCAGAAAGATTCACCAGGAAGCCTGCAAGCTGGAGCACTCGGTCTCCGACGACCTCGAAAAGCTCATTGAAAAGGGACTGGAGAAGCCGGCTTACAAGAAGGGGATTGTGAATCTTGCGGACATGAAAAGCGGTCAGAGCGGCGAGGTCGTTTCGCTCAACGCCGGCCAAGAGGCCAGAAGAAGGCTGGAGGCCATGGGCCTTACGCCCGGCGCGAAAATCCGCGTCGGCAGTATAGCGCCCTGGGGAGGGCCGGTCGAAATCTTGGTCAGGAGCTCCTGTCTCGCCTTGGGAAGGACGATGGCCAATGCGATCCAAGTGAAAGTGGGAATTTGAGAAAGCTCAGGATAGCCCTGGCCGGGAACGCGAACGTCGGAAAATCTGCAATTTTTAACTATCTCACGAAACTTCACCAGCATCTGGGGAACTGGCCGGGCAAGACGGTCGAGAAGGCGGAGGGGACGTTCCGTTTCCGGGATTACCTCATCGACGTCATCGACCTGCCGGGCATCTATTCGCTTTCCGCTTACTCCATCGAGGAACTGGTCACGAGGGAATACATAGCGAAGGAAAAGCCGGACGTCGTCGTCGACGTCGTAGACGCTTCAGTCCTGGAAAGGAACCTTTACCTGACGTTGCAGCTCATGGAGATGGAGCTGCCTCTCGTTGTCGCCCTGAACCAGACGGACATCGCGGAAAAGAAGGGCATCAGGACGGACCAGGAAGCGCTGGAGAAGCTGCTGGGCGTCCCGGTCGTCGAGACCGTCGCCATCAAGGGGACGGGCATTTTCGGCCTCGTCGAGAAAACCATCGAGGTGTTCGAGAAAAGCGAACGGCCGAAGCGGATTCCTTACGGCAGGGAGATAGAGGAGACCATCAGCCGGGTCGAGAAAGTCGCCGGGAGCGCCGGCGGCGCATATCCTCCAAGATGGGTTGCCCTGAAGCTTCTGGAAGAGGACCAAGAAATCAGCGGCCTCGTTTCCGGAATGGACGAGAAAGCGGCCGCGAGAGTCGGGAGCATCGCGAAGAGCGTCGAGAAAATGCACCATCATTCTTGCGCCACAGCGGTTGCCTGCGAGAGGTACGCCGCAATCGGCGAGATAGTCAACAAAGTGCAAAAACCGCTCAAGAAAAAAGCACTGAGCCCGGCCGAAAGGCTGGACCGACTCATCACTCACAAATTCTGGGGCTATCCCGTCGTCCTGGCATCCCTGGCCCTGATGTTCGTTTCCATATTCGTTTTCGGCAACTTTTTGTCCGGATTAATGGAGAAAGCCCTGGCCGATTTCATAGGCCTGCTGGGCTCTCTGCTGGGGACGGGATTCATTGCCGGCGTCCTCATCAGCCTCGTCGAAGGGACGATTGCGGCAGTGACGGTCGTCTTCCCCTACGTCATCCCTTTTTACGTCGTGCTCGGCGTGCTTGAGGATTCCGGATATCTCGCGAGAATCGCATTCCTCATGGACAGGATTATGCACTCCATCGGCCTGCACGGGAAGGCCTTCATTCCCATGATACTGGGCTACGGCTGCAACGTCCCCGCCTGCCTGGGGTGCAGGATTATGGAAACCCAAAGGGAACGGACCATCGCCATTTTCGTAACCACGTTCGTCCCTTGTGCCGCCGTTACCGCGGTCATACTCGGCCTGGTCGCGAAATTCGTCGGCATATGGTGGGCGCTGGCTCTTTACGTGATCGACCTTTGCATCATTTTCTTGTTGGGCAGAATCGCTTTCCGTGTCCTTCCGGGAGAGCCTACGGGTCTTATCATGGAAATCCCCAGCCTGAGGGCTCCGCAGTTGAAGACGACGTTCAGGCAGACATGGTTCAGGCTCAAGGACTTCGTGTTCATCGCGTTTCCCGTGATGATTGCCAGCACCGTCTTCATCAAAATCATCCAATTGGCCGGACTGTTGGGACTTGTCAACGACGCCATCAGCCCCGTGACCGTCCTGTGGCTTGGGCTGCCGGCCGTCACGGGGATAGCTTTCATCTTCGGTATCTTGAGAAAGGAACTAACGTTGGTCATGCTGGCCGCACTGCTCGGAACGACGAACTTCGCCGCGGTCCTGAGCCACGTTCAGATGCTGGTTTTCGCGTTCGTTACTATGCTCTACATTCCCTGCGCGGCCACCATAGCGGTCCTGATTAAAGAGGCTGGATGGAAGAAAGCCCTCTCGATAACGGCATTCAAAATAGCGTTCGCGATTTTGGCGGGCGGCATATTATTCAGAATATTGTCTCTTTTTATGTGAAGAATCCTTCTAAATCTCACTTCATAGGTGGTACCCTAAGTGGGGGCGGGTCATTCGGGTATCATTGGCTCCATCAGAGATCGCATACCGCTTTCCCTTGCTGAGAAGAACCCTTGCTTATTCATTGGCCAGAAAAGTCGGGACAGCTACCTCGCTGAAGACCTGATCTAAAGCCTTTTCAAGAAATAGGCCGGGCGGACGATCAGAGTTCTTTGTCCTTTTTCGGCTTATCCTTGAGAATAAATTTATCGGGATTCTTTTTCAGTTCCTCTTTCAGCCATTTTTCGGGATAGCCGATCTCCCGGGGATTCCCTTTCTCGTCTTGAACATAGCCGTCATTATACTTGGTTATAAGAAACTCGGCGAGCTTCCACCATCGATCGAGGTTCATCTGGGCATTGGAAACGCAGTAGCGCGTCAGGAAAACTGGAATCATCTGGGGATTGGAGCTCAGCAGATTCATCGCACTTTGTTCGATGGCGGGTTGAAGGCCGAATTCCAAATTCTCGATTTCCTTCTGGACTTTCTGAATATCCAGAATCATGTCGCTAGATCGCAAGTTGGCGTAATTTGCTACAAAATTGAACGTCCACCATGCGGAATCCCGGCTGAAGGATCGGATGGAACCCCTGGTATAGGCTTCGGGTAATTCTGTAATGGTGGTGTAGAGAGGAACAAAGAAATTGGTAAACGGGTTATCCATTCCATACCAGAAGACCCCACCAATGGAGTCCGGGACGGAGGACCTTGATTGAGAAACGAAAATGAACCCGACTTGCTGCGTCGAAATCGGACGCTCCCACGAATAAGCCTTCCCATCCACCTCCCAGGTGATGGGCCGCCAGCGGTCCGGAGCCCCAAACGGCCCGGCGCTGAGATCCTTGGTCATGTCAAAGACGGTTCCCTCATAATGATCCCGATGCAGGGCCATGACATCCCGAACGGAAAGCTTATTGTCCGGTTTAATCCAGAGCGGATAGGGCTTGGCGTTCTTGACCGACGAGCTGAAGTCGGGGGAAAGATTCGACGACGGCGCGGCCCGGCGGAAAATACTCCAGACCCGCCGGGCGGAGTATCGGACCTGCTCCTCAGTGGGAGGATTGTAGGCCAGGGAAAAATTAAAGGGCCCGTTCTTGGGGTTGTATAAGCCTTTGTCCACGGCCAGGGAGATGACGTTTTTTGAGTACAGGCAATTTTCGGGATCGTTCAGCGGAAATTCCCCGATCCGGGACATGTTGGCGTGAGCACAGATCATGCCGTCCGGGACTCTCTGTGCCACCCAAGCGGCCCCGTGACCTCCTTTCCCCGTTCCGATCATCTCCAGAATCCAGGCTTCCTCCTTGTCGCCGATGGAAAAGGATTCCCCTGTGCTGGCGTAACCATATTTGTCCACGAGGTCGGTCATGACTTTGATGGCCTCACGGGCTGTCTTGGCCCGCTGCAAGGTAATGGCCATCAATTCCCAATAGGGAAGCAGGCCGTCCGGGTTGACAAGGTCGAGGCGGCCGTCAAACGTCGTTTCCCCTATGGCCACCTGAAATTCATTCATGAGATCGACCACTCTATACGTATGGGCAACCTGGAGAATCTCACCACGCTTGCCCCCGAATCCCATGATTTCAATTTTTTCCCCCGGTCCGTGATCCGCAGTCGGATAAAGGCGCAACCGGGGCAGGAATTCTCCGTCGCAGGAATAGGTGATGATCACGGATCCGTCGGTGGACGCACTCTTAGTTACCAATATGGAAGTGCATGGGAGGCACAGCCGGGACACAGAAAACAACAAGAGCGTCGTCATCAAAATCCGAGGCACATTCCTCCTGATTCTCATTCTGCATGCTCCTTTGTTTTTTAACGGGGATCGCGCTTGATCTGTCCCCGCTTCTTCTACCTCTCGTGAAGGGAAAGTTCGCCTATTTGGGCACTTCATTTAGGGGGATGCGCAATGCGTCGGCCATCCCTTGGCCATAGGCCGGGTCGGCCTTCAAACAGTTGCCGATATGCCGGAGCTTGATTTCAAGCGGGGCATCGGCAATCGCACGCGCGGTGTTGGCAAAGAGGAGCGCCTGTTTTTCGGGACCAATAAGGCGAAACAACAGGGCGGGCTGGGTGAAGTAGTCATGATCGTCTTTGCGGAAGTCCCAGTGGTCCGCAGCCCCCTCCAGGGATAAGGGCGGCTCGGCAAATTCCGGCTGCTGTTGCCATTCACCATAGCTGTTGGGCTCGTAGCCCAGGGTGCGGCCATAGTTTCCGTCAACGCGCATGGAGCCGTCGCGGTGGAAACTATGGTACGGACAGCGGGGTGCATTGACGGGGATCTGGTGGTGGTTTACGCCGAGCCGGTAGCGCTGGGCATCGCCGTAAGAAAATAGTCGTCCCTGGAGCATTTTGTCCGGTGAAAAACCGATGCCGGTCACGATGTTGGCCGGGTTGAAGGCCGCCTGCTCGACCTCGGCAAAGTAGTTCTCCGGGTTGCGATTCAACTCCATAATCCCAACCTCAATCAAAGGATTGTCTTTTTTCAGCCAGACCTTGGTAAGATCAAAGGGATGGAAGTGGTATTTCGCCGCATCCTTTTCCGGCATGATCTGGACAAACATCGTCCAGCGGGGGAAATCGCCCTTTTCGATGCTCTCGTAAAGGTCCCGCTGATGGCTTTCCCGGTCCTTGCCGACGATCGCCTCGGCCTCTTCATCGGTCAGGTTCTTGATTCCCTGCTGAGTGCGGAAATGAAACTTGACCCAAGATCGTTCGTTTTTGGCATTGAAAAAGCTGAATGTGTGGCTGCCGAACCCGTGCATGTGCCGGTACGAAGCCGGAAGGCCCCGATCGCTCATGACGATGGTGACTTGGTGGAGCGCCTCGGGGAGGGAGGTCCAAAAGTCCCAGTTGTTCAGGGCGCTCCTCATGTTGGTGCGGGGGTCCCGTTTGACGGCGTGGTTGAGATCGGGAAACTTGAGCGGATCGCGTATGAAGAATACCGGCGTATTGTTCCCCACGAGGTCCCAGTTTCCCTCCTCGGTGTAGAACTTAAGGGCAAATCCCCGAATGTCCCTCTCGGCATCGGCGGCTCCTCGCTCGCCGGCCACCGTGGAAAATCGGGCAAAGAGTTCAGTCTTTTTGCCGATTCCCGAAAAGATTTTGGCTCTTGTATAGCGGGTGATGTCATGGGTGACGGTGAAAGTACCGTGGGCGCCGGACCCCTTGGCGTGCATGCGGCGCTCGGGGATTACCTCCCGGTCGAAGTGGGCGAGTTTTTCCAGATACCAGACATCTTGCAGCAGCACTGGGCCGCGCGGTCCGGCGGTCATGGTGTTCTGGTTGTCAACGACGGGGGCACCATTCCTAGTGGTCAGTTTCTTTTCGTCTTTCATACGAACCTCCTTTTCTATTTGATTGGGGCTACGTGGAACTGTTCTCATTTTTCGATTGATAACAAGTTCACGAATCCCCCTTGCGACTTGCGTCCTTACGGCATTCTCGACAGAGCCCGTAGTACTCCAGCCGAGTGTCGGTGATCGAGAATCCGATTTTCTTCGCGACCTTCTTCTTATCAATAGTAATCGGGACTCGGTAATCCAGTATCTTCCTGCATTTCTTGCAGATCAGATTGACGTGCTCTTCAAGATTCCCTTCATAGCGGTTTTCCATTTCGTTAAACTGGAGGGTCTTAATGATGCCATGAGAAGTTAGCTCGTCCAGGGTTGCGTAGACGGTGGAAAGACTCAGCCCCTGTTTCTTCTTTCTGGCCTCCTCATAGACAAGGCGTGCGCCGGGATGAAGATTCCTTTGTTCAATCAGCACCTCGACGATAGCCCGCCTTTGAGGCGTGATTTTTAATCCTCTTTCTCTCAACTGGTCGATTATCGATTCCTTGGTCATCTCTCTTAAACCGGAATCATTCCTGATTAAGATTTAGGCTAAGACTTCTTCCCCGATTTGTCAAGTGGCCTAAACTCGACGGACCGCCTTCCGCTCATTCCGTGGCGCATGCCTCCGCTGGGGCGGGGTGTTTGTTCCTCTCCCTCCGCCTTTCATAAAGAAAGTAGAGGATGGGCGTCATCCAGACGGTCATCAGGAGCGACGAGAGAAGGCCCCCGACGATGACTGTGGCCAAGGGGCGCTGGATGTCCGAACCGACGCCGGAGTTGAGCGCTGCGGGCAGAAGTCCTATGACGGCGATGATGAGGACGAGAAAGACCGGCCGGAACTGGACGGCCGAGCCCTCGACGACTCGATCGAGGAGGGCCCCGCCCTCCTTTTTCATCCGGTTCAGGTGGCCGAGCCAGAGGACCCCGGCCATGACACTGACGCCGGCCAGCGAGACGAAGCCCACGCCGGCCGAGATGCTCAGGTTCATGTGCCGGAGGCCGAGGGCGGCGATCCCGCCGACAGCCGCCAGCGGGACGTTGGCCATGACAATGAGCGCGTGTCCGACGTCGTAGCCAAAAAGGGCTAGGAGGGCCAGGAAGATGAGGGCCAGGGTCAGCGGCACAAACAGGGTCAACCGTTTCTGGGAGCGCTGCAGGTTCTCGAACTGCCCGCCCAGGCTGTAATGGACGCCGGACTGGAATTCGATTTTCCGGACGATTTTTCGGCGCAATTCGGCGGCGAAACCGCCCTGGTCGCGGCCGCGGATATTGGTCTTGACCGTGATCAGCCGTTCTTGGTCCTCACGGAAGATGACCGACTGGCCCTCGGCCAGCCGGATGTCGGCGACCTGGGACATCGGGATGCGCAGCCCGCTCTTGGTCGGAAGCAGGATCTTGGCCAGGGAATCCGGCGTGTTGCGGGCCTCCCGGGTTAAGCGGAGGACGATGTCGAACTTGCGGTCCTCCTCCCAGACCGCACTCACCGGGAAGCCGCCGACGGCCGTCTCCAGGACCTGGTGAACGTCCGAGACATTGATGCCGTAGCGAGCCGCCGCGGCCCGGTCGACGGCCACCACGACCTGGGTCTGCTTGTTTTCCTGCTCGATGGCCGCCTGGGAGGACCCCGGGATGCTTTTAACGACTTCCAGGACGCGGGCGCCGAGGGCCCGCAGGATCTCCAGGTCTTTGCCCCGCAGGAAAACGGCCAGATCCGAGGACGATCCGGTGGCGTTTTCCGTGACCATGTCGATGATCGGCTGGGTGATGGTGTAGGTCGCCCCGGGCAGGGTGTCCTCCAGCCGCCGCTGGATGGATTTGACGACGTCGGCCTTCGTTCGGCCCGAGGCCCAGGACGAGTATGGCTGCTTCAATTGGACGAGGACTTCGATGCGGTTGGGGCCGAAGGGGTCGGTCCCGTCGTCCGTCCTCCCGAGCTGGGTCATGACCCCGCTCACTTCCTCCATCCGGCCGATGTCGCGCCGGATGGAGTCGGGATAAACGCGGGCCGCTTCGAGCGAGATACCGGGCGGCAAGAAGATGCGCACCCAGACGCAGCCTTCGTCGAGCTCGGGCAGGTATTCCGTGCCCAGACGCGTTGCCAGGACGCCGCCGGCCAGGACGATGCCGCCGATAAGGGCCGAGACCTTGCGCGGGTGGAGAAGAAGGCGGGGCAGGATCCGCCGATAGGCGCCTTGGATCACGGCCCAGACGTGGTTTTTCCCTTCCCCTCCCCGGCCCAGCAGGAAGGAGGCGAAGACCGGGCCCAGGGTCATGGCGTAGAGAAGCGACCCCAGGATGGCGAAGGCCAGCGTCCAGGCCATGGGGGAGAAGAGGCGGCCCTCGACGCGCTGGAGGGTGAACATCGGGAGCAGGGCCAGGATGATGATGAAGATGGTGAAGAAAATCTGCTTCTGGACCTGGCCGGCGGCCCGGACGATGACCGGACCGATCCCGCAGCCGCGCTCTTTCCGGCGAGCCGCGGCGATGGTCCGGGTCAGGGCTTCGACCATGACCACGGTCGAGTCGACGATGATGCCGAAGTCGATCGCCCCCAACGAGAGCAGGTTGGCCGGGATGCCGACCAGGTCCATGACGATGAAGGCGAAGACCAGCGCGAAGGGGATGGCCAGGGCGGAAATGAGGGCCGCCCGCCACGATCCGAGAAGGATGGTCAGAAGGACCATGACGATGATCATGCCTTCGAGCAGCGTCCGGGCGACCGTGCGGACGGTCAGACGGACGAGCTCGGTGCGGTCGTAAAAAGGCTGGACGGTCACTCCGGCCGGGAGGAGTCCGCCGTTCAGCTCGGCGATCTTCTCCCAGACAGCGGCCATCGTCCGCGACGGGTTTTCAAACTTCTTGAGCAGGACGATGCCCTCGATGTTCATGTCGCTCGAAGCCCGCCGGCCCTTGTCCCAATAGCCCAGAATGCCGTTGGGCGGAAAGTGGCCGATCTCGATGCCGGCCAGGTCCTTGATGAGGATGGGGACTCCGGCCCGGTTGTCGACGACGATATTGCCGATGTCGTCGGCCCCGCGGATGCGGCCCAGTCCGCGGATGTTCATCTGGGAGACGCCGACGCGGAGAAACCCGCCTCCGGAGTTGCGGTTGTTGGCGGCGATGGCCTCGGCCACGTTCTGGATCCCCAGGCCGAACTTCTCCAGGCGCAGGGGGTCGACCACGACCTGGAACTGCCGAATGAGGCCGCCGAAGTTGGAGACGTCGACGACGCCATCGGCCTGCAGGAGCTTGGGAATGACGACATACTGCTGGAGCTCGGTCAAGCGCTCCAGGGGCACGTCCGGCGGGGCCTCGATGAAGTAGCGGAAGATCTCGCCCATGCCCATGGTCATCGGGCCGAGGACGGGCTGGGCCCCCTCGGGGAGCTCGGCTTCACGGAGCTTCTCCAGCACAAGCTGGCGGGCCAGGTAGAGGTCGATGCGGTCGTTGAAAATCAAGCTGACCTTGGACAGGCCGAAAATCGTCCGGGAGCGCTTGGAGATGACGCCCGGGACGGTATTCAGGGCCCGTTCGATGGGGATGGTCACCTGCTGTTCCATCTCCTCGGCCGGCAGGCCGGAGAGCTGGGTGATGACGTTGACCTCGTTGTCGCTGATGTCGGGATAGGCCTCGATCTCCAGGCCCTGCCAGGCCAGCAGGCCGAGGACCGCGATCAGGAGCCCGGCCCCGACGGCCACGAGGCGGTGCTTCAGGATGAGGGCGATGAGCCGTTCCATGGGTCTCTCCGCCCTCACAAGCCCAGGGACAGCCCCTTGAGCAGCTCAACGTGCCGGTTGACCACGGTGTCCGCCGGCCCGATGCCGCCGGCGATCTCGATGAAGTCCCCGACTTGGGTCGAAATGGACACCTCGCGCCGCTCGAAGAGAATGTCCGAATGGCGGACGAAGACGTAGAAGCGGGCGTTGGCGCAGAAGACCGCCGTCTTGGGGACCATCAGGCCGCGGTGGGGCAGCTCGAAAAGGACCTTGGCGTACATGCCGGGCCGGATCCGCTCGGACGGGTCGGGCAGGGACAGGCGGATGCGGATCTTGCGCGTCTGGGTGTTGACGACCTCGGCCAGGCCGTCGATCCGGGCGGAAACCGATTCGGACGGGAAGCTGGGGAACTCCAGCTTGTAGGTCTGTCCCCGGCGGACCAGGTTGAGTTCGGCCTCGGGGAGATCGCAAATGAGCCAGACCGTGCCCGGAGAAGCGGTGTTCAACCCCTCGGGATCGAGGCCCGTCTCGTGAAGCTTGGCCTCGTTTTCGGCCATGGTCGTCTCCAGGTTGCGCAGCTCGGCCGAGGCGTCCTCGACCTCTTTGCCGGTGCAGGCGCCGTGGGCCAGGAGATCCTTCAGACGCTCGAAATTCGTCCTCTTCGTTTTGAGCTGGATATCACTCTGCAAGTAGGATGAATAGAGCCCGGAAAGCTCGGGGGTGTCGAAAAGGATCAACCGCAGGGAACCGGGCCCGGAAGAGCGTTTGACCCGGGCCACAACCGCGGCCGGGGCGTCGAAGTGAAAGTTCAGGGTCTTGTCGTCCGCCGCCGATCCCTCGAACAGGCGAGCATGGGCGCTTCCGGCGGGGAACTCGATCCAGGCGCCGTTGTCCCGGACGTGCGGATCGGCTTCCCCGGCCGGCTGGAGCGTGGCCGGATCGGCGGGTTCGGCTTTCCGGCACGCGGACAAGACCGCCGCCAGCGCCATCGCCGCAAGAATACCGGTCGCGGTGTTTATTTTTTTCATGATTCAGATCTCCTCGATCAGTCCGGTGGCCAGGAGCAGATCCCAGTAGCTCTGGCGGAAGGACAACAGAGTCTCATAGAGTTGTTTTTTGGTCTCGAACCAGGTCCGTTGGGCCTCCAGGAAATCGATCAGCGTCGTTTGGCCGCGGAGGTAGGCGTAGCGGATGGTGTCCAAGACCTGGCCGGCCTGGGCGATGATCGCCGCGTAGCGGCGGTTCGTCTCCAGACGCTCCCGGTACGTTTCGAAAGCGTTGCGGATGTCCGTCTCGATCCGCTGCTCCACGGCCCGTAGGGCCCGGCGGCCTTGTTCTTCCGACAGCTCGGCTTTGCGGATGTTGCCCTGGTTCCGGGAAAAGAATGGCAGTTCGACGCCGACGCCGAGGCCCACATAAGGCACGGCGTTCTGCGGATTCCAGACGGCCGAGACGGTGACGTCGGGCGCGGCCAGGGAGCGTTGGTAAGCGAGGGAGGACGTCATGGCGGCTAGGGCGGCCTGGGCGGCCCGCCTGTCCGATCGATGGACCTGGGCGTAGGCCAGGAGCTCGACCAACGATTCAGGCACGGCCACCGGGGAGAAGCCGTCGCCCATGTCAACGGGCCGGACCTCGGGCAGGCCGAGCAGCATCTGCAGGCTGCGGCTTTCGTTGGCCGCGTCGCGCTCCAAGGACCGGCGCTGGAGATCATATTGCTCCTGCAGGATTTGGGTTCGAGCCAATTCGACCTTGGTGATGACCTCGTTGCGGGCCCGGGCCTCGTTGATGGCCACCAAATTGTCGATGTTGGCCTTGGCCTCCTCGACGAGCTGCCGGTTGATGGCGACGAACCAGACATCCAGCCACTTGCGGCCGGCGTCGTAGGCCGTCTGGACGGCGGCGTCGGCGACCAGCGAGGACGCCCACTCGGCGTTACGGTCGGCCAGATTCATGGCCCGCTTCCTCTTTCCGCCCATAGGGATGGGAGAGGAGAATTGGAGGAGCCATTGGGAGTTCGGCCCGGCCAGGAACCCCGCGTCTGTTCTCTGGCGGGGGTCGGGGATGAGGAGGGCTTGGGTGGAGACCTGGGGATTGGGAAATAGACCGGCGGTTATCCGGTCGGCCGCGGCGATATCGGCGTCCAGACGTTTGGCGAGTTGAAAGGGATTACCGGTCCGGGCCAACCGGACCGCGTCACGGACGCTCAGGGCGGCATCTGCGCCCCGGAGGGGGCCCAGGGGTAGGCATGCCCCGAGAATCGCGAGAATCCAAAATATCGGGCCCGGCCGGCGTTCGCGCCGTCTCTGCCCCGAATAGAACCAAGGGCGAATGGATGATCGCATGAATTCCTCCGTGCGGAAACGGACTAAAGAGCGGGATCGCTGGGGAGCGAAAACGAAGGGGGGTTAGATCTGAGGCGGAGCGCGGAGGAAATAAAAAGAAACGACGGTCATCCCGGGCCGGCGAGTCCCCGCCGGCCAAATCAGGGAAAAGAAAGCGAATGATATGAGAAAGACGAAAAGGGCCGGAGCCGTCTGCAGAAGAAACCCGAGGAAATGACAGGCTATGCAGCGGGATTCGTCAAGTGGGGATTTTTCCGTGTGGCAGAAGCCGATGAGAAGAGTGAAAACCAGAAAAACGCACAGAACGACGGCGCGGGATAGAGTCGACGGGCGGCGTGATTTCACGGGGACTGGATTCTACGATACACCGCTCCCCGCGTCAAGAAGCTCTAAAACTGACCGACACGCGTGAAACTCGCTCATTCTGTGCCGCCTGCGGATAGGTGGACACGTCCTGAACTCAGGCTTCTACTGTTTTTCGCTTCCGAAGCTGTATCGAAGGTGCACGGCGAATGTTCTAGGGGGGATCACGTGTGTACCCCCGAAGACGGACTCGATATTGTATATTCCTTGCTTATTGAAAGCGTTAAGCAGGTCGGCCTCGATGAACAAGGGGATGCCGTGTTGGGACAGGTCGGCGCCCACTGAGAAGTCCGCCACCGTCCGCGCCGCGATGCGATTCGGGTCGAGACCGGCCCCGCTGTGCACGACAATGTAGGGGATGGCGAATGCGTTGTTGGGGTCCGAAGCAATGTCCGCGGGCCCGACACCGCAGACGAGGCCCGAGTCGTAGCGTATGTTGCTGCTCACCCAGAAGCCGCTCTTACCGATGTCATAGAGCACTCCCAGCTGGGCTTGGATCGCCTGGTCGTGATCGATGAGAAACGGGCCGGCCGTGATGGTAGCGATGGCGGCCTGGTCGAGAAAGAGCCCTCCGACGTTCGGCGGCACGTAGACGGCGTGAGTGTGGCCCAGAGACAGGAAACCTCGGAAACCGTGCGTCTGCGCCAGGTCAAGCCGGACGTCCCATCCATCGAACCGACCGGAGGAAAACGCGAGCGGAAAGACGATCCCGGTGTTCTCGAACTGATCTTGGTCAGCCGCTCCCGTTGATCGACGCCACGGGATCGTTCAAGGCGGGATCCGTGATCCCGAAGCTGAAGCGTTCGTCGATCGGGAAGCTCTTGAAGACCCCACCCACCCTGACCTCGTGAGCTCCGTTGATCCAGGTGAAGGAGGGCGCGAAGCCGAAGTTGTTGAGCGAGCGCTCGGACTCGGCCCGGACGGGAGTGTCATTGAGCGACGGGAAAAGGTGGAACGTCGAGAATCGCGCGAAGGCGTTCAGGTCGAGCGTAGCGACGGAGGAAAGCACGTGCGTCCAGCCGAGGCTGACGTTTTCGTCCTGGCTCTTCACAGACTCGTTCTGACCCGCCGCCTCCTGTGTGTACGTAGGGTCTGCTGAAAAACGATTTACGTTGCTGAGCGAATGAAGCGGATGCCGCGGGCGGCCGTCCGCTCGGCCTCTTCCCGCCTCCCGGCCCGGGCCTTCTCACGCTCTCTTCCTCGCCGTTATCAGATTCATGGCCATTAACGCCAAGCGCACCCACACTTCCGACGTCGCTTCCCCTTTGTATCTTACCCGGGCCAGCCCGAAGTGTTCTTTCCCGTGTCCGAACCCGCCTTCGATGCGGTTTCGTTCTTTTTGTTTCTTCTTGAACCAGGCGTCATCGCGTTGTTTCGTCTTCCGCCCCAACGGCTTGAACGAGGGCCGGACAGCGAGCGTTTCCAAGTCCGTCCGGTTCTTCCGCGTCCCGTATTTCATATCCGCCACGAAGTACGGCGGCAACTTCCCGAACCGCTCGCGATAAACCTCCATGTGCCGGCCCACATGATCCGCCTCGTTGAAGGCTTCGTGCTTCCAGAAGTCCAAGAAAAGGAAGCCGTCGACATGCGTCAACGCTCCCTTCGCCCCGAACTCCGTCTCCTTGGCTTGTTTGCCCGTCTTGATCGGCCGCACATAGGGCCGTAACAGTCTGACGATCCGGCCGGCGATCCGATTCACCTTCGTCTTATACATCTCCGCCTGCTGGCGGAGGATCTCCTTCGCGACGGCCAGGTAATCCAGCACTTTCTTCTCGATATCCGGGATTTTCTTGATCAGTTCCCCCAACTGGCCGAGGTTTCGTCTCGCATATCGCAGCATCGCCTTCTTGGCCTTGCGGATGACCTTCCGGGTTTTCCGTTTGGTCTTGGAAAACGACAGGTACTCCTTCTCGGCTTTCCGCCGGCGCGTTCGGAACTTCCCGTCCAGCCTCTTGATCGTCCGGACCGCCCAGCGTCGAACTTCGTTCAGAAGCCCGACGTCCGTCGGGAACTTGATCTCTTCCGGAAAGACCGTGGCGTCGGCCAGCATCCCTCGCGCTCGGATGATCCCCCGTTCGATCAGCCCGGCATAGGTCTTCTTCTCCAACTCCCGGAAAAATTTCGGCCCCAGTCGTTTTCGGACCTGGGTCAGTGTACTGGCGTCGAGTGTCGCCGACGTGGCCATGGAATGAAATCCGCAGAACGCCTGCATGTAGGGGTTTTCCATGACCGTCACGAGCATCTCCCGGTCGCTGAGCTTGGTCATGTGCTTGAGCAAAAGAAGCCCCAGGATGAGCTGGGCGTCTTTGGCCGGCCGTCCGACGGAGGAAAAGTACTTAAGATATTCCCCCTCGAGTTCTGCCCAGGGGATGAGTTCGGAGATCCGCAGCCAGCGGTTCCGCTCGTCCAGCCGGCCTCCGAAAAGAAAAAGTCCGGGGAAAAGAAGGTACGTGTCACGCTCTTTAGGCTTGTACATGCCGCGGAACTCCGATCGAAAGTGCACGGGTTTCGAGGGGGGTGTTGGCGAAAAGCGTGCATTTGGGCCTTGGAATCGATCCGCAGCGTATCATTTATTTATATTGTTGTCAATACGATACATGGAGTTAGGGTCTTTTTCAGCAGACCTTAAATAGCGAAGGGGACGGAGAAACTCCGCAACTCTCATCGCCCCGCCATCGGCGCCGGGGAAAACGATGCCTTTATGAGAATTTCCGAAAAAAACCAGGCATCAGGCGTGACCAATGGGGGCCGGGAGCTTCCTTCTTCCGGACGCTGAATCCGGTATTCATCCGGTCTGGGACTCCCGGAATCGGCTCCTTGACAAGAAAACTTGTTTTGGTTAATATGGCATATGCCAATAATAATCGAAGGACTGTAATGCCCAGACCCTGCCGATGCCGCAGAATACGCTGTCAACCCGACGTGAGTTGCTTCAAACCGCGCGGCATCCCCCTCGATCGGCTTGAGGAAGTCATCCTGAAATTGGATGAATGGGAGGCCCTTAGACTCGCGGATTGGGAAGGATTGTATCAAGAAGAAGCGGCCGGGAGAATGGGAATATCCAGACAGACCTTTGGAAACATTATTGAGTCCGCTCATAAAAAAATCGCCGATGTTTTATTGCACGCCAAGGCCCTGAAGATCGAAGGCGGCGAGGTGAGGATCGCTTAATTACTACGGGGAGCAGTAAGGATTATGTAACATATTTACTGCTCCCCGTAGTAATTGGAACGCCGATAATGCCGGGAACAGGGACCCTGCATCCCTCTCGGGCAGGTCAAGCTCAAGGGCAAGACGACGAGCCCCGAGGCCTACGGGCTCGTGGTTGATTAGCGCCCCGGGCAAGAAAAAAGGGGCGGGGCGGGATTCAGGTGAAGATGATGTGGCCGCCGGCCGCCATTTCGTAGAACTTGCCGACGTTGATGATCGAATCCATCTGCGGACAGAAATCCTCTTTTTTCAGCTTGAACATGTCCACGGTCGCCTTGCAGGCGTAGAGCTTGCACCCGGCATCCGCGACCAATTCGATGAACTCGGGCACCGGCGGGATGTCGATCTTGTCCATGGTCTTCTTCATCATGGACGTGGCCATGGCCGACATGCCCGGGAGGACGCCCAGCAAGCTGGCCATGTGCATACCCGGGTTCCCGACCGTGGCTATCTTGATTCTGCCCATCCGCTTGGTGATGATCGCGTCGAGGCCGAAAAAGGTGAAGAAGATGTTGGCTTCGATGCCCTCCATGCGGGCGCCGTTGGCCATGATCAGGCCCGGGTAGACGCCGTCGAGCCCTCCCTTCGAGATGACGATCGAGACTTTGGTGATTCTTTCTTCCATGGTTCCTCCTCTGGATATCATAGCGCGGCCGTTACACGCAGCCCTCGGGCTTTTTCATACCCGCGATCTTGGCCGCTTTCTTGGCCGGCCCATTTTTCTTTTGATTTTGGCCGCACTTAGGGCTAAAATTCGTATTTCCTTTTGAGCACGGTGCAACGAAGATGAACGAAATGACCCTTGCCGGCGTCCTGGCCCGCACCGCCGAGCATCACCCGGACCGCCCTTCCCTGTCTTTTTATGACGGCGAGCCGATGACGTACCGGGCCTTTAAGGAGCGCGTCGACCAGATCGCCGCGTTCCTGGCCGAGCGCGGCATCGCCCCCGGCGACCGGGTGGCCATCCTCAGCGAGAACGGCCCGCATTGGGGCATCGCCTTCTTCGCCGTCACCTCGCTGGGCGCCGTGGCCGTTCCCATCCTGTCCGATTTCCCGCCGTCCGAGGTCCATCACGTTTTGCGCCATTCCGAATCCCAGGCCGTCTTCGTCTCGGAGAAGCAGTACGTCAAGCTCGAGGACGGCTCGTTCGATCAGCTCAAGCTCCGCATCCTCATCGATGATTTTTCGATCATCGATCCCGAGACGAACCGTGACCGGCTGAAGAAATTGATCGCCGGCGGCGAAATGGAGTTGCGCAAGATCAAGACCAAGGCCCTCAAGTTCGTCGGCCGGATCCCCTCCAGGGTCCGCGAGGAGGACCTGGCCTCCATCATTTATACGTCGGGAACGACGGGCCATACCAAAGGCGTCATGCTGACCCATCGGAACATCGTCGGCAACGCCGCGGCCGTGACCAAGCTGGTCGAAGTCCTCCCGCACGATCGCATGCTGTCGCTGCTGCCCCTGGCCCACGTCTACGAATGCACCCTGGGACTGGTCACGCCCGTGATGCAGGCCGCCTCCGTTTCCTACGTCCGCAAGCCGCCCACGGCGGCTGTGCTTCTTCCGGCCCTCCAAGCCGTCCGGCCGACGATCGTGCTGTCCGTGCCCTTGATCATCGAGAAAATGGTCAGGCTCAAGGTCTGGCCGGAAATCCAGGGCAAAAGCGTGACCCGCTGGGCGTATAAGGTCCCCTCCCTGCGGCGAAAAATCAGCCAAATCGCCGGCCGGAAACTCCTGGCCGTGTTCGGCGGGAGCCTGAAACTGTTCTGCATCGGCGGCGCCGGGCTGGCCCCGGACGTCGAGTCCTTCCTGCTCGAGGCGGGCTTCCCCTACGCCATCGGCTACGGGCTGACCGAAACGTCCCCGCTCGTCAGCGGGACGACGGCCTTCCAAACGAAATGGCGCGCGGCCGGCCGGGCCCTGGACGGCGTCGAGATCCGGATCGACAATCCCGATCCGGCGACGGGCGAGGGGGAGATCCTGGTGCGCGGCGAGACGGTCATGAAGGGCTATTACAAGGAACCCGAGAAAACGGCCGCCGTCCTGTCCGCCGACGGCTGGCTGCGGACGGGCGATCTGGGCTGCCTCGACGAGGACGGCTACCTCTTCATCAAGGGGCGCCTCAAGAACGTCATCATCGGGCCCAGCGGCGAGAACATCTATCCCGAGATCATCGAATCGGTCATCAACCGGTTCGATCCCGTTTCGGAGTCCCTGGTGTATGAGCGCGAGGGCCAGTTGACGGCGCGTGTCTTCCTGGACTGCGAGAAGATGGACGCCCTGATCGCCGAGCGGAAATACGACGAGGCCCAGATCCGCGAACACATCCGCCAGACGCTGGCCGACATCAAGCGCCGGGTCAATGAAAACGTCGCGGCGTTCTCGCGGCTGAGCAGGATCATCGAGCAGGCCGAGCCTTTCGAGAAAACCGCCACCCAGAAGATCAAGCGTTTTCTCTACGTGGACGCCGGTCCGATTTCCTCGAACTGACGGCGCCAGGGGCGGTGGCAGGGGCCCCAGACTTTGTCTGGGGATCCTTATCCACCGTACTCGGCTGCGCCTAAAACCGCAGACGAGTGCGGTGGCAGGGGCCCCGGATTTTGTCTGGGGATCCTTATCCACCGTACCCGCTAGCGTATTAGACCGCTAGCGGGTGCCCCGGGCCTTGTCCGGGGGTCAACTTCCGGCGCACTCGCCCGTGGATACACGCTACGGGCGAGTACGGCAAGCCGAAGGCTCGTCCCTTGACTCCACAGCGGGACGGAATTGTGCTAGATTGAATCAACGGCGGCCGGGGCCCCGGGCTTAGCCCGGGGGTCAACTTCCGCCGTACTCGCCCGTGGATACAAGCCACGGGCGAGTGGCGAGCCGAAGGCTCGTCCCTTGACCGATCGCGCCTGAAAGGAGAAGTCCCATGCTTCGAGCATATCGTCTCTTGGCCGTCATCGCCGGCCTGGCCTTGATTCTGGCCGGGGCTGCAGGTGCTGCCGTCCCCGTACCCGCCGCCAAGATTAAAATCGAAGTCCGGCCGACCGTCCTATTCGTCGAGGAGGGCGGCGCCCTCAGGCAACGCATCGATCTGGCCGTGGATTATGACGGCCCCGCCGCGCCGGCCAAGGTGACGATCCAGGGCTTCCGCAAGCCCATCGACTTGGCCCTCGATTCCCTGACCCCGGGCCAATCCGTCGTCCCCGTTTTGATTCCCGATCTGCTCAAACCAGCCATGATCAAGTTCCAGGTGGCCGCCGGGCAGGCTAAGGCTTCCCAGTCCGTGATGCTGGCCCCCCAGCGTAAGTGGACGCTTTATCTTCTGCCCCATTCGCATTCCGATATCGGATACACCGAGCTGCAGACGCGCGTCACCAAAAACCACGTCGAGTATCTCGACGCGGTCCTGGATTTCTGCAAAGCCACGGACGGCTACCCGGACGAGGCCAAGTTCCGCTGGAATATCGAGGTGTCCTGGAGCTTGCAGAATTATCTCAAGACCCGGCCCGCGGACAAGGTCGCGGAGCTCGTCGCCCTGCTCAAGTCCGGGCGGGTGGAGCTGTCGGCCTGGTATCTGAATCAATCCGACGGATTTTCGCATGAGGAGCTCATCCGGTCGGTGTCGCTCTCGCGCGAGCTGAGCCGGAGGTACGGCTTCCCTCTGCGCGCGGCCATGAACAACGACGTGACGGGCTTCAGCTGGGCCGCGCCCCAGATCCTGAACCAGGTCGGGGTGAAATATTTCACCACCGGCATCAACGAAGACCGCTCCCGGGCGCCCCTGCGGCGCCCCAATCCGTTCTATTGGGAATCGCCGAGCGGCGGCAAGGTCCTCCATTGGAACGGGGAGCACTATCTGTTTTCCAACTATGAACTTCTTCTGCACGAGCCGTACGAGAAGAGTTTTCCCAAGGTTGTCGATTACCTGACCAAGCTCCAGACGCGGGGCGATTTTCCCTACGACACGATGGCCTTCCACATCAGCGGCTATGTCACCGACAATTGCCCGCCCAAAAAGGAGCTGTCCGACCGCGTCCGCGACTGGAACGCCAAGTGGGCCTATCCGAAACTGCGGCTGGCCACAATGAGCGAGTTCTTCGGGGCCTTCGAAAAGAAATACGCCAAGATCATCCCCACGTATAAAAAAGGCTGGCCCGACTATTGGACGGACGGCGTGGGTTCGACGTCCTTCGAGACGGGGCTCAACCGGATGGCCCACGGCGAGATCGTCGCCGCCGAAGCCTGGGCCCTGGCGGCGAGCCTGGCGGATAAGAATTTCGTCTTCCCCAAGGACGAGATCCGCGAAGCCTACGATCAAACCATGCTCTATGATGAGCATACTTGGGGGGCCTGGAACTCCATCAGCGATCCGGAGTCCGAATTCGCCCGCGGTCAATGGGGGATCAAGTCGGGCTATGCCTATAGCGCCCGCGAGATCGCCAAGACCATCCGCGGCCGGGCCCTGGCGGCCATCACCCGTAGGATTCCGACCGGCGGGGGATACGCCCTGGCCGTCTTCAACCCCCTCTCCTGGAGCCGGGCGGACATGGTGCGTACGCCCCTGCCCCAGGCGCTCATCGACAAAGGCGGCAAGTTCAAGCTGATTGAGAAGACGAGCGGAGCGGAGATTTCCTACCAGATCATCGACAAGTCGACGCTTCTGTTCCAGGCCAATGCCGTTCCTTCCCTGGGCTATGCCGTCTATACGATCGTTCCGGATGTACGGCCCTCTCCGCCCGCTCCGGCCGCCGAGATCGGGGCGAATTCGATCGAGAACCGTTTCTTCAAAGTGGTGATCGATCCGTCGAGCGGCGGCATCGCCAGCTTGATCGACAAGGAAACCGGGACCGAGCTTGTCGACCGCAAAGCTCCCTACACGCTTAATCAGTTCATCTACGAGATTCCCAAGGGCGGGCGCGAGGCGGTCAACGACATGGGCGGGAAAGCCCAGTTCAATCGCTATTCACCGGTCGCGGCATCCTCCGCGCCGGGATTGCGCGGTCCGGGCGCTTCGAGCCTCGTCGTCACCACCAAGGCCTTCCGCCACCCCGAGATCCGCCAGGAGATCGTGCTTTATGACGGGATCAAGCGGATTGATCTCGTCAACCGCCTCAAGAAAGAGGAGACCTACGATGCCGAGGCGGCCTATTTCGCCTTCCCCTTCGGCATCGCCGGCGGGAAGTTCCGCTTCGAGATCGCCGACGGGGCCATGGCCCCCGAAAGCGATCAATTGCCGAACACGTCACGGGACTGGCAGGCCGTCCAAAGCTGGGTCGAACTGGCCGGCCCGAAAAATTCGGTGGTCTGGTCGCCCATCGAAGCGCCGCTCGTTCAATTCGGCGACATCAACACCGGAAAATGGCTGAAAACGCTTAACCTGAAAAACGGAACGCTGTTTTCCTATGCGCTGAACAATTACTGGCATACGAATTTCAAGGCCTCCCAGGGCGGGACGCTGGTGTTTCGGTACTCCCTGACCAGCCGGGCGGGGGCGGCGGATCCGGTCAAGTCGACGCGGTTCGGCTGGGAGGCGCAGTCGCCCCTGACCGCCGTCTGGCTGACGGAGAAGAACGCCGGGACGCTGCCGGGCGGGGCGTTGAGCCTGTTCCAGGTGGACAAGCCCAATGTTCTCATCCAGGCCCTCAAGCCGTCCGAGGACGGCGAGGGGATCGCCGTCCGGCTGCGCGAAATCGGCGGCCTGGGCGGCGACGTCCATCTCGAGTCGCCGCTCCTGACGGCCGAAATCGTTTCTTTCTATGTCACCGACATCGCCGAGAACCCGGCCAATTTGTTCAAAGTGCTTCCGCGCTCGCTCTACGTTCCGGTCAAGCCGCTGGGCATCCACACGGTGATCATCAAGTAAAAAAAGGGGGGGACGGGGTGCGGATCAATGGTGGTCTACATTTATTACAAATACCGAGTCTGGCAGGCTGCGGCGCTTCATTATACGACGTGGACGTACTTGGCTTTCGATTCTATTCCTTCTTCGCACGAACATTCCCGAGATCTACCGACTGTCCTTCTGCTACATCGAAGACCAGTGTGTTAAAAGTTTCTTGAGGTCGTTGGACAAGCACCGCGCCCGCGCGTGCTTTGCTGGACGCAACCGCTACAGAATATCGACCTGGCTTCACGCCGTTGAAGGTGAAGCGGCCTAAAGTGTCAGTCCGTACGGAAGCAGCCGGCGTCATGAAGTCGGCGTCGATAATTACAGTTCCCTGGGGAGGGAGCTTCCTTATCTCCAATCCCTCCAGATCTAAAAGACGCACGCGGATAAGCATTACTCGCTGTGTGGCTGCGGGCTGGGCAGTTTCGGTCAGTAGTATGCCGGTCACGCCTCCCTCGGGACGGCTGGCGGACTGGTCAGCCTTCGACTGCGGCAGTATAACAACCGCGATGTTCTTGGCGTCGACGGTGTGGTGAACAGTAAGCACGAGGAACGCGCAAGCAAAGAACGCCAGCTCGGTGTTCCAGTAACGGGATTTTTGCATGGCCATTACTCCTTCTTAGGGCCTGCCTGCGTCCTGCGCTCACCACGGCCGCAATGCGTCAGCTTGCGGCCGACGGATGCAGCGCCTTGTCCGGCAGCGCCTAGCTTCGGGCGTTTCACTGAGCTCAACCGTGCACCTCGACCTGGCACTTGACGGAGTGCTCACCCTGACGAATAACCAGGACAAGAATCCACCTCGATGTCGCGTGCTCCGACGGAACATCAAAAAGGATGCTCGTCACGTCGCCTTGATGCACGGTGCCCATCAAGAATCCCATGCCAGTCCCAGCTGGCGTAGGTGTAAGCCTGTCGTGCAGACGCTCCTTCTCGGTACCGCTGCCATACGCAAGGAAGGCGCGGGGAGCGATGGGCTTGTCGCCTGCTATCAGGAAGAGAGCGGCATCGGGAGGGGCCGCGAGACACTTGGCGGTAAGGCAGAACTCCACGACCTCGATCGCATCAGCATCAGGGCTGTCGAAGGTGTGGAGGATGTCGAGCAAGAGTCGCGTTCCCTTTATCGGCACAGACGAGAATGCAGCCGTGCTCCGTTGGCTCCCGGGCACCAGCCTTAGTGATACTCCTTCGGCTAACGTGATAGCCTCACTAAGCTTGCACATCGGCCGCGAGGTCTGCGCCCGACCGTCGCTGCTCGCAACGAACACCAGAAAAGCAACAACGGTATACGCGATCAGATACGTAAATAAGAATTTACTTTTCGGCTCCGCCCGCCGGCGGGCGCGGTTTCGTCTCGATGGCCCCATTTCTCTACCGAGCGGGAGCATAAATCGGGGCTCAGAATATGTCAGGGCGGCAAGAGAGCGCGGGAGGGCAACTCAGAAGCCGCCTGCGGTGCCCGAGGAACCGGAATTCATCCGGACCTCCCCCCGCTCTGAGAGTTGATCAGGAGAAATAATCGACCGGGGGATCGGCGGCCATCAGGATTTCCTGGAAAGCGGCCTGAGACGGCGGGGGCTTCGCCGCCGCAAACGTCAGTTTCAGATGATCGACGATCCGGCTCCTGCTGCTGAAACACGGCCAGGGCTACGAGAGCTACTACGGCCATCTGAAGGACTGGAATGTGAGCGAGGGCGATTCGGTCCAGGCCGGCCAGACCATCGGCTGGGTGGGGATGACCGGCAAGTCAACCGCCCCGCACCTTCACTTCGAGATCCGCAAAGACGGACAGCGGATTGACCCGGCCAAGGTCCTCAAGTTCTGAGGGGCTGAAGTGGAGAGCGTGTACGACGTAATCATGCGGCGCAGGACCGTGCGGTCGTTTACCGACCAGCCGGTTGAAGAGGAGAAGGTCAGGAAACTGCTCGATGCGGCAGTACACGCGCCATCGGGCGGCGGTGGTTCACTCCGAGCGGTACGAAGAGAAGTCGCCCGAAGAGCTGAAGCAGCTGTACCGCGAGAAGTATGGCGACCTAACCGCGGACGTTAAGTCATACTTCCAGCGAACCTACCAGGAGGCGCTGGAGCTGGACGAGCAGTCCCGTCCTGACTTCACCGACAAGGTTGCGCGGCTGATGGCGCGGATGGAAGTGGGCAATGCGGCGCAACTTCTCTTCAAGATGCTGTACCCGGAAGAGGCGATGAACCGCATGGGGGACAAGATAATCGCCTCGCTGCGCGAAGCCGGTATCGACTGTCTGTAGCCCTTCCGGCGTGTCTGCCGTTTGCCAAGCCGCCCTCTTGTGATATAATGCATTCTGATGTTTCTTGACAGGCCGACTTACCATCCGGATGTCGTGCGAGAGGAAGGAATTGATGGTTGGGCCTGTTGGTCAAACTGCGTTCTTCACGCTCCACTTCCGTTGCGCGGAGAGCTTCGCTGACGTTGAATAGAGTGCTCCAGGAGGTCGCGTGGACACGGACATCAAACTGAACCAGGTGTACGTTCCGTCGGATGACATCGTGGCTCGAGATATCGAAGGCGAGCTGATCATCGTACCGCTGGTCGCCGGGATCGGCGACATGGAGGACGAGCTCTTTTCCCTGAATGACACCGGCAAGGACATCTGGCGCAGGCTGGATGGCAAGGCCACGCTGGCCGACGTCGCCGAGGCGCTTGCCGATGAATACGGCGCCCAACCGGATGAAATCGAGAGCGACGTGGTCGGGCTGGTCGGAGAGCTGGTCCGGAGGAAGATGCTGGTTGTCAAACCGGGCGACTGACCGGCCGGAGACTCCGAGTCTCAGGCACCTCAGGGGGGACGAGCTTCGCCTTTCCGGGCCTGCGCTCGTTGGCTTGATGCGGGCCGTACTCGCTCGGGGCCGGTCATTCCGGTTCTGCGCCAGAGGTTGGAGCATGTCCCCATTCATCCGCGACGGCGACGTGATCAGCATCGCTCCTGTTCAGCCTTCAGACCGAGTGAGGGCCGGCAGCATCGGCCAAGTCGTGGCCTTCATCAGTCCGGTGAACCAGCGGCTGGTCGTGCACCGGATTATCGGTCGGCACGAATCCCGTTTCCTGATACAAGGCGACTATCTTTCCGGACTGGTCGCCGACATGGTCCGCCCGGGCGACCTACTCGGGCGGGTGGTCCGGATCGAGCGCGCGAGGAAACGCGTCTGGCTCGGACTTGGCCCGGAGCGCTATGCCATCGCGATTCTTTCCCGGGCCGGATTGCTGCTCCCGATTCTGCTGCGGACTAGCGTGCTGACCCGTTTCTTGAGGAAGCGGCACAATGAAGGCAACTGACGCCGCAAGAGTCGTCAGATGGGGCGAAGCCCGATGACAACGGGATTCACTGAGCAGGTTCGAGGGAACGCGCTTCCCAGACTTCCTCTGCAGGGCAGCATTGACCTGACCTATCGATGCAATAACAACTGCCGACACTGCTGGCTTTACGTGCCTGCGACTGGGCCCGAGCAGGAACTCAGCCTCGACGAAACCCGGCGCATCGCTGACGAAGCCCGGGCGCTGGGCTGCCGCGAGTGGTCGATTTCGGGCGGTGAGCCGATGTTACGGCCGGATTTCCCGGAGATATTCGACTATCTTACCCGGAACACCCGCAGCTACACTCTCAACACCAATGGTACGCTCATCACGCCCGAAATCGCCCGTCTGATGACACGCAGGGGGTCCAAGATGGTTGCCCTTTACGGTGCTACTGCCGAAGTGCACGACCACATTACCCGCAACCCCGGCTCGTTCGACGCCCTCATGCGTGGTTTCCGGTATCTCCGGGAGGCCGGGGCCGGGTTCATCGTGCAGGTCATCCCGATGCGCGACAACTTCCGGCAGTTCGAGGAAATGGTGAAGCTGGCGAAGTCGCTCAGTCCGCACTACCGGGTGGGTGCGGCGTGGCTCTATCTCTCAGCGTGCGGTTCAGCCGGACGAAATGCCGAAATCTGCCGCCAGCGCCTGGGCCCGAAAGAGGTCGTCGCCCTTGACCAGCCTGACGTTGCCTACGAAGAGTCCACGGGTTCATCGGCCTTCGTCCATCGTCCTTTGCCGACCGCTGACGGCGACGACCGTCTGTTTGCCGACTGCATCGCCACCCGCCGGGATTTCCACATCGACGCCTACGGCGGGATGACCTTCTGCTGCTTCATCAAGGACCCGGCCCTGCGCTTTGACCTGCGCAAGGGAACGTTCCGCGCGGCATGGGACGATTTCATACCCGGCCTGGCCGACAAGGTGCGGGGCGGCAAGGAGTATCTGGAGAACTGCGGTTCGTGCGAGCACCGGAAGGACTGCCCCTGGTGCGGCGTGTACGGCTTTCTCGAGCATGGCCGTTTCGGGGCAAAGGTGGAGTACCTGTGCGATGTGGCGCGCGAGAACCGGAGTTTCAAAGAGCAGTGGCAACGAGACCATCGCCGTTACTTTGAGATTGCCGGAATCACTCTTCAGGTCGAGTCGGACCTCCCTTTCAACGGCCAGACCTTTCACCCGAAGTTCCGCAAGTTCCAGAAGGACGGCCCGGGTCCGGACACTGTAATCATTCGCCATCACTTCGAGTTGCCCCATGTGAAGCCGGACGAGCTCGGGCGTCAGGTGTACCGCAAACCGCCCTGGGCGATATACCGCAAGGGGCAATCCTGGGTGTACCTCGGTATTTCGCCCGACGGCAACGACCAGGACCTGCACCAGGTGGTCGTCTTCAACAATGACTACTCACGAGGAGAGTTCTACCGCCCGGACGACGCGGTCTTCCGGCAGGGCAATCTCCATTCCCTCACGCTGCTTCCCACCGACCAGATTCTTCTGGCCCAGCTTCTTGCCGACAGGCAGGCCTGCTTCCTGCATTCGGCCGGGGCGATAGTCAGACCCGAATCAGGCCCAAGCGCAAGCTCCAAGCGCAAGCCGCAGGCCAAAGGGGTGGGGCTGCTGTTTGTGGGCCATTCCGAGGCAGGCAAATCCACCATCGTAAAACTAATCCAAGACAGGGCCGAGATCCTTTGCGACGACCGGAACATAGTGAGAAGGGAAGGTCGAGGTAAAGGTCAAGGCCGAGATGGAGGGGCCGGCGAACAGGGGCACTTCCGAGTGTATGGTTCGTGGAGTCACGGCGAGGTGCCGCTGGTGTCGCCATCCTCAGCGCCACTCCGTGCCATCCTATTCATCAAGCGGTCTCCGGATAACCGCCTGGTTCCGGTCACTGACCGCAGCGAGGTCCTGAAACGCCTGCTGGCCTGCGTGATCCGCCCGCTGGAGACTGCCGGCTGGTGGCAGAAGACCCTCTCGGTCGTCGAGGCATTGGCCCGAGAGGTCCCCTGCTACGTCATGGAGTTCGACAAGAGCGGGAGGATAGTGGAACAGATTCTGGACCTGGCCGTGGGAAGAGGTCAAGGTCGAGGTTGAGGTCGAGGTCGAGGTAACTGATGATTCCTTCTCAGTCTCGACCTCAGCCTTCCTCTTCTCCCTTCGTCGAGAAGCTCAGGACCGACCAGGGCGGGTTGTGGCAGAACCGCAAGCCGCTGCTCGGTCATCTTGATATTGAGTTGACCGAGCGCTGCAACAACGGCTGCATCCACTGCTGCATCAACCTGCCGGCTGAAGACCGCGCAGCAAGGGAACGCGAGATGACGACGGATGCGGTCAAGGGTGTTCTCACTGAGGCGGCTACGCTCGGCTGTTTGTCGGTGCGCTTCACCGGCGGCGAACCGCTCCTGCGCGAAGACTTCGAAGAACTCTACCTGTTCGCCCGGCGACAAGGCATGAAGGTGCTGCTCTTCACCAACGTCCGGCTGGTCAAACCTCAGCTGGCCGACCTCTTTGCCCGCGTCCCGCCCGGAGAGCTGGTCGAAGTCACGGTCTACGGCATGAAGCCGGAGTCCTACGAAGCCGTATCCCGAGTCCCGGGCTCGTATGCCGAGTTCCGTCGGGGCATGAACCTGCTGCTTGACCGACGGGTGGGGTTCGTGGTGAAAGGTGCTCTGCTGCCGCCGAACCGCGGCGAGATGGATGAGTTTGAGGCGTGGGCTGAGACGATTTCCGCCATGGACAAGCCCCCCAGCTATTCAATGTTCTTCGACCTGCGCGGACGCCGCGACTCCCCGGTCAAGAACCGGCAGATTGCCGGACTGCGGCTTTCGCCCGAGGAGGGCGTCTCCGCTCTGAACCGCGACCGCAAGGCGTACCTCAAGGAGATGCGGCAGTTCTGCGCCAAGTTCATGGGGCCTGCCGGAGACAGG
>Ga0315275_10000103_pt1 | contig 64314 bp, 55 predicted proteins | sample YL17G03_0_MG_FD_205557 | JGI IMG/M metagenome (GOLD analysis project Ga0315275, IMG submission 205557) | Sediment microbial communities from Yellowstone Lake, YNP, Wyoming, USA - YL17G03_0 | ecosystem: Environmental > Aquatic > Freshwater > Lake > Sediment | place: USA: Wyoming | collected... | reverse complement strand
CTCTCGGTCCCGGCGACCACATCTTCGTAGTGCACCAGCAGGACTTTGCCCGGTAGCACCCGATCCCAGTGATCCATCATCTCGACATAGTCGCGGTAGTAGCGGCCGATATTCGACAGGCCATAGGTGAAGTTCTGACCCTTGGCGAACAGCTGCGTATAAGCGCTGAAACACGCTGCCATCGGATGACGCCGCGCGTCGATGATCCTGGCATTCGGCAAGATCAGGTGGATCAGCCCGATGTGGCTGAAGTTGTTTGGCATCTTGTCGATGAAAAATGGCGCCGACCCGCGCTGGATCCGGGTGCGCTCCAGGTATTCCTCGCCCAGCGTGCGCAGTTGATCCGCATCGAGATCCCGGAGTATCTCGGGGTAGCGTGAAACCTGCTTTGCCTTGCGCTTGCCCCCCAGACGCCGGACCATGGCCGGAATATCGATCAATTCCTTGGTGCCATCCACCCGCGAGTGGCTGGCGAGGATCTGCTCCAGCAGGGTCGAACCCGAGCGCGGCAGACCGACGATGAAAATCGGGTCCGATGCGGGGCAGCCCTGTCCGGTTCTTTCCGAAAACAATTCCGCCGTGCAGATCGCTGTCATGCGCCGCAGGTCGTCGGTGGTCCGGTCCGCGTCGTATTTTTCCAGCTTTACCTTGATGGTATTGCCGCGGTGGTAATGCCGGAACGACTCCTCGTATTCGCCACGATCCTCGAGGGCCTTGCCAAGCGCAAAGCAGAGGTGGAAATGATCCTCCAGGCTGACATCCGGCGCCTGGATCTGCTGCCGCATCGCCTCGATGTCGCTGTCCTCGAAACGGAAGGTCTTCAGGTTTGCCATGCTCCAGTAGGCGTCGCCAAAGCCCGGACGCAGGGCGATTGACCGGCGATAGGCAGCGATGGCTTCCTGCTGCCGTCCAACGGTTTTCAGGGCGTGCCCGTAAACCAGGGTGCCCATCGGGCGCGGCGGATGGCGGGACAACAGATATTCGTAGCAGGCGAGGGCCTGGTCGAAGTCGCCCTTTTTGACGAATATCGCGCCCTTCAAAACGAGGTAGGTGGGCCGGTCCGGCTCTGCGGCCAGCAGCAGCTCGACCTGCGCCAACGCCTGGGCAAGCTTTTCGCGCTGGCTCAGAACCTGCGCGTAATTGAGGCGTGCCAGGCGGAAATCGGGTGCCAGCTCGAGGCAGCGCGCCAGCAGGTTCTCGGCGTCGTCCAATGCGCCGACCTTGATTCCGATATCGGCGAGCAGGCGGATCGCCGTCACGTTCGCCGGATTGTCAAACAGGAACTTGCGGCACAGGCTTTCCGACTGGGCGATTTTCCCCTCCCTGAACAGATTCACGGCCTGAATCAGCTCGGGTTCCGTCGAGGTCGCAAGCAGGAGCTGGTTGGACGCCTCGGCGGCCGACTCGACATTCCCCGCGGCACTGAACAGTTCCGCCAACAACTTCCAGCTCCCCGGCAGCTTTTGCTCGATTGCGACGGCTTTCTGCAGGGCCTCGATGGCGCTGAGCGAATCGCCGGCATCCGCCAGGGCAAATCCAAGTTCCTGCTGGGCAAGGGCAAAGTCGGGTGCCTGACGGACCAACGCCTCCAGGTGATCGAGTGCCTGCGGTCCACTGCCTTGGGCGCGCAGGGCGGCGGCCACCACGAACAGGCTGTTGGGTTCAGCGGGGTATCGCCGCAGGATTTCTTCGGCCTGCTCGCTGGCGAGTTGAGCCTGTCCACGGCTGAGCAGGGACAGGGCTTGTCGCACTGCGGTCTTGAGGTCCCCGGTCACGGCCTCAGGTTCTGGTCTCATCGTCTCCGCATGCTTCCGCCGTTCGATGACCGGGCGGAGGCGGCTGGGCCACCTCCCCCGGCGATCTCGTCCCCGGTGTCAGAATTTCTTCCAGAAATCGGCACCGAAGGACTGCGGGCGGTTGGCAACGGCCGTCGCCTCGTAATTTCGCGGATGCGCATAGAGGTCGGCCGCCTCATCGGTCAGATTGTCGATATACAAATCGATACCCCAGTCATCCCGGCTGATCCCGCCACGCAGATTGATGAGTGAGTAGGAATCCTGCCGGAAGCGTTTCTCGGGCCGGATTTCACTCCAGCTGCCATCGGTGTAGCTGTAGCTCAACTGCGTGTAGGCGTCGAAATCGGAGATCTTGAACTGGTAGCGAGCCTGCAGGCTGGCCTTTAACTGAGGCACATTCGGCAGTTCGGTGCCCTTGGGTACAGCCAGCAGGGGGGGCTTTGGAGCCGGACGTGCAAGAATGAAGTCATCGGTCGTCTTCGCGTCGTTGTATGCGGCGGCTACCGATAGGGTAAAGGCTTCCGTCACCGCGAAACTCAGGTCGCTCTCGACGCCCTTGATCTCGGCGGTGCTGAGGTTGTACACGCTGCCGCAACAGGGCACCAGGGAGAAATCATAGATCGTGAACTGAACATCGTCCCATTTCATCAAATACGCTGCACCGTTCCAGCGCAGGCGACCGTCCAGCCAGGTGGTCTTCCAGCCAAATTCGTAGTTTTGCAGGGTGTCGGGCTTCCAGGACTGGGTCCCGATCTTCGCGATCAACCCGGCGTCGCGATTCAGGCCGCCGGGTCGATACCCCTCGGAATACGTCGCGTAGATCATGTGGTCGTCACTGATCTTGTAACCGAGACTGAACTTGTAGAGCGTGTCACTAAAATCCACTTTTGAATCCGAGGGAGTGTCTTTATTGGGGGACCCGAAACTGGGCTGCCCCGTCCCCCAACCAACGACCCCCTTGACCTTGCTGGTTTCATCGTAGTGACGCATGCCAAACGTCGCACTGAAGGCATCGGTAAAATTGTAAGTAGCCTCTCCGAACAGGGCAAATTGCGTTTCTTCACGCTTTTGATCGGTACGGAAGAAAACACTATTTCCATACTTAGCAGGATCGACCTGCAGGGTCGGCGACATACCGGGCTGGAACCATCGCTGCAGGTATTTGTGCTCCGAATCCTGCGAGAACGCGCCAACGGTATATTGCAGGCGACCATCACCCATCGACTGCAAGCGCAACTCGTGGCTGCTGCGCGTGTAGGCATTGTCCGCGTTGTAGAACTCGTAAAGACTCGTGCAGTCCGTGGCCGACTGGGTTGCCAGGTTCTGGCCGGTGGCCGAGTAGTCGCAGGCGTAATAGGGAACGAAATAGCCGCGCTGGTCCTCGGCGTAGGCGCTGTAATCCGTCTGGTATTGGACGTCGCGATCAAGATAGGAGCCGGCGTACGTCAGGCTCTGACCTGCCACCTCGCCTTTCAGGGTCACGGCGAACTGGCTGAATTTGTCGTTGTTGAACTCGTCGGAAAAACGCTGAATCTCGTTTTTGCCGACAAGGGGGTGGGGGGGGGTAACACCCCCTCCCGGCACTTGCCGGTCATCACCCTGCTCCCAGACGCCCTCGGCTTTCGAATCCTGGTAAATGACACCGGCAGTGGCAGTCCAGCTATCGCTCAGATCGACCTTGAGCGCAGCCCGCAAACCGTACTTTTCCAGCGTGTTGAAATTGTCCTTCACGAAGCTGTCGTTGTTGATGGTATTGGTGCGACCGAAGTTGTTCGGGTTGTAGCCGTAGCCTCCCTCCAGCTGGTAGGTTCGTGTGCCCGGAACGTTGTCAATCCAGCCACCATCGTTGATAGCCCAGCCGACCAGGCGAATAGCGGCCCTGTCGCCGATCGGGATATTGACGAATCCTTCCCCGGAATAGCTCGGATCGCCGCCCTTGGTACTGCCCGCACTGACATCTACCCGGCCTTCGAAGGCATCTGTGCTGGGCTGGTTGGTAATGATGCGCAGCGTGCCCGACTCGGAACTGGCGCCAAACAGCGTGCCCTGTGGCCCGGCCAGGGCCTCGATGCGGGCAACATCGTAGATGTGTATGTCCAGGTTGGCCGCAATCGCGGTAACCGGCTGCTCGTCGAGATACAGTCCGACGCTCGGCTGGGAACCGGAGGCATTGCCGTTGCCGCCGTCCGCCACGCCGCGCATGTAGATGGTGGCGGAGCCCGGTGTGCCAAAGCTCTTGAACGACAAGCTTGGCAGCTGCTGTGCATAGTCCGCAAAGCTGGCAACTCCGAGTTCGGTGAGCTTGGTGCTGTCGAGTGCCTGCACGCTGATTGGAACGTCCTGCAGGTTTTCCGTACGTTTCCGGGCCGTCACCGTTATTTCGTCCAGGACCGGGCCAGCCACCTGGGCATGGATTCCAGTACTGGCCGTTGCGATCGCCAGTGCGACGCCCAGGGACAAGGGACGGCGCCGCAAGGGCATGCGGCTGCAGGGCTTCGCGTTTGTATTCAATGTCTGGGTGCTCCTGGGGGCGGTAGTCAAGGAAACGCGGTGCGGGCAGATTGATCTGTCAGCTCAATCATGAACTCTGGCAAAAATTAGCTTCACTGCTCGAATAGAACAAACGATGATTTTTCCGAAACAAGTGAAATAACTTCAAAAGTGCGCACAGTCAGCGGAAAGCAGCGCTGTTCGCCATTATGCTATCACAGCATATAACCTATTGTTTTTAAACAATAAATTGTCTGTCGAAATCCCTAGCCCGATGAAGCGCCGGGCAGCACGTTCGCATTCAGCCGGAACAGGTTGCCCGGGTCGTACATCTTCTTGAGCGTGCGCAGGCGACCAATGTTGCCCTGGTAGTTGGTGTCGACGATACCCTGTGCCTCGTCGCCGACCTCGTTGGTGTAATAGCCGTCGGTGAATGGTTCGAGCGTCGCCCAGTAGTCCTTGATAAAGCGCACATGCGGCGCCGCGTCGCCGTCGAGATTCCACGCCACAACGGAGAACATGTTGTTCTTCGAATGCCGGTGCGGAAAAGCCGTAGCGTCGGGCGCGACGCGGCCGATGGCGCCGCCGGAATGCTGGAAGAACACGATCGTGGCCCGCGCCGGATCCGGCCGGAAGCCATCGATCAAGGCGTCGATCATGCTGCCCTTGAAGTCGCTGATGAACCCCGACTTCAGGTAGGTGCCCACATTGCGTGGATCGCTCTGGTCCGAGCTCTGCTGGATCGTCACGTATTCCTGCGCCTTGATGGTGTCGGCGACCGGCGTGCCGAGCTTGCGCAGTGGTGCGAGAAGCTTTTCGGCCTGGTCCGCGGGACCGGAGTAGCAGACCTCGATGCCGCATGCGCCTGGCTTCCCGCCGGGCGGAAGCGACATGAAGAAATCGGCATACATCTCGTCTGGCACATTGCTGCTGTAGTCGGCGTAGGCTTCAAGAATCTCACGGGCCCTTTCGAACGGGAACACGAGATCGCCACCGATGATCTGGCGCTGCATCGGATGCAGCCCGAATTCAAATCCGGTGACGATGCCGAAATTACCGCCGCCGCCGCGCAGGCCCCAGTAGAGGTCGGGGTTCTCGTCCGCGCTTGCGTGCAGCAGGCGGCCGTCGGCGGTCACGATGTCCGCCGCCTGAACATTGTCGAGCGCGAGACCGAAGCGCCGCGCCAGGCGGCCGAAGCCGCCGCCCAGGGTCAAGCCGCCGATACCCGTGTGCGATACGGTTCCCGCCGTGGTGACCAGATCGAATGCCATCGCTTCGTGGTCCAGTTCACCGAGCAGGCTGCCACCCGCCACATAAGCCTGGCGCGAAACCGGGTCCACGCGCGCGCTGCGGAAATGCGAAAGGTCAATCTGCATGCCGCCATCGCAGGTCGACTTGCCCGAAGGGCTGTGGCCACCGCACTTGACGGCGAGCAACAGGTTCCGCTCACGCGCGAAGGTCACGGCATTGCGGATGTCCGCGACACCGGTGGGTTGCACGATGAGCGCCGGATGCTTGTTGATGGATTCATTGAGCACGCGCCGTGCCTGCTCGTAGCCGTCATCACCCGCGAGCAGCAATGCGCCGCGCAGGCTGTCGCGGAGTTCCTGCAGTGCGGCGCGTTCGAGCGTGGTCGCCGCACCGCTGCCGGTCAGCGCGGCGACATCGCCCGCGACCGGCACGCCGCGACCCGCGGCCAGCAAGCGGCCAATGGGCAACGATGCCGCGAGGGCCGCCGCCACCGATGACGCCAGGAAATGCCTTCTGTCCACAATCTCCCCCCGAATCAGATCATTATTTCGCCGACGGCCTCATTGCGGAGCGTAATAGCAACACGGCCGCGTACAGCACGACGACGACGACGCCCCAGCGCAGGGTCACGAGCGAGAGCGACTTGACCAGGAAAGCGGCGACCAGCACGAGTGGTACGCCACCAAGCGCAAGCCCGATGACGACGCGCAGGTTGATGCGATCGGCGCGAACAAAGCGCATGCCGCAGACCGGCATCAGGAATGCGCAGGCGCCCATCATGATTGGGAATACCGCGATCGGGTTCAGACCGAGCAGCGACAGCAGGATCAGCGAGGGCGCATACAGGCCGATGCCGAATGTCATCAGCGCGCCCATGACGAAATGCCCGGTTACCGCAACCGCGAATGGCCCGGCCGCCAGGGCAAGCGCGTCGCCGCCGGCCGGCATCATCCCCAGGTTGGAAAGCGCGTACAGCGAAGAGGCTATGAGCAGCGCAATGCCGACCACCCCCTGCACGACGCGCACCGGCAGGCGCACGACGATCGGCGCGCCGACGATCGCCCCTGCGACTGATGCGCCGATGCAGGCCGCCAGCAACTTCGGGTCGACGCTGACAAGCTGGATGAAGATGTAGGCCTGTACCACGGTCGGCAGGGCATACCCGACATTCAGCGTCCCCGGGATGAAGCTGTCCGGGACGAGCTTGCGCAGCTTTATCCACGCAGTCGTTGTGGCGAAGGAGCCAATGCCGAGCGTGTCGAAAAAATTGGCGATGCCGCCCAGGACGATGGACTCGAATGTCGGGCGAAGCTCGCTCCGGCGCCAGGCGGTCTGGATCAGGATCCCGGTGAATACCACCGCGAGCACGCCCAGTGCCGTCAGCAGGACGGTGACAATCATGCGGCTGGGTACCTGCGCATGGCGGATACTCTAACCCAGCTTGATGTGCCGTGCTTGCAGCAGACGGGGCCGCCTTGGCACACTCCATGCGCTCTCAATCAGGGAATCCCTCGATGAAACCGATCCGGACCAGAACAGGCTTGGGCGCCGCCGTCCTGTGCCTCGTCATGACGAACGCCGTGGCTGCGGGCAAGGCCCCACCGACGGTGCCTGCCGATGTCTCGGCCCGAGCGCTGGAGATTCTGCAGCGCTCGGTTTCATTCATAACATTTGTGGGCCAGGACCAGGTCCCGGCCTACGCGGCCTATCTGTCCGAGGTCCTGGTAGCTGGCGGCTTCGCCCGCGAGGACATCACGATCACGCCATTCGAGGAAACGGCATTCCTCATTGCGCGCTACCGGGGCAGGAATCCTGACGCCAAGCCGATCGTACTCGGCGGACACATGGATGTCGTGCCGGCGCTGAAGGCGCACTGGCAGCGCGATCCATTCACACCAATCATCGAAGATGGGTTTCTCTTTGGTCGCGGCTCAGCCGACAACAAGTTCGGTGTCTCGACCATGGTGGCCACGCTGCTGTGGCTGAAGTCAGAGGGATTCAAGCCATCGCGTGACATCCTGCTCGCATTGAGCGGCGATGAAGAGACGCTGCAGGAAACGACCGCAGTCCTCTCAAAGCAGCTGAGTAACGCGGAAATGTTCCTGAACAGCGATGCCGGCGGCGCCAACCTCGGCGATGACGGCAAGCCGATCGTGTATGGCATGCAGGCAGCGGAGAAGACCTACGTCGACTTCGAGGTGAGCTTCACGAGCCCCGGCGGGCATAGCAGCCGCCCGAGCCCGGACAACGCGATTTATCATCTCGCGCGGGCGATCGATCGCATCGCAGGCTACCGGTTTCCGACGCAGTCGAGCGATCTGGTATTGGCCTATTTCCGCGCCGCCGGTAAGCTGACTGAAGGCGAGGATGGCGCAGCGATGCGCAAGTACGCCGAGAATCCGGCAGATCCGGACGCCATCGCATACCTGACCGGAAAGCCGGAGTACGTCGGGCAGCTCGGCACCACCTGCGTTGCGACGATGCTGCAGGCCGGACATGCGAAGAACGCCCTGCCGCAAAGCGCGATGGTCAATGTCAATTGCCGCGTGTTTCCGGGCGTCACGATTGAAAGCGTGAAGGAAACCCTGGTGCGGGTGATCGAGGATCCGACGGCGCAGGTCGCGATTGCCGGCAAGCCGCCGGTGCGGAGTGATGCCTCGCCGCTTCGCGATGACGTCATGAAAGCACTGCGCAAGGCGATTGATCTGCGTGCACCGGGCCTGCCGATCGTCCCCTCGATGTCGGCCGGCGCGACCGATAGCCTCTATTTCCGCAATCTGGGTGTACCGAGTTATGGCGTATCCGGAATATTCATGCACCCCAGGGACAACTTTGCCCACGGACTCAACGAGCGCGTACCCGTCGCGACCATTGATGGCGCGCTGCTCCAGTGGCACAGCCTGCTGACCGACCTGGCGCGCTGATCGCGGAACCAGGCGCCGGGCCTCCGGTCCAATTCCCGGAGGTTAATGCCATGAAAAAGCTCGTCTTGGTGATTCTCGCGGCCTTGCTCGCCAGCGCATGTGCCAGCGGGCTACGTCGCGATACCAGCGACGAGAAGCTGGCTTATCTAGACTACGCAGGCGAACCGATAAAGGATTTCACGTCATTCCGCCTGCAGTCCTGGCAACCGCTGTCCCGCAACCGGCTGGTCCTGTGGGCCGGCGTCAATGAGGCTTACCTGGTGACGATCTGGGACGGCTGTCCTGACCTGCAATTCGCGAATGCGATCCACGTGAGTTCAACGGGCAGCCAGATCACGACCTTCGATCACGTCGATGTCGGGCGCGATCATTGCCCGATCAGAGAGATACGGCCGATCAACGTGCGTCAGATGAAAGCCGACAGGGCGGCGGACCGGGCGGCGCGCAAGAAATCTTGATCCTGGCGCGCGACAGATGGCGCGAACTGCTTAAGGACGCTGCCGCTCCCGGTGCAGCAGGTACAGGCCCGCCCCGACGACGATTGAGGCGCCCGCAAGCATCCGTGCGCCGGGCAACACCTGCCAGACGATCCAGTCGATTCCGAGCGCCCAGACCAGTCCCGTGTATTCGTAGGGTGCGACGAGCGAGGCGGGCGCCAGGCGAAAGGCATCGGTGATCAGGTGCTGGCCGGCCCAGCCCGTCAGGCCGACCGCGGCGATCCAGGGCCAGTCCTCGCCACGTATGGAAACCCATCCCGGCGCCGCCAGCGCACCAGCACCGATCGACAACAGGAGCAGGAACCAGAACACCATCGATGCCGTTGTGTCGGTGCGTGCCAGGACCCGGACCAGGACGACCACCACCGCATAGGCAATTGCTGACAGCAGCGCCGCGAGCCCGGCAAGGCTTGCGAAACCCGATATGGACGGCTTCAGCATCACGAACACGCCCGCGAGCCCGGCGAGAATTGCGAACCACAGGTGCCGGTCCACCTTCTCGCCGAGCATCACGGATGCGGCGAGTACGACCAGCAGCGGTGCGCACATGAATACCGCGTAGGTGTCAGCCATGCTGGCGCGTGACAGCGCCCAGAGGAATCCCCACAGCATCACGATCGCGAGCGCCGCGCGCAGGATGTGCAGACCAAAGCGCACGGGTCGCAACAGATGCAGCTTGCCCGTCAGCAGGTATGGCAAGGCTACGAATGGAAGTGAACTCGCGCCGCGCAGGCAGGCAACCTGCAGCGCCGGATAGCTGCCGGTCAACTGCTTCATCAGGGCGTCCATGATCGCGAAGACGCCGACGGCGGCCAGCATCAGCAGCACGCCGCGCAGTCGCCTGGCGGCATCAGTCATCGGTCTGCCTGCGGCACACCGAGTCTTTCTAGCAGCAGCGCGGCGAATGCTGCGAGCGCGGTGGGATCCTGCTCGTCGGGCCCTTCGGGGTCGCGCCCATTCGAATAGGCGGCGATGATGATCCTGCGACCGTCCGGCAGCTCGGCGTGCACGATTTCCGCGAGCGTGTCATAGGCGGAGCCGATTTTGCTCTCGAACACCGTGCCCTCCGGGAATCCTCCGCCCATGGCGCTATTCGGCGAGATCAGGGGGCGGCGCAGCCGCGCGCGCAGGTAATCCGTGGCGTCCGTGCCGAATTCCTCGGTGACGAGGGCGAGCATCAGGAGCGCCGAGCCGTCGGCTGTCATCGAGTTCCGGCCGTGTCGTTCGAGCGCCAGGCCTTCGAGTCCCTGTGGCATTTCGCCCGAGTTCGTCGGGTAGGTCTTGTTCACCAGGCGCTGGCCGTTCAGCAGTCCATGGGCCTGCAGCAGGTCTTCCGTGTAGAGGCGCCGCACCAGCCACGCGTCGAAATCCGCGCCATCCACCGGGCCATTGGTCACACCGCTGATCGCATCCACGACCACGCCGGTCGCGACATTGTCGGAATCCTGAAGCATCGGCCGCACGGAGGCGTCGAGGCAGTCCGGTGCGGTCCCGCGCGCGGCGCACCAATGGGTGGCGGCGATCGCGAAACCAAGCTTGACGCAGCTCGCCGGATACCATGTCCGGTCCCCGCCGACACTGCCGCGCAGCCAGATGCCGCCGCTCGTCGCCGACAGGACCGTGACATCGAGCCGGTCGAAGCGCTGGCCGCCGAGAAATCGCTCCCGCGCGTCCTCGACCGCTTGTTGCAGCTGTGAATCATCCCGCACGACGGGCGCGGAATCTGCGGGCGCAACCGCTACCGACAGCAGGGCGAGAAGTGCAGCAGGGAGGTGCGATTTGAGATTCACAGGCCTTCGGGCGTGATCAGCGCGCCGACGAACGGCACTTCGCGGAAGATTCCCTCGGCCTTATCCCAGAAATCCTGGTGCAGCACGATGCGCCCGGTTTCGTCGAAGCGAAGGTGGGTGATGCCGACGGTGTCGGTTGCAGCACGACGCCAGGCGGCCTTGAACTCGAGGTGCATGAACCAGCGCAGATAGACATCGTTTCCGGACGAATGCGCCCCCAGTATCTCGACCTTCATCACGCCGACCCGGCCGGCCGTGGACTTCAGATATTCGATTAGCGCAGAGCGGCTACGCAGGGTCGCCAGCGTGTCGTTGAAATAGATGTGCTCGGCATAAAGCCCTTCGATGCGCTCTGCCAGATCTGGTGCGCGCATGTCGGAATAGGCCGCGAGGAAGCGTTGCGCAACGGCATCTGCATCTTGAGGGGTACCCGGCAGGCTCGCCAGTGCCTCGCGGTACTTGAGTCCGTACGCCAAGCCGTCGTTCGCCGCTGTGCAACCCGTCAGGGCCATGATTCCGAACAGCAGGATGGCTGCTTTGTTCATAATAACCTTGCGCCACTCGACCAAAGCGGGACCGGAGCAACGATTATGCAAGTTTACGACAATGTCCTCGACATGGTCGGCAGGACACCGATGCTGAAAGTCCGCCGGCTCGACACCGGGCCCTGCGAGTTGTACCTGAAGCTCGAACTGATGAATCCCGCCGGATCCATCAAGGATCGCATCGGTCTGTCGATGATCGAGGAGGCAGAGCGGCGCGGCGATATCAAGCCCGGCGGCACGATCGTCGAGGCGACCGCCGGCAATACCGGTCTCGGGCTCGCACTGGTCGCCGCGCAAAAAGGCTACCGCGTGATCCTGGTGCTGCCCGACAAGATGAGCCAGGAAAAAATATTCAACCTGCGCGCGATGGGCGCGGAAGTCGTGCTGACTCGCTCGGACGTGGTGAAAGGCCATCCGGAGTACTATCAGGACGTCGGGGCCCGGATCGCGCGTGAGCAGGGCGCCTATTACATCAACCAGTTCGCCAATCCGGACAATCCGAAAGCCCACGCGATGACGACCGGGCCGGAAATCCTCGAGCAGATGCAGGGGCGCGTGGACGCCGTTGTCGTCGGTGTCGGATCGAGCGGAACCATCGCGGGGCTCACCAGTTGCTTCAGGAAACATGCGCCGGGCATCGAGATCGTGCTGGCGGACCCGGAAGGTTCTGTTCTTGCAAGCCATATAAATGAGGGTCGCATGGGGAAGGCCGGTTCCTGGCTGGTCGAGGGCATCGGCGAGGACTTCATTCCGGACATCTGCGATTTCTCGATGTGCCACAGGGCTTTCAGCATTCCGGACGCCGAGTCCTTCGCAACCGCCCGCGAAATCCTGCGCAAGGAAGGCCTGCTGGTCGGCTCGTCCACCGGCACATTGGTGTCGGCGGCGCTGCGCTGGTGCCATGAACAGAAAAAGCCCCGGCGCGTGGTCACATTCGCCTGCGACACCGGGAACAAATATCTGTCAAAGCTCTTCAACGATTTCTGGATGGAAGATCAGGGATTCACCCATCGGCAGCAGCACGGCGACCTGCGCGACCTGATCGGCAGGCTGCATGGCGAGCGCGCGACCGTGACCGTCGGGCCCGATGACGTGCTGGCGACGGCGCACAACCGGCTGCGCAATGCCGGCTTCAGCCAGCTTCCGGTGATGGAGGCTGACCGGCTGGTCGGCTTCATCGATGAGGACGATATCATGCGGCACGCGTTCGGCGATCCCGAGCGCTTTAACGATCCGGTGCGCAAGGCGATGCACACCAATTTCCTGGTCGTCGAGCCCTCGCTGTCGCTTCGGAACCTGGTTGCGATGCTGGACGTGCAGCCCTATGCCGCGGTTATGGACAGCGGTCAGTTCTACGGGCTGATCACGCGCGCCGACGTGCTCAATTACCTGCGCCGCCAGATGGGCGCGGCCATTACCCATTGAGGCAGCCAATGACCGAAGACAAGAAGCACTTGGGCTTTGCAACCCGCGCCATCCACGCGGGCCAGTCGCCTGATCCGACGACGGGCGCCGTGATGCCACCGATCTATGCGGTATCCACGTACGCGCAGGAAAGCCCCGGCGTGCACAAGGGTTACGAATACTCACGGACCCAGAATCCGACGCGCATGGCCTGGGAGCGCTGCATCGCGGATCTGGAGGGCGGCACGCAGGGCTACGCGTTCGCATCGGGCATGGCGGCGACCGCGACGCTATTGGACCTCCTGGAAAGCGGCAGTCACGTGCTGGCGATGGACGATCTCTATGGCGGCACATTCCGCCTGTTCGAACGCGTGCGCAGGCGCTCGGCCGCTCTCGATTTCACATTTGCCGATATGACGGACCCAAAGGCCGTGCTCGCGGCGATCCGGCCCGGGACCCGGATGATCTGGATCGAGTCTCCGACCAATCCGCTATTGCGCCTCGTGGACATCGCGGCGATCGCAGAAATTGCGCGCCAGCGCGACATCCTGACGGTCGTGGACAACACCTTTGCGACGCCATGGATCCAGCGCCCGCTGGAACTGGGCGCCGACATCGTCGTGCACTCGGCGACCAAATACCTGAATGGCCACTCGGACATGGTCGGCGGCATCGCCGTCGTCGCGGACGCGGCGCTTGCCGAGCGCATCGGTTTTTTGCAGAACGCAGTGGGCGCGGTCGGCGGCCCATTCGACAGCTTTCTCGCGCTGCGGGGACTCAAGACACTGCCGCTGCGCATGCGTCAGTGCAGCGAAAGCGCGCTTTCAATAGCGAGCTGGCTCGAGCGGCATGGTCGCGTGGAGCGGGTGCTATACCCTGGCCTGCCGTCGCACCCACAACACGCGTTGGCCCGGCGCCAGATGAAAAATGGCTACAGCGGCATCGTGACCTTTTTCCTGAAGGGCGCGCTGCCCGAAGCCCGGCGCTTCCTGGAGCGTCTGGAGCTGTTCACGCTGGCGGAAAGCCTGGGAGGCGTCGAGAGCCTGGTTGATCATCCGGCGATCATGACGCACGCGTCGGTTCCGCCGGAGATACGTGCCAGGCTCGGCATCAGCGATTCACTCGTTCGCCTGTCGGTCGGCATCGAGGACACCGACGACCTGATCGCCGATCTCAAAGCCGCGCTGGGCTGAAAGAGCGGCTGTTTGCTACTGCAGGCCGGTGACGACGCGGCCGTCCTCGAATATCGTCAGTGATCCGCCGGGCTCGGCGGTCGCCGTGACGACGCCGGCGGCGAAGCGCACCGAGATGTCGTAAGTGCCGGTCCACGGAGCGCCGACCAGCAGGTCGTACTGATTCTGTGCCTGCAGGCCCGAGCCAGATTCGATCACGCGCGTCATGATCCGGTTCGGAGCCGAGCGCGGCACGATCCTGACGATGTGGCCCTGCTGATTGCGTTCGCCACCGCTGCCGAGCACGCGAATGCGCAGCCGCGTTGAGAGCGGCGACACGGCGCGGAGCAGGCGGTAGGTCTGTCCCCAGCGCGCGATGATGTCGGTGACTCCATTGCTGTCTACGTCCCCGCAGGCGATCAGGTCATTGAGCGCGACGAGGTCATTGCTGCCCGCCACGACCTCGCGCGGGATAACGGATGGCATCAGCTCGCCATTGACGTTGACCAGCAGCTTCGGCACGCCGGTGCCGGTGGCAGTCACGTTGCTCGCGATGACCACATCCTCGAAGCCGTCGCTGTTGATGTCGCAGACATTGAGGCCGACGCCGAATGTCGCAATCAAGGCGTTCTCGTCGACGATCGTCCCGCCGTCGAATACGCCAGCCGCGTTGCGGTACAGGCGCGTGACGGCGCGGTCGTGATGGATCAGGTCGAGATCGCCATCGAGGTCCACGTCGATCAACTTGAGCCCCTGGTCCGCGCGAACCGGCATTCCGGCGGCCGCGCTGCCATCGCTGAAGGTGCCATTGCCGTTGTTGATCAGCAGGCGCGACCCGAACATCAGGTCGATGCGGCCATCTTCGTTGAAATCTACAGCCTGGCCGCCGCGCGGGACGTAGTCCGCGCCGGCCGGGTTGCTGTCCACTCCGGCCGCCACGGCGACATCGGTGAACACTCCGGCACCGTTATTGCGCAGCAGCCAGTTCCGCGCGCCGTCGCCGCGCGCTTGATCGTGCGGCGCGAACAAATCGATGTCGTTGTCGTTGTCGAGGTCGGCGGCCAGCAGCGTACCGCCGAAACCGCCGATGCCGAGTGAAGTGACACCGGCATCCGTCGCGTAATTACCGGTGCCCTGGTTGACGTGGAACAGGGCGCGCGAGGCCGTGTCATCGGCGGCCGAGAACGTATTGCTGAAAAGGTCGTCGCGCTTGTCGCCGTTGAAATCCGCGAAGCGCGAATCCCCGTTGGTCCGGCCCGCCGCCACCAGGTCCGAGAGTCCCGCGTCCAGCAGCACGCGCGCGATGAATGTGCCCTGGCAGAAGGTGCCCGAGATGCCGCCATTCGCGCTCACGAGGTCCAGGCAGTTGTCGGCATTCGGATCACCGAGTGCCGCCCCCAAGCGCGGCAGGTCGTAGGTCGTGACCTGATACGTGGACGAGATGACGATCGGACCGCCAATGCCGATAGGGCCTGCGTTCGTGATTCCATTCGTGGCGAAGACCCGGTAGTACAGCGCTGTGCCGACGTTGACCGCCGCGCGCTGGTGCGGCGAACTCGTGGCCACTTCAAAAAGTGCAGACGGCCGTCGACCAGTCAGTTGGCCCGCGGATGATGCAAAGTAGACCCGATAACCGGTCGCTGCGGTGGTGGTGGCGAAGTGAATCGTATGGCCGGGATCATTGCTGGTGACCGCCGTCCATTCCACTTCGCCGGGCACTGGTGCCGGCTCGGCGCTGACCTCGTTGCTCTTCGGCCCGCGCCCCCCGCCGGTCTCGGCGACGATCCGGTAGCGGTAGGTGTGGAAATTGGTCAGCCCCGTGTGGAGATAGCTGGTCGCTGTCAGATCTTTGATTTCATTAGTCAAGTCTGAGCCTGGGGTATCCGTCCAGAGGATCACGTATTTCGTCGCATCGGTGACCGCGCCCCAGCTGAGCGCGACCTCGCCATCGCCGGCTTCCGCGAAGGGAAACGCCGGGGCGGCATGCGGTGGGCTGCCGCCGCAGCCGGCAAGATTCATTGCCCAGACCATCGCGCAAATTGTAGGTACCGCCCGAGCGGCGGTGTGTCGTAGAAGTGCCATGGAGATTGGGTCCAGTGGTCCGTTAGCGGGTCTGCGTCCGATAGACGGCCGCGACACTCGACAGTTCCGCCGGCAGCCGCCGGCAGCCAGATTTAATGATCCGCAGTATAGCTTGAATCAGCGTTTTTCCGGCTGGATCGATCAGGCCATGGCCGGGCGCAGGTCAAAACGCGTGCCGGACGGCATGCAGTAGATTTCGACCGGACGCGAGCGCCCGCGCAGCACCATCGGTGGCAACTCCACGATTCCGACAGCGCCTGAATCGAGCGACTGCCACACGGAGCGCGAGAACAGGGCTTCGCCGGCCCGCGCACGCTGCACGAGACGCGCCGCCACATTGACGGTGTCACCGATCAGGGTATAACTCGGTCGCTCCGGCGCACCGACATCGCCGATGATGACCTCACCCGCATTGATGCCGATGCCGATGCCGGTGTCGAGTCCCAATCTCGTCTTCCAGTCCCCGGCGATGCAGTTGAATCCGGAGATCATGCGGCGTGCCGCCGCGACCGCCCGCGTGCTGGCGTCGGGCTCGGCGCGCGGCACGCCGAATCCCGCCATCAGCCCATCGCCCGCGATGTGAAACACCGTGCCGCCGTATTCGGTGGTGATCGCCGACAGCATCGAGAAATATTCGTTCAGGAGCGGCACGACCTCGTCGGGGCTCAACTGCTCGGCGATGGCCGTGAATCCGCGCATGTCCGCGAACAGCACGGTCCCCGAGACCCGCGCATGACCGGCGAGCGCATTGCGGGAACGCGCCGTGCAGCGACAGGTGCCCAGCTGATGGAGCTCGACGAGATTGCCGGACGGATCGGTCAGGAACAACTGCTCCGATTCCGCCGATTCGCCTGGCAGCACGCGGTAGCGGACATCCAGCCTGTCGAGCTCGGCCCTGGCCTCGGCAATGTTCGCGACGGCAAGCGCCACATGCGGCGCGGAGGGATCGATGGCATCGCCGCGCCCGGCCGGGCTGCCGGCAGCGCCAATCAGATGGATCTGGGCTGCGGGACCGGCGTTGATCCGATGACCCGGCGTGGCTGGCAGGGCGGACGGGCCATCGTCGGCGCCGAGACCCAGTACCTCGGTATAGAAACGCCGCGCTTCTGCAGCCGCCGACGGCGTCGGTGCGACCCGGACGGCGTGATGATGCAGTTCGACGATCCTCAGGGTCATGGCTTGAAGATCTCGACCGTCAGGTCCACCGAGCGCTCCTCACCCGGCGCGAGGCCACCGACGCCGATCACCTTGCGCGCGAGCTCCGTGCCTTTGGCATCGCGAATCACGACGACGACGGAATACTCGCCCGGCCCTTCCGCCGTCCGGCGCGAGATCTGGCCCGATACCTTCAGCGCGACCTGGCCCACAGGTTCCGTTGCAATGCGGCCGCGTGCCTCGAAGCGCAGGTGATGCTTGCACGCCGGGCAGACCGCGGCGCTCTCGAGGATCGTGGCCCTGCAGTGCGGGCACGATCGAGTCTTGCCGGACGTTCCGGCGCGTCGGTCCGTCGTATCCCCTCGGATCAATTGCGTGCGATCGACTTCGGCGTGCCGGACTCGTTCCAGCCGAACTCCGCGCGGCCGCGCATGCGCGCGCCACCGGCGACGGAAAGCGAGCCTGCGTTGACGTCACCATTGAGGACGCCGGTCTGGTGCAACTCGACTTTCTCGGCACTCTCGATATTGCCTTCGATCTCGCCCGCGACGATGACCGAAGCCGCGCGCACCGAACCCGCGAGATGTGCGCCGGCCTCGACGGTCAGCGTGCCATCCACGTGCACGTCGCCCTTGAAGCGTCCCGAGATGCGCACGTGCCCGGAGCCTTCGATCTTGCCTTCGAATGTCAGGCCGGTCGCGATGACGGATTCCTTCAGTTCCTTGCGCGACGCACTCGCGGCGGCCGTCGGCGCGTTTGGCACCGATTCAGGCCGTGGCCGGTTCACTGGCGCCGAATCGGGCTGAGTGGTGTCCTTTGCAACGATGTCTTTCCAGATTGCCATGACGAAACCTCCGGGTATGGGATGTCAAGAGTAGCTAGTTGGAAGCCGGGGGGCGAGCGAAGCGATGCAGGTCACGGCCACCCGGCCGCCACTGTCGCCACTTGGCGACAGTAGGGTGGCCCTAGAACAGTCCTGGCAGGTAGGCTTGGGCCGGGGTCGGCGACCTCGGCATCGGTATTCGCGCAGGCCGGAGGGTCATCTGGAGCCCCGGGGCTCCGGTACCCATGACCTGCCTGCAGGCACCGGTGCCGAGCCACCGGAGCGCCTCGGCGGTCGAGTCCTCGAGGGCGTCACCCGGGGATCGGGCCAGGTCGTCCGCGGCAGCGCAGCTGTTGCCGGGCATGGTGGGCGCCAGGCCATCGAAATAATCACCCTCGTTATTGGCGTTGGTGGTCTTGAACGCGATCAGCCGGAGCCGAAGGTCGCAGCCACTGAGGTCAAAAGCCGCCTGGCCCACCGGCTTGCCGAAGGTGTTCGCGCCGACAATGGCGACCTCAACCCAGGGCTTCATCGAATTGATGACCAGCTCGCTCGCAGAGGCCGTGCCACCGGTCGTGATAAAGGCGATCCTGACCGGAGTGACGGATTGTGGCTGCGGCAGGAATCGGCGAACCGAATCATTTGAAGACTTGGCGGCATTGAACCGCATGTTCGAAAAAACGTCGGCTGCGGCACGATTCCTGCCGTTCAAGTCGCCGATGAATTCGGCGATGCTGACGAGACCACCGCCATTGCTGCGAAAGTCCACGATGATGTAATTGATGCCCTGCGCGCGGAATTGCGCATAGGCATTTCGCAATGGTGTCTCGGCCGTCGAGATGAATGTACGCAGGTGGCTATATCCGACCCGCACCGACGGATTGGACGGCAAAGAAAGTATCGCGGTACCGCCCGCTGCAGGCACCGGCAGGATCGTGACGATGCGCTTGGTCAGCGTGACCTCGACCTGCTGGCCGTTCAGGCGCAGGAAGCGCAGGCCGCGTTGTACACCCTCGGTGGATGGCCCGAAAGCCTGCTCGAGATTCGGGTCCGTTGCCAGGATCGTCGCCATCGATATGAAGCCTGCCCCCGCATCCACGGCCGTAATCTCCACGCCTCGGGTCAGGCCGCCGTCCGCGGCCGGGCTCGCCTCGAATACATCGGTCAGGAACAGCTGATTGCCCTGGATGCTGGACTGGAAGCCAAAACCGATGAACTGGCCTTCCTGAAAGAAGGAACTGTCCGCCTGTGGGGTCGTCAGGAAGCTGAAGAACCGGTCCTTGCCCTGGGCGCGCGCTGTCGCGGTCAGCGAATCGAGCAGTTCCTGCGCCGTGGCAAAACTGGCGATGCTGACCGACGCCGGCAGGAGGTCCTGGAACAGGTACCACTCGCGGGTCGCGTCCAGCACGAACTGCTTCTGGTTGGTCACGGAGCAGGCCCCGCCAGCCGACATGCCGCCGCCTGAACCGCCGCCGCCGCAGGCGGCTAGCGCTGTGCTCAACAGTGCGGCGGCCGCGGTCAACAGTGGCTGGCGAGAGCTGGTGAGCATCTGGCCTCCATGGACGAAGCGCACCGCGCGGTGCCTGTCAGGCGAGCTGGGCCCCGAGCAGTTGCAGGCGACGGTGCTGCATGCGCAGCTGATAAAGGATCGCGCGGGTCTCGGTCCGGAAACTGACTTCTTCCCAGCGGTGCACGATCTGCTCGCGGGTCCTCGTGTACCAGGCGTCGGTGAGCCGCGACCATTCCGTCAGCGTCGCGACGAACAGATCGTATTCACGTGCCATCCTCGCCCGCAGCTGCTCGAGATCCATGTGCGGCAGGTGCTTGCCGCCGCGTTCCAGGCTCTCCTGAACGCGGCGGAACTGCATCGCGAGGCGCGCGCGCTGGATGGCCACGTCCGGCGTGCGCTTGAGCCGATACGTCACACCGATCCACGACAGCGAGCAGATGATCCACTTGCTCGGATCCCAGTGCCACCAGCGAATTCCATTACGGTAATCGTGCGCAAACTGATGGTGGAAGTTGTGGTAGCCCTCGCCATAGGTCAGGACCGCGAGCCAGCCGTTGTCGCGCGCGCTGTTCTCGTCGGTGTAGGGCTGCTGTCCGAATGCGTGGGCAGCCGAATTGATCAGGAACGTGAAATGGTGGCTGAGGACCAGGCGCAGCACGCCGGCCAGCAGGAACACGCCCCACAGGTCACCGTGCAACCAGCCGAGCGCGAGCGGTACGAATACGTTCAGGCCGATCGCGAGCGGGTAGTAGTACTTGTGCTGGAACGCGACCAGCGGGTCTTTCTGCAGGTCGCGGACATTGTCGAAATGCGACTGGCCACTCGGGTATCGGCGCAGCATCCAGCCGATGTGCGAGAACCACAGGCCGCGGCCCGCGGAGTAGGGATCGCGGTCATTGTCGTCCACATATTGATGATGGTCCCGGTGGCCGGACGCCCAGACCAGGACACTGTTCTGCAGCGCCATGGCGCCCAGGATCATGTAGATGAACCTGAGCGACCAATGTGCATCGTAGGTCCGGTGCGACCAGAGCCGGTGATAGCCGCCGGTGATCGCAAGCCCGTTGGCGTAGAGCAGTACAACGCACCAGACCCACGCGGCCGTGCTGTAACCCACGGTGAACCCGTACCACGGCACGACGACGACCGCGCCGAGCATCGTGAACACGAACATCAGCACGTTGACCCAGAGGATGCGCGGGCGTTTGGCGACAGTCGTGTCATTCATGGGGGTCATTGTGGACGAATAGCTGAGGGTAGGGAACCAGGAATCAACAGCGACTTCACTTTTTCGTCCAAAAAAGCGATTCAAGGGCTGTTTTCGCCTGGTCGCCGGCCCCATTACGCGGCTGGAATCGGCCGCCGGCGGCCTGGAAATAGCCGCAGAAATTGGACCTGGTCTTGTCCTGCACCTCGTCTGCGATTGGTTCGCCGCAGCTTTTTGCCTTGCCGGTGTCATAAAACTGGCACATCCGGCAGACGTGCAGTTCGGCGCGGCAGGCACGGCATTCTTCGGTGCGCAAGAACGGCAGGCTGAGATCCGCCAGTGATGCACCGCACTTCCAGCATGTGAGCGGCGCCGTATTCATCTATTGCAGTCTCGTCACCCGCGCGCTCCGCTTGGCGGGGCTGATCAGCAGGAATGACCCGAGTGAAGCCGGCTCGATCTTGACCTTCTCACCGACTTTCAGACGGAAAAAAGCATCCGGCCTGTTCTGTGCCCAGACCTGGCCATTGTCGAGTGTCATCACCAATGTGCCGTCGCCGCGCGTCGAGATTCCGGTCACCGTCGCTTCAAGCTTGCCCAGGCTGCGAGCCTCAACTTTCGCGCGATCCTGTTCCTCGCGGGCCATCGCACCGCGATATCCGAATTGCTCTTCGGGAGTTTGCGGCACTGCGGCCTGCGTCGCGGCAGCAGGCGCCGCGGCAGCAGGCGCCGCTGCGAGCACCGATGATTGCTGGCCCAGCTTTCCGATCTCGCGGTCATAACAGGCGAGGCGCAGGGCGTCGTCCTGCTCCGCGCGGCAGCTTGCGAGCGCCGCGGACAGGTCCTGGGCCGCAGCCTGTGGAATCGCCACGCAAAGAATCCCCGCCAGCAATGACGGGCGAATCCATCTGTGAATCATCATGCTCAGATTTCCCATTCCGGTTTCTTGCCGCTGTGGGCATCAATCGCCTCGAACAACGAGACGACCAGTGAACGTTCCTCATCGGTCAACTCGGGACGCCAGACGTCGAACAACAGTATGACCCGGGTGCGGTCGCTGTCGTTCCAGGCTTCGTGTTCGATCGTGTCGTCGAAGGCCCAGGCCTTGCCCTCGACCCATTCACGCTGGTCATTGCCGACCCGGAACACGCATTTCCCCGGCACGATGAGTGGAAGATGGCAGATCAGCCGCGTGTTGATGAGCCCGTTGTGAGGCGGGATTTTCGCGCCCGGCTGCAGCAGCGAGAACAGGATGGACGGCGAGCGCCAGCGCACGCGTGCCAATGGGGCATTGCGGAGCGCGTGCAGGGTCTTTGGGCAGCGAGCGGCATTCTCCGGCACGGCATCGCCATTCTTCCAGAGGTAGAAGGCGCTCCAGGCCGGGTTGTTCAGCATGCCCATCTGGTCCTTGCGCGGCCGGTTGGGGTCGCCTTCGACATAGGGCGCGAATGAACCGGGCAGCTTCATGACTTCGAGAAGCTCGGCCCGGATATCGTCGGTCGCTGCCTCCACGTCGTCCAGCCAGGGGAATGCCTCGCGCTCGTAAAACTGGATCTGCGGCAAGGCCGGGAAGTAGTAACGGCGCGGCTGCTGGACAAAGATCTGCTTCTTGCCGAGCACGATATCGAGCGACTGCGCGAAGCGCGGGCTCGAACGCGACTCGTCGAAGCCCTTCGCCGCCAGGCTCTGGCGCAGCCAGGTCGTGTACTCGGCGGCATATTGCTCGCACATCTGCTGCGCCCGGCGCAGTTCCTGCGCAAGTGCCGGCGGAACATTCGCTGCGGGTGGCGCGGCCCTGATCGCCATCTGGTAGAAGGACGCCGCCGAGCGGGTATCGCCTGCCGCCGCATGGCAATCCGCACGAAGAATCAGTGCCGCGACATTGCGTGGCTCGGCAGCCAGCAGGCGATCCAGCGCCGCGATCTGCCCCGGTCCGTCGGCGAGCGCCTTGCAGGCCAATGCGAGGCCCAGCATCACGGACGCTTCCGTGCGACCGCCCTCGGCGGCGCGTGAGAGGTACTCGCGGGCCTTCTGCGCATCACCCTTGCGCAGGGCCTCGGTGCCTGCAGCTGCAAATTCGGCGGCGTTGTTCATGATGGAGTCAGGATGTGAAAACCGGCCTTCCCGACCGGCAGGCATTATGCCGACTGACATGCGGGCGGGCAAAAGCCTTGCGGGTCTGCCGGACCGGGCCTTAGTCTAGCCGCCGCAATGAACGACGAGGTCGTGAGCATGAACAAGGCCGCCATGCGGGCCATGGCGGCGGGCGACATGAAGGGCGCCCAGGCGATGCTCCTGGAGGCGCTCGCTCGCGATAAGGCCAATATCAGCGTCTGGTTCAATCTCTCGGTTGCCCGGCGGCAACTCGGCGATATCGAGGGCGCGTTTGCGGCCTTGCGTGAAATCCTCAAGCTCGACAGCCGGAACTTCCCGGCGCTCCTGATGCATGCCTCGATGCTGGACCGCCTGGGACAGGCGGTTCCTGCGGCCACAGCCTACGGTATCGCGCTTGCGCAGGCGCCGCCGGAGCAATACCTCGATCCGCCGACACGCAAGGCGCTTGAACGCGCACGGGCAGTGCATGGCAAGTACATCGAGGAGCTCGGCAAGTACATCCGCGATCATGCGGCGCCCATGAGTGATCACTGCACGCCCGTCGAGCGCCGGCGCATCGAAGCTTTCATCGACACGACACTGCGCACGCGCAAGCGCTACCAGCAGGAGCCGATGGAGTACTACTACGCGGGTTTGCCGGCGATCGAGTTTTACGAGCGCGAGGAATTCCCGTGGCTGCCGGATTTCGAAGCGGCGACCGGATCGATCCAGCAGGAGCTCGCCCGGATCCTGGTCGAGGATGAAGCAGGCTTCAGCCCCTACATCCATTATGAAGATCACATGCCGCTCGACCAGTGGCGCGAACTGAACAAGTCCCCGCGCTGGAGCGCCTTCCATTTCTACAAGCTCGGCTTGCCTGACGAGGAGCGCTGCCGCCGGGCGCCGGCGACGATGCAGGCTGTCCGTCGCCTGCCGCAGGCGGAAGTCGACCTGCGTTCACCCACGGCAATGTTTTCGGTGCTGCAACCGAAGACCCGCATCCCGCCGCACACCGGCGTCGCGAACTTCCGCCTGGTCGTGCACCTGCCGCTGGTCCTGCCGGACGGCTGCGGTTTCCGCGTCGGCGGGGAACAGCGGGCATGGCGCCTGGGAGAAGCGTGGGTCTTCGACGACACGATCGAGCACGAAGCCTGGAATGACAGCGAGCAGACGCGGATCATCCTGATCTGCGACATCTGGAGCCCGAGGCTGTCCGGGGAGGAACGCGCCGCGATCCGCGCGGTCATCTCTGCGACGGACGCCTTCAAGGGCACCGTGCCTTCCGCTCATATATAGTTCGCGCCTGAAATGTTGCTGAAGATCAAGAACCTGCTGACGGCCCCGGAGATCGAGCGGCTGCTCGCGCTCAGCCGCGAACTGCACTTCGTCGATGGCAAGGTCTCCAACCCGGCGAATACGAGCAAGGAGAACCTGCAAGCCGATCCTGCCGACCCGAAGTACGCGGAGTCGGTCCAGATCGTCGGCAACGCCTTCCTGAGATCGCGTGAATTCGCGAACTTCGCGATGCCAAAGCGGGTGGCGCCGCCGCTGCTGTGCCGCTACGAGCCGGGCATGAAATACGGCGCCCATGCGGACGCTGCGATCATCCAGCTGCCCAATGCGCGCATACGCTCCGACCTGTCCTGCACGGTTTTCGTGGGCAACCCGGCCGCCTACGAGGGCGGCGAACTGGCGATCGGCGTCGGCAACCAGACCATCGCATTCAAGGGAGCGCCCGGCGAGGCGATCGTCTACCCGTCGACCACGTTGCATGAGGTCGTGCCGGTGCGCTCAGGCCAGCGCCTGGTGTCGATCACATTCATCGAGAGCCTGATCGTCGATCAGCATCAGCGCCAGCAGGTATTCGAGCTGAACGAGATCGCTGCGCTGGAAGGCGGCAACATGAACTGGGAAAGCCGCGTCCGGCTCGATGTGGTTCGGCAGAATCTGATGCGGATGTGGTCGTCGACCTAGCCCGGACCCAGAAGCCGGCGTACCGGCTCCAGTTGACGCTCGTAATTTCTCCAGCGGCCGGATGATTTCCGGTAGACGGGTTCGCGAACCTGCCAGACGCTGGCGGTCCGCACCCGATTGGGCAGCCGCTGGAACTCCATGCATGCCTCGTGCCATGGCAGGCCGAGGAAGCCCAGCAGGTTCTCCGTGACAGGCCGCCCATCGACGATGAAATCGTCGTAGACCGCGCCGAAAATGCTTGCGCCGAACAGCTGTTTCCAGTGATCCATCAGCCGCCGGTACTGCGCGTAATGGTGCCCGATGTTCGCGAGGTCGTTCGCATACGCGATCTGGCCGTCCAGCTGCTGGAAATAGATCGACAGGCAGGTATCGAGCGGATTGCGCACCGTATCGATGAAGCGGGCATTCGGGAACAGTGCCTTCAGCAAGCCCAGCCAGGCAAAGGCATCCGGGCGCTTGTTCGTGACGATCGTGCCGGCCGGAAATGTCCGGTCAAGGTAGTCGATATAGCCGGTACCCAGGCGTCGCCAGGCAGCGGCGTCCAGAGCAGTAACCGATTCTGGAAACGGCTTGCGCGAGATTGCCAACTCGCGGCCGAAATAATCGATTTCGCCGCCGGCCGTGATGCGCGGATGAGCGCCAAGCAGCTGCTCGAACAGAGTCGAGCCGGAACGAAACATGCCGGTGATGAAGATAAGATTCCGGTCGGACGCGGCTTCCCTGCCGGCGAGCCACTCCGGCGAAAACATCCGCAGGATCTCAGCGACGCGATCTTCCTCTGCCTTCCTGTCGTAAAACTGGACGCGACCGGCACTGCTGCGGTTGCCTAGCTCGTACTGGAGGAACGCTTCGTCGTAGCGGCCGCAATCATCGAGCGTCTTGCCCAGGGCAAAGTGCAGGCTCTCGCGGGTGAGAGCATCCACGTGAGAACGTCGTAGCGCGCGCTGCAGTTTCCTGATCACCGGATCGTTAGAATCGGCGACTGGCTGCGCGTGCGCGATGTGGATGAGCGCGTTGTGGTAGCCCGGATTCAGTTCGAGGATTTTTTCGAACAATTGCAGCGCCTGCTGCTGCTCGCCGAATTCTTCGTGCAGCAAGGCTAGGTTGTACATGGCAGGGATGTATTGCGGATCGACCGTGAGCGCGCGATCAAAGTATTTGCGGGCGCTTTCGTCCTGTCGGAGTTCCGTGAAGATCACCGCCATGTTGGAGAGCACTTCCTCGGGATGATCGATGCCGAGGTCGAGGGCCTTCTGGTGCCCGGCCAGCGCTTCCTCGAGCCGCCCGCCGCGCCTCAGGAAACAGGCGAAATTGAAATGCGCGACTGGAAGGCCCGGTTGGCTGACAATCAGCCTGTGGTAGAGAAGTTCCGCGTCGGAGCGCTTGCCCTGCTGCTCGAGGAGGGCGGCAACCTGAAGGTCATTCTGCATGGCGCTCAAGCCAGGCCATGCCCTTCCTGATCTCGGCCGCGTTGTCGCGGCGCGATTCGCGCAGCAGCAAGCCGCGGTCAGCGGGTGAAAAAGGCCGTTCAGGCGCCTTGGAATAACGCAGCAGGACCGGATTCGCGCCGATGCCGGCGAGATAGCGGGCATCCGGCGGCAGGCCGAAGTGTGCCAGAACACGGCCCATCGACTCTGGCACGGCCGCGAGGAAGGCATCAAAGTCGATCGCCAGGACCCGATCGGGGAACTGGCGCATGGCGTCCTGCTGCGAAGCGGTCTCCACGAGCCAGCCGAGCGCCGCCAGTTCGCCGGGCGATAACTGGTGCAATGGGTCGAGCGGGACCGCGCGACGCGCCTGCAGGCGTCTGATGCGGCCGGGGCCATGCCCGCGCAGGTCTTCGGCTGAGTTCTGCCCGGACAGCAGCGTTGCAAGATAGGGCTCGGCCCCGAGATTCAGGCAGATCGCCCGCGACTCCGGCCTCGCTTCCAGCAGGGGGACGGCCATTCGTCCTGCACTGCTGGTCGCCTTAACGACCACGGCACGGGTCCACTGGTAGCCGCGGGCCCACAGCCCCAGGCTCATCTCGAGCGCGGCCCCGAACTGCGATTCGCTCAGCAGCGATTCGGGCTCACCGAGCACATCGTGCGCTTCCGCAAGGCTCCTGAGCGGCAGCGGCTCCCGCAGGGGCAGCACGATGCCGGTCTCATCGAGCAGCCGGCTCACGAGCGTCGAGCCGACATGTCCCGTGTGAAATATGAAGTGCAACGGGCGCGGGTCGGCGATCCGGCCGGCGGCTTCGGCCACCCGTGCGACGGGCAACCAGGCGCCCTGCGTGGACGGCGTGAGTATACGGTCGTCGAGAAAACTGGCGGTCCGATAGGCATTCGTATCCAGGCGGACGACGAGCACCAGGCCGCGCAAGAGGTCCAATTTCTGCGGGTAGGCATCGGGCGAGACCGGCAATTGCGCCCACAGTTCGTTGCCGATCACGTTCTCGCGCCCGACCGCCATAGATCGCTCAGTCTACGCGGGCGCCCAAAAAAAAGCGGCGGTCCCGAAGGACCGCCGCCAGGTTTCGAACTGATGAATTGCTATTAGAAGCTGACCGTCGCCCGCAGGAAGACGTAACGACCCAGGGCGTCGTAAGTCTGCGGGTAGGTGTTGCCATTGCCGGTGGTACCGACGTTGGAGCTCAGGGTCGGGTTGTCATCCAGGACATTGTTGATACCCAGGGTGACCGACGCCTTCTCCGTGACCGCCCAGTTGGCCGACAGGTCGAAGTAGTTCTCAGCCGGGATCTCACGGTCAATATTGGCGGCCGGAAGCTCAACGTTGGCCGCAGCCAGACCCGTGACGCCGCTGTAGTAGCGCCAGCCCAGCGAAACGTCCACATCCCACGGTGTCACCCAGCTCACACGGGCCATATGACGCCACTCATTCGTCGGCGTGCCGCAGACCGAGGAGTGGAAGCCCACGCAGTCGTACGACTCGACGATGCCCGGGATCGGATCGGTGACCAGCTTGTCGAAGTAGGTGCCGACGAGGCTGAAGTTCAGGCTGCCCGCGCGGCCGATCTCCACCCCACTGTAGCCGAAGTTGAAGTCAATACCTTCCGCTTCCTTCGTACCGATATTGGTGTTCGTGTCAACCACATTGCCCGTGCCAATCCACAATTGTCCAGTGCCTGGATTACGCAGGATCCGCGCGCAGGAAGCCGCATCGCCGGTGTTGTAGCACGCGTCCAGAGAGTTCTGCGCACCGAAAGTCGCAATCGTTTCGTCGATCTGGATGTTGAACCAGTCGATCGACAGGCTGAGTCCTGGGGCGAAGCGCGGGGTCAGGATGATGCCGAACGACTCGGTATCCGATGACTCAGGCTGAAGGTTCAGGTTACCGCCCTGCAGGAAACTGTACTGGCCAGCCGGGCTGTCCAGAGCATGCTGCTGGACGGCGTCGTTCACGCCGTCATAGAACGATGCGGGGACGCCCGACGCGATGCAATCCGCCTGGGATGCATTCGGGTTCGGAGCGTCAGTACCGCAAGGATCGCCGGGCAGGTCGAACAGGTTGAAGCCCTGGGCGGTGAACAGCTCGACGATATTGGCGGCACGAACCGCACGCTGATAGCTGGCACGGAAGCGGATGTCGGAAACCGGCGCCCACTCGAGGCCAAACTTGTACGTGTCGGTCTGTATGCCAGCGCCATAGTCGGAATACCGGTAGGCGGTATCGAACGACAGGCTCTCGACCCCTTTCATGTCCTGGGCGATCGGCACCTTGGCTTCCATGAACAGGTCGTTGACCATTGTCGCACCCGTTATGCCGATGGTGGCGCCGCCGGAACCGGCAAGCTGCGCTTGTTCCTGCAGTGCATCGACATCGCTGCGGAGAAAGTCGCGCCGGTACTCGGCGCCGAACACGACCTGCACACCCTCGCTCGCCCACGGCGTCTTCCAGCCATAGTTGCCCAGATCACCGACGACGCTGCCGTTATAGATCTCCTGGGTCAGCGTACCGACCACAATGCCCTGCGCCTGCAGATAGTTCAGCTGCGCCGCATCTACCGAGTTCGGTGTGAAGGGATTCCAGGGCACGCAGTTCAGATCCGAGCCATCAATAACGGATTGGCAAGTCGGCACACCGCCGACGTTGTGGACTTCCAGGGCGCGCTTGAGGCGGTCGATGACGAAATAGTTCGCCGTCACCGTCCTGCCCCGGCTGGTCGAGTACTGCGAGGAGACGTCGTAGTCCCAGGCCTCGTTAATGGCGCCGCGCAGGCCCACCACACCGCGGAACCCCTCGTTCCCGAACTGTTGCTGGCGGCCACCGCCTTCGACATTGCGGCGACCGATGTACATCGCAATCGGCGTGCCGGCAGCGATCGCCGCCGCGTCGCAGCCAATGGCTGCGAGCGAGCCCGATGGCAGCAGCGGGTTGTCGCAATTGACCACGCTGGTGTCGAAGAAGTTACCACCAGGGGCAATCTGCGCGATCGATTCGTAGTCGCTGAACGACAGCGACGTATAGACATCCGCGTGCTCGCCGAATTCGTAGTGACCAAGAGCGCCCAGGTCATAGCGGCGCTCCGGACGCTGGTAATGATTCAGCGGGCCGAAGTTGTACTGGTCCGTGGCACCGACGAAAGGCCGGAAGTTTGTCGCGGTGTTGGCCGTGAAGTTATAGGTCGAGAAATCCGTGAACCGGCCACCCGCCGATGTGGAAGAGCCGCCGCAAGTGAATGACGTGGTCGGATTGGCATTCAGCGAGCAGGCCGAGTAGTCGCGATTGCCCTGCAGGACCGCGTCGCTGTCGAACACGCTGGCATAGGCCGTGATGTTGCCGCGGCCATCGCCGCTGTTGACGCCCATCATGACGCCGATCTGCTTGCCTTCGCCGTCGGTGACGGTGTCGTCGGGCAGCTTGAACTGCGACGGGTTCGTCACGCCGCGCGCCGCGATGGTGTCGCGCAGCTTGATCGTGCCGGGGCCCGTATAGTCATTCTCGTGCCAGTAGAAGTTGTACTGGCTGGTGATTTCGACACCCTCGAAGTCCTTCTTCAGGATGAAGTTCACGACACCGGCGACCGCGTCGGAGCCGTAGACCGCGGATGCGCCGCCGGTCAGCACTTCGACCCGCTCGATCATCTGTGTCGGAATGGAGTTGATATTCGCCGCCGAGTTGTTCGTGCTGCCGTAGGGCAAGCGCCGGCCATCGACCAGCACCAGCGTGCGTGGCGAACCGAGGCCGCGCAAGTTCAGGGTCGCCGTGCCGTCCGAGCCGTTCGCAACGGTCACGTTCTGGGCGGCAAATGCCTGCGGCAGCTGGTTGACCAGGTCTTCGATGCGATTGACGCCCTGTGTGACGACGTCAGCTGACGTGATCTGCGTCACGGGTGTCGTGGTTTCCAGATTCGCGGACTTGATGCGCGATCCGGTGACGACGATTTCACCCAGGTTTTCCTGCGCAAGCGCAGGTGCCGCAACGCCGGCAGTCGTCAGGGCACTCATGATCAGCGCGCGACGAACCGCATTTGCAACGCGATTATTCCGTTCCATTGTCTACTTCCTCCCGCGAACGGCAGCGCCGTTCTTCCGAACGTTGATATGCGAACTACAGTACACAAACCCAGACGTGGCGAGATTCATACTCAGCCTCGGCCACATTTGGGTGGCGCATCATAACAACAATTGTTGCTTATGCAAGTCTGTGTTGCGAATTAGCAACGGGGGCTCGTTGAAAGGGTATTTCACATCAATCGGCGCCGTGCCATGGCACTCGCCAGCAACGGGTGCTAATCATTCCCCGAAAAACAATGCCGGCGCGCTGTCGTGCTTTCGCAACATGCCGGCATCTGGAGCGCTGAATCGAATTGCCTCGGGGCATCAGGCGGATTCTTTCGAGGGGGCGCATCACACAACCGCCACACCTTCGACGGACACTGCCGGACCCCGGCTAACGCGGGTTCCGCGGAACTGCCAGGACCCACCCCCGAGCCTCGGAAGGCAAAGAGGTCGCTGTTGGAACCCACTTTGCTAGGAACCCGCCCGATGTCCGCTGAAGGCGGGGTGCAGGACCCGGTCCCCGATGGATAGCCCGATCTTCGCCGCCGTACCGGCGACCAGCTCGAGGACGCCCAGGACCGGCGCGTCCGACTCGACAGTCCTGAGCGAAAGGGGCTCCGTGTCGTGGGCGATATTGACGACCTTGCCGTCCGGGCCGATGAACACGATGTCGAGCGACAGGTAAGTGTTTTTCATCCAGAAGCTTGCGAACTGGGGCTCTTCGAACAGGAACAGCATGCCGTGACCGGCAGGCAGTGACTTGACGAACATCAGCCCGCGTTCGCGGCTCGGCTCGGTGTCGGCAATCCAGACCTTGAAGTCGTGGCTGCCCGAAACGGTGATCACCTGGATCTCGGCACGCGGCAGATCGGGAAAGGGCGCCGCCGTGCCCGGTGTTGCAGCATCAGCTTCGCTGTATGTCACGCGTCCTGCGAAATCGAATCGCGTCAGCAAAACGGCCCCATCACCGTCCATCGCGAGGGCGGGCACGGTGCAGAATCCCCGTGCATTGACCTTAAAGCTCCGCGGCGGCAGCGACAGGTCCGTGAGCGCAAGCTGTTCGACTTCGTCGAACACACAGCGGCTGTCTCCTTGCGTGGCATAGATGCGCTCACCGGCTTCGTCCAGCAGCGTGACATTGACCGGCACGCCGTGCGCCGAGACGCCCAAGCCGAGATCGGGTGCCGCGAATACGATCGCGAGTTCCCCGGCGCCGGGTAGTGGTCCCGAGAATCGCAGCCGCAGTCCGCGGCCGTCGGGACGCAGCATGCCGGCGCAGTCGAGTTCCGGCCCGCGCCATTTGATCTCGGCATCGATGCTGCCGCGCAACCGCATTGACAGGAATCCGGCATCACCCGGCAGGCAAGGCTCCTCAGCTGCCGCGGCCGGGGCTTGCGGCACGACGGTCCCTGGCACGCCGAGCAGCAGCAGCGCGATCAGTCCCGGCATCACTCGCGCGCGATCCGGCTCAGGCCGCGCCCGCACGGGCAACCAGCAGATGCTTGGCGAGCGTGCCGTGGGCCCGGCCGATGCCGCGCACGAGATGCATCACGCCAGTCAGCAGCAGGATTCCGGCGATGAAGATCAGCGGCGCAAGCGCCGGCGACGGGCCGGAATAGATGCCATTGTCGAAACTGATGTCGCCAAATCCGAAGCCTGAATCCAGCAGCAGGGATGCGATCGAGCCGACGATCAATCCAAGACCGGCCGAGATGCCAGTGATTGCGATCGTGAAGTACAGGATCCCGAGCGGCAGCATCAGCAGGAAATAGAACATCGTCGTCCAGGTGCGGCGGTCCGTCAGCATGTCCTTGATGCGCTCGAAGATCGGCATTCCCTTGCTGGGGTACAGCGGCCGGCGCGGCATGCGCTGGCCCAGCAGCCCCTCGACCAGCCGCCCCTCGGCGAGGGCCAGTACGCGGGTGAATCCGACGAACAGCAGGAACACCGGGATGCCGATGATCATAATCATCAGGCCGGCCGACATGGAGAGTCCGGTGACGGTGGCGGTGAAGTAGAAGATGCCCGTCACCAGCGCAAGCAACATGTAGAAGAGTGCGGTCCAGGTCCTGGAGTCGCCGTAAACGGCGAAGAACCGGCCGAACGCGGTTCGGGACGCCTTGCGCGGCGGCGGCGCGAGGGCAGTGCGAACCTGTTTCTCGGTCGTGCGATAGGCCCCCGCGACCTCATCGGGTGCGCCATAGGTGCTGGCGATGAGCTCCAGCGTGTCGGCCTCGCTACGCTCCGGGTTCGCCGCGACTTCCGCGCGCAGGTACTCCTCTGCGTCATAGAGGGCATCCTGCACCAGTGCCGGGTCTTCGCCCGCGAGCGCAGCCCGGAGTTCTTCAAGGTATTGCTCGATCGAGCGTGGCGCGGACCGTTCGTTCATGACGATGCTCCCTTGGACTTCGTGAATTCATCGACAAAATCGCGTGTTGCGTGCCAGATGCCGCGCCACTCGGCCAGTGTCCTCCGCCCTCTATCCGTGATCCGGTAATAGCGGCGCGGCGGGCCAGAGTATGACGGCACGATTCGGCTCGCCAGCAGGCCATTGGCCGACAACTGGCGCAGAACCGGATACAGGGCGCCCTGCTTGACCGGTGAATTCCCTTCGGCGAGGTGTTGCAGGCGCTTGGCAATCTGGTAGCCGTAGAGGTCTTCTTCCGCCTGGTCGAGAACGGAGAGCAGCACCAGACCCACCAGGCCCGCGTTCAGCTCCCGCTGGAACTTCTGTGAGAGCCGTTCCTGTTCGGAGACGTCTTCGGCACCGGTCATCGAGGTGGTTTCTTGCTCCACGAAGCACTACCTATCTGTCAGCATGAGTAAGTGGATAGTACTACTAAGTGAGTAATAGTCAAGCGGTACACACTGGAGGGTATCGTCAAATGAGCTTGAATTATGGCTCAATTGAGCCTACTCTGATCGGCAGGAGGTGATTCGCATGGCAGTCCCGACCGAACGGGTGGCTCGGATTCTTGGCTTGAAAGCGACGGTCAAATCGATGGCAGCCGTCGCCAATGCGGTAGAACGGGGCCTGCCGAAGCGCAGCCTGGTGCGTGTCATGGAGCGGGCCGGTTTTCAGGGCCCTGAGCGGGTGCTGTTGATGCACCGGGTCGTGCCCGCCGCAACCTACAAGCGGCGCAAGCGCCTGAAGCTGGTCGAAAGCGAGAAAACCGAGCGTTTGGCGCGGGTGATCGCGCTTGCGGAACTGCTGTGGGATGACACTGAAGAGACGCAGCGGTTTCTGACCACGCCGCATGCAGAGTTAGGCCGCAAACGGCCGATCGAGGCGGGGCTGACCGAACTGGGCGCGCGACAGGTCGAAGATGTCGTCATGCGCGCGCTGCATGGACTGCCGGCCTGATCTGTGGCGACGCGGTTCTATCGCATCGCGGATTCCAGATTTGAGCCCCAAAGCGGCGACGGAGCCAGACTCCATGGGGCGCGCTGGAATTCGCCGGGACGTGCAGTCATCTACGCCTGTGAAACGCTATCAGGGGCCATGCTCGAGAAGCTGGTGCACACCAGCGGTCGAATCCCCAAGCATCAGGTGTGCGTGACCTTCGAATCTCCAGACTTATTGCCGATCTCCACGATTGCCCCTGAGGACGCGCCCGGCTGGGACCTGCCGGACATGATTGCGAGCCGCGCGGCCGGCGATGCTTGGCTGCGGGCCATGGAATCGGCGATCCTGCGGGTGCCAAGCGTCGTGTTTGGCGTTGAACGAAATGCACTCATCAACCCGGCGCATCCAGACTTCAGGCAAATTAGCGTTGTGAGTATCGAGCCGGTGCGCTGGGATGAACGGCTGTTCGTGGGTCATCCATAGCAGGGAAGGTCAGATTCACCCATGAGAACGAAAGTCTTGGCGGTCGCGTTCACGACCCTGCTGGTCGCCTGCGCGGGTCTCGGGACCAAGCTCGAGACCCCGCGGGTTTCATTCGTGGGGGTCAAGGCGCTCGAGGCGAATTTCCTGGAGCAGAAGCTCGAAGTGCGGCTGCGCGTGCGGAATCCAAACAACCGGGATATCCCGGTCAACGGACTGGATGTCGACGTGGAACTGGCGGGTGAGCCATTTGCACACGGCATTTCGGCGCGCGAATTTACCGTGCCGGCAAATGGCGAGGCGGAATTCGACATGATCGTGACCGCCAATGCAGTGACGACGCTGCTGCAGATCCTCGGCGGTGACCACAAATCGCACGAGGCTGTCGAATACCGGTTGAAGGGCAAGCTGTCGACGCACCTCGGCATGTGGCATTCAATCCCGTTCGACGAAACCGGGACACTGCCGATCGGCAGCATCACCGGAAAGAATGCCCGCAAGGCAGATTGAGAAATCAGCAAGATCCGGGTTGCCGACGCAGACCCTGCCGCCGCAATGTAGCGCCACCATGACACACACACCCTCGAGCGAATCTTCTGCGTATCGGCGCATGGAACGCGTCATCGCCCACATCGACCGCCACCATGAGCGGCAGCCGCGGCTCGACGAGCTGGCGCGTGTCGCTGGCCTCAGCGTTTTCCATTTTTCGCGGGAATTCCGCCGCTGGGCCGGCCTGTCGCCGACCCGCTACCTGCGAACAGTCGCATTGTCAGTGGCGAAGCAGGAGCTGGATGACCGTGGCTCGGTGCTCGCCGCTGCCTGGGCCGCGGGGCTCTCGGGTGGCGGGCGTCTGCATGACCTGTTCGTCAGTTTCGATGCGGTGACACCGGGCGAATACAAGGATGGCGGCCTGGGAGTCCGGCTGCGCCACGGCTATGCTGCATCGCCATTCGGCCGGATCCACGCGGCCTTGTCCGAGCGTGGTCTTGCGTATCTCGCGTTCGTGGACGGATCGGACAATGCCGCACTTGCCCAGTTGAAAGTGCGCTGGCCGCGCGCGACGCTCGATCGCGACGACGCGGCAATTGCCGCGCTCGCCGCGCAGATCTTCATCGAGCGGCGCGGCGAGGTCACGCTTTCGCTTTCCGGCACCAACTTCCAGGTCAAGGTCTGGCAGGCCTTGCTGGAGTTCGGCTCGCGCGGGCCGACCAGCTATTCGGAACTTGCGCGCGCCATCGGGAAGCCAAGCGCCAGCCGCGCCGTTGGCCAGGCTGTCGGCGCGAATCCTGTCGCGTGGCTCATCCCCTGCCATCGCGTGCTGCGGCGCGACGGTGGACTCGGCGGTTATCGCTGGGGAGTCGAGCGCAAGCGGGCGATGCTTGCCTGGGAACACGCGACGAGCGCTAGCGCGCGCGCCTCGGGGTAAAGGCGGGTAAAGGGGACGCAACCCTTTATCTACATTTACTTTAAAGGATTGCGTCCCCTTTACCTTTACAGATTGCCCTGACGGGGCGATTCGGCGGCGGCCTGTTTGTCCACCTCTTCGGTGCCTTCCGGCTCGCCGGGCGGGTGTGCCTCGCGCGGGGTAACCAGCATCGCAAGCATGCTTTCCTGCATGCGATTCCACATTTCCATGTTCTGGCGGGTCAACTCCGCCATCGCATTCATCGGCTGCGGCGTGCTGTTCAGCATCTGGGAGATCTGCTGCTGCGCGCTTTCCTGCTGGCGCATGAATGCCGCGACGCTCTGGTCGAGGTAGCGCGCCATGAAATCCTGCATCGGGCCGCCGTAGTAGCGGATGATCGACTCCAGCAACTGGGTGGTCAGGATCGGCTTGCCGAACTGCTCCTGCTCGGCGATGACCTGGAGCAGGATCAGCCTGGTGATGTCCTCCCCGGTCTTGTCCTCGACGACCCGGATCTTCTCGCCCTTGACGATCAGGTTCCGGATGTCCTCGAGGGTCACATGCTTGCTGATCGAGGCGTCGTAAAGCCGCCGGTTGGCGTACTTCTTGATCAGACGTTCCTTGGTCATGGCCGGAGTGTACCGGATCATGCCGCAGTGCGATAACGCACTGCGGCAAGACGCTCGGTGGCGGTCTGCGCGGGCAAAAAAAAGGACGGCGACCCGAAGGTGCGCCGTCCCGAGGGGGATGGTTAGAGTCCGATCAGGCGGCTTTCTTGACCGACTTCGTGGTCTCGGCGACAGACTGGTCAAACCACTTGGTCATCTCGGCCTGGTGCTCGGTCGAGAGCTTGACCAGATCCTGCGAACGCTGCGTCGCTTTCTCGGCGAACTGCGTGCTGAGTTCGATCTGGCGGGCCGTCAGGTCATTGAAATCCTTGGCGGTGGTGGTGAGCTGCAGCTGCTGCAGCGAGAACTCGAGCATTTCGCCGACGAATGCAAACTGCTGGCGCGCAACGCGCTCGAAACCCTGCAGGGTCAGTTCGTTGAATTTGGCGGCGGGCGCGAAAGCCTTCTTGCTGGCATCGACAAACGCGCTGAAATCGAAGGTTGGGTTGTTCATTTCTGGCATCCTTGAGGTTCTGGGCACTAGCGAGACGGGCAGTATCTTAAATCAATATTTGTTGCAGTGCAACATAGATTATCTCCGAACTTGACCTGGCCGCCTGGATGTTATTTATGTTAATAAAAAACAATGAGTTATATGAGAAACCGATGCGGCTTCCGGATCAGGATCTGGGGCATTTCTTTTGCATCGCACCTAGGTTGCGGTGAAGCGGAGACGCGATGCCGGATCCCTGGATCGAGGCCCAGCAAGAGTTTGCGCGGCAAGCCGCGGATGGCGGAGCAGAGGCAATCCGCCGGATTCGGGAGTTCAGCGACGACTATCTCGGCATTACCCGCGAGCTCTGGAAACTAGTCGAATCCCACGCGTCGGGAGAGCCAGGCGCGTCGTCGCGAGCTCTTGAAAAGGGCCTCGACCAGCTTAGTAATGCGCTGAAAGAAAAATTTGAGCGCCTGTATGTGCCGGCATTCGGTCCGCTGCATGCGCAGCAGCAGGCCACCGAACGCCTGATGGCCACGACATTGCGCTGGCAGCGCGCTGTGACGCGCGTGAGCGAACTGCTCTCAACGGTCGCAACGGATGCAGTCGAAAAGCTGATTGCTGCGCTTGCGGACCCGGGTGCGTCCGGGCCACCGGTCACGTCCCTGCGCCAGTTGCATAACCTGTGGGTCGATTGCGGTGAGCGGGCATTTGCCGTGACCGCTCACAGCGAGGACTTCGCCGCTGCACAGGCCGAGTTACTGATGGCAATGGTCGAGATGCGATTCGAGCAGCGGCGGCAGATCGAGGAATGGGCGCGGGCCTTCAATCTGCCGACCCGCTCCGAGGTCGACGCGATCCACAGCCGGCTGCATGAACTTGCCCGCGTGCTCCGCGAGGAGCAGAAGCGATGACCCGCTTGGCGATCGATGTGGCGCAGGCTGCCGGCGAAATCGCCGATTTCTCCCGTCGAATGGCGGCGGGAGCGTGCTCACTCGCCGCACTCGAGGCACCGGGAGAAGGCTGTTCGGCCCGCGACGATGTGCATCACGAGGAGCGGGTCGTTTTGTACCGTTACCGGCCACAGGCGGCGAGCACAGGACTGCCGCCGCTGTTGATCTGTTACGCGCTGGTCAACCGGCCCTACGTGATGGACCTGCAGCCGGACCGCTCGCTGATCCGCGGCCTGCTCGCGCGCGGCCTCGACGTCTACCTGATCGACTGGGGATATCCCGAGGCGGCGGACCGCTTTCTCGAACTCGATGACTACGTCAATCGCTACCTGGCAGGCTGCATCGATCACATCCGGCGCACGCTGGGTGTCCCGGCGGTCAATCTGCTGGGCGTATGCCAGGGTGGCACGCTGGCGCTGTGCTATACGGCGCTGCATCCGGATGGGGTCCGCAATCTCGTCACGATGGTGACCCCGGTGGATTTCCACACGCCCGAGAACCTGCTGTCAAAGTGGATCCGCGGCGTCGATGTCGACCGGATGGTGGAAGTGCTCGGCAACATCCCGGGCGAGCTGCTGAATGCCACCTTCCTTTCGTTGATGCCGCTGCGCCTGACCAGCCAGAAATACGCAGGCATCGCCGACATCGCTGACGATCCTGCCGAGCTCGCCAGTTTCCTGCGCATGGAAAAATGGATTTTTGACAGCCCGGATCAGGCCGGGGCCGCCTTCGCGCAATTCATGCGGTGGTTTTTCCAGGAAAACCGCCTGGTGCTCGGCGGACTGGTGATCGGCGGGGGGCGCGTGGACCTGCGGCAGATCGACTGCCCGGTGCTGAATATCCATGCATCGCAGGACCATCTCGTGCCGCCGTCGGCGACGCTCCCCCTGCGCGGGCTGATCGGCAGCCATGACTACACGAGTTTCGAATTCGACGGTGGCCACATCGGCATCTATGTGAGCGCGAGGGCACAGGAACTTCTGCCGCGGACAATCGCCGAATGGCTGGAAAAGCGCTGATGCGCGAGTGCGCGAAGCATCGGTTAGCATCGAACCAATGAATACGTCTCGTGAACTGGTCCTGGCGCAGCTGCAGACTTCGGTCGGCAGGGAAGTGCGGGTCAGTGACTGGCTGGAAATCACGCAGCAGCGCGTCGATGCCTTCGCGGACGCGATCGATGACCACCAGTGGATCCACTGCGACCCGGCCCGCGCGGCGAAGGATTCGCCCTATGGCGGAACGATCGCGCAAGGCTACCTGACGCTCGCGCTCTACACGACACTGCGCGGGCAAATGCTGAGTGACCGCTCGACGCTGCCCGGTGTGCGCAATGTAGTCAACTACGGCATCAACAAACTGCGCTTTCCGAATGCCGTGCGGGTCGGCGCCAGGATGCGCGCGCGGGTGACGCTGGAGGCTGTCGAGGAAGTCAGCGGCGGCCTGCAGATTACCGAGCAGTACACGGCCGAGATCGAGGGCAGCAGCAAGCCCGCCTGTGTCGCCGAAGTCATCATGCACATCTATTTCTAGCGGGCTTCCAGATGCTGAATCAGTCCAGACGCCCATTGATGATCACGATCGCGGTGCTCGCGATCGCCGCGGCCGTGTATGCCTACACCAGCCGCCGGCCGGACGCCCCTGCAGCCACGGTGGGCGGCGGCGCCGCGCCAGAGTCCGTCGCGGTCATCACGGCGCCGGTGCAGCAGAAGCCGATTGCGGTACAAGTTGAAGCGCTCGGCACGGCGCATGCCAACGAGGCGGTCGATATCACGTCGAAAGCCGGAAACAAGGTAATCGCCGTGCGCTTCGACGAGGGCCAGTGGGTCCGGCGCGGACAGGTGCTGGTCGAACTGGACGGAGCGCAGGACCGGGCCGACCTGGCCGCAGCCGAGGCCGCGCTGGCCGAAAGCAGAAGCGCCTACGAACGCAGCCGCGGCCTGTTCACGCAACAAGCCGTGTCGCAATCGCAGCTCGAGCAGATCGAGGCGACGCTGAAAGGCAACGATGCACGGGTCGCGGCGGCTGAGGCGAGTGTCGCGGATACAGTGATACGCGCACCGTTCGATGGCCGGATCGGGTTGCGGCGCGTCAGCGTCGGCGCTCTCGTGAGCCCGGGTGCGGTCATCACGACGCTTGACGACACGCGCACGATGAAACTCGACTTTGACGTGCCCGAGTCGTTCCTCGCGATCCTGAAGCCGGGCCTCATCGTTGCCGCCAAGAGCATTGCCTATCCGGACGAGTCGTTCGACGGCGCCGTGGAGTCCGTGGATTCCCGCGTCGATCCGGTCACGCGCTCGATCAAGGTGCGCGCCCGCCTGCCGAATCCAAAAGGGTTCCTGCGGCCGGGCATGTTCCTGACCGTCGTCGTCAGCCGCCAACCGCTGCCGGGACTCGTCGTGCCGGAGCAGGCCCTGGTACCGGAGCGTGGCGAGGTCTACGTGTTCGTGGTCGCGGACGGACGCGCGTTGCGCCGCATCGTCACGATCGGCCGGCGCCGCCCGGGCGAAGTCGAAATATTGACTGGCGTCGCAGTTGGCGAGCGTATCGTCATCGAAGGCACGCAGAAAATCCGCGACGGCAGCGTCGTGCACGAACTCGAATGAAGCTCTCGGAACTCTCGATCAGGCGGCCGGTGTTCGCGACGGTCGTCAGCCTGCTGCTGGTGATTCTGGGCCTCGTTTCCCTGACCCGACTCGCCGTCCGCGAATACCCGGAAGTGGATCCGGTGTTCGTGTCGATCACGACGAACTACCTCGGTGCGGGCGCCGCAATCGTCGAGAACAAGATCACGCAGGTGATCGAGGACCGCATCGCGGGCCTCGAGGGGATTGAAACGCTGCGTTCCAATTCCCGCGACGGTCGCTCGACAATCAATGTCGAGTTCAGCACGGACCGCGACGTGGATGCAGCCGCGAACGACATCCGCGATCGCGTCGGGCGCGTCATCGACGACCTGCCGCAGGAGGCCGATCCGCCCGAGATCCAGAAGGCCGAGTCCATCGGCGAGGCGGTCATGTACCTCAACCTGTCCAGCGACCGCATGTCGGTGCTGGAACTGACCGACTATGCCGAGCGGGTTCTGATTGACCAGCTGTCCGCGACGCCGGGTGTCGCGCGCGTCAACATCAACGGCGAGCGGCGGCAGGCGGTGCGGATCTGGATCGATCGCCAGGCGCTCGCTGCGCGGGCGCTGACGGTCGCCGATATCGAGGGCTCGCTGCGGCGCGAAAACGTCGAGTTGCCGGCAGGCCGCCTCGAATCCAGCGAGCGCGAGTTCGCGTTACGCACGGATACGGGGCTTTCACGGGTCGAGGACTTCCGCAAGCTGTCAATCGGGCGCGGTCCCGACGGCTATCTGGTGCGGCTCGGTGACGTCGCACGGGTCGAGCTCGGCGCAGAGAACGAGCGCAGCGTTTCCCGTTCGATGGGCCTGCCCGGCATCAGCCTTGGCATCGAGCAGATGTCGAAGGCAAACACACTCGAGGTCGCGAAACAAATCTACCAGACGCTGGATCGCATCCAGCCCGGGCTGCCCGCGGGCATGACGCTCTCCATCAATATCGACCGTGCGGACTCCATCAATGCATCGTTGCGCGAAGTCATGATCGCGCTCGGCATTTCGATGTCGCTGGTCCTGCTCGTGATCTTCCTGTTCCTCGGCAACCTGCGGGCGACGCTGGTGCCGGCCGTGACCATCCCGATCTCGATCATTGCGACATTCATGTTCATGGATGTCATGGGCTACTCGATCAACGTGCTGACGCTGCTTGGCCTGGTGCTCGCGATCGGGCTTGTCGTGGACGACGCGATCGTCGTGCTCGAGAATATCTACCGCCGCGTCGAGCAGGGGCAGCCACCATTGCTGGCCGCGATCGACGGCAGCCGCGAGATCGGCTTTGCCGTCATCGCAACGACGCTGGTGCTGATCTCGGTATTCGTGCCGATCTCGTTCCTGCCGGGTGCCATCGGCCGGCTGTTCCGCGAATTCGGCTTGACGCTGGCGGCGGCCGTTCTGTTCTCGGCGCTGGTGGCGCTGACGCTGACACCGGTGATGACGTCGCGCCTGTTCCGGCCGGGGCAGCAGCGTGGCGGGTTTGCGCAGCGAATGGACCGCTTCTTTCGCTTGCTTTCGCAGGCCTATGAGCGCCGTCTGCAGATCCTGCTCGGCCGGCCGTGGCTGATCATCGGTGGCACCGCGGCGCTGGTGGGTGTGGCCGCCCTCGCGCTGAACTGGCTGCCCCGTGAATTCGCGCCCCCCGGGGACCTCGGCTTCGTGCGCGTCGAACTGGATGCTCCCGAGGGCGCGAGCCTCGAGTACACCGAACGGCAGATGCTGCAGGCGGAGCGGATCCTGTTCAGCGAGACACAACGGCACGGCGACATCCGCCGCTTCATCATGCGGATCGGCAGCGGCAGCGCCAGCGGCAGCACCGAGGTCAACGAGGTGCGCGGCTTCGTGCTGCTCGAGGACTGGCACGAGCGCGAGCGCAGTGCCATGGATGTTGCCGCGTCGCTCACTACGCAGTTCGAGGCGCTGCCCGGCGTGCGCGCCCGCGTCTATGCGATGCAGGGCATCGGTTCGCGCGGTTTCGGCAGGCCGGTACAGGTCGTCATCGGCGGCCCCGATTACCGGACGCTCGCCGGCTGGAGCGACCACATTGTGGATCTCGCCGGACAGAACCCGGGACTCGTGGGCGCTGAGACGAACTTCCGGGAGCGCAAGCCGCAGATCGACGTGGCGGTGGACCGCGACCGCGCCGCGGAGCTCGGCGTGTCGCTGGAATCGGTCGGCCGCACGCTGGAAACGGTGCTCGGTTCGCGGGTGGTCACGACCTACGTGGATCGCGGCCGGGAATACCGCGTGATCCTGCAGGGCCAGACCCGCGATCGCGCGGTGCCCTCCGACCTGCAGAATCTCTACGTCCGCTCGGATCGGAGCCACCAGCTTGTGCCGCTGTCGAACCTGGTGAAGCTGACGGAAACTTCCGGCGCGATGCAACTGAACCGCTTCGACCGGATGCGCGCCATCACGATCAGCGCCGGGCTCGCGCCCGGTTATACCCTGGGCCAGGCCGTGCCTTACTTCCAGGAGCTGGTGCGCACGGAACTTCCGCCGGCGGCACGCCTGTCCTTCGACGGCGAGGCGCGGGAATACCTGCGCACCGAGGGCCAGTTCTGGTCCACCTTCATATTTGCGATTGCAATCGTATTCCTGGTGCTTGCAGCGCTGTTCGAGAGCTTCAAGCAACCAGCCGTCATCATGACGACCGTACCGCTCGCGCTGATCGGTGCGATCGCCGGCCTCGCGATCTACCGGCTGGCGGGCAGCCAGATGTCGCTCAACATCTTCAGCCAGATCGCGATGATCATGCTGGTCGGGATTGCCGCAAAGAACGGCGTGCTGATCGTCGAGTTCGCCAACCAGCTGCGCGACCAGGGCCTCGAACGGGTCGAGGCGGTTGTGCGGGCCGCGGCGATCCGGCTGCGTCCGGTGCTGATGACCAGCCTGTGCACCGCGTTCGGGTCGCTGCCCTTCCTGCTGGCGACGGGGGCCGGATCCGAGCAACGCGAGCCGATCGGCGTGGTCGTGTTCTTCGGCACGACGATCGCCGTGTTCCTGACGCTGTTCGCCGTGCCCGCGGTCTACGCGCTGGTGGCCGGGGACCACCGTTCGCCGCATTACCTGTCCGGGCTTATCGAGCGGCTGCGGGCGGGGGCGGCGCCGTCAGTGTCAAGCCGCGCAGACCCGCCTTAACTAGCTGAAAAATAAGAACTTGATGGCTTCACGGCGGGGTTTCGACGCCTCCGGCTGGTAGAATTCCATCCAGAACGACCGCCCCGCAGTTCCTGCGGGCGCATCTCGAGAGGCCAAGGCTGCCAGTCCGGCATATCCCGGCGTTGGCGCGTGGGCGGAGGAGTCCGGGAATGGCGACGGCAACGCCCTATCAGCAGCTTGAACAGGAGTTTCGCCGGCTGCATGCGTTTCGCGGCGTGCTGGCGGTCTTGCGCTGGGATGCGGCCATCACCATGCCCCGCGCGAGCTCCGATGTGCGCGGCGACCAGCTCGCCGCCCTGCAGATTGAATGCCATACGCTACTGGTGTCGCCGCGCGTCTCGCGCCTGCTTGATCGTGCGGACGCCAATGCACGCGCGCTGGCCGATTGGCAGAGCGCCAACTTGCGCGAGATGCGCCGCCTTCACGATCACGCGATCGCGACGCCGCCGACGCTGGTCGCGCGCATCGCGCGCACCGTCGCGCTTGCCGAGGCGCGCTGGCGCGAGGCCCGTGAGCAGAATGACTTCGGCGTGCTGGCGCCGCATCTCGATGAAGTCGTCAAGCTGACACGCAACAAGGCCGAATTGCTGGCCCAGCGATTCGGGCTCGATCCCTGGGACGCGCTTGCCGACGAATTCACGCCGGGACTGCTGTCGCGCGACATCGATGCGATATTCACGCCGCTGTCGCAGCGATTGCCGACGCTTGTGACCGAGGCCATGGAGGTCCAGGCCGGGCATCCCGTGACCAGGATCGAGGGCCGATTCTCGGCCAGCCGCCAGCGTGGCCTCTGCACCGATGTGATGAAGGCCCTGGGCTTTCCATTTGACCGCGGCCGTTTCGATGAAAGCGACCATCCATTCACCGAAGGTGTGCCGGGCGACATCCGGGTCACGGCCAAATTCAACATCAGGGATCCGTTCCAGGGTTTGCTCGGCGCTTTGCATGAGACCGGCCAGGCCTTGTATGACCTCGGCCTGCCGGCGGCATGGGTCGACCAGCCGGTCGGCCAGGATCGCGGCATGGCGCTGGAGGAAAGCCAGTCGCTGCTGCTCGAGATGATCTTGGGCCGCAACAAGTCGTTCGTGTCCTGGCTGCGGCCGTTGCTGGAGAAGCACTATGGCGCGGCGGGCCCGGAGTGGTCCGATGAAAATCTCTATCGCCACCTGAATCGCGTCGAACGTGGGCCGAACCGCATGGAAGCCGACGAGCTGACCTACCAGACGCACATCGGCTTGCGCTACGAACTCGAACGCCGCCTGCTTTCAGGCGAGCTGGCCGTGAAAGACCTGCGCGAGGCCTGGCTTGAACTGTCGGCCGACCGGCTCGGACTGGTGCCCGCATCGGACCTCGAAGGATGCCTGCAGGACATCCACTGGGCGCTGGGGTCGTTTGGGCATTTCCCGTCCTACGGCGTCGGCGCCGTGATTGCCGGCCAGCTCTGGGAAGCGATCAGGGAACAGCATCCGGGCATCGAGACCGAGATCGCGGCCGGCCAGTTTGGCGGGCTGCTGGCATGGCTGCGCGAGAAGGTGCATTCGCTGGGCGCGAAGATGGGTGTGCCGCAACTCGTGGAGCATGCAACGGGACGGGCCCTGTCGGCGGCGCCATTCCTGCGCTATCTCGAGCGCAAGTACATCACCGACTTCTAGAATACGGGCGTGATCCCACTGCCAAAGGAAACCTCGGCCAACTTCCGGCGACTCGCCGCGCGGCTGCGCGGCCTGGTCGGCAAGGCGATCGTCGATTTCAACATGATCGGCGAGGGCGACCGCGTCATGGTCTGTCTCTCCGGCGGCAAGGATTCGTACACGCTGCTCGACATGCTGCTGTCGCTGCAACGCGCGGCGCCGGTCAGCTTCGAACTCTGCGCAGTCAACCTGGACCAGAAGCAGCCCGGCTTCCCGGTACGCGTGCTGCCCGAATACCTGGAGAGCCTCGGCGTTCCCTGCCACGTGATCGAGCAGGACACCTACAGCGTCGTGCGCCGCGTCATACCGGAAGGCCGCACGCAATGCGGTCTCTGCAGCCGCCTGCGGCGCGGCGCCCTGTACCGGTTTGCGCGTGAAAACGGCTACACGCGGATCGCACTCGGCCATCACCGCGATGACATCGTCGAAACGCTGTTCCTGAACCTGTTCCATGGCGGGCGCCTGAAGGCCATGCCGCCAAAGCTGCTGTCCGATGACGGCAGCAATGTCCTGATCCGGCCGCTGTGCTACGTGCCCGAGCGCGAGATCGCGCGCTACGCGCGTGCGCGCGGCTTTCCGATCATTCCCTGCACGCTGTGCGGCTCGCAACCGAATCTGCAGCGCGAGGCCATCGGCCGGATGCTGGAAACGTGGGACCGCGACCATCCGGGGCGCGTCGACGCGATCTTCACGGCGCTTTGCAATGTCGAGCCCTCGCATCTCGCCGATCCGCGCGTGTTCGATTTCGCCGCGCTCGAACGTACGAACGCCGGGCCCGGCTCCTGAAGTGGCGCCACAGCCGCCGCCGCTGCCGAACAGCTACTGGGTCGTGCCGGAGCGCCTGCTCGCGGGCGAGCACCCGTCGGGACGCACCGAGGAGACGACATTCGAGCGCCTGCGGCGGCTGCTGGATGCAGGCATCGACTGCTTCATCGATCTGACCGAGCCGGGCGAGTTGGGGGCCTATGACAAGCTGCTGCCAGGGGCCCGCGCAGCTGGCGCGGTTGTCCACCTTCGCAAGCCCATCCGCGATCACGGCCTGCCCGAATCCACGGAGCAGATGGAAGAGATCCTGGACGAACTGGATTCGGCCCTGGCCGAGGGCAGGCGCATATACCTTCATTGCCGCGCCGGCATCGGCCGCACCAACCTCGTGGCCGGTTGCTGGCTCGCAAGCGGCGGGCTGACAGGTGAAGAGGCGCTGCAGCGACTCAACGAACTGTGGCGTGAAAACGCACGATCGCAAACCTGGCCCAGCGTTCCGGAAACGGAAGCGCAATGCGACTACGTGCGCGACTGGAGATCGCAGAGGCCACGCGCAGCCATTCGGCCGCCTGCGGCGCGGATGGTGACGTCGATGCCGATGGCGACACCAGCGAGCGGCGATCCGCGCGACCGCTGCCGCGGCCTGCTGCTGGGTCTCGCGATGGGCGACGCGCTCGGGCAGTCGACTGGCGGCCAGCTCGGCCTGCCCGCGGGCGCGTGGGCTGGCAAGACCGCGATGGCGATGTGCCTGGCCGAGAGCCTGGTCGCCTGCGGCGGCTTCGATGCTGCCGATCAGGTGCGGCGTTATCAGGCCTGGCAGCGCGAAGGGCATTGGTCGAGCACCGGAACCTGCGTCGGTGCCAGCACAGAAACCTTGCGCGCGCTCGCGCGGGCGCATTGGTCGGGCAATCCCTACGCGGGATCCCATGATCCGGCAAATGTGGAACCCGAGCCGCTCGCGAGAATCGGGCCAGCGGTGGCGTTTTTCCGCGCGGATCCGCGGGAGGCAATCGGAATGGCGGTCAATTGCGCGCGCATCACCCACCAGGCACCGCTGACGCTGGACGCCGTGCGCTACTTCGCGGGCCTGCTCGCGGGAGCGCTCGCGGGTGCCGGCAAGGACGAGCTGATGGCTCCGGATTTCAGCCCGGTGCCGGGCATCTGGGACGCGGCCCCGATGAAGCCGCGCATTCAACAAGTGGCGGCCGGATCGTGGCGCGGAAGGCAGCCGAGGGCGCTGATCCCCGGCGCGAACGCCGCTCCGCGCGCGCTCGCAGCCGCGCTGTGGGCCTTCGAGCAGGGGAGCAATCCGCAGGAGTGCCTCGTTGCGGCGGCGAACCTGGGCGCCGAGGCCGACACGACGGCCGCGATGGTCGGGCAGCTGGCGGGCGCGCACTACGGCGCGGCGGCGTTGCCGCCCGAATGGCGTGCGACGCTCGCCCGCGGCGCCGAAATAGAGGCGATGGCACTTGCGCTGCTCGAGCCCCGGAGGGTGCCCGAGTGAAGTCCCGACGCTCCGGGCGGTCTGGCTGGAACCGCTTGCCGGACGAGCAACTACTGAAGCTGCGCCTTTGTGATCTGGGCCTCAGGATCAAAGGCTCAACGGTCGAGCGGCACGTCGAGCGCCTCTATCGTGAGCTTGCGGCGCGCGGCATTGCTTTGCGGCCGCACTGCTGGATCGCGCAGGAATGGTTCTCGCCGGACGGGGTGCCCGGCATCGCCATCCCGTTCTTCGTGTTGCACCCGCGGTTGAAGGCGCTGGAGCGCCGGTTCATGGGCGAGGTCGAAGGCGGCAATGCAAGCTCATTGATGCGCATCCTGCGCCACGAAGCGGGTCACGCGATCGATACGGCCTACCGATTGCGGCGGCGGCGGAAGTGGCGCGAGACCTTCGGCTACGCATCGACGCCCTATCCCCGGCATTACCGGCCGCGGCCGGGCAGCCGTCGCTACGTACAGCACCTCGGCGGCTGGTACGCGCAGAGCCACCCGACCGAGGACTTCGCCGAGACGCTGGCGGTCTGGCTGACGCCGCGGTCGGGATGGAGGCGACGCTATGCTGGCTGGCCGGCCATCCACAAGCTCCAGTACGTGGACGAGCTGATGGAAGAGCTGCGCGGCCGTCCGCCTGCGGTGCGCACCCGCAGTCAGGTCGAGCCGCTTCGAATCACGCGGCGGACCCTCGGTCAACACTATGGGCAGTGGTTGCGGCACTATCGCCGTGCTGATGCCCAACGCGTCGACAAGGTACTCAGGCGGCTATTCACGGATAAACGACGGCGGCAAGGCCAGCAACCCGCGGCGCGGATACTGCGCGAGGAGTTGCCGGTGCTGAAGCGCCGCGTCGCGCGCTCGCTGGGCACCAGCCAATACCTGGTGCAGGAGGTCGTCGAGCACCTCGTGGACCGCTGCGTCTCGCTGCGGCTGCTGGCGCGCGGCGATCGGCGCGAATCGAAGCGGCGAGCGGAGCAGCTGATCGTCGTGCTGATGCGCAGGGCACTGCGCAATCCCGGTCCCTGGCTGACGCTATGAGGAACAGGCTCAGGGTGCTGGTGCTGGTCCACGAGACGCTCGTGCCGCCGGAGACCCTGGAGGGCCACACGGCGCAGGAAGTCGCCGAGTTCCGCACGGAGTTCGACGTCATCACGACGCTGCGCAGGTCCGGCCATGAAGTCCGGCCGATCGGCATCGGCGACAGCCTCAGCGAGCTGCGCACGACGATCCGCGAGTGGGAGCCTCACGTCTGCTTCAACCTGCTGGAGGAGTTCGGCGGCGTCGTGACCTATGACCAGCACGTGGTCGCGTATCTCGAGCTGCTGCGCCAGCCGTACACGGGCTGCAACCCCTGCGGCATGATGCTGTCGCGAAACAAGGTGTTGACCAAGCAGATCCTCACCTACCACCGCATACAGACGCCACAGTTTGCCGTGTTCAGGCGCGGTCGCGCGATCCGCATCCCGGCGAAGCTGCGCTTTCCGCTGTTCGTCAAGTCGGCAACCGAGGACGCCTCGCTAGGAATCTCGCAGGCCTCCATCGTCGAGGATGCCGCCCGCTTGCGCGAGCGCATCGGCTTCATCCACGAGCACACGGCGTCCGATGCACTGGTCGAGGAATATATCGGGGGCCGCGAGTTGTACGTCGGGGTCCTTGGCAACGAGCGGCTTCGCACGCTGCCGCCATGGGAGTTCATGTTCGGCGAGCTGAAGGACGGCAGGGCTGCGATCGCGACGCGCAAGGCGAAGTGGGACCGTGCCTACCAGCAACGGCACAAGATCACGAGCAGTGCGGCGCAGGACCTCCCGGAGGGGCTGGCTGAGAGGCTCGACCGCCTCTCGCGCCGCATCTACCGTGCGCTGCACCTGTCGGGTTATGCGCGCATGGATTTCCGGCTGCGCGCCGACGGCACGCCTTTCGTGCTCGAGGCCAATGCCAATCCGAACCTCGAGCTGGATGAGGATTTCGCCCGGGCGGCGAAGCACGGCGGCATCGAATACCCGGCGCTGCTCGAGCGCATCATTTCGTTCGGCCGTGCGTACCGCGCCGAATGGCGGGAGGACTAGCCCGAGGATATTTGGTGCCGGGTCGCAGGTTCGCAGTTTCAGAAAACCTGCGAACCTGCGACCCGGCACCAAATCTTATCTGTAACCCTTCGCCTGCAGGGAAAACAGATGCGCGTAATGCCCGTTCATGCGCATCAAATCATCATGGCTGCCGCGCTCGATGATGCGGCCGTCCTGCAGGACCACGATCTGGTCGGCCATGCGTACCGTGGAGAAGCGATGCGAGATGAGGATTGCAATGCGGCCTTTCGTCAGTGTGCGGAAGTGCTCGAATATGGTTGCCTCCGCGCCTGCGTCCATCGCCGCGGTCGGTTCGTCGAGCACCAGAATGTCTGCGCGCGAGCGCATGAAGGCGCGCGACAGTGCGATCTTTTGCCATTGACCACCTGACAATTCGCGACCGTCGTTGAACCATTTGCCCAGCGGCGTCCGGTAGCCGTCCGGAAGCGTGTCAACGATCGGTGCCGCCAGGCCTTTTTCGCCAGCCTCGCGCCAGCGCTCTTCGTCCTCGAAGTGCCGCACGTCGCCGGCGCCGATGTTCTCCCCGAGCATGAGCTGATAGCGCGTGAAGTCCTGGAAGATCACCCCGATGCGATCGCGCAACGCGGCTTCAGCCCATTCGCGCAGATCTCGTCCGTCCAGGGTGACGCGCCCGGCGGTCGGCAGGTACAGCCGGGTCAGCAGTTTGATCAGGGTTGTCTTGCCGGAACCGTTTTCGCCGACCAGGGCGAGCGACTCGCCCGGCTTGATATGCAGGTTCACATCGACAAGTGTCGGTTGCTCGGCATCCGGATAACTGAAGCTGACGTTCTCGAAGCGGATTCCGTCGTCGGGCCTGGGACCGCGGATGGCCGCGCCCATGCGGTCATCCACCGGCGTTTCGAGATACTCGTACAGTGCCGACAGATAGAGGTTGTCTTCGTACATGCCGCCGACGGCGGACAGGATTGCGGACACGGCCGACTGCCCTTGCCGGAACAGCATCAGGTACATCGTCATCTGACCGAGCGTGATGCGGCTCGCGATCGCGGAGAGGGCAATCCAGGCATAGGCTCCGTAAAGAGTCGTGGTCGCGATAAGCCCGAGGAAGAAGCCCCAGGTGTCGCGGCGGATTGTGAGATCGCGATCCTCCTTGTAGAGCCTGCGAAAGATGTCGCGGTAACGCTCCAGGAACAGCGGCCCAAGCCCGAACAGCTTTACTTCCTTCACGTGGTCTTCACGCGCAAGCACGGTTTCGAGATACAGCTGCATGCGCGTCTCAGGAGAGCGCCAAAGGAACAGGCGGAACGCCTGGCCCGAGAATTTCGCCTCGGCCAGGAATGCCGGCAGTCCGGCGAGCAACAGCAACAGCACTGCCCAGGGCGAGAAGCTGAACAGCAAGCTGCCGAAGCTCATCAGCGATACGGCGTTCTGCCCCAGACCGAAGGTGCGCATGACCAATGAGAGCGGCCGGCTCGAAGCTTCACGGCGCGCGCGTGTCAGCTTGTCGTAGAAATCCGAGTTTTCGAAGTGCGCCAGCTCCAGCGTCAGCGCCTTTTCGAGAATCATGACGTTGACGCGCTGGCTGAGTTGGGCACGCAACAGCGACTGGCACAGGGAAATGCCGCGCTGAGCACCGGCGATAGTCGCGACCAGCAGAGCTTCGGCGACGACCAGAAGGAGTGCGTTCCTGGTCAGCGTGGCGCGGGCCACTTCGTCCGCCTGAATAGCCGCAACGACCGCATCGACGATCAGCGCCCCGACGTATGCAACCGCAGCGGGAAGCGCGCCGGCGACCAGCGTCAGCAGTGCGAAGGCAACGGTCAGTGGCCGGCTGGTGGTCCAGACCAGCTCCAGCGCACGGCGGCTATAAGCAAAGACGCCGAGAAATCCACGCGTGAGCTCGGGTTTTGACAGCGTGGGTTTGCGTGGTGGATTCAAGGATGGATGTCGACGGCCCGACGCCAACTCAGTGCAGATGCCCGTCGAGCCAGTGCAGCACTTCCTCGTGCCATTGCAGGCTGTTGGCGGGCTTCGAGATCCAGTGGTTCTCGTCCGGGAAGAACAGGAACCGGCTCTCGATGCCGCGCCGCTGCAGCGCCGTGAATGTCGCGATGCCCTGCGAATACGGAATCCGGTAGTCGAGCGCGCCATGGATTACGAGCATCGGCGTCTTCCAGGCGGAAACATAGTTGGCCGGATTGGACTTTTCATGCGCAGCGGGATTTTCGTAATAGGGACCGCCCTGATCCCATTCGACGAACCACAGTTCCTCGGTTGAGTAGTACATCGTCCGGTGATCGAAAACGCCTGCATGATTCACGAGGCAGCGAAACCCGTCCGGCCAGTTGCCGGCGATCCAGTTCATCATGTAGCCGCCGTAGGATGCGCCGAGAGCGCAGGCGCGATCACGATCCAGCCAGGGATAGCGCTCGCCCGCCGCGGCGAGACCTTTTTTCAGATCCTCCAGCGGCTTGCCGCCCCAGTCGCCGCTGATCGAGTCCGTGAACGCCTGCCCGTAGCCCTGCGAGCCGTGGAAATCGATGAACACAGCGGCATAGCCCGCGCCCGCGTAAATCTGCGGGTTCCAGCGATAGCTCCAGGTATTCGCATAGCTTGATTGCGGACCGCCGTGCACGATGAAAGCGACGGGGTATTTCTTCCCGGGCTCCCAGTTCCATGGCTTGACCACATAGCCATAGACCTGCTCGCCCCCGGCGCCGGCAAAGCTGAATTGCTCTGGCTCTCCGAAGCGGACGTCGGCGAGACGCACAGCATTCAGCACGGTCAGCCGCCTCGGTGCCGCGCGGCCAGCAATCAGGTAGAGATCAACGGGCGAGGTGAGGCTCTGCATCGCGAAGAGAATCCGGTCGCCCGCGACATCGAACTCGGTGACGCTGCCTGGCCCGGTCAGCATCCGGCGCGCGCCATCCGTGATATTGATTGACCAGATCGGGCGCTGGCCGAGATGCTCGGTCACCGCATAGATCTGCCGCCCATCCGGCGAGAACTTGAAGGCTTCGATCGAGCGATCCCAGTTGCGGGTGGTGAAGCGCAATGCTCCGGTCGCCGCGTCGCGCACGACCAGGTGAAAGCGATCGGCCTCGAAGCCGGGCCGATCCATTGCAATGTGCGCGAGCAGCTTGCCGTCGGGTGAAAACGCCGGCTGGGCATCCCACGCGGGGTTGTCCGGTGTCAGATTGAGCGGCGCAGTGCCGCCGTCGGACGGCACGCGATAGACGTCGAAATTGGTGGACCAGGGCTCGGTGCGGCCACGGATCCGCGCCGCAAACACGACCTGGCTGCCGTCGGGGCTGAAATCGTAGTCCGGGCGGTCGCCAAATGGCTTCGAGGGTACGTCGGCATCCAGTGACCCGGTCAGTGCGACCGGTGACCCCGATGCGTTGTGCTCGCCGTCGAGTGAGAGCGCAAACAACTGCGACACGCGTCCGTCCTGCCACTTGTCCCAGTGCCGCACGAACAGCTGGTCATAGCGTTGGCCATGCTGCTTGGCGGCTTTCTGCTCATCGAGCCGCTTGCGCGTGCAGTCGAGGTCGACGCAATCCGGGAATACGCCGACTCCGAGCAGCAGCCGGTCACCGCGTGGCGAAATCCTGAAGCTGCCGACATCGAGCGGCAGGCGCGTGACCTGGGTTGCTTCACCTCCGGCGATTGGCAGGTACCAGACCTGCGTCGAGCCTCCACGCGCCGACAGGAAATAAATGCCGCCGCCATCGGGCGCCCAGTCGGCGGCCGTGTCGTTCTCCTCGCTGCTCGTCAACCGGCGTGGCGTAGTTAGGCTATCGGTGCCAATCAGCCAGAGATCGCTGCGGCCCCGATCGGCCGCAAGATCCGTTTCGCGCAGCGTGTAGACGACACTCCGGCCATCAGGCGAGAACTGCGCTTCGGAGATGCGCGCAAGCGTCACGAGGTCGGTGGCATTCAGGCCGCGGGGCGCGGCAGCTGCGGGCAGTGAAAAGATCGCTATCGCGGCGACCAGCAGCAGGCGTCGCATGATACGGATCTCCGGCAGGATTCTGATTGGCGATTCTATCAAGTGCTTTCGGCCATGCGCGGCCGGATCAGGCCGAACACGCTCGAGAAGCCGTGCAGGAAGGTCGCGCCCTGGACCGGCGCGATCTCGCCGGCGCAGAACATGCCGGCGACCGGGATATCCACGATGCGACGCAAAGCGGCGGAATCATGGCCGGCGGCGCCGAACATGCCGCGGCCGCGGGCCGCGCAGGCGAACAGCAGCGCAGCCGCGGGCGGCAGGCGTCCGTCGAGCGCCGCGCCAAGGCGCGCCGATAGCTCGTGCGATGCCGCATCGCCGTCACGCAGGTGAAATTGCACGACGGCATTTCGCGCCAGTCGCGCGCCGATCCACAGCGCACCGCTGTCGGGGTCGAGTCCCAGCACGTTTCGCATCAGGAATTCGCCCGTGCCAACGGTCTGGTGCGGGCCGGGCAATGCGAGGCCGATGCACAGCGAGTCTCCGAAGCGTTCGCGATCACCCGCGTCGAGACTCGAGAACAGGGCGGCCAGCAGCTCCCTGGGCCTGCGGCCATCCAGTTCGTGCAGCAGATTGCCGTCGCAGGCGGTCACGAACAACGGCTCGCCGATTGCGCGGCAACCTTGCGCGATGACCGGATCGATCACGATATTTCCGGTCAGCGCGAGCAGCAGACCCCCCGACCGATGGACATCGCGATTTGCGAACAGCCGTGCCGCTCCCGGTTCGGACGTGCCACTGGCGAGGCCGCCGACGACCGTTGCGCCGGGAAATGCGCGGTCGATTCCCCGGGCGCAGGCCTCCGCGTCGATGGTGGCGGGATCTGTCAGAAGCAGGAAACTTGCTGCAGAAGCCGGACCGAGGTCGAGCAACCTCCACCAGATCTCCCGCGAGACGGTGAGCGGCGGCAATGTCGCCTGCTCGAGATGCAGCGCCGTCAATGTGACGTCACCGAGCCGGCCTGCCAGTATCGCGACGCCCGGCTCCTCTTCCTCTTCACTGCCGCCGCCGATCAGGCCGCCGGCATTGCAGCCGAACAGCAGGCCTTCGCCGAGCCAGGGCGCAAGCGCTCCCGGCAGCCTTTCCATGGCCGCACCGTAGGCGACCGAAACAAAAGCAATGACGAGATCCGGCCGGGTCATTTCGGATTCGACCGTCAATCGCTCGAGGGCCTCGGTGGCGGCCGCTTCGAGGTCCAGGCCAAGGCCCATGGCACTCGCCCATTTCATGGCAGGACCGGCTCAGGCACCGGCGCCGACTTCGTCCTGCGGAATGACGATCGATTCCTGCTCCGCGGCGCGAATCCACTGTTGCAGATCGTCATCGTCCAGCATCGTTTCGAGGTAGCGCGCCGCAAGCGCGCTGAGCGGCAGGCCGTATGTCCTTACCCGCAGTGCGACCGGTGCATACATCGCATCGGCAATACTGAAGTCGCCGAACAGCCATGGCCCGCGTTCGCCGTGATCGCGCCGGCAACCAGACCAGATGGCGTCGATACGGCGCAAGTCCTGTTCGAGTGGCGGTGTCATCGCGACGCGCCTGCCCGTGGCGCGCGCATTCATCGGACAGTTGTCGCGCAACGCCCTGAATCCGGCATGCATTTCGTGCGCAATGGAACGGGCCTGCGCACGCGATCCGGTAGCGGCCGGCCATCCGCGCCCGCCGGCCAGCTCGGAGGCGTATTCGCTGATCGCGAGTGATTCCCAGACGCGCAATTCGCCGTCCAACAACACCGGCACCTGGCGCGTCGGCGAGAGCTTGGGAACTTCGCTTTCAAATTCGGGCGTACCGAAATGGTACTGCCTTTCAGTGAACTCGAGATCGAGGTGCTTGAGCAGCAACCAGGGCCGCAACGACCAGGAGCTGTAGTTCTTCGTTCCGATGATCAACACGAGCCCGCTCATGCGGGCGAGCCTGCGCGTCCGGCCGGGGCGGGTCAATCCTCTTTGGGCTTGCGGCTCTGGATCCAGCTCGACAATCTTCGCAGGTCTTTCTTTTTCCTGGGCTGCTTCTTCGCCAGCATTCCGCTGTCGTAGGGGTCGTAACCTTTCTTCACGCCCTGGGGATTCTGCTTGACCGGCCGCATCGCGTCTTGCGCGTCGTCATTGCTGATCGCAAGGCTAGGGTCTTCCAGCAGGCGCATCATGTCGCCGGGGCTGGTCGTCGTTGCGCCCGGCACCCAGATGGCATTGCCGAGTTCATCGAACTCGATCTTGCCGTGGCCGAGGCGTTCCGCCGCCGCGAAGCGCGACATCTCGCCCGCGTCGCCCGAGATCTTCCTGAACTTGTCGGTGTCGCCCATGACGCACAGGCTCCTGCAGATACAGTTTGCCAAGCAAAACGCTATAGAAGTGCGGCCCATTGATCCGAGATCAGCTTCACATATTCAGACCGGGCGACGCCTGTCGCCGACCGGCGGGGACTGGATGTATATACAGCCGCCCGATACCATGGCCGGGTGGCGCTGTCCCCCCACCTTGAGCGGCTGAACGAAGCGCAATGCCAGGCCGCCTGTTTTGGCGAGCGCCGTTCCGGGCAAAAATTCACGGCGCCGGCACTGCTCGTCATTGCGGGTGCGGGGACCGGAAAGACCAACACATTGGCGCATCGCGTCGCGCAACTCGTGATCGAGGGTATCGACCCGGCGCGAATCCTGCTGCTGACATTCACGCGCCGGGCCGCGCTCGAAATGACGCGCCGCGCGGAGCGCATCGTTGGTGAAACATTGCGCCCGGGCAGGCCAGCCGCCATGCGGCTGCCCTGGTCAGGCACCTTTCACTCCGTCGCGAACCGCGTGTTACGCGAATACGCGCAGGCGCTTGGCGTCGCGCCGGATTTCAGCGTTCTGGATCGCGGCGATGCCGCTGACCTCATCGACCTTTTGCGCCACGAACGCGGACTCTCGGCGCAAAAGCGCCGTTTCCCGAGAAAGGACACCTGCCTCGCGATCTATTCGCATCGCGTGAATGGCAGGCGCGCGCTCGAGGAGGTCCTGCGTGAGGGATTCCCGTGGTGCGAGGAATGGGCGGAGGAACTACGCGGCCTGTTTCGCGCCTATGTAGACCGCAAGCAGGCGAACGCCGTGCTCGACTACGACGACCTGCTCCTGTACTGGCATGCGCTGATGCAGGAGCCAAGTCTCGCGGCGGAGGTCGGCGGTCGCTTTGATCACGTGCTCGTCGATGAATACCAGGACGTCAACCGGCTGCAGGCCGACATCGTGCTGGCGCTCAAGCCGGGTGGCGCCGGCATCACCGCGGTCGGCGACGATGCCCAGGCGATCTATTCATTCCGCGCGGCATCGGTCGGGAATATCCTGGAATTTCCGGATCGCTGCGAACCGCGGGCGGCCGTGATCGCGCTCGAGCGGAACTACCGTTCCACCCAGCCACTTCTGGATGCGGCGAATGCGGTGATTGCCGGCGCCGGCCGTCAATATCGAAAGACGCTTACCGCCGCGCGCGGCGGCGGCGCGCGACCGCGGCTCGTGACGGTGCAGGACGACCGCCAGCAGGCCGACTACGTCGTGCAGGGCGTACTGCAACGTCGGGAAGCGGGCACCCTGCTGCGCCGCCAGGCCGTGCTGTTCCGGAGTTCCGACCACAGCGACTGGCTCGAAATCGAACTGATGCGCGCCAACATTCCCTACGTCAAGTATGGCGGGCTACGCTTTCTCGAGGCTGCGCACGTCAAGGACCTGCTCTCGCTGCTGCGCTGGGCAGACAACCCCCGAAACAGCCTCGCCGCATTCCGGGTGCTGCAGTTGCCGGCCGGCATGGGCCCGGCCAATGCCTCGCGTTGCTGGCAGCAGATCGTGGATTCGGGATTCCGGCTTGCGGAACTGGCCGCTTTCCGGCCACCGCCTGCCGCCGCGGAGGTCTGGCCGCCATTCGCAGCAATGCTGATGGAGCTCTCGGACTCGCGCACGCCCTGGCAAGGCCAGGTCGAGAGGATCCGTGGCTGGTACGAGCCGCAACTCGAGCGCCTGTACGAATCGGCCAGCGTGCGCGCAGCCGATCTCGCGATGCTGGAGCAGCTGGCGCCGCAGTACCAGAGCCGCGAGCGGTTCCTGACCGAGCTGACGCTGGATCCGCCGAGCGCGAGCGGCGATCTCGCGGGCCCGCCGCTGCTCGATGAGGATTACCTCGTGCTGTCAACCGTGCATTCCGCGAAGGGCCAGGAGTGGGACGCGGTGTACGTGCTGAACGTCACCGACGGAAACTTCCCATCCGAATTTGCGGCCGGCAGCGCGGATGCCATCGACGAGGAGCGGCGGCTGCTGTATGTGGCGATGACGCGGGCGCGCGATGAGCTGCACCTGATCGAGCCGCTGCGCTACTACGTGACGCAGCAGCCGCGCACCGGCGACCGTCATGTCTACGGCGCTCGCAGCCGGTTCCTCGACGCGGCGGTTCTCGCCACGCTTGATCGCGCGAGCTGGCCGGAAGAGTCGGAAGCGCCGGTCGCTCGGACCGCCGCCGCAGCAACGACGCGGGTCGACGTTGCCGAACGGCTCAAGGCCCTCTGGTAAGAATTTGAGCGGCTTGCTCTGCCTATTTCTCGCCGGTGACGATGGTGAAGTCCGTCTCGGCCGCGGTAGTGGTGGAGGCAGTTGATGCCGGCTGGGCGATGACCATCGTCGTGCCGGGGCCGACCACGGTCTGTGCCTGGCGCAGGAATTCAGGCGCTATCTTGAAGACGGCCAGGAGCTGGTCTGCCGAGACGGTGGTTTCCTCCGCTCCGGCTACCATCAGCCATCGGGCAATGGGTAGGCCGGTGTCCGGAGAGAGGGGATCCTCAGCGGACGGCGCGAGCCTGGTCAGCACGTGCAGCGTGAACTTGCGGTCCGGATCGTCCAGGGTGAACGGCGCGTGGCCGATCTCGATGCCAGCGCGGAAGATACGGATGCGCCGGTCCTCGTTGGTTACGAGAATGGTGACCGGGCCTTCCGGCGCCGCCTCCGGTTGCCAGGCAATATCGCCCGTGCGCGGCAGTTCTCTGACCGGTGCGCCGGTGGCGTCCACCGGCGCGACCAGCCCCGGGTGGGCAACCGTGCTGGGGAATTCCTTCTCGTCGGAGACGATGACCGTCAGCCCGGTCTTCGTCTCACCGTACAGCAGCTCGGCGAACTCATAGGGCATGCGCACGCAGCCGTGGGACGCCGGGTAGCCGGGCAGCCGACCCGCATGGAGTGCTACGCCGGTCCACGTGAGTCGCTGCATGTAGGGCATGGGCGCGTTGTTGTAGAGATTCGAGTAATGATCCTCGTGCTTCTGCAGGATCGTGAAGACACCGGTGGGTGTCTCGTGGCCCTTCTTGCCGGTGGATACCGTGGACGCGCCGATGATCACGCCGTTCCGGTACACGTAGGCCAGCTGCTCCGGCAGCGACACGATGAGCACAACGGGGCCCTGCGGCGAGAACTCGGGGTGCCACGCGTATTCGCCCGGCTTCAGCATGGACGGCATGATCGTTTTCGCGGTGCCGAGCGTGGAAGTGTGCTTGGGCGGCGTCTGGCCGGCGGCGGCAAGGCCAGGCAGGGCGAGCAAGAGGGCGAGGCAGGCGAGGACGGCAGGGTGTGTTTTCATACGCCAAATGATACTGCGAGCCACTTCTCCACTGTTCGGGCCGTCGCTTGATCCGGCGGTTAACCGACAGTAAAGTAACAAGTTCACACCTGTCGGCACTTGAGATTAACTTGTTGATCCGCAAGAATTTTCCCGCCTCGCTGCTGGTTGCCCTCGTGGGCCTTTGCGCACCGCCAGCGCTGGCACGGACCGACGCGACAGCGGAGCTGAACCTCGATCGCGAGGCGGCAATCAGCGCCGGCGTGTCAGCCAGCATTCTGGATCTCGCGATGAACGCCGTCAGCTGCGGAGTGGCTTCCGGCGATCTTGAGACGCCCGCCACTCTGACGATAATCGATTACTCGTTGCCGTCAGCCCTTCCGAGGCTGTGGGTCTTTGACCTGCGCTCCGGCCAACTGCTCTTCAAGGAACTCGTCGCGCACGGACGCGACAGCGGCGATGGGGTGGCCACGCGATTTTCCGACGTGATGGGCAGCCGCCAGTCGAGCCTCGGATTGTTCCGGACGGCCGATGCCTATGTTGGGCACAACGGCTACTCGCTGCGCCTCGACGGGCTCGAGCCAGGCTTCAACAGCCACGCGCGCGAGCGCGAGATCGTGATGCACGGGGCGAAGTACGTTGATCCAGAGGTCGCAAGCAATAGCGGGCACGTCGGCAGGAGCTGGGGATGCCCTGCACTCCGTGAGGCGGTTGCCCGGCAGTTGATCGACACGGTTCGCGGCGGTGGGGTGATTTTTTCCTATTATCCCGATGCCGCCTGGCTCGCGACATCGAAGTTCCTGCACTGCGACGCCGCCGCGCCTGTCATCGTCGCGTCGAACTGACGGCCACACGGGCCTCCAGGTGAACCTCAGAGCGGTTTGCGGAAGCGCAACGTAAAGCGGTCGCTCTCGCCGATCGCCGCGTAGCGTTCACGATTCACATCGTCCTCGCGGAATGTCGGCGGCAGCGACCAGACACCTTGCGCGTAATCCTTGGTGTCCTTCGGGTTCGCATTGACGTTACTACGCTCGATCAGCTCGAATCCCGCGGTCTCGGCAAGCGCGATCGCATAGTCCTCGCGGACATAGCCGGATTTCGCGTGCGTGTCCTGCGCCACGCTGTCTGATGCGCGGTGTTCCACCATCCCGAGGATGCCGCCGGGCTTCAATGCCCTGAACATCGCCGCCAGCATCGGCTCGGCGGCATCGCGCGACATCCAGTTGTGCAGATTCCGGAAGGTCAGCACCATGTCGACGCTGCCGTCGGGAACGGGTTTCAATTCATTCGGGTACTGCAGCGCCGTGACGGTCGCCTTGCCGTACATGTCGGGTCGCGATACCAGCTTGTCGGCATAGGCTTTGATGTTGTCCAGCGTGTACTTGCTGTCCGTCTTCGGATCCCAGCTGGCTGCGATGTAGCGGCCGTGATCGCGCAGCACCGGGGCCAGCACCTCGGTGTACCAGCCGCCGCCGCCCGGCCACACTTCCATGACCGTCATGTCCTGACGCAGCCCGAAGAATGTGAGCGTTTCTTTCGGGTGGCGATAAACATCCCGCGCGCGATTGGCGGCGGAGCGGTGATCGCCGGCGAGCGTTTTCTCGAGCGCAGCGGTCGTTGCCGCGTCGGTCACGGGTGCAGCGATCGTTCCCGCCGTCGTCGCGCTCTGACCGGCGCAGGCGGCGAGGAACGTGGCTGCAACGACGGATGCGACAAGCAGGGTACGCGGCATGGACATGGTATGACTCCGTTCAGCTCTTGAGTTCGGCGGTGGCGACAAGCTCGATCATCGCTTCGGGAAAGTAAAGGCGGGGCACCTCGACGGCGGTTGCGGCCGGCGGCGCGGCGTTCGCCTGCCGGTAGCAGCGATCGCGCACATGCGCAAAGCGGCCAAGCGCCACGATGTCGGTCGTGTAGGCGACCTCGCAGACGACATCGGCCAATGTCAGGCCGGCGGCGGCGAGGGCGGTTTGCAGGCGCTCGTAGATGCGCCGGATCTGCGCCTCCATGTCGCCCGGGCCGACGACTTCCATTGCATCATTGATTGCCGTCATTCCTGACAGGTACAAAGTGCCATTGGAGCGGACCGCGGCGCTGATATTGAAGCGCTCCTCGATCTCGCGACTGATCCGGATCACCTGGTCCCAGCGTGCCATGGCTCTGGCTCAGGCCGCGCTGTCCGGCTCGAGATAAGTGTAGCCCGCGAGTTCGGACTCGTAGAAGCGCTTGAGCGCCTGGCCCTCGGCGACCGACAGGCGGCCGTCGCGCATGGCCCTCTCGCAGTCGCGCGCAAAGCGGGGATATAGCTCGTCGGTGTCGTATTGCATGTAGCGGAGCACGGTGCTTGCGGTATCGCCCTTGACGATTTCCTCGATCCACCAGCCGTGCTCGTCATCGAGCCGGATGTGCACGACGTTCGTGTCGCCGAACAGGTTGTGCAGGTCGCCGAGCGTCTCCTGGTAGGCACCGACCAGGAAGGCGGCGAGGAAGTATTCCTCACCGGACCGCAGCTCATGCACTTCGAGCGCGCGCTTGATGTCGCGCGGGGAAACGAATCGGTCGATCTTGCCGTCCGAATCACAGGTGATGTCCGCAAGCACTGCAGTGCGGCCCGGCCGCTCCTCCAGCCGATGCAGCGGCATGATCGGGAATACCTGGTCGATCGCCCAGCTGTCCGGCAGCGACTGGAACACGGACATGTTGCAGAAATAGGTGTCGGACAGCACCGCCTCGAGCCCTTCGAGCTCCTCGGGTATGCGCCCGAGCCGGCGCGCGACGTCGCGCACCTTGGCGCAGGTCGCCCAGTACAGCCGCTCGGCGAGGCTGCGCATCTCGATATTGAGGTAGCCGAGGCTGAACATCTGTTGCGCCTGCTCGCGCGCCTGCTGGGCGTCATGCCAGCACTCGACCAGGCGGCGCTCGCTGACTGTCGCGTGGGCATCGAACAGGTCCGCGATCGGTTGTGGCAGGCGGCCGTCATCGGTCGCCGCACGATCCGGCGCGCTAAAGAGGTCGAGGCGCGCGGCACCCAGCACATTGAAGACCAGCACGCTGTGATGCGCCGCGATCGCGCGTCCGGACTCGCTGATGATGACCGGGTGCGCGAGGCCCCGGGCGTTGCAGACGCTCGCCACCCGGTAGACGACATCGCTCGCATATTCACGCAGCGAATAGTTCGTGGACGACTCGAAATTGGTGCGCGAGCCGTCGTAGTCGACGCCGAGACCGCCGCCAACGTCGATGTACTCGAGGCCGGCACCAAGCTTTGCGAGTTCGGCGTAGACCTGCGCCAGTTCGTTGACCGCATCCTTGACGCGCCTGATGTCGTGCAGCTGCGAGCCCGGGTGGCAGTGCACGAGTTTCAGGCAGTCCAGCATCCCGTGCTTGCGCAGCACTTCGACAAGATCGAGGATTTCGGTCGTGAACAAGCCGAATTTCGAGCGATCGCCGGCCGATTCGCGCCAGCGGCCGGCGCCTTCGGCTGCGAGCTTGACCCGCACGCCGATCTTCGGCCGTACCTGGTACTTTTCGGCGTGGCGCAGGATGTAACCGAGTTCGGAGAAATTTTCGACGACCGGAATGATCGAGCGGCCGAGCTTGGTCGCGAGGATCACCGCCTCGATATAGCTGTCGTCCTTGAAGCCATTGCAGATGATCAGGCGGTCCGGGGCGTCCTCGGTCATCGCCATGACGGCGAGCAGCTCGGGCTTGGAGCCGCATTCGAGCCCGAATCCGAGTTCCGCACTGGCGCGATAGACTTCTTCGACGACCAGCCGTTGCTGGTTGACCTTGATCGGAAATACCGCGGCATAGCGGTTCTTGTAGTCGTTCTCGGTGATCGCCGCGGCGAATGCATCGTGCAGCGAGCGCAGGCGGTCGCGCAGGATGTCGGAGAAGCGCAGCACCATCGGCGCGGTCAGGTCGCGCGCGCCCAGCTGCTGGACGACTTCATAAACATCGATCTCACGAGTCTCGTCCCTGGCGGGCCGGCAGACGACGTGACCGGCATCATTGATGCCGAAATACCCGCCGCCCCAGGAGCGCACGGCGTACAACTCGTTGGAGTCTTCGATGCTCCAGGGCCGGGGCGTAACCGCGCCACGCGTCGTGCTGTCCAAGAACTCGTCCCCGTGCGGATCCCGGGCGCGGACGATATCAGATCGCGGGCGCCTGTAAACGGGCTGTCAGTCGTCGCGCGCGATCGGCCGCGCCGGATCGCGGATCCACTCGCTCCAGGAGCCGGCGTACAGGCGCCCTCCGGGGTGACCCGCCACCTCGAGCGCGAGCAGACCCTGGCAGGCAGTTACACCCGAACCGCACATACAGGTGAGCCGTGTTCCATCGGTCAATCCGGTGCGCTCCCGCCACAGTTTCGCGAGCTCAGCCTTCGGCCGAAATCGGCTCTTGTCGTCGAGATTTTGCGTGAATGGCAGGTTCACCGCGCCCGGAACATGCCCGGCGACGGTGTCGAGGGGTTCCACCTTGCCCGCGAAGCGCTCAGCCCCGCGCACGTCCACGACCAACTCGCCGCGCGCCAGCGCCTCGGCAACGCCGGTCGCGTCGCAGAGCATCTCCGGCCGCGGTCGCGCGACAAATCGCCCTGGCCGGCGCTCCACGCTCGCGTCTGAAACGGGTTGCCCTTCCGCAAGCCAGGCGGCGTACCCGCCATCCAGCACGGCCACCGCGTCATGGCCGAGGTAGCGCAGCATCCACCAGAGTCGTGCGGCATAGGCGCTGTTTCCGGCGTCGCAGGCGATGACCTGGGTGCCGCCGGTCACGCCCCAGCGGGACAGTGTCGCGACCAATGCGTCGATCGGCGGCAATGGGTGACGGCCGGATTTCGGCGTGACGGGCGCGGACAGGTCGCGCTCCAGGTCGGCATGGATGGCGCCGGGAATATGGCCGGCCTCCCAGGTGCGCACGCCCGCGTCGCGGTCGCTGAGGTCGAAGCGGCAGTCAACCACCAGCCAGTCCGGATCGGCCAGCCGGGCGGCGAGTTCGCCGGCGGACACGAGTGTCGTATGCGGCAATTGCCGGCTCCTTTTCTTATGCGCGCCTGATGGGCAGGCGCCCTGCGATCGCCATTGCGGTGATCGTGATCAAGGATCCTGCCATCGCGAACGCCATGTCCTTCTGCCCGTCCCACACATCCCCCTGGGTGCCAAGGTAGGCCTGGCCGAGGTCGCCACCGAACAGGAGCGCCGCGGCCCATTCGATCAGTTCGTAAATACCCGCGTGCGAGGCCATGAACAGGAATGGAAACAGGAAGGCCCAGGAGCGGGGATAGCGTCCGTAGTGCGCGAAGATCTCGACCGCAGCCGGCGCCACCAGCAGGCCGTAGAGAAAATGCACCAGCCGGTCGAAGTGATTTCGCTCGAAACCGAGCAGCTCATTCAGCGTCCCGCCGGTCAGTGCCTGGAACCACTCGTCGTAGGGCACCAGTGCATAGGTGTAA